>ENA-OQKV01000039-OQKV01000039.1-human-gut-metagenome-genome-assembly--contig:-NODE-39-length-50404-cov-5.476222_pt1 | contig 50404 bp, 46 predicted proteins | sample MGYA00242655_ERZ504811 | MGnify/ENA primary metagenome ERZ504811 (study PRJEB26092, sample SAMD00036406) | human gut metagenome | host: Homo sapiens | study: EMG produced TPA metagenomics assembly of...
CTCCCGAAAGAAACCCCGGATCTGATTTATCTGTGCTTCCCGAACAACCCGACCGGCGCTTATGGTTTCCAAAGCCGAGCTGCAGAAATGGGTTGATTATGCAAATAAAGTAGGAGCCATCATCCTGTATGATGCTGCATTACGAGGCATATATCTCAGAAAAAGACATTCCGCATTCCATCTATGAGTGCGAGGGTGCAAGAACATGTGCCATCGAAATGCGCAGCTTCTCCAAGAACGCAGGCTTTTACCGGTATGCGTCTTGGATTCACCGTTATCCCGAAAGACATCAAATCCGGCGATGTGACTCTGCACAGCCTGTGGGCACGCCGTCACGGAACGAAATACAACGGAGCTCCGTACATCATCCAGAGAGCCGGCGAGGCTGTTTACTCTCCGGAAGGAAAAGCACAGTTAAAAGAGCAGGTTGCTTACTACATGAAGAACGCAAAAGTCATCTACGACGGATTAAAGGGCGCAGGCTACACCGTATCCGGCGGCGTCAACGCTCCGTATATTTGGCTGAAAACACCGGAAAATATGACTTCCTGGGAGTTCTTTGATCACCTGCTTGCAGACGCAAACGTAGTCGGAACACCAGGATCAGGCTTCGGCCCGAGCGGAGAAGGCTACTTCCGTCTGACTGCATTCGGTACGTATGAGAATACAGTAGAGGCAGTGGAGAGAATCAAAAAACTGTAAATTGTGTGCGAAATACCAATAAAACGGAATTTCTGCGCAATTTTATAAACACGCGAAAAAATAATTTTGTATAGATAAAATTCATGAAAAATGCATTAGAATTTATATAAAATCCGTAAAAAATAGGTGTTTACAAATGCAAAACTGCTGTGCTATAATGCACAGTATGAAAAAGGCAGTGAAGGAAACTCCGTATGCGGAATCTGACAGGAAGCCGATGTCACCGACTGAGAGCATCAGCATGGAGGAAACATACAATGGGGAACATTCCGGAGCCGGTCTGCTGAACATGAGATCCGAACAGGAAATCAAGTAGGCAGATCCGTGATACGCGTTAAGTATAAATGAGTGGGCGTTTTCCCCCGGAAAACCGGAGAGAAAAACGCAATGCGGGTGGTACCGCGGGAACATAAAATATCCCGTCCCGGAACAGTAGTTAAAAAACTGTTCCGGGACTTTTTTATTTGAAAAAGCAATCCGGGACAGGCGAGAAAGAGAGGAGAACAAGACATGGAATTTATGACAGGCGTAAAGAAAAAAGAAGACATCTCCGTAAAAACTCTGCTGGAGATACCGGAAGGCACAGAAGTAAAACTCGAAGGAGCCGTACACATCATCCGTGACATGGGCGAGGTTGCCTTTGTCATCTTAAGAAAGAGCGAGGGACTCGTTCAGTGTGTGTACGAAGAAGGAAGTGTTGACTTCCCGCTGAAAGATCTGAAAGAGGAATCGGCAGTTGCCGTAACCGGAACGGTCAAAAAAAGAGGACCGCGCACCGGGCGGCGTCGAAGTCAGGCTGCAGACCATCACCGTTCTTTCCGAGCCGACCGAGCCAATGCCGCTCGCAGTCAACAAATGGAAAATGAACACCTCCCTTGAAGCAATGCTGAACATGCGGCCGATCGCTCTTCGAAACGTCAGAGAGCGTGCAAAATTCCGCATCCAGGAAGGCGTGGTACGGGCGTTCCGTGATTTCCTTCATTCCCAGGGATTCACCGAAATTCATACACCGAAGATCGGCGCGAAAGGCGCTGAAGGCGGCGCAAACATCTTCAAGTTGGAATATTTCCACCGCCCGGCTGTCCTGGCACAGAGCCCGCAGTTCTACAAACAGATGCTTGTCGGCGTGTTTGACCGTGTCTTTGAAGTCGGACCGGTTTTCCGTGCAGAGAAACACAACACGAAACGTCATCTGAACGAATATACCAGCCTTGACTTTGAGATGGGCTACATCGAGGATTACACCGACATCATGGCAATGGAAACCGGATTTTTACAGTACATGGTGGAGCTTCTTAAAAAGGATTACGCAAAAGAGCTGGAGATCCTGAAAGTTATGCTTCCAAAGACAGAAGAAATCCCAACTGTACCGTTCACGAAAGCGAAAGAGCTGGTAGCCGAGAAATACAACCGAAAGATCCGCAACCCGTTCGACCTTGAGCCAGAGGAGGAGCTTCTGATCGGCCAGTATTTCAAAGAGGAGTACGATGCAGACTTCGTATTCGTCACCGAATATCCGTCGAAAAAGAGACCGTTCTATGCGATGGACGACCCGGAGGATAAGAGATACACAAAGAGCTTCGACCTGCTGTTCCACGGTCTGGAGATTACAACCGGAGGCCAGCGTATCCACGATTACAAGATGCTCTCTGAAAAGATCGCAGCCCGCGGCATGACAGAAGAGGGCATGGAGCAGTATTTAAGTGCTTTCAAACACGGTATGCCGCCGCACGGAGGTCTTGGCATCGGTCTGGAGCGTCTGACCATGAAGCTGATCGGTGAGGACAACGTCCGCGAGACAACGCTGTTCCCGCGTGATCTTACAAGACTGGAGCCGTAAGCGGATCCTGCTGGAAAATGAAAAAGGAGAATGAGTGAAATGGCAAATGTGATTTCAGATGAAACGATGGAATATGTCGGCATCCTGGCAAAGCTGGAATTAAAGGATGAGGAAAAAGAATCCGCACGGCAGGATATGCAGAAGATGCTGGATTATGTAGATAAATTAAACGAGCTCGACACCAGCAAGGTCGAGCCGATGACCCACATTTTCGAGATGGGAAATGTATTCCGCGAGGATGAAGTAACCAATGGCGACGACCGCGATGCAATGCTTACCAATGCACCGGAAGTCAAAGAGGGCCAGTACAAGGTTCCGAAAACGGTAGAATAGCAGGAGGAGATTGATATGGAAATCAAAGATATGACAGCAGTACAGCTTTCTGCCGCAATCAAAGAAGGAAAAATCACCGTATCGGACGCTGTGGAAGCGTCCCTTGCGGCAGTCAGAGCATCGGAAGCGTCGATTCATGCATTCCTTCTTGTTGATGAAGAGGGCGCGCGTGCGCGTGCGGCAGAAGTGCAGAAGAAAATTGACGCAGGAGAGCTCACCGGTCCGCTGGCCGGCGTTCCGGTTGCGGTCAAGGACAACATCTGTACGAAAGGTCTTGCGACGACGTGTGCGTCAAAAATTCTGCAGAACTTTGTTCCGACGTATGATGCAGAGGTTATCACACGGCTCGAAGAGGCGGGAGCCGTTATCATCGGAAAGACAAACATGGATGAGTTTGCGATGGGAAGTACGACAGAGACTTCCGCGTACGGCGTGACGAAAAATCCATGGAACACCGAACATGTTCCAGGCGGTTCCTCCGGCGGTTCCTGCGCAGCCGTTGCAGCAGGAGAAGTACCGATGGCACTTGGCTCCGATACCGGCGGATCGATCCGTCAGCCGAGTTCCTTCTGCGGCGTAACCGGCATGAAACCGACGTACGGCACCGTTTCCCGTTACGGACTGATCGCTTATGGTTCCTCCCTCGACCAGATCGGACCGGTCGCAAAGGATGTGACAGACTGTGCAGCACTGCTGCAGACGGTCGCTTCGTATGATGCAAAAGATGCGACATCGATGAAACGCGACGATTACGATTTCATGAGCGCTTTAAAAGAAGATGTCTCCGATCTGAAAATCGGTATTCCGAACAGCTGCTTCGGCGAAGGCCTGGATCCGCAGGTGAAGGAATCCATTTTAAAAGCTGCCGATGTCCTGAAGGCACGCGGAGCAGAAGTAGAGTATTTCGATCTCGACCTCATTGATTATGCCATTCCGGCTTACTACGTTATTGCATCCGCTGAGGCAAGCTCCAACCTGGAACGCTTCGACGGCGTGAAATACGGCTTCCGTGCCAAAGAGTACGAAGGACTCCACGATATGTATAAGAAGAGCCGTTCCGAGGGCTTCGGTCCGGAGGTGAAACGACGGATTATGCTGGGAAGCTTCGTCTTAAGCTCCGGTTACTACGATGCGTATTATCTGAAAGCACTGCGCACGAAAGCCCTGATTAAACAGGAATTTGACCGCGCATTTGAAAAATACGATATGATTTTAAGCCCGGCAGCACCATCGACCGCACCGCGTCTCGGGGAATCGCTTTCCGATCCGCTGCAGATGTATCTGGGCGATATTTACACCGTATCGGTCAACCTCGCCGGCCTTCCGGGCATCACTGTTCCGTGCGGTATGGATGATAAGGGGCTTCCGATCGGCATGCAGCTTATCGGAGACTGTTTCTCAGAGAAAAAACTGTTCCGTGCAGCGTACACATATGAGCAGGCACGCGGTGCATTCGGGCAGCCGAAAGAATGGTAAGGAGGAAGCAAAACAATGTCAAAACAGTATGAAACCGTCATCGGACTTGAAGTACATGTGGAGCTTGCGACGCGAACAAAAATTTTCTGCGGCTGCTCTACCGCATTCGGCGGTGCGCCGAACACCCACACCTGCCCGGTCTGCACCGGTATGCCGGGATCCCTTCCGGTATTAAATAAGAAGGTTGTCGATTACGCCCTGCGCGTCGGACTGGCTGCAAACTGCAAAATCAACCAGCTCTGCAAATTCGACCGGAAGAACTATTTCTACCCGGACAACCCGCAGAACTATCAGATTTCCCAGCTGTATCTGCCGATCTGCCACGATGGATATGTCGAGATTGACACCGCAGCGGGAAAGAAGAAAATCGGCATTCATGAGATCCACATGGAGGAGGATGCCGGAAAGCTGATCCACGATGAGTGGGAGGATTGCTCGCTCGTCGACTACAACCGAAGCGGCGTTCCGCTGATCGAGATTGTATCCGAGCCGGATATGCGCTCTGCGGAAGAGGTTATCGCTTATCTGGAAAAACTGCGTATGATGATTCAGTATCTCGGCGCATCCGACTGCAAACTGCAGGAGGGCTCGATGCGTGCCGATGTCAACCTTTCGGTCCGTGAGGTTGGAAGTGAGAAATTCGGAACACGTACCGAGATGAAGAACCTGAACTCCTTTAAGGCCATCGGAAGAGCGATCGAGGGAGAGCGTGCAAGACAGATCGAGCTGATCGAGGAAGGAAAAGCCGTTGTCCAGGAGACCCGCCGCTGGGACGACAACAAAGAGTATTCCTACGCGATGCGTTCGAAAGAGGATGCGAAGGATTACCGCTACTTCCCGGACCCGGATCTGCCGCCGGTGCACATTTCCGACGAGTGGATCGACCGCATTGTGAAATCCATGCCGGAATTCCAGCCGGAAAAACAGGCACGCTACGTGGAGCAGTACGGACTGCCGCAGTACGATGCGGGCATTCTGACCGGTTCCAAGAAGCTGTCCGATCTCTTTGAGGAGACGACGGCGCTCTGCGGCAAACCGAAAAAAGTGGCAAACTGGCTGATGGGCGAGACCTTACGTCTCTTAAAGGAGAACGGCCAGGAGCCGGAGGATCTGCAGTTTTCACCAAAGCATCTGGCATCCCTGATCGAACTGGCAGAAGCCGGATCGGTCAACAACCAGGTGGCAAAAGAGGTATTTGAGCAGATCTTTGCAGAGGATGTCGATCCGGAAGCATACGTCGAGGAGCACGGACTGAAAACCGTAAACGACACCGGCCTTCTGGAAGAAACCGCGAGAAAAGTTCTGGAAAACAACCCTGGCCCGGTAGAGCAGTACAAATCCGGAAAGACAAAAGTCCTCGGATTTCTGGTCGGCCAGGTCATGAAAGAAATGAAAGGTAAAGCCAACCCGGCAGCAGCAGGAGAGCTGCTGCAGAAGCTGCTGTCTGAATAAAGAAAGCAAAATTGCACGAATGGAGGCCTGGAAATGGTCTCCATTTTTCTGCCCGAAAAATCAAAGAAAATGCATAATCTGCCTCCTTTTGGGAAATTCTTTATAAAGAAACCGGAAGAGATAAAAAGACGATACAAAATCCGGAAAAAGGAGGTTTCTTTACATGAAAGGACTGGATTACACCGCACTCACCGTTGCAATCATCGGAGCCGTCAACTGGGGCTTGATCGGATTCTTCCGCCTCGATCTCGTCGCCCTGATCTTCGGAAACATGACGTGGCTGAGCCGCATCATCTACGCGGTTGTCGGCATCTGCGGCCTTTACCTGATCTCCGTCTACGGAAGAATTTCCGACCACGTACTGGGACAGGCATAAGAACAGGAACCCTCTCATATACGCAGAGAAAGGCGGTATGAGAGGGTTTTCTTTTGCTGTTTTAGGAAGAACAAAACAAATATTGCGGCCCTCTGTATGGTTTTGAGCAGGGATATGGATCAGAAAAAGAAAAAATACCGGATGCTTCTGATGCAGCTTTCCTGTGCCGTTCTTCTGGCGAGTGATGCCGCAGCGTGGGCATTCCGCGGAGGTCCGGGGAGTCTGGAAAGAGGTATTGTGTATGTGAGTAACTATCTGGTTTGAATGTGATAGATCTTGCTGAATGGATTGCCCTTGCAGCAATTTTTATATTAATGTGCAGACGCAGAAATATCATATTGTAAAGACAACATCGCAGAGTGCAGCCCAAATGGGGGAATATGAGATCATAGACGATTTTGGCGGGCATGCGAAGTGCATGGCAGAGAAAATGTGCATGGAATCACAACTGGAAGAAACTGCTGCATTTATCGATCTCAATACGCTGGAAGAGCGGCTCGCCGGAAAAAACAGTATCATACACGAATTTATCGATAAAAAAACAGGCTGGTGCCGGAGCAGATTCATTCCTGTTGATTACGATGAAAATGGAAGGCTTCTGCATGTGCTGTTTTGTATTGAGTGTATCGAAGAAGAGAAAAAACGTGAGAACCGCTTGATTTATCTGGCACAGACGGATCTTATGACGGGATTGTATAACCGTGGAAGCGGGGAAAGACAGATTTCCCATCTGCTGCAGGAAAAAACAGGAGGTCTGCTTTGCCTGATTGATTGTGACAAATTCAAAACAATCAACGATACGTATGGACACTCGACAGGGGATAAGGTTATTATCGCCGTTGCAGAGACGATGCAGAAATCCTGCCGGGACAAGGACGTAGTTCTGCGCCTCGGGGGTGACGAGTTTGCAGTCTTTATGCCGGAAATGCGGGAGAAAGCGGCGGCAGAGAGATTTTTCGAAAGACTTTTTTATAACATCAGCCAGATTACGATTGCGGAAATGAAGGGGAAGCAGATAGAAATCAGCCTGGGTGCCTGTTTCTGCGAGGCATCGGAAGAAGTTTCTTTTGACCAGCTGTACAGAAAGGCGGACCGGGCAATGTATCAGAGTAAAAAGAAACAGGGATACAGTACCTCCATTTATGAAGAATGGATGAAAAGCAATTAGAACAGGACAAGGCAGGAGAGATACCAGATGAACATCATTTGTGTAGACGACGAACAAATACAGAGGGACTGGAAGGGATGGAAGCCTTAAAGCTCTTCGGGAGCAGTGTGGAAGCCTAGGAATGGGCAAAGGAGCATCCGGTGCCGGGAAATTTGCGAGAAACATCAAAACGGAAGCAGAGTTTCCGAACTCTCAGAGGAATATGCTTTATCGGAAAAGAGCATTCAGCGGATCCTGCGCTGCACAGCAGCAGACGGAAAAAATACGGACTGAATACAAAAACGGAAAGACAGCCATGGAAGAACCCCCGGGCTGTCTTTTGTATTTCTGTTGTCTTTTTTCCGTTTTTCCTTGCATTTCAGAAAGATGCTGTTATAATAAGGGAAAGTGAATAAATATACATTACATGAGGAGAGAAGGAGATTATTATGAAAATGAATTTTGCAAAAAAAGCAACAGCACTTGCAATGTCCGTTTTGTTTGCTGTTTCGATGGCAGGCTGCGGAAGTTCTGCATCTACCGCAAAGAAAGTAGAAGTAACATCCGTAGAGGATCTGGCAGATCTGAAGATTGGTGTACAGACCGGAACAACAGGTGATTCTCAGGCGAGCGATGCCGTTAATGCAGATTCCCAGATGCAGCGTTACAACAAAGGCGCCGATGCTATTCAGGCACTGAAAAACGGAAAGATTGACTGTGTTGTCATCGATTCCCTGCCGGCAGAAAAATTCGTTGCAGCAAACGATGATCTGAAAATTGTAGAAGGCATTTTTGATACCGAAGAGTACGCGATGTGCTTCAAAAAAGGAAATGAGTTAAGAGACGAGTTCAACACTGCATTGGCAGAGCTGAAAGAGGACGGAACTCTTGATGAGATCATGAGCAACTACATTGGTGATGAAGTCGGCCAGCATCCGTATGAGTCCCCGGCAGACGTGGACCGTTCCAACGGAACGCTTACCATGGCAACCAACGCTGAGTTCGAGCCGTGGGAGTACAAAGAGGGAAATGATATCGTTGGTATCGATGCCGACATTTCCAAGGCAATCTGCGACAAGCTTGGTTATGAGCTGAAAATCGAGGATATGTCATTTGAAACCATCCTTGCATCTGTCAACAGTGGAAAAGCAGACTTCGGCGCAGCCGGAATGACCGTTACTCCAGAACGGGAAGAAAGCGTTGATTTCACGGATACTTATGCAGATGCAACACAGGTTGTCATCGTCAGAAAGTAATAACATAGTGATAAGGACTGCGAGAGTACGAAGTACGGGGCAATCTGGAATCAGGGGATAGAAACGAGCGGCTGTCCGCCAGACAAAAGGCGCGGCCGTTCGTTTTTCGATTGCGCTGTAAGGAAACTGCCGGTTGCAGATCCCGCAGTTAAAAACACAAAGGAGAGATGTGTCATATGGAAAATTTACATCATCAGTTCAACCGCTACTTTGTAGACAATGGTGCTACAGAATGGTGGCTGACCGGTCTGAAGACGACACTGCTTGTCACGGTGCTTGCGCTGTGCATCGGTGTTGTGCTCGGACTTCTTATCGCACTGATCCGCTCGACACACGAGCAGACCGGTAAATTAAAACTTCTGAACATCGTTGCGCGCGTCTATCTGACGATCATCCGCGGAACGCCGTCCATGATTCAGATCCTGTTTTTCTATTCGGTTATTTTTGCAACCGTAAACCTGAACAATATCGTGATCGGCGGAATCGCATTTGGTATCAATTCCGGTGCATACGTTGCTGAGATTTTCCGTTCCGGAATTATGTCTGTGGACAAAGGACAGACGGAAGCAGGACGAAGCCTTGGCTTAAATTCTGCACAGACCATGCGTCTCATCATCATTCCGCAGGCGTTTAAAAATGTTCTTCCGGCGCTGATTAATGAGATGATCGTGCTGTTAAAAGAGACTGCCATCATCGGCTATATCGGAACCATTGATATTACAAAGGCAGCGACCCTGGTACAGAGCCGTACGTACGATGCACTGGTTCCGCTTCTTTCCGCAGCGATCTTTTATCTGATTCTTGTTATGATTCTGACCTATTTCATGGGAAAACTGGAAAGGAGACTGCGTAAGAGTGACCACTAATGAAAAAGTATTAATCAAAGTTGAAAATCTGCAGAAGAGCTTCGAGGATAATAAGGTTCTGGACGGGATCAGTACAGAGATCCATCAGGGAGAGGTTGTCGCTGTCATCGGTCCTTCCGGTTCCGGAAAATCGACCTTTCTGCGTTCCTTAAACCGTCTGGAAATTCCAACCGGCGGAAAAATTTATTTCGAGGGCGTTGACATCACGGCGCCGGAAACCGATATCGACCATGTACGACAGAGAATTGGAATGGTATTTCAGCAGTTCAACCTGTTTCCGCATAAAACCGTCAAGGAAAATATCATGCTCGCCCCGGTGACATTAAAGCTGATGACACCGGAAGAAGCAGCGAAAAAAGCGTTGGAGCTCTTAAACCGCGTTGGACTGCCGGATAAAGCAGATGCTTACCCGGGAAGCCTTTCCGGCGGTCAGAAACAGCGAATCGCCATTGCACGCGCCCTTGCGATGAACCCGGATGTCATGCTGTTTGACGAGCCGACCTCCGCACTCGACCCGGAAATGGTAGGGGAGGTTCTTGAAATTATGAAGGAACTTGCTGAATCAGGCATGACGATGGTTGTCGTAACGCATGAAATGGGTTTTGCAAGAGAAGTGGCAACCCGCGTGATCTTTATCAACGAGGGAAATATTCAGGAGGAGAATACGCCGCAGGAGTTCTTCGCAAATCCGCAGCATCCCCGGCTCAAAGAGTTTTTATCGAAAGTATTATAATAAAAAACGCTGTTCTGTATCATCAAAACACAGAACAGCGTTTTGCATCTTATTTGGTAAATCGGGCGGGTGGCGTTCTTTCTAGCCACTCTTTTTCGTCTCCTTCTAGATAAGGAGAAATCTTTTCATATACTTCTTTGTGGTAGTTGTTCAGCAGTTCCACATCTTTTTCGGTCATATACTGTGTGTCAATACCGTCAAGATCGATCGGAACCATGGTAACGAACTCAAAGCACATGAACTGGCCGTACATGTTCTTTTCTGCTTTGCGGCAGAGCATCAGGTTCTCAGTACGGATGCCGTGGCTTCCTTCGATATAGATACCCGGTTCATCGGAAGTAAGCATGCCCTCCTCAAGAACGGCGTTTTCCATCCGCTCCGGAACCATTTTCCAGCGGAAACCGTTTGGACGCTCATGTACATTTAAAAGATAACCGACACCGTGGCCGGTTCCGTGATTGAAGTCAAGACCTCTCTCCCAGAATGCCTGTCTTGCAAGGTAATCAAGGTTGATACCGATGCAGCCGTGGAGGAATTTTGCATTTCCAAGACGAAGGGTTCCCATCGCAGTGATGGTGAAATGTTCTTTTTCTTCCTCGGTCAGCGGTCCAACTACGATTGTTCTGGTAATATCGGTCGTTCCCTCATAATACTGTCCGCCGGAGTCCACTAGGTACATGCCTTTTGGCTGCAGAACAGAGAAATTGTCTTTCGTTGCCTGATAATGGCACATAGCAGCATTCGGGCCGTAAGCGGAAATCGTTCCGAAACTTGGCTCAATAAAGCCTTCCTGCTCCTTCCGGAAGGATTCCAGTTTTTCAGCAACGGAAACCTCATCCATTGGGATCTTACCGATATTCTTCTTTAACCAGTATACGAAACGGGTAACGGCAACGCCGTCTTTGATGTGGGCTTTTCGGATGTTTTCCATCTCAACCGGTGTTTTGACTGCTTTTAAAGAAGAAGCCGGGTTCATGACATTGACAATCGTATTGCTGCCCATGACACTCTGGCAGATCGTGTAGTTGACTTTGGCTTTTTCCAGAAGAATGGTTTTTCCTGTGATGCCGGAAACAAAATCATAAACAGCATCGTATGGATGAAGGGAAATGCCAAGATCAGCAAGATACTGTTTTACTTTCTCATTTAAGGTTTCTTCCTGAATGAACAGATGACTCTCGGTTTCTGTCAGTACGAGATAGGAGAGAACAACCGGGTTGCATGGAATATCGTTTCCACGGATATTCAGCATCCAGGCGATATCATCCAGTGCAGTCAGAATATGCACTTCGGCACCGTTCTCTTTCATCTTTTCGCGTACTTTTGCAAGACGCTCCGCAGCGGATTCACCGGTATATTTTGCATCAAGGATCCACACGGGTTCTGCGGAAAGTGCCGGGCGGTCCGACCAGATCTCACCGATCAGGTCGCTTCGATAGGAAAGAAAACGCTCCGGAAGTGTTTTCTCCAGTGCTTCGCCGAGCATTTCATTGACAACGCGGCCGTCAAAACCAATGGTCATGCCCTCTTTTGTATTTGCCGCCAGGTATTCCTCTACCGTCGGAACGCCTTCCTGGCCCATTTTCATTAAGGTAACGCCGGTTCCGGCAAGTTCTTTGGCTGCCTGTACGAAGTAGCGGCCATCGGTCCAGAGGCACGCTTCGTCCTGCGTAATCACAGCAGTTCCGGCAGAACCGGTAAAACCGGTAATATACGTTCTTGCTTTAAAGTAAGTTCCTACATATTCGGATTCATGATAATCGGCGGTCGGAACCAGATAAGCGTCCACGCCGTATGCTCTCATTTTTTCGCGGAGAGCAGCTAATCTTTCTGGTATCATAGTTTTTTCCTCATCTTTCTTTTCGAAAAATAATGTCGACATTTTTAAATGGGATGCCAACGTTTTTATTCTATCACATTTTCCAAATCTGTCAAAGTGATGATTGAGAATTTGTCTCACTGTTTTCCTGTTTTTGCGAAAATTTTTGTGCATTTGGAGATTTTTCCTATTTTTCAAGAGCTTTTTTGTACCATTTTCTGTACAAAAGAAGTAAGATAGGAAGAAGGAAAAAGCGTGGTGAAACTACGCGAAGAAGCAGAAACTATGTAAGAAAGGGGGACATACTGTAATGCATACAATATGTCTGAAAGACAACTGGACCTTAACGGTCCTTGGAAAAAATGTTTACGATATTCCGGAGACTCCAATTGAGACAAAGGTTCCGTCTACCGTTTACGGCACACTTCTGGAAAAAGGTCTGATCCCGGATCCGTTTTATCGTGACAATGAACTCGACGCACTGAAACTGATGGAGAACGATTTCGCATACGAGACAGAAATCGTGATCGGAGAGGAAGACAGAAAAGCGGACCGCCTGTTTTTACATTTCGACGGAATTGATACGATCGCGGATGTTTATTTGAACGGAGAGAAAATCGGCTCCGCAGACAACATGAACCGTGTCTGGGAGTACGATATTACCGATCTTGTTGCAGGTGATGCAGCCGATACCGTATATCAGGTAAAAGTGATTCTGCATTCCCCGACCAAATTCATTGCGGAAGAAGATACAAAATGCCCGGTTGGCGGATCCTCCGATGCAATGCCGGGATTCCCGCATATCCGTAAAGCAGCGTGCATGTACGGCTGGGACTGGGGCCCGCGTCTTCCAGATGCAGGACTGTTCCGTGAAGCTTCCGTTCTCGCAGTAAAAACAGCCCGTCTGGCGCAGGTATTTGTAGGCCAGGAGCATCACGTAACCGGAAAAACGGTTCACGGAAACGTTGTTGATTCTGTTCGCCTGACGGCAGATGCTGAGATCGAGTGGATGCCGGGAGTTACCAACGGAAATGTAAAAATTGTCATGACGGTTACTTCTCCGGATGGAAAAACCGTTCTGACCGCAGAAAGCGGCAGCATCGATCCGCTGACCCATTCAGCACCGGCAAAGAATCTGACTGGTCTTACGTGTGAGCTTCGCAGCAACCATGTACAGGCTTCTCTTACCGTAGAAAATCCGGAGCTGTGGTGGCCGAACGGTTACGGCGCACAGGCACTGTATCAGGTAAAGGTAGCGCTTGTTGCAGAGGATACCCTGGATACCTGGGAGAAAAAAATGGGTCTTCGCACCATCACGGTCAATACCGATCCGATGGAAGATGAAGTTTATGATGAGCACATGACCGGACAGGCACCAGATTACGACGACGGCGACAACATGGTTATGACAAACGGTGAGAAGAAAGTAATTATCACCGATAAAGCAGCAAAGACGGTAAAAGGCCGCAACTTTGCATATGAAATCAACGGACTGCAGATTTTCGCGATGGGCGCGGATTACATTCCGGAGGATAATATTTTAACCCGCCAGACGAGAGAACGTACCGATCTGCTGTTAAAATCTGCACAGGAAGCAAACTTCAATTCCCTGCGTATATGGGGCGGCGGATACTTCCTCGATGACTTCTTCTATGATGTCTGCGATGAGAGAGGACTTCTGATCTGGCATGACTTCATGTTTGCCTGCGCTTCCTATGAGCTGTCAGATCATTTTGAGGAGAATATCTCCACAGAAATCCGTCAGAATGTACGCAGACTTCGTTCTCATGCAAGCATTGCTCTGTGGTGCGGAAACAATGAGATGGAGACACAGTATGAAATGCTGGCATGGCCGAAATCCAAGAAACAGTATTACGATTATATCCATCTGTATGAGTACATCATTCCGAAAATCGTCAAAGAAGAGGATCCGGAGAAATTCTACTGGCCGTCATCCCCGTCTTCAGGTGGAAATTACGAAAACAGCAATGCGGAAAATGTCGGCGATACCCATTACTGGGGCGTATGGCACGGAAGCGAGCCGTTTACCGCTTATCGTTCCCACCATTACCGTTTCCTGTCCGAGTTCGGATTCCAGTCCTTCCCGTCCCTGCAGACTGTAAAACGGTTTACGGAAGACGGCGACCGCAACATCTTCTCACGCGTCATGGAAATGCACCAGAGAAATACGGCTGCCAACGGAAAGATCCTGAACTATATCTCACAGACCTATCTGTATCCGAAGAATTTCGATGAGCTTCTTTACTGCTCACAGCTTCTTCAGGCAGATGCCATCCGTTACGGCGTAGAGCATTTCCGCCGCTTCCGTGGTACCTGCATGGGTGCTGTTGTATGGCAGCTGAACGATATCTGGCCGGTAGCATCCTGGGCAAGCGTCGATTACTACGGAAACTGGAAAGCCCTGCAGTACGCAGAGAAGAAGATGTTCGCACCGATTCTGCTTTCCTGTGAGGAGCATGGAGAGATCGATCAGAAACCGTTTGTCAACACCCTGCCGCATCCAATCGATGTCAGTGCAGACCTTCACGTTGCGAATGAGACGGGTGAGCCGATTGTTGGAACCGTAAAATGGTCTCTGCGCCGTCCGGATTCTTCCGTAGTCAAAGAGGGAACCTTCGAGGTCAACGCACCGGCCTACGGCGGACAGTGGATGCCGCATCTTGATTTCAACGGTCAGGATCCGCTGGAAGTTCATCTGACGTATGAGCTGGTTGTCGATGGAAACGTCGTATCTTCCGGATCGACGCTGTTCTGTGCACCGAAGCATTACCATTTCGCAGATCCGAAACTTTCTGTATCGGTAGACGGCGATACCGTAACTGTAACGGCAGAGAACTTCGCAAAATCTGTCAGCGTAGAGACCGAAAACGGTGTGCTTCGCCTGGACGATAACTTCGTTGATATGGAAGCAGGAACAAAGACCTTCCGTATTCTGCCGACCGCAGACTTTACCGCCAAGGGAACCGGCGTATCGGGCGCATACCGCGTACGAAGCGTATACGAGACAGCAGAACGATAAGGCATGGAAAAAGGGCACGCAAAATGAATGCGTGCCCTTTTCTGCAAAATAACGTTATTTATTTTTTTCTGCCTGCATTTTTCTGGCCTGTTTCGGTGTGATTCCTTTTATTTTTTTATAACACCGGATGAAATAGCTGCAGTCCGGATAGCCGACTTCTCTGGCAATAAAAGAAACATCGTGACTGGAAAAAAGCAGCATGTTTTCTGCCGCATTGATTCTGGTTGCCGTAATATATTCTTTGCAGGTCATATTGTAGCGGCGGTAAAAATTCATGGAAAATGTGGAGTGCGACATGTTGCACATGGCGGCAAGTTTCTCTACGGTCAGTTCTTCAAAATAATGGGAATCAATGTATTCGGAAATCAGGTCAAAACTGATTTCGTAGGAAGGATGCACGCCGGGAGACGGAAAAGAAGTCCCGCTTTTCTGCCAATTCCGTACAAAACGGCTGATGATTTTCCGAAGATCCGCTGTAAGAATCATGGAATAGCCAAGCTCTTTATCCCGGTATTCCTTAAGAATATCCGAAAAAAAGAGGAAAAAGGTCCATTTTCCGTACCTGCTCCGGAGAAAAAATACAGGGGCAGCGGAACGTGTGGAGGCCGTGCAGAATCGAACGCAGATCCAGCTCATCCGTCTTGCAGGTGGGCAGAAGATTGGGGTCAAATTTAATCACATCATACTGCACCGGAACAGACCCTTTTGCAAGCGCGATGGAATGAACGCATTTGGGCGGAAAAAGGATCACGGATCCTTCCGTTCCGATGGATGTCACATTATCAAGGGAAACCTCAATTTCTCCTTTCAGAACGTAGAGAAGTTCTACATAATAGTGCCAGTGAGCAGGAATCGGAAGGGAGTCCCGCGTGCTGTCAAAAAGAAAAGCCTCATAAGGAGAGGCGATGGGGTCGATATATTCATATAAGTTATTCATAGATGTCTCACTTTTCGTTCGTAGTGGATGTTCCATACTGACTGTGGATGGAAACAAACTTCTTTTAGTATATAGTGATTTTATATGATTTGCAAGAAGGAATGAAGAAAGGAAAGGTTACAAGATTATCATCATGCAAAAAACAACAAATGATATGACGCAGGGCAACAGCATGAAGCTGATTTTTCAGTTTTTCCTGCCGATTCTGATCGGAAATCTTTTTCAGCAGCTTTACAGCTTTGTGGATTCCATGGTCGTTGGAAAGGGGATCGGAGATGTGGCCCTGGCAGCGGTTGGAAATACCAGTTCGGTACATTTTTTGATTCTCGGCTTTGCCATGGGGCTTACCGGAGGACTTGGGATCTGTATTTCCCACTCCTTTGGAGCGAATGATATCGAAAAACTGCGGAAAGAAATTGCGATGTCGGTTTATATCTGCCTTGCCATTGGAATTGTAATTACGGTGGGCAGTCTGTTTTGGATGCGCCGTCTGTTTGTCTTTCTCCAGACACCGGAGGATATGATGACAGACACTCTGGTTTATTTTGGAACCATTCTGGCGGGCAGTACCGTTACCATTTTTAATAACTTTGCCATGACGCTGCTCCGGTCCGTCGGAAACAGTAAAGTGCCGCTGGCTTCTATGATCGTTTCGTCGGTGGTCAATATTGTGCTGGATCTTCTATTTGTATTTCCGTTTGGCATGGGCGTGTTTGGAGCGGCGCTTGCAACGGTTCTGGCGCAGGTGGTTTCTGCCCTTTACTGTCTGGTATATATCCGGCGCGCCGCAGAACTGCTTCCGCGGAAAACAGACTGGAGGGCAGATGGTGTACTTCTTGGCGCACTCGTTGGAAAAGGCCTGCCGGTAGCTGTGATGAATTCTGTAACTGCGGTGGGCGGTATGGTCCTTCAGGTTTTTGTCAATCAGATGGGAACGGCTTATGTCGCGGCTTATGCTGCATGTATGAAGGTGTGCGGTCTGTTCGAGCAGCCGGGTATAACACTTGGACTTGCACTTCTGACTTTTACAGGACAAAATTATGGAGCCGGAAAATACGACCGGATCAAACAGGGAGTCAGGGCAGGTGTCGTGCTTTCTGTCCTTGTCAATCTTCCTTTTGCAGCACTGGAAATTTTCTGCCCGAAGTTTCTGGCATCCCTGATGCTGAATGATGCGACAGTCATTTCCTATACCTGTATCTTTCTGCCGGTTACCGGAGTTGCCCTGTTCGCCCTTGGCGGGCTGTTTGTCTTCCGAAACGCCTGCCAGGGAATGGGAAAAACAGTTCTGCCGATGGTGTCCGGGATTGTGGAGGTTGCCATGCGCGTCATGGTTGTGCTGCTTTTAGAACCGCGCCTTGCGTTCCGCGGAGTGGCATTCGCAGAAATTTCCGCATGGGTCGGAGCTGGAGTTATGCTTATGATTACCTACTTTTTTTATCAGAGGCGGCTCTCCGGGAAAACTCCAGATGTGAGAGGATAAAAGGAGAAGTTATATGTAAAAACCCTGCCTGCACAGCTTTGTAACATAGTCTTTTCAAAGACTGAAAAACTGTGCGGGCAGGGTCTTTTGGTTAAACAAGCGTTCCCATATAGTAGAAGCCGCGGCATTCGTCCAGGGAAACGTTCTGCAGCGTTCCGATCATCGAAGCATCTCCCGGGAAATGAACCAGCGTATTGTTGCTCATACGGCCGGTGACAAGAGAAGCGTCCTGCTCATTGATACTTTCCACCAGAACTTCCTGTACGGTATGAAGATGTCTTGCGGTTACCTCGCGGGAAATTTCCTGGACCTCGGCAAGAAGACGGTCAAAACGGTCTTTTACAACATCCGCCGGGATCTGGTCTTCCATGGCAGCTGCCGGTGTTCCGGTTCTTCTGGAATACTGGAAGGTAAACGCGCTGTCGTAACGAACGCGGCGGACCACATCCAGTGTTTCCAGAAAATCTTCTTCGGTCTCACCAGGGAAACCAACGATAATATCTGTTGTCAGAGAAATATCCGGCACTTTTGCGCGGATTCGGTCTACCAGGTCAAGATACTGCTCTTTGGTATAACGGCGGTTCATCAGTTTTAAGATACGGCTGCTTCCGGACTGGAGCGGAAGATGAAGATGGAGGCAGACCTTCTCGCAGTCGCGCATTGCATCGATCAGTTCTTCCGAGAGATCCTTCGGATGTGAGGTCATGAAACGGATGCGTTTCAGCCCTTCAATCTGATTTGCCTTGCGCAGAAGCTGTGCAAACGTCATCGGCTCCTCGAGATTCTTTCCGTAGGAATTGACATTCTGACCAAGCAGCATGATTTCAACAACGCCGTCTGCAACGAGGCGTTTGATCTCTGCGATGATTTCCTCCGGCTTCCGGCTGCGTTCGCGGCCGCGCACATACGGTACGATACAGTAGCTGCAGAAGTTATTGCAGCCGAACATAATATTAACACCCGACTTGAACGGATATTTGCGGTCAACCGGGAGATTTTCCACGATTTTGTCGGTATCTTTCCAGATATCGATCACCATGCGGTCCTCTGTCATGCAGCGGACAAGATACTCGGCAAAGCGGTAGATATTATGCGTTCCGAAAATCAGGTTGACGAAATGGTAGCTTTTTTTGAGTTTTTCGACAACAAGCGGCTCCTGCATCATGCATCCGCAGAGGGAAATAATCATGCCCGGATTTTTCTTTTTGTACTTGCCAAGCTGTCCAAGGCGACCGTAGACACGCAGATTTGCGTTTTCACGGACGGTACAGGTGTTGTAAACAACAAAATCGGCATCTTCGGTCTCCACAATGTGGTAGCCGACGGTTTCCAGAATTCCCTCCAGCTTTTCGGAATCTCGGGCGTTCATCTGGCAGCCGAAGGTTGTGATGCAGGCAGTCAGATACTCTTTTCCGTTTTGTTTTGCACGCTCCGGTACGAGCTGCTGTTTTAAAAGTGCCATAAAGTAATACTGACGCTGCGGTTCTGTCTCCGGCGCCGGAACAGTAATGTCAATATTTGCAAGATCAATACCGGAAACCTCGGCATCCGGAACGTTTCTGAGATCTATCTTCATAAATGAAACCCTTTCTTTTTCAATATAAAATGCTAAGTACAGTAATCATGAGACGGTATAAAATGCCGTGAAAAAAGACCCGTACAGCCGGATCTTCTTTTTATTTTAGCGTATCTGATACAAAATAGCAAGAAAAACAAGATTGAAAACAGTAAAAACCAGGATATATTTTTTGCGGCAGGAAGCGTCTGCGGCCGTAATCTGGCGATAGGAGATCAGGCTTGCCATAGATGCAATTAAAGTCCCGAGGCCGCCGAGGTTGGTTCCTACAATCAGTTCCGGGATTTCTTTTGTATATCCGGAAAGCAGCATGGCGGCAGGAACATTGCTGATGATCTGGCTTGTGAGGACGGAAAGAAGCCGTTCGTGTCCGGTAATCATCTGTTCCAGATAAATACGAAGCGCTGCCATTTGTTTCATGTTTCCAATAAAAAGAAAGAAAAACACAAAAGTGAACAAAAGAGAGTAGTCTGCTCTGCGGTAAAGGCTGCGGTTCACCAGGCAGATCCCGGCAATCGTGATCAGAAGCAGAATACTATGCGGGAGAAGTTTGGCAACCGTAAGAATACAGCAGAAAAAAAGAGCTGCAAAAACTGCGATTTGCCGCGGATGAGTAATCGCTTTTTTCTCCAGGGAAACGGAAATTTTCTTTCCGGAGAAAAACAGAAAAATGCAGATCAGAAAAAGAACTGCAGCACCCAGAGTATAAGGCAGCATCATAAGCAGAAAATGCAAAAGGGAAAGTCCGGAAAGCGAATACAGATAAAGGTTCTGCGGATTGCCGATAGGAGTAAACATACTGCCAAGGTTTGCAGCCATGGTCATAAAGGTGACAAGAAGTATTTTTTTCTGCTCCATATGGCACATTCGCAGAAGCAGAATGCCAAACGGAACAAAGGTAATCAGAGCGACATCATTGGTAATCAGCATGCTGCAGAAAAAGCACAGGGAAATCAGAAGCAGAGCAACCATCCGTTCTGAGTTTACATGCCGGAGAAGACTGGTGCCAAGCCAGTCAAATACGCCACATTCCCGCAGACCCGCGACAATCAGCATCAGACAGAACAGCAGGATCAGAGTATGAAAATCCAGATAGCCAAGATACTGTGGACCGGGAGGACAGAAAAAGCAGGAAAGCACTGCAAGAAAAAAAGAGACGGTAAGCACTGCATCTTTTTGAAAAAAGGAAATCAGTTTTTTTATCATAAAAATCATCCTTTCATGAATAAGCAGGACTGATGTTGGAAGATCGAGATGAAAAATCAGGCTGCATATTTCGGATACCGCAGATTATTATATAAAAGATATGGAAAAGATGCAAGAAAAAGGTCCAAAACCGAAAAAAATGCGGTTTTTCAAAAAAACGACAAATTTTTCCAGTCAATTCTTGACAATCAACAAAAATCGCGTTAAAATTGCTCCAGTCGTGTAAAAGCAAATTCTGAGAAAAGAAAAAGTAAATGCAGACAAATCGTTTTCAGAGAGCTGCCGGAAAGGTGCGAGACAGCAACGAATCTGGATTGAAAATCATCTTGGAGAAGGAAAGCCCAACGAATCGGCCGTGTATCGTACTATGTGCCGGAATTCCAGTAGGTTTTCACGGGAGTTTCCCGTTACAGAAACCGCGTATGCTTGTGCGTTGTATTCGTGCTTGTTTCAAAGAAGAGACAAGGGTGGTTGCGGGAAAAGAACAGTTCCGTCCCTCGTTGAGGGGCGGATTTTTTTGTTTGTCAGCTGCAAATTCACCCCGGTAATACAGCCTGGCAAAGAATAGATCCTGCTGGAACATTGTACCTGACAGCGGGAAAAGGGAGGAAACATATGAAAGTGTACAAAAAAATCATGAATGGACTGGCGTTTGTTGAGAAACTGGTTCTCGTGCTGTCCACGATCCTGATTGTTGTGCTTACGGTGGGAAACGTTCTTTCCCGTAAGGTACTGCATCAGTCCTGGTCATTTACCGAAGAGCTTGTCGTTGCGGTATTTGTCCTGATTACACTTCTCGCAGCAGCGCTTGCTGCCCGTGACGGAGAACTGGTCAATCTTTCTTTGCTGCCGGACCGTCTTTCTGCGAAGGCGAGAAGAATCCTGCTGGTTGTCAACACAGCATTTAGTGTTGCCTTTACCGTAGTTCTGTTTAAATACGGCATGGACAAGGTACTGACCCAGCTTGCCAACGGAAAGAGAACGTTCGTTTTAAACTGGCCGGAATGGGTTTTCTGGTCTTTCGTACCGATCGGCGCAGCCTGCATGACGCTGCACATGATCGAATATCTGATGGATACATTCGTAAAAGCAAAAGAGGAGGGACAGAAAAAATGATCAGTGCAATTCTTTTTCTTTCATTCTTTGTTTTTCTGATCCTTGGTATCCCGATTGGCATCTGCCTTGGTCTGTCTTCGATCTGCGCGATCCTGTACTCCGGTACATCCCTGACCATCGTAGCAACCAATATGTATTCCGGTATCAGTAAATTTTTGCTCCTTGCCATTCCGTTCTTTGTACTGTCCGGAAACATTATGGCAAAAGCGGGCATTTCCAAACGACTGATTCGTTTCGTCGACACCTGCGTCGGCCATAAAAAGGGCGGTATCGCGATCGTATGCGTTATCGTAGCCTGCTTCTTTGGCGCGATTTCCGGTTCCGGTCCGGCAACCGTAGCAGCACTTGGTATGGTTCTGATCCCTGCCATGATTGAGCGAGGCGGATTTTCTGCTCCGTTTTCCACGGCCCTGATGGCGACGTCAAGTTCGATTGCGATCGTCATACCGCCGAGTATTGCATTCGTTGTTTATGCATCCATCACAGGCGTATCCATCGCCGATATGTTCACAGCAGGTATCGTTCCTGGTATTCTGATGGGTGTGGCCCTTGTCATCGTTGTTCTTCTGGAGGCAAAGAAACACAACATTCAGCCGACCCAGAAAAAAGCAACAGCCAAAGAAAGATGGGATGCTTTTAAAGATGCTTTCTGGGGATTCTTAATGCCGGTCATCATCCTTGGCGGTATCTATGGAAGTATTTTCACCCCGACCGAGGCAGCTGCCGTTTCCGTTGTATACGGTCTGTTTGTCGGAATCTTTATTTATAAAGAGATCAAACTGAAAGACCTGTGGGATCTGATGGTAGATTCTGCCAAAACAACCGGTGGAATTATGCTGATCGTCGCAAGTGCTTCTCTGTTCTCCTTTGTCTGCACAAAGTTTGGTATTGCGCAGGCAGCGTCGGATCTTCTTGGAAGCGTTGCTCATAACCAGTTTGTATTCCTTCTGATTGTCAATATCATTTTCCTGATTGCAGGATGCTTTATCGATGCAAACTCTGCCATGTATATTTTCATCCCGATTATGCTTCCGGTCTGCAAAGCCCTTGGCTATGACCTGATAGCATTCGGTATCGTGGCAACGGTCAACCTGGCCATCGGACAGGTAACTCCGCCGGTCGGTGTCAACCTGTTTGTCGCCATTTCCGTAAAACTGAAAAAAGGAATGGAAGTTACCATTCAGCAGATTTCCAAAGCCGTTATGCCAATGATCGCAGCATCGGTAGCAGTTCTGCTTCTGATTACGTATGTTCCGCAGATTTCCACGTTCCTTCCAAAAGCACTGGCAAAAGACGGAGCTTATACCGGAACGGTAGCTGCAGCAACGAATTCCGATACTTCCAGTGGCGATGGTGCGGATGGCAGCACAGCAGGAAATTCCTCCGGCAATGAGGATTACAATGATATCGCTGATTACAGTGACCTTGGATGGGAAGAGCAGACCTGGAACTTTACCTGCTCCACCACCGAGAACAGTACCTGGGCAGAAGGCGGACGCAAGTTCGGCGAGCTCATGGAAAAAGCAACCGGCGGCAAGATCAAAGTCAATGTATACGCTGCAGACCAGCTGACCAACGGAAACCAGTCCGAGGGAATCCAGGCACTGATGAACGGAGATCCGGTACAGATTTCGATGCACAGCAACCTGATTTACTCTGCATTTGACCCGAGATTTAACGTCGTATCTCTTCCGTTCCTGTTTGATTCCGTAGAAGATGCGGATGCCAAACTGGACGGCGAGGCAGGCGAAAAATTAAAAGCAATCCTCGATGAGTACGGCCTGCACTGCATGGGAATCGCCGAGAACGGTTTCCGTCAGCTGACCAACAGCAAGCAGGAAGTAAAAACCGTCGATGATATGAAGAACCTGAAAATCCGTGTAGCAGGAAGTAACCTGCTGATGGAGTGCTACAAACGCTGGGGTGCCGATGCGACCAACATGAACTGGTCTGAGACCTACACCGCCCTGCAGCAGAAAACCGTAGAAGGCCAGGAGAATCCGCTTCCGGCTATCGATGCAGCCAGCGTACAGGAAGTACAGCCGTACTGCTCCATGTGGAATGCAATTTATGACTGCCTGTTCTTCTGCATTAACGGAGACATCTATAACAATCTGACCCCGGAGCAGCAGAAAGTTGTCGATGAGGCCGGACAGAAAGCCGTCGATTACGAACGTGCGATCAACCGTGCCGGTGACGATGAGATCATGAACCGCTGGCAGAACGAGAACGGTGTCAAGATCACAAAATACGAAGATATGGACATCGATTCCTTTAAACAGGCGGTAGACGGTGTAGATGCCTGGTATCAGAACGAACTGGAAAGCCAGGGCTATGACGATGCCAAAGATCTGATTGAAGCCTTTACAAAGAAAGATACATCTTCTGCAAGCACCTACGATGTAGAAGACAGAAGCGATCTCGACTGGCCGGAGCAGACCTGGAACTTCACCTGCTCCACGACAGAAACCAGTACCTGGGCAGAAGGCGGCCGGAAGTTCGGTGAGCTGATCGAAAAAGCAACCGGCGGCAAGATCAAAGTCAACGTATATGCCGCAGACCAGCTGACCAACGGAAACCAGTCCGAAGGTATCCAGGCACTGATCGATGGAGATCCGGTACAGATTTCAATGCACAGCAACCTGATTTACTCTGCATTTGATCCGAGATTTAACGTCGTATCCCTTCCGTTCCTGTTTGATTCCGTAGAAGATGCGGATGCAAAACTGGACGGCGAGGCAGGCGAAAAATTGAAAGAGATCCTTGATGAGTACGGCCTGCACTGCATGGGAATCGCCGAGAACGGTTTCCGTCAGCTGACCAACAGCAAGCAGGAAGTAAAAACCGTCGATGATATGAAGAACCTGAAAATCCGTGTCGCAGGAAGCAACCTGCTGATGGAGTGCTACAAACGCTGGGGCGCCGATGCCACCAACATGAACTGGTCCGAGACCTACACGGCCCTGCAGCAGAAAACCGTAGAAGGCCAGGAAAATCCACTTCCTGCTATCGATGCAGCCAGCGTACAGGAAGTACAGCCGTACTGCTCGATGTGGAATGCAATTTATGATTGTCTGTTCTTCTGTATTAACGGAGACATTTATGACAGTATGACACCGGAGCAGCAGGAAGTGATCGATGAGTGCGGTCGTCTGGCAACACAGTACGAGCGTGAGATTAACCGCGCCGGTGATGATGAAATCATGAACCGCTGGCAGAATGAGAATGGTGTAGCCATTACCAATTATGAGGATATGGACATCGATTCGTTCAAACAGGCCGTAGACGGCGTGGACGAGTGGTATCAGAAAGAACTGGAAGGCCAGGGATATGATGATGCCAAAGAGTTGATTGAGACGTTTACAAAAGAGGCAGTTTCGTAAATATCTTTATAAGATTTGCTGAGCTTGCCTGAAAAAATAATGTAACAAACTACATATTTGGTAGAAAATAAAAATTCATCCATGACTTGGAGGTCTCTGGTGAGACTGCTTCCGGGCGTGGGTGGATTTTTTTATTTGAGTTTTCCAGGAAAACAGGTATACTGGATGGTATCAGAAAACGGGAGATTTGAATCAATGAAACAGAAAAAAGAACGGGAAAAAGAAATCAGTCAATGGCCATGGATTTCCATGCTGCCGTTCGGAATCCTGGCGGGATACTGGGGAGATAAGGAAGTGCGGATCACGGCAATTTCAGAATATGGCTTTCAGACCCGGCTTGCGACACCGACTACAGTTGAGCAGAAAAATGCGCCGTGGGAACTGGCATTTTACGATCAGAAAACAGCATCCTACCAGCGGATTCTTCTTCGTGATGCGACTTTTCTGCAGGAAAAAGAGGAAGATTTTGATGTTGTTTATACCTTCGCCACGGAACAGGAAGATTATCAAAATGCGGTACAGCGCCTTGCCCTGCAATACAGCCAGTATATTCGCTGGAAAATGGAGGACGATGATGCCGCGCTTGCAGAAGAGATGACAGGATATCCTGCGGAGCAGGACGCGTTTCATCTGGAAAGCCTGGAAGAGCAGAAGAAGGTATGGTTTTCCGGGGTCGGGAAGGAAACATTTACGGCATTGCAAAATGGCTTTGCGGAATCCGGGCAGCCTGGGCAGCCGGTCGAGCTGGCGCTCGAACTGGACCGGCCGGAATGGTATACGGCGTATCTTTCGATGGAAAGTGCGGTGTTTTTTGATGCTTATTTTCGGAAAAACCAGATTCCAGATCCGCCGATTTTTCACCCAGACCGGCTCTATATAGGAAATGCTTTCTGCCCGCATTTGGCACCAACGGAAGAGGAACTGTTCGCACTGATGGATAAAGCCTGCCGGGAGTCGTTTGCGGTTACACTGGTCTTTCCTTTCTTACTGGAAGGAAATCTGCTGGAAACACAGCAGCGGCTGCAGCGTCTCGTCGAATGGTGTGAACAAAAGAACAAAATCATCGAGATTGTCGTAAATGACTGGGGAACGGCCCATCTGGCAGCTCAGCTTCCGGTGTTTTCCCTCTGCCTTGGCGTGCTGCTCAACAAACGGAAAAAAGATCCGCGGATGGCTTATAAGCTGGGGGACCGTACACTGTTTGAACAAAACAGCGTCCACGCGGCATTTTACCGGGAGTATTTGAAAGAAGAATTTCGGATGGAACGGTATGAATGGGAGAGCTGCGGCGATACCAGTACAAGGAAGTTTCCAGAAGGGAAAAACAGTCTTCATCTTCCCTTTTATCAGACAAATACTTCGCAGTATTGTCCAATGTATGCAGCGTGTATCAAAGGAAGCCGCGGCGCGCAGACGCCGGTGAGGAAATGCCCGGAGTTTTGCGAAAAACAGACATTTTTATATCCGGAGCATCTGCGGATGGCAGGAAGATATAATTCGCTGTTTGGGATTGATTTGTCGGTTTTGCAGGAGCCAGAAGCGATGGGGAAGATGTATGGGCTGCGAGGGATAGATCGGATTGTAGTGAATTTGTTATAGTGACATCTTAAGAAGCATGTTCATAGTTCGTATTTCCAACTTGATAGAGCTGCCAATTCGTGATAAGATGAAAAACAACAGGAAGGGGTGCAGACTTCTCTGAAATATTTTTGAGGAGGCGTATGCACATGGGAAAAGCGGACATTGTTACCAAAGCATACATGCGAAAGAGTAACATTTTTGCAGATGCGTTCAATTATTTGATCTATGACGGGAAAAAAGTTGTTGATCCGGAAAAACTGACAGAAGTTGATTCAACAGAGATTGCCATACCGTTTGGCGCAACAGAAGAGAGAAAAGAGGCAAAAGAGACAACCGAAATGACAGAAGATCCGGTCCAGAAATATCGGGATATATTGAAAACAGCTGTGATTATGCAGGAAGTGGAAACGTATTATCTGCTTCTTGGAATTGAAAACCAGACAGACATTCATTATGCGATGCCAGTTCGAAATATGATATACGATGCCTTACAGTATGGCAGACAGGTTACAGACACTGCGGCAAGACATCGAAAAAACAGAAAAAGTGCAAAACAACAGGAAAAAGACCATGGAGATGATTACACAAAAGCAGAATATTTGTCTGGATTCTATAAGGACGATGTCCTGAAACCAGTAATTACACTGGTAATTCATTTCGGAACAGATCCATGGGATGCGCCGTTGTCTCTGCATGAGATGATGAACATTCAAGACGAGAATCTGCTGCGTTTCGTGCAGGATTATCGGATTCATCTAATAGACCCGGCAAGGTTAACCGAAGAAGATTTGGAGAAATTTTCTTCCAGTCTGCGGGAAGTTATGGAGTATATCAGGTATTCAAAGGATAAGAAAAAGCTATTAGAAATTTTAAAGGATAATCCGCGCATGATGCTCGACCGGAAGGCAGCAGTGGTGATCAAGACCATTACAAATACACCCATAGAAATTCCAGAAGAGACGGAGGTGATTGATGTGTGCAAAGCGGTAGAAGATATGCTGAAAGAAAGCAGAGAACAAGGTATTGAACAGGGTATTGAGAAAAAGCGTTGGCAGCATGGTTTGAGGGGAGTAAAGAGTCAGAAGTATTATGATATGATTAGCGCCTATTAGGAAAACACACTGTCAAAGGGGTTTGTAGCGGGGGTTAGCCCGCTACTGCGGTATCTTCCGTAGTGTTGATTTCAATGTACTCGGCAATCTTGCGGAGCTCGTCAGCAAATTTGAATTTCACGCTGATATTGCCGTTTTCATAGACCTTGATATAGTCCACAAGTTCAACCAAGATTTCACGGTTGAGGGCTTCAATGTTCTGATACTTCATAAAGGCTACCAGTGCAGGATGCTCATTGTCCACACCGTTTGCCAGTTCTGCGCGTTCAGCGTTCAGCCGGGTAAGCACCGCGGAAATATCAGAAGTCTGCCGTTCATAGTCAGCCTTCATATCCCGGTATTCCTGCTGGGTGATTTCACCGTCTTTCCAGTCCTGATAAAGAGATTGCTTGTAGCGTGTTATCTTTATCAGTTCCCGCTCTTTTGCAGCTATCAGATCGTCCAGTCGGTAAGACTGGCTTTTTTTGATTGGAGCGGAATTGATCTGCGTTACGATTTCTGAGTAGGAAACAGCTAAATGTACCTGATGCTGTACGGCGAACAGAACAGCAGCCTCCAGCCGTTCATGCTTGATTGAGTGCATGGTGCAGGCTGTCCGGGAACGGTTCTTGTAGGTTGAGCAAGAATAATATACATTGTTGTTCTTGCTAACGCATCGGGTAATGGCCCGCCCGCAATCGGCACATTTCAGAAAGCCGCTGAATAAATGTACCTCACGGCCTTTCGGGGAAGTACGGGTATCACGCTGTAAGAGAGCCTGTACCTTATCGAAAGTTTCATAGTCGATAATGGCCTCATGTGTTCCAGCCACTTCCACCCATTCCTCGCGGGGAACAGCTTCAATCTGGTGTACCTTGTAGCTTTTCACCCGGCTCCGGCCTTGGGCTAAGTCCCCGGTGTAGGTCGGATTGGTAAGAATGGAGTGGATCATGCGGGCTCCCCACATAGGATCGTCATACCCTCTTGTCGAAACAGGCAAGCCCTTTTGTACCTTGTAAGCCGAGGGGCTCGGTACGCCGTGTTCGTTCAGGTACAACGCGATAGCACGTTTTGATGACCCTTGAATAAGCATTGTGAAAATGAGTTTGACATTTTCAGCAGCATCGGGATCAACAATCAGCCTGTGCTTGTCCTTTGGGTGCTTTACATAGCCGTAAGGAGCAAATGCTCCGATATACTGGCCGTTGCGCCGTTTGTAATCAAATACCTGCCGGATCTTTTTGGAAGTCTGATAGCAGTAATTATCGTTCATCACGTTTGTAATGGGAACGATGATATTTGAAACGCTGTCGGGGTTCTTGTAGCTGTCCACATTCTCAGCAAGGCTGATAAAGCGAACACCCATTTGAACAAACAGGTTGTCGATCAAACTTCCGGCATCGCTATAATTTCGTGCGAAGCGGGACAGGTCTTTTACTATAACGCAGTTGATTTTACCACTCATGACATCCGCCAAGAGCCGTTGAAAATCTTCACGGTTAGCGTCCGTTCCAGTATGTCCGTCATCTACATATTCCGTGATACTTTCAAACTCGTCAATGTTGCGTCGGTAAAAATCGTTCAGTAGGTCACGCTGGTTCTTTACGCTGTTGCTATCGTCTTTTCCTTTTTTCAAATCTTCCTTTGAAAGCCGGATATAGATGCCCAGCCGCCAGCGGCGGATTGTGTAAGAGGGAGAGAAACTCTGCTGATACCCTCTGTTTTTTGCTCGTGCCATTGTTCCTCCTTCCCTATCACATTACACTTATATTATAACTCTGTCCGGGGAGGACAACAAGGATGCCTCCACTTCGGGACACTTTGTCTCGAAGAAGCAAAACGAGCTGTAACCGAAGTTACAGCCCGCTTCTTTGCCGCAGCAGGAAATCCGTCAGCTTGTCTTGGAGAGATGGCCCGCTTTCAGCAAATTCAATTTTCACGCCAACACCACCGATGCAAAAGCAGTATGGATTTTTGACAGTCTGCAAAAATCGAGAGATGCGCTCCTTTCGGGAAAGCGCATTGTCAAAGGTCATACCGCTCACATCAGGCAGGGACTCGGCAGCCACCGCGCCAATGTCAACGCTTCTCATTTGTTCAAGTTCCTGTGTAGTTAATTTCACGGTAAACCTCCTTCGCAGATTGATAGAACGCCTCCCGCTGTTTGGTGGGGAAACGCAACAGGCCAGCACCACCGGGATGCTGGCCTGTTGCCTTACTCCACCTTGGGACACTTTGTCTCGAGGTTTATTATAGTTTTTGAATATTAGAGAGCGCCGCACATATTTACTTGGCCTGTCCAAAGACAATCGTTATTTTCTGTGCGGCGCTCTCAACGCAAGTAAAGCGACAAGCCCGGAGGAACAGGCAGCCAACCTGTTCAGCGCCGGATCATGGCCTTGGGATGGCCGGGCCCATTTACAGTGTTGGTGTTGTTCGCTCAATCTCTTTTGGGAAATGTCACCGCGCACCCACCGTCTGGCTCCACGTACTTACTCAGGGTTGCCGTTATTCCCTCGCGTTAGGAAGAAAACCTCCTCTCATAAACCGAGACATTTTTTCATCAATTCCAAGTGGGTTAAGAAGAAAAAATCAAAAAGTTTTTTTCATGCGTTCAAGGCCACGCTTGATCGACTGGCGAATAGACTCCTCATGTACGCCCTCGGCCTCGGCAATTTCCTTAATCGACTTGCCAAGAATGATATGTGCGTCAATTCTGCGGCCCTGGATCTCCGGCAGAGAATTGAGAGCGTTCCACAGACGAAGAAAGGTTTCCATCCGTTCAAGGAGCTCCTGCGGGGTCGGCTCATGCAGGCAAGCGGAATATTCAATCCCGTCATCGCAGTCCAGAGAATACTGCGCCTTGTGCCGGGAGAGCCGCCGCTGGTAGGCCATTTCATAGCGGGCATCGGCCTTGAATACCTCGGCCACCTCGTCAGAAACTTCGATAAGCTGATCCTGCGTGTACCAATAATAAAAATCTTTCAAATTGATAGTAGTCATCGTAAAATCCTCCATTTCAGTTTGTTCGGGGTTGGTCGGAAACGAAATGGAGTAACGGCGGAGAACGGCACCGCACCTCGGGACACTTTGTCTCGAAGTCTGGAAAGCAAAATGCGCCTGTGCGACACAAGGCCGCACAAGCGCACGAAAAAGTATTATCGGTTATGTACTGTTTAATTTCATGTTCAAAACCGGACTGCTCCGACGGAGGGGCTACGCTTTTTTTAGCTGGTGCAGATCACGCGAACAATGAAATAATAAAATGAACACGGCAAAATAACCTCCCATCGGCTACCGTGTCCCTACAAGTCGTCATTGGTTTGTGTAGACGCAAAGAAACGGCGGCTCTGAAAATCAAAGCCGCCGTTTCAAATGGGCGTGTTGATAGGCTGCTGTACGACGGCTTTTTTTCTTTTGCCGTCGTGCGGCAGCTTGTTCCTTTTGCGCTTATCTTAACAAGCAATCCTCACAGAAATGTCACTGACACACGCTGTTTCGACAGAATAATGGGCTGAAATCTCACGAACCTGTGAGATTTGAAAAACCGGGAGAATAATCTCCCGGTTTTCATCGCAAATATTTAATTCTGCCGCAGTCTCTCTACAACGCTTTGCTTAACATTTTGCATGAAAGTTATGACGGGGGTTGCCAAGCAGACCAGCAAAACAATAGCTGCGACAACCAACAGAGAAATTACAGGATAGTGAAAAGCTGCATAAGGAACCATTCTTCTAAAGGCTGAGTATATTGGAATATATATCGCTGTTCCCAGTGTGGCAAGCAGTAGGAAAGAATACTCCAATAATACCCGCCTTCCCAAAGCAATACATTTCTAATTTGCTTTTTCGTCATTCCTATACTTTCAAGTGTTGCAAATTCATGTTTCCGAGTATTTACACTAACAACCATTGTGTTAATGAAATTCATAATTCCTATCAGCAAAAATACAGCGGACAACCCTGCGGCTATAATCCTTGAGGTCAGCAAATATCCGGCCATTTCTTGCTGCTTTTCATATCGTGACAGAATCGTAATGCCCGGTGACGAAGCAGTAATGGATTGAAGCTGCTCCATAATCCCTTTGTCATAACTGCTATCAATCGTATCAAAAGCAATCCGAAAGATTTTGGTTTCTCCAGACAACTTCTCTATTGCCTGCTCACTGATATACAAATCAGGGGCAGTACCTCTCTCATTTCCTCGACCATTCTGAAAATCAGCGTCCAGAAAGCCAGTTGCCACTGTAAAGACCTGTTCCCCGGACTCACCGACAACGGTGATTGCTTGCCCTGGCTGAATCAATAGGTTTCCCTCATCATCCGTCATAGCGGACAAAACCACCAACTCTCCCTTTTCAAAGGCGGTTAAGTCAATAGGCTTATCAAGCGTTTTATTAAGTTCTTCGATATATCTGGAATCTATTCCGTAAACGCCGCTCCAAAAATTATCTGTATAGTTTTTTCGTGTTTCCGCATTTGAAAAATCAAGACCTGATATGCCATCCAAGGAATCAATATATTTCCCGAATACATTTTCGTCGTAAATGACATCCATAGTGGGCCACGGTGAAGCAGAATAAGTGACGCGCAGATTTTCAATTCCCTGCATTGTTTCAATTTGCTGCAACATTTCATCAGAGAGCAGGTTTCCTTCTTCGGAAATGCTGTAAGTCAATGCGAAATCACTTTCTCCCCATTGATTTACAAAATTGTCGGGACTTAGGCTTGATAGTAGACCAGCAGAAACCAAAAACAATATTAAGCCTAAAAATAAGGACGCAAAAGTAAGGAAAGCGCTTTTAGGGTTTCTAAAAATATTATCTCGTGCCATCCGAGATAATTTTGTTCTATGGCTCTTATGATCTCGGTAACTCCTTGTATTTGCCTCCGTATAGCGTGAAGCCGCAACAGGAGAAATACTTGCAGCTATTTTCGCTGGTTTCATGCTGCCGATGATTGCAGTAAAAAATGTGAAGATTGCGGCACCCGCAAAAATAATGGGGGAAAAGGACACTATCTCCCCAAGGTCTGTATCGCTTGAGTACATCATATTCATGGCAAACGGAACAAGTCCAAGCGAAACAATACCACCGACAATCAGGCCGCTGGGAATACCGATCACCGCCGTTCTGAATATTTGAGAACGCACGATCCGCTTGATTTGTCTTTTTGTCGTGCCTATCGTTTTAAGCTGTCCATAGAATTGTGTATCTCTTGAAATTGAGATATACAGAATGTTATAAATCAGCAAATAGCCGCTGATAATGATAAAGACGATAATAGCAGCCAGTGGAAGAACAATGGTGGTGGAATTGCTCTGAGCAATAGGTACAATTTCAAAGGACTGACTTTCTGTAAACGAAATCTTCCGTTTTAGTTTTTCTACAGGATCGCAGGGCATTACTGTCATCAGAAAAAGAAATCATTGCGGTAGACACACTATCAAAGGGAAGCCCTGTTTGTGTTGCAAAAAGCTCCGAAACATAAGCGGCACCACGGTTGCCTGCACGTGAAGCCGAATAATCTGTGTAATAGCCCGACAAAACAAATTCATCGGAGATATATTGATAATCTGTTCCGAGTTGATAGGAAAGGGAAATATTCATCCCTATCTGTGGATCATCAATCCCCATTGCACGCAAAGCCCATGTAGGGAGCATAATTTCATTTTTTGCTTGCGGATAATCTCCGTGTATATCCGAAATTGTTGGTACACGGTGTTCTTGCCATTCTGTTTCGTCTATCCAGGTAATACTCAGCAGGGCATCGTCCATTCCAGATGTATCAATGCTGCCCAATCTCTGACTGACACCAACTACGGATACCAAGCTGGATCGGCTCAATTCTTCATATTGTTCTTCTGAGAGGCTTGTAATTGCCACATCCGCAGTCGTGCCCATCGCACGAATTTGCTGCATTTGATAGGTTTCAAAATAACTGCACCCCAAACTAAATACAGATGTAATCATAAAGGCGGTCAAGAATAATGCGATGGTAACGAAAACATTTCTCTGCTTATTAGCGCGGTAGCTTCTTTTGGCAAGACGATTGATTGTTGCCTGATTATTGTTCCCAAATAAAATATCATCCATCAATGTCACCCCCTGTCACTGTGCGATTTTTCCGTCCTCAATACGGATAATTCGGTCGGCAAGCTGGGCAATTTCATTGTTATGGGTAATCATTACAAGCGTTTGATGGAACTTCTGACTTGTAACTTTCAGCAAACCAAGAACATCACTACTTGTCCGGCTATCCAAATTGCCTGTCGGTTCATCTGCAAGTATAATAGCTGGTTTGGAAACAAGGGCGCGGGCAATCGCTACACGCTGCTGCTGGCCGCCGGACAGATTGTTAGGCATACTGTTCAGCTTCCCATCGAGAGCCAACATTTTCACGACTTCATCCATAAACCGCTTGTCCACGGTATCACCATCCAGCTCCACCGGCAGGACAATATTTTCATAGACATTCAGCACAGGAACAAGATTGTAATTCTGAAAGATAAACCCGATGTTACGTCTGCGGAAGATGGTAAGCTGTTCATCCTTGAGTTTCGATAATTCTTTCCCTTTTACTTTAATACTGCCGGAAGTTGGCGTATCTAACCCGCCCATCATGTTCAGCAAAGTAGACTTACCGCTGCCGGAAGTACCAACAATGGCAACAAATTCACCTTCCTCAATGGATAGGGTCACGCCATCCAATGCTTTTGTAATGTTCGGTTCGGTGCCGTAATATTTCTTCAAATCTGTCGTTTGTAATATGTTCATATAGAACACCACCCTTTCTTTTTGATGGCTCTATCATAAAAGGTAAACCTCACAGAAATGTCACGGGAAACAAAATACCTCTGTTTAATTAAAGCTCAAATGTCATAGGCCTGTGACATTTTGTTTTTTAGCGTACTTATTTTATTGTCGAGGCAGAAAGACGGAAAAAGTTGAACCCCTCCCAACCTCGGATGTTACCCGGATATAACCGCCTTGCAAGGTTACGATCTCACGAGCCAGATATAGACCAATACCAATTCCATCTACATCATGTACGATGTCCTCTCGATAGAAACGCTTGAAAATTGCTCCCTGATGCTGTTCTGAAATGCCAATGCCTGTATCTGCAATGTCGATTTTCACATACATTTCCCAACTTTCAACCGAAACACGGATTTGACCGCCCTCCGGCGTATATTTCACTGCATTGTCCAAAATATTGAACAGTGCTTCGCTTGTCCATTTTCTGTCATGGGAAACGACCAAGTTCTCCGGGCAGTCCACTTGAACATTGATCTGTTTTTTCTCGGCGTTCAGAAGAATACCTCCCAATGCGGCGGCAAGCGTGTCATAAAGCGGCTGGCTTTTCTTTTCCAGAGAAATAACACCTGTTTCCAAACGAGAGGTTTTAATCATAGCCTGCATGAGAAAATCCAGTTTATCAAGCTGGCTGGCCTGTGCCGTTAGAAACTCTTTTTGTTTTGCACAGGGACTTCATTTTCAAGCAGAGTGCTGTTAATCATTTTCAAGTTCGCAATCGGGGTCTTGACCTGATGGGAGATGTCGGAAATCAGTTCTTGCAGGTCAGCCCGTTCTTGTGCAATGCCGTTCTTGTTTTCCTGCATGACTTCATATAAACGGTTCAGCCGATATTCAATTTTATAGAAAAGACTTTCTTCTTCCACAGTCTGTTTCGGCTGCATATTCCCGGATAACATATCATCCATTAAACTGCAAAAAGCATCGGAGAACATTGCCAGTTTGCGGCGAACCAGCACCATAAAACAAACAGCGCAAACCAGCACAAAAATGCCGAACAATAATACATACCAGACAGCGGTTATATTTTGGGTCAGCCCATACAAAGCTGCTGAAACCGTCCCCATTGCCACCAGCAGGAGAACAGCAAAAAAGATACAGGCTTTGTTGACGGAAAGTTTTCGCACATTCATTTCAGCACTCCTCCGATCCACATATAGCCCATACCATATACCGTTTTGATATACTGACGGTCAGGTGTTTCGATTTTGTTTCGTACCCGGCTGATCGCCGCAGTCAGAGCGTGTTCATCCACAAAATTTCCGTCTGCGTCCCACAGCTTTTCCAACAAGACTTGCCGGGTCAAAACAATCTGCGGATTTTTCATCAGGATTTTCAAAAGTCGATATTCCAGTGGGGTGAATGTAAGTGGCTTTCCTGATAGAGTAGCACTCATTTCTGAAAAATTGATGGTCAGTGTGCCATCCTCATAAGTATCACCACCATATTGTTTTGTCAGCCTACCCAGCACTACCGCTAATTTCTTTTGAAAGACGCTCATAGGGAAAGGTTTTGTCACATAATCCTCTGCGCCCAGTTCATACCCTTTGAGCATATCGCTTTCCATATCATTTGCGGTCAGAAAAATAATAACGGTATCAGGGCGACGCTCTTTTATTTCCCGGCAGAAGTCAAAACCGTTTCCGTCCGGCAAATTTACATCCAGCACAATCAGGTCATAGTCCTGCTTTGTCAAGAAACTACTGGCCACTGATTTTGTCAGTGCAGAATCAACCGTATAGCCCGCAGTATTCAAGTTATAGCATAAAGTATTATTCAAAAGCCGATCATCCTCGACTACTAAAATTCGCATGGTATCACACTCCTTCATTTTCAGTATAGCACCCAAATGTCACAGAAACCTCACAATATTTCTGATTTTATTTTAGATACCAACCTCTGATCTTCGGGACAAATTGTCCCAAAGTTATAGGTATATTGTACCTCACATTTCCGCGATCATCAATTTTGCGTATGTGAAATTAAATAGTCAGTAGTATGAAATACACAGTCGTTCAAATAATATCACATGAAATGTAAAATCATATCAGGTGATGTTATGAAGATAGAACGAGATGAAAGACGCTTTGATTTTCACGATATAGGGCTCGCCATCAAGCGTGCAAGAGAAGCCAGCGGCATGACACAGGAGCAACTGGCCTATATTGTTGACCGCGCTCCGCGTACCATTATGTATAATGAAAATGATGGTCAGCATCCAAGCTTCAACACCTTTTATCAGATGGTCACAATGTTTGATATATCGGTGGATCAATACTTTTACCCGTCCCAGAATAGCGGGAGCGAGTGCAGGAAGCGGATTGATGCCATGTTGAACGCTTTGGACGAAAGAGAATTGAAAATCGTTGAAGCTACAATCCAAGCGATGAAAGCATCGAAAGAAACGGAGGAAACGTAAAAGAAAGCGTAACCTCCGTTTTTTGCGCCATGTTGCGGGTTGCGCGTTTTGGCAAGCAATTCGGGTGTGGCCACACTCCGAAATTTTTGCAGGGCGCAGGGCCCGCAAAAATGCTTGTTGGGGAGCTCCCCAAACCCGCTGTACTTCGGGACAAATTGTCCCAAAGTCCCGGTGCGCTGCACCGTAGTCTGCGGCCCGTCACTATCGTTCCTGGGCCTTATTTTCACGCTCGTCTGTTATGCCGAGCAGATGATCAATGTTCGCTTTTATTGCCACGGCCTCCCGCATTTGCCGCTGGGCATCCCGGTATTCTGCATAAAGCTCTTTTTTCTGTCCTGCCAGCTCACGGCGGGATTTTTTTAGTGCTTCAATCTTAGGGAGCTTTGCGCCGTTCAGTATGGTGTTCATGGTATCTTTTGCCGCCCGGTAAGTGGCAAGCTCTGCTTCATGCTGGGCCAGATACTTTTTGCTGTACCGCGCAGCCTTGTACCCATCGAATACCGGGCGGGTCTTGGCATAGTCCACCGTGGCAGCCATCAGCTCCGAGGTTTTGGAAAGAGCCTCCTCCGTTGTGCGGAGCTCGTCAGACAGCTTGTGAAAGTGATCCACAGCAGCCTCGGTGCGGGCCGTCAGCGCCGCATAGTCTGTCAGATGATGCTCCTGCAAATACTGGAGCGCGGCGGCCATTTGTTTTAGGTTGTAGACCTTGGCCCATCGTTCATAGGCCGGGCCCTTGCCTTGGGCCATACGCTCTTGAATGTCGATGATGAGATTAACTCGCCGTGGCGGAACCGTGGGCTCCTCGGGCAGTTCGGGGAGTGGACGTTCCCCGGCAATTACCGCCTTGATGTCCTCCGGGTCAAATCCGGCTCCCAGTGTAGAAGCCCGGAGCCGGGTTGGTTTTTCCTGTCCGGGCGCAAGGAATGAGATGATACCGCCGCGTCCCTGTTTCACCGAAAAGCCGGACTCCTCCATGAGACGAAGAAAGTCGGAAAAGTCTGTGGGCTTTTTCTCCAAAGCCGCGAGAATAGCCAGCCGTACCCGCTGCTTGGCAGAGGGTGGCTTTTCTCCGATCCACTGTCCATAGTGGAGAAAACGGCCCTTGCTGTGCTGGCACGGATTTTGGATAACAGACAATTCATGTTCGATGCACACGCGGTCAGAGAGCCGCCGCAGGGCAAAGGACGAACCAATAAAATTATGAAATTTCCGGGAGCGGTCAAAGGCCGTTGCATTAAAATAAATGTGATTGTGGATATGGGCCTTATCGGTATGCGTACAGACGAAGAACTGATACTTTCCCTTTGTCCAGCGCATCGCCGTTTCATAGCCGATACGGTTTGCTTCTTCCGCCGTAACCTCCCCGGGCAGGAACGCCTGCCGGATCTGAAAGAACAGGGCCCCGCGGGATACGGCCCGGCCTGTCTCTGCAAGGTATTGACTTTTTACCAAAAGAAACTCGGCGGGGGCCGTGTTCGGATCGCAGAGATAGGAAGATACGGCTCCCAGCTTTTCCGGGTTCAGGCCATAGATGAACCGATCCTCCATCGTTTGAATTGCACTTTTTCCCGCCGCTGTTTTATAAGGGCGGATGTAGGTGGTCGCCGTAGAAATCCCTCCTTCCGGCAAATAGTATTTTTACTTTGGGACACTTTGTCCCGAAGTAGAAAAAACCGGGGAGCGGTATCAACCACTCCCCGGGTGGGTCAGAGCTCTACCAGCGCGGAGAGCTGTTTCAAAAGATCAGATAGCGGCCCCCACAACGCGGCATAGTCCCGCTGTAAGGCTGCGAGTTCTTCGGGATAAATTGCGCCGTAGGTGTTGGCCTGAATTGCCACTTGGTTCAGATTGTTGGAGCATCGCCGCTGGAGCGAAACCAGCTCACGAACCGGCGAAAGGTCAACATGAAGCACATACCCACTCAGGGCCATTTTCCGCATATAGGCTCCCATGTTACGGATGCCAGCCTCCGCCATACGTTCTTGAATCAGGGCCTGCTCCGTCTCCGACACCATCACATGAAGATGGATCGGACGGCGGCGTTTCTTTGTCATCGCTCCTCACGCTCCCGGCTGCGGCAGGCGCGGGGCGGCTCCTTTACCTTATCCAGCGGCTTTTCCTGTTCGTCTGCCGGAACAGGGTGCGGCAAATGAAATTCACGGTGCAGGCGCAGCACCTCCAGTACAGACAATTCCTGTTCACGTTTCTTTTCCATATACGCACCTCCTTATCTATCGCCACGGTCAGGCTGCCTCCGTTGGGGAGCCGGAGCCTCCGAGCCGCGATCTGCCTCCGCCAACTTTGCCGCATTTTTCATCTGCTCGGCAATCGGACGGGGCCTGTCGGGATTATCAGGCGCAGGACGCAGCTCATAGTCGGATGCCTGTTTTTCCGTTAGCGGGCGGGTATAGGTAAGATAGCCCCAAGCCAAGAACGAGCCATTTTCCACCGGGATGCGCTGATCGTAATTGAAGATTTCATCCGGCTTGTTATAAGGCGGCTTCGGGAATGTCCCGATGTCCACAGGCCGCTGGGTCGAATAATACTTGTAAAGGCCGGGAGCCTCGGTCTGCCTGATCCCCACGTTATAAATACGCTGATAGTCCTGCACCCGGTCTGTGAAATCCTGTTCCATCGCGGTGCGGTCATTTCCATAGTGACCCCATTCATACTGCCGCTGGCCGTCTTTGTCATCATAGCAGGCCCATGTGACATAGCGGGATGGCGCGGTGGGATGTTCGCCCAATGCAAATCCCCGCCCATTTTCCAGCATGACCGCCTTCAAAATAGCATAGCCTTGATTTTTGTCCATAGTACACCTCCCATCATCGAGACATTTCTTTGTTTTCTCTTTTCACAAACGGCTGGAGCTGATAGGGGCTTGTACCGTCCTCGGGTCGCAGAAAGTCTATCCGGGCCGCAGCACGGATGGCGTTCTGGTTAAGCTGCCGCTGCCATGCCCCTTGGCTGGGAGCCCACTTAAAGCCGTTGCTTTTCAGTTCCTGCCGCTGATCGGCATCGGGCTTTTCCTCAAAAATAAGCTGCAAACGGTTTTCAGCCTCGTTGATTTTGGCCTCACCTCCGGGGAATGTCCAGCCAGCAAACTCGGAGCGGCTGCTCAGTTCCTCAATGCGCTGGCGTACACGGCGGATGTTGGCGTTGTTGTTGGAAAGCAGATAGGCGGGGTACGGCTTGCTTTTATCCAAGTGCCATGACTGCGCCATATTTGCTTTGAGCTTTTCGGCCTGCTCCGGCGTAAGCTCCGGGCAGCCGTCCAGCGTTTTGTGTTTCCGAAAATACGCATTGACCGCCTTCATGGTGGCCTGCTGGGACTCCAGCCCCTCCAGCTTTTTTGTCAGCTTTTCCACGGCCAGATCGTCATCCGCGCTGATCCCACCCATTCCAACAGAGCGGATTTTATCAAGCAGCTTTGAAATCTCCGCATACTCTCCATAGTTGCGATCCCGGGCGGCGTTCTGCTTGTGCTTTTTTGCCACAGGGAAATTACCGCCCCCGGAGATCAGAATAGAGGGCACCCGGGCATCAATCACATTGCGTTCATTCAGATTTTCCGCAAGTTTCCGGGCATAGCGATCCACCAGAGCGTCAATCTTATCGTGGTACATGGGATCGACACGCGCTTTCTGGCGTTCCGCCGCTGCATACGCTTCATCGACCATTGCCCGGTAGCCCGCCGTAGCGGAGCCCGGCTGATAGTCAGAAAAGCTGTTCATATCTTTTGCCCGCTTTGCGGCTTCTTCGTTGATCGGATAATATTTCGGCATAGTACCTCCTTCCACAAAAGCCGGAACTTTGGGACAAATTGTCCCAAAGCCCCGGCAGCTAAAATGTTGACAGCATCTCACGGAAACAGGGGCGGACGTAGAAACATACGCCTCCCGCAGAAAAGGGCCTTAAAAAGCCTTGTCACAGGCGGGTTTGGGGTGTCCTAATTGTCAACACATCAGCCCCGCTTTTTTCGCATATATTCCCGCTGCTGTCTGCGGTGTGCCGCCTTTGCACAGGCCGCCGAACAATAGGTTTGCCGTCCATCAGGAGCCACGGCTCTGCCGCATACCGGGCAAGCCTTGAAATCCGGCCTTGACCCCTCTGCCAGCAGCGCAGCCTCCAGCGCCGGATCAAGGGGCAGAACTGCCTCGCGGAAGTAGCGGCAATAAGCCCCTGTCCAGCATTTCCCAAACATATAGCACTCGCAATCCAGCGGCAGGCAGCCGCAGTCCCGGTCATAGTTGGCACACCATTTTGACACCAGCCTGCGGATTGCCGCTTTTTCTGTCCGGGTCAGTTCTCGGCCCACAGCATCACCTCCCGTTGCCCGGTGGTTTGAGCTGCTCCCGGTAGCAGAACACGCAGCCGATCCCGCGCCAGTAAGGGCAGCCGTCACAACGGGAGCCCTTCGGCGGCAGGCTGGGCGGCACACCCTTAAAGTAGCTTTTTTCTTTCATAAATCCCTCATAGGGGTTGTTGGTAAATCTCATTCATTATCCTCGCTTTCGGTATCGTCCTCGTCCCAAGGCGGCCCATCGTCCTCGGAATCGTCATAATCAGCCAGTTCCTCACTATAATCTTCTTCGGGTACAGCAGTTTTTTCATGCTTCGGGCGGTAAATTTTGAAGTACCAGCCTGCACCGCCGCCCAGAACAGCCACTGCCAAAATCAGCAGAAGCATCCCGGTATTGCTTTTCTGCTGGGGCTCGGGTTCCGGCTCCTCCGCAGGTTCTGTTACCGGGACGGGTTCGGGAGCTGTGCCAGCACACTCGGTCATGTTGACCGCGCAGACCTCGCAATCCGTATGGATGGCTCCGGGCGCACATTTTTCTGTGCAGGAGCAGGCCGGAAGTTCTCCGCCAGCGGCCTCCAGTGCCGCCAGCAGATCGGCTTCATCCACCATGTTCAGAAAGTAGGTGTGATACTGTTCGCCGTCCTCATCCACAGGCTTGTCATAGTCAATGACAATGTAAAAGGTGTTGCCGCCGCTGGTTTCCACCGTGATGAACTGTTTGTTGGTTGCAGCATCGTAGAGCAGATCGCGGGTCACAAGGTTTCCATCCTCCGAAAAGCCCTCGCCCGGGGTAATGGTAGGTGCAGGCTCCGGGGGCGGAGTTTCTTCCACAACAGGCGGTTCCTCATTTCCACTGTCCGAATAGGCATAGGCCGGAATCGCAAAGCCGCATAAAAGAACGGCGGAGCAAAGCCCCGCCGCCAACATACGAAAGTGTTTCATATTCAGTTTTCCTCCTTCTTTTCTTCTTCGGACTTCGGGACACTTTGTCCCAAAGTGCCGCCGTCCTTCAGCTTTTCAAACAGCAGCGGGAGCTCCGTAAGGGAGATGCTCATACCGCGCACAATGTCCACGATCTCACTGTTTTCTGCCTCCAGCTTTTTCTGCTCCAGTTCCTTGAGCCGGGCCTGCTGTTCACTGATTTTGGCCTTGACCTTATCAATCTCGGCCTGAATTTTCATGCTTTTGGTAGTTGCCATTTCAAAACCTCCTGTCACGGTAAACGCCCGTAGGCGTAAAAATGAGATTGCCAGTAGCTTGTATTCAAGTTTGCGTAGCCGATGGGATCTCCGCAATGCAGCATTTTCCCGTCACCGACATAAATCCCGCAATGGCTCACACCCGGCGTGTCATAGGTGCCTTTGAAGAACACCAGATCACCGGGTTTGGGAGAACTGGTCGGCGTACAGATGTTATAGAGTCCCTGGGCTCCCAGCCTGCCCACATTCCAGCCGGAGTGATTGATAACCCACGAAACGTACCCCGAGCAATCAAAGGAAGTGGCGGGAGAACTGCCGCCCCACACATAGGGATAGCCGATGTATTTCTGCGCTTCGGCAAGCATCGCGGCAAAGGTTTCATCGTCCAGATATTCTCCGGGCACTTCGTAATCACCGGGTTTCCCGGTAATGTACTTGTTCACATAGGGAGAATCCGGGAACAGATCAGGGCGGTTCCCCAGCGTTGCCATATAGATGGCATATCGGGAAAGCTGCTCCTCGCCCATAACGTACACAGGTACATGGGACAAATCAAAGTTTTCCAACGTGACCGTACAGATGTAATAATCGTAAGGCACCTGATAGGTGTCCGTATGGGAGTTGCCGTCCTCGTCCGTCCATGTGTCGGTTTCTGTGCGATACCGGGTTTCCACCACTACATCCTCCGTGAGAATGTACTGGCGGTCAAACAGCATTTGCAGCGTTCCCTGTACTTCGTCTATTGTCCATTGCCCCTCATGGAGCGCACACAAAAGAGAAAGCAGCACATAGGGGTCATGTTCGATTTCGTCCAGATCGAAGTGGTATTCGTCATAGTCATGGGTGCTTTCATAGGTGTCCAGATAATGCTGCAAATCATCTTCCAGCGCACAGTAGGCAGCTTCGGCGGCCAGCATATCCCGATCCTCGCAAGGATAGGTGCTGGCCCCTAATGCACCGGCCCCGGCGTTCCCCAGCATAAGCATGGTAGAGGAACAGGACTGCATAGCAAACAGGAGTAACACACAGAGCACCGCAACCACGGCACCTGCGGGATGACTTTTGACAAATTCCACTGCCCGGGCGGTCAGGCGTTCTGTGGCTGTGGCAGTTTTCCCAGCTGCAGCCGCGCCCTGCTTTGCAGCCTCCTTTGCCTGCTTGCGGTATTGCCTGCGAAGCCGTTGCTTTTTCCAGTAGCGGGTAAGGGCATTTTTCGTCAGCTCCGGGTGCTCCTGTGCGGCGGTGTGAAAATGGTAGTCTGCCGTGTATTTGGTATAGCGGGCCTCGGCCTTGCGTACCACTTTTGCCGGATGTTCCCGGACTTTACGGCGCACAAAGCGGGAGCCGTGCCGCAGCGCGGTTTCTCCCACAAGCTCAGAACGGTGTGCGCCTTCTGTGCCGACATTTTCCTGTTCCACTTCAAAAATCTTGCCATGCACGAAGCTGTGAACGGAACCGCTGGCAACACGGCCTATGCGTTTTACCGGGCCGGACTTTTTCGGCGGCTTTTGCTTTGCCAGCTTCTCCCGGGCCTGTTCCAGTTTTTCGCCTTGGGACTCCATGTGGAGCTTTGCCGCCGCAGCCTGTTCCTGCTGGCTCTTTTTGCGGAACTTGGACTTCGGGACACTTTGTCCCAAAGTGTCGGAAGCCTCCGGCCCGGGCTGTTCCCCGTCAGGGGCGTGGGCGGTCTGCGACCAAGCCTCCTCCTTGGTCTTATTCGTTTTTCGTTTCATTCTTCATATCCTCCGGGCGGGTAGTCAGCAGGTCATAGATTTCTCCGCGAGGGAACCGATCCACAAACGGGATGGTCACATTTCCATAGAACAACAGGCCCTCGCCGGAATTGCTGTGTGTGATATAGGAAAGCTGGTGCTCGGAAATGCCGAGCTGTTTTGCCAGAATGGTACGGTCACTCTGCGCCTGCGAAAGCAGGATCATAAAATCCGTGTTGTCCAGAATGTTCTCGATTTCCCGGCTGGCCAAAAGGTCTTTGACGTTCTGCGTCAAAGCAGACGGCACACATCCTTTTTTACGCAGCATTTTCCAGACTGCCACAAAGTAGCTGGCCGTCAGCGGATCGCGGAGCAGGATATGAAACTCGTCAAAGTAGCACCAAGTCGCCGCACCCTCGTGGAAGTTCTGATCCACCGCCTGCGAAACAAACTCATTTGTGATGTGCATTGCAATCTTTCTAAGATTTTCACCCATGTTTTTCAGAACGATGCACACCACACGGCTGTCCGTTTTGACGTTGGTAGGATGGTTAAAAAGATTGAGGGAGCCTGTGCAATAAAGCTCTAAGGCAGTTGCCACGCGCCGGGCTTCGGGCTCCGGCTGGCGTAAGAGCTCTTCGTACAAATCCTGCAACAGCGGTGTTTTTGCGGTTTCCAGTCCGAGCGCCTGTTCCCGGTACACCAAACGCACACAGCGGTCAATGACCGTCTTTTCAATGGGCTGCAAGCCTTCCTTGCCGCCGACCACCAGCTCGCACAGGGACAAAAGAAAATCCGCCTTCATGGAAAGCGGGCTTTCTCCGGCGGCCATATTGAGCTCCACATCCATCGGATTGAGGTGGTGCGGGCTGTCCGGGGCAATCTCGATCACCTGACCGCCCAGCCTTCGCACCAGTGGCGCGTATTCGCCCATCGGGTCAACCACGATGATCCGATCCTGCGGGATGGTGAGAAACACATTCAAGAGCTCGCGCTTTGCGGCAAAGCTCTTGCCGGAGCCCGTAGAGCCCAAATACATCCCGTTTGCCGATTTCAGCTTTTTGCGGTCAGCCATGATGACATTGTGAGAAAGTGCGTTCATGCCATAGTAGAGGGCCTGCCCAGCCATGCGGAGCTCCCTTGTCATAAAAGGATAAAGATGGCTGTGGAGCTGGTGGTCATACCGCGCTGGATTTCTACCTCGTTGTAACCAAGGGCCAACGAGGAAACAAAGCCCTGTTCCTGTTGCCAGTCCAGACGGCGCAGAGCGCAGTTGTATTTCTGCGCGATACCGCCCACGGTAAACACATCGTTTTCCAGCCGCTGGCGAGTAGGGGCAAGGTTTACCACCGTAAAGGTCAGCAGAAACATTCGCTCATTGCGGGATTGCAAATCAGCCAAAAGCTCCGCTGCGTCCTTGCTGAATGTGATCAGGTCAGGGGGAAGAATATCCGGGTCATAGCCGGAGCGCACAGCCTTTCTCTGTTCCTCTACTTTCATTTTTCCGATGTCCGAGATTTTCCCCTTGATGGTCTTAATTGCCTTGAGCTGATCCACGGTCTGAATGTGCATGGTCACAGTCATTTCTGCATCCAGCTCCAAGATTTCCGCCAGCAGCTTATCCGAAAGCTCCGATGCCATAATCTGCAAATAGGACACCGCACCCCAATACTGGCCGATGCGGAATGTGCGGGACTGGCGGAAGTCGAGACTGTCCGGGGCAATAAAGTCTTTTGTGCCAAGCCCGGTCTGTGGGATGTCTTTCCACGAAAAGCGGAACGCCTCGCGGCTCCCCGGATGCATCTGGCTATGAAGCAGCGCAAGGCGGGCCCGCCCGTCCATAGGCTCCGAGGGAACGCCCAGCCGCTTAAAGTTTCCCATGACATCAGCCTCCACACGCTCCAGACGGGGCCGAGCCTCCGCAATCCCCTCGGCGGGTATGCCAAAGGTGATGTATTTTGAGCGTTCAATGCCGTTATTGCTTTTGGCAATCTGATTTTTCAGCATCCCGGTAAACTCGTCCCGGACGCTGTTATAGTTGTCATCCGCTTTCGGGATATTGACTTGATAGCGGCTGCGGGAATGGGAACGGCGATTGATAAAGGAAAGCTGGAACGGCAGCGAACTGTCAAAGTAGTTAAGAAATGAGCTCCATCCGCTGAATATGGCGGTCTGATCCTCGGTGGATGCCACGGAGTAATTGATGTCCTCATATTCCACGGTTTTTGTATAGAGCCCGCCCGGGAGCTTGCACACACCGTCCGGGTGCATGGACAGATACGGGATTGTCTGTTGGGCAGACAGGGTCGCCCGGCCTTTACCCTTGGCGGCGGCTCCGTTTTTCTTCTTTGTGTTTTTCAATCACATCCTCCTTTCCAGCGCCCGGCCCGGCAAAGGGCGCATAAATGTTTTCGGTTCGGTAGGCCCTGATCCCCGGCCTTAGAAACTTGGCCCGGATGATGTTTCGCACAACCTTTTCAAGGGGCAAGCCGTCCTTTTCATACATCGCCAGCAGGAACGCCGGGAGCATAATTCCCAGCATGAGAAACATCGCCCCGGTATTGCCGAGGGTGCCACGGGTCAGCAGATAGGCCGGAATCCCCACCGCGCCCGCGCTGCCGAAGCAGACAAGCTGGCGTTTGGTGAGGTTGAAAGCCATCTTTGTTTTGATTTTGGATAAATCGTTTGGTACGTTTACATAGGGCATAGATTACACTCCTTTCTGCACTTCGGGACAATGTGTCCCAAAGTCCGGGATGGTTGGTGTTACTTCATTTCCCCACACAGCCCAACCGGGCGGGGTCTGCCTGGCAAAGAGCTCCACGCGGGGCAGATCTCCCATCAGGGAAACGATTTTTTCGCGGGCCTCGTCTGGCTTTTTGCTGTGGGCCTCAATCGGGGAAACGATAAATTGATGGATGTTGGCAGCCTGCCGCTTCGGGTGGCCCTTGGTTGCCAGCAGGCAGATTTCTGCATTGCCCCTTGTCCAGAAGCCAAGGCCGTAAAACCAGCTATCCGCCTTCTTGTTCTTTTTCAGCCAGACGAAAGCAACGGATTTATAGGTGAAGCCCCAAGCCTCGATCAGCCGGAGCGCCTCCGGGAGCTGCGGGAAAGTGGCCCATAAAAAGAGTGCGCTGTCCGGGGCTACAAGATCAGCCACAGGCAACGCACATAACTCCTCAATGCTCATAGTGGGATAATGGTTTTCCGCCGCGCCCTGTACTTTCTTAGCCGAGTAGCGCCAAGGGGGATCGGCGTAAATGATAGAATACTGCTGGATAATTACACTCCTTTCTCGCCAGAACTTTTTACTGCCTGCGCCGCACGAATACGCTCACTGGCTGCGGCATAAAAGGCCGGGGCCGTTTCAAAGCATACAAAGCGGCGTTCTGTGTTGATGGCTGCAATCGCGGTTGTGCCGGAGCCCGCGCAAATGTCCACGACCAATTCGCCGGGGCGGGTATAGGTGCGGATCAGATACTCACAAAGCTCCACGGGCTTCTGTGTGGGATGGATGCCGCCGGACACCGTAGGCACAAAAAGCACATTTCCGGGATAGCGGCGGCCATCGTTGGACTCTGAGCCCTGCCGTTCAAATTTCCCATAGTTAGAGCTTGTACCGCTTCGGGAATGAACACGGGTATATGGCTTGCCGTAAGTAAACTGTGGATTGTAGACCGGGGACTTTTGGTAAAACACCAAGATGTTCTCGGACTTCTTCAGCGGAGCCCGGTTTGCATTGAGAAAGCCCGTTCCGCGCTCTTTGTACCAAATCCACTCATAGCGGAGCATGGCGAGGTTGGATGCGCCCAGCACCTTGTCAAAGGGGCACTGTGCGAAAAACAGCACTGCGCCATTCGGCTTGACCGCCCATTTCACCGCCTCCCACAGCTCTGGGAGCGGCAGGGGCACATCCCAATAATTCCGGGTTGTGCCGTAAGGCGGATCAGTCAACAGCATATCCACGCTATGTTTGGGCAGGGAGCGCAGGCCCTCAATGCCATCCATGAGAAACAAGCCCTCCTTCGGGATACTTTGTCCCAAAGTGCGGCTATCGGTCATTACGGGCCTCCTTTGCCTTGGCAGGCGCAGGCCGGGCAGCGTTTCTTTTCCCGCTTGCTTTGCAGCCTCGGCCATCTGCTCCTTGATTGGGGCAGGCCGTACCGCCTGGGCCCGTGCAACAAGCTGTTCCACTGCCGCATGATACGCCTCCACACCAGCCGCATTGATCCGTTCCTGTGTGGCTCGGTCAGGAATCCGAACCGTAGCCCGGTATCCCGTCCGGCTGGCAGGATCAGGTTTAGAGGGAGCGCCGAGGAAAATCCCGTTTTTCCCGTCCACAACCTTAAAATCGTCGATGACCACACCGCCAAAATTGACGCTGGCGAAGCCGATCAGTTTTCCCTGCGGCTCAATCGGGCGGACAGATACCGTGATCGGAACAACCGCCTCCTGCAAGACAGCATCTGTCCGCATTTTTACTGCCTCATCAATGCTAACGCCCTTGACTTCTGCAAGCTCCGCGATGGGAGCATCAAACAGCCAGCGCCGTTCCTCCGCAGCAATCTGCTCCGGGGTCAGCAATACATCGTCCTTCTTACTCAGATAAAATTCCTCCTTTCCGCTTGCCGGAGCAGGCTGGGCGGGATCGTCCATCAGCTCTTTTCTTTGCAGGACGGCCTCCGTTTCCGCCATAAAGCGGTAAGCGTCCGCTTCAGTAAACTCCTCCGGCGTTTTTCCATTCCATAAGCGCGTTCCATCCGCCCCGTATCTTCTCGGCATAAGCATCTCCTCCTGTTAGTGAGCGCCAAAGATACGCTGGGCAATGCTCCCGGTCTTAAAGAGCATGAAGCAAAGCAAAACCGTGTAGCCCACAGTTCCCCAAATCGCCCCGATGGGATCGCCGCTTGTTGCGATGCCTTGAATGAGCACCGCGTAAATTGCAACACATACAAGAATCAGCAGCCCTTGAAAGCCCACGGCAAACAGGGACTTGATGTAGTTTTGCCCGGTGCTGCCAAGCTCCCGGTTGGAAAGCGTAGCAACGGGGATGGGGGCCAGACTGGTCAGCAGATAGATTTCCAGCATCCTGCCATACACCAAAACGAAAATGATAATCCCCATCGCCTTCATCGTAAATCCAATGAGCGCAGACTGCAGCCAAAGCCCCAAAAGCGGCCCCAAGTCCATCGCCTCCAGCGAGGTTTCCAGTTCGGCAAGCATATCCGCCGAAACATCGGTGGAGCCTTGAATGAGCCCGCCTGCCTGCGCGATAACGCTCTGCGACACATCGAACACAGCCATGACGATATTGAATGTATTTGACAGGATTAAAATTGCACAGGCTGTTTTGAACATCCATTTATAGAGGTTCGCAACGTCAACCTCGTGCATATTGTTCTTTTCCAAAAGCATCTGTATGAGCTCATAAGTGGCAACAAAGGTCAGCACCATTCCGGCAATCGGCAGGATCACCGTTTCGGAAAGCTGTCGGATCAGGGAGAAAACCCCGGCGTGCCACGCCGCCGGGGTAGTCCCTACCTGTGCCGCAATCTCTCCGACTTGGGTATTGACGGTATCAAAAAGACCTTCGAGGTTCCCCATGATCCCGCCAATCAGAAGCTCTTTGAGCCAGTTTGTGAGCCAGTCGGTGAGAAAATCCATAAGCGCCTACCTTAAAACAGGCCAGACAGCAGAGGGATCAGTGTGGTGCCAATGACGATGATGCCGCCGCCCGCCATGAGCTGTTTTATACCCAATTAGGTGTAAAACTCTGCTCGATGGCGGGCGGCGGCGTGTCAAGAAATATCTATGGAGTTTTTAAGAACCGCCCCGGCGGGGGCAGGTCAGGCTGTGACCTGCTCCACCTCCGGGATGGGTTTGAGATTGAAATGAATTTCGATAGAAATGTGTCTTGTCTTATCGCTGTCTATGCTCTCATGGACAACGATTTCTTTAATCAGGCGGTTTAGGGTGGCGGCGTCCAGTTCCGTGATGTCGGCGTATTCCTGAATGGCTTCTACCCACTGGCGGGCGTCACACGCAAGCCGGATTTCATCGGCCAGCTTCTTCCGGCCTTCCTCAACCCTTGTTTTCAACTCGGCCTGTTCCTTCTGCGTCTTTTCCATCAGCAGATTGAAGTTCGCTTCGCTGATACGTCCGGCAACCATGTCCTCATACAGCCGCAGCACCATCTTTTCCAGAACGTCAATCCGTTCCTCGTCTTTGGCAAGGGAACGCTCCAACGCTTCCCGCTGGCCTTTCTGCTCGGCTTCGCAGGTGTCGGACAGCTTCTCGGCAACGGCCTCCCCGTCCATCAGGGCTGCTCTGGCGCACTCCCGGATTTTGTTCAGGACAAGCCGGTACAGGGTGTCGTACTCAACCCGGTGCTGGGAACAGTGCTGCTTTCCGTAGGCGTTGTAGGTCTTACAGGAATAAATCTGCTTCGGGTGCTTCTCGTTGGTGTAGCGGATAGTCAGCGACTTCCCGCACTCGCCGCATTTGATAAGCCCCGCAAACAGGCTGATTTCCCCGGTCTGGCGGG
>ENA-OQKV01000042-OQKV01000042.1-human-gut-metagenome-genome-assembly--contig:-NODE-42-length-49614-cov-4.664215_pt1 | contig 49614 bp, 46 predicted proteins | sample MGYA00242655_ERZ504811 | MGnify/ENA primary metagenome ERZ504811 (study PRJEB26092, sample SAMD00036406) | human gut metagenome | host: Homo sapiens | study: EMG produced TPA metagenomics assembly of...
ATCAAAAAAGAATACAGTATAAAAAAACGTTTCTGCGAAAGCAGGAGCGTTTTTTTTTCGATCATCCAGTGTCCGTTATTTTTTATGAATACTTTGCATATAGTTAGAAGAAACTGTGAAAAAGGAAAATGGATATGGATTACAGTAGAAATCAAAGGAGGAACTCACAGGCCATCCGAATGCAGCAGGAGCACATAGACAAGGGAAAACTCCAGATCCAGATTACATCACAAGTGACGGCTTTTCCCATCCAGAATGCGCAGGTTTCCATTTCTTATACCGGAGTTCCGGAAAATACTCTGGAAAAGCTGCAGACAGATTCATCCGGGCAGACAGAAGAAATCGAACTGGCGGCACCGCCCATCGAGTACAGCCTGAACCCGGAATCGGATCAGCAGCCCTATCCGAATATACACTGAATGTGGAGGCGGAAGGATTTGAACCGGTGAGTATCTCAGGGGCGGAGATTCTGGCAGATGTGACGGCAATTCAAAATATTTCTATGCGTCCTCAGGTTACACAGGAAGAGTCGGGAGAAGTGTTCGTGATTCCTGCACATACGCTCTACGGGGAATATCCGGCGAAAATTGCGGAGGATGAGATCAAGCCGGTCACAGAGTCCGGAGAGATCGTGCTCAGCCGGGTAGTGATTCCGGAATTTGTGGTTGTCCACGATGGTTCTCCGAGGGACTCCACGGCAAAAAATTACTATGTGAGATATCGGGATTACATCAAAAATGTGGCGTCCAGTGAGATTTATGCAACCTGGCCGGACAGTACGATCCGCGCAAATGTGCTGGCGATTATGTCATTTACATTGAACAGGGTATACACAGAATGGTATCGGAATAAAGGGTATGATTTTACGATCACATCGTCTACAGCATTTGATCACAAGTGGATTCCGGAACGAAATGTGTACGATACGATTTCGGCGGTAGTGGATGAGATTTTTGCAAACTATCTGTCCCGTCCGAATGTACGGCAGCCGATTCTGACGCAGTATTGTGATGGTACCAGGGTGAGCTGTCCCAACTGGATGACACAATGGGGGTCAAAGGAGCTGGGAGATCAGGGATATACTCCGATTGAGATTCTGCGTTATTTTTACGGAAGTGATATGTATATCAATACAGCGGAAGAAATTTCCGGAATCCCGTCTTCCTGGCCGGGATATACACTGGAAAATGGATCCAGCGGAGCAAAGGTACGTCAGCTTCAGGAACAGCTCAATGTGATCGCGGGGGCGTATCCGGCGCTGCCAAAGATTCAGACAGACGGAGTGTATGGACCGGCAACTGCGGAGGCGGTCAGAAAGTTTCAGGAAATTTTTGGTCTGCCGCAGACAGGAACCGTGGATTACCGGACCTGGTATAAGATTTCACAAATTTATGTGGGAGTTTCCAGAATTGCAGAATTGAATTAAAGTGGATACAATGTGAAAAATTCTTGACAGAGGAAAAAGTCTTTTTTATAATCAACTGGTACTACCAGTTGGTTATAAGGGAGAATGAGAAAATGAAAATATTGAGACAATTTGTAATCATCCTGCTGATTTCTTTTTTAGGAGAACTGTTAAAAGCTGCGCTGCCATTGCCTGTTCCGGCAAGCGTGTGGGGGCTTATCCTTATGCTGGCGGCATTGAAAACAGGGGTGCTCAAGCTGAGTCAGGTTTCTGATGCGGCAGTCTTTTTGATTGAGATCATGCCGGTCATGTTTATTCCTGCAGGAGTCGGTCTTTTGAATGCATGGGGAGTGCTGAAGCCCGTGTGGATCCCGATCAGTGTGATCACGGTCGTGACTACGGTTCTGGTAATGGCAGTGACTGCAAAAGTGACACAGACTGTCATACACAATAGTAAAAAGAAGAAAGAGAAAGCAGAACAGGAGACAGTAAGATGAAAGAGTTTTTAGTACATTCCGTATTTTTCGGTGCAGCAGTCAGTCTGATCGGTTACGAGGCAGGGCTGCTTTTAAAACGAAAGTTCAAGATGGCAATTTTTAATCCGCTTTTGATCGCCATTTTGTGTGTTATGGCGATTCTGACAGTAGGGGATATTTCCTATGATGATTACAATCAGGGTGCACAGTATTTGAGTTACCTGCTCACGCCGGCAACCGTTTGTCTGGCAGTTCCGTTATATCAGCAGTTAAATCTGCTGAAAAAGAATTTAAAAGCAGTAGCGGCGGGAATCTTATCCGGAGTTTTGACAAGTATACTCAGTGTTCTTGGCCTGTCTTATTTATTCGGACTTTCTCATGATATGTATGTGACACTGCTTCCGAAATCAATTACAACAGCAATCGGAATGGGAGTGTCGGAAGAACTAGGGGGAATTGTTACGATTACCGTTGCAGTGATCATCATTACCGGAGTACTGGGAAATATGATCGCAGACGTGGTGTACCGGGTATTTCGGATCAAAGAACCAGTAGCGAAGGGGCTGGCCCTGGGAACAGCATCCCATGCGATCGGAACAGCAAAAGCAATGGAGATGGGACCGGTAGAAGGCGCCATGAGCAGTCTGGCGATTGCGGTAGCCGGACTTTTGACCGTAATTTTCGCATCTGTTTTTGCAGGATGTTTATAAGGGAGGAAGAACAAATGAAGCGTATGATCATTACAATTGGAAGACAGTCCGGAAGCAGCGGAAGAAAAGTCGGGGAATTACTGGCAGAGAGACTTTCTCTTCCTCTTTATGGAAAGGCAGAACTTCAAAAGATTGCAGAAGGTACGGATGATTATGAAGAGGTGCAGGCATTTTATGAGGAAGAGCCGGTAAACAGTTTATTATATGCCATTGCTATGAGCCAGTTTGAACAGGAGGTCGGACGGATTCCGTTTCAAAGAATCCGGGAGCTGGCGTCGAAAGAGTCCTGCATTATAATAGGAAGATGCGCAGGCCATATTTTCAGAGAAGATCCGGAAGCAGTCCGTGTCTTTATCCATGCAGATCCCAAGATCCGTGTGCAGAGAATCATGGAGCGGGAAGGACTTTCCGAGACAAAGGCAAAGAAATTTCTGGAGGATACAGACAGCAGACGAGCTTCTTTCCATAAATATTATACAAAGCAGGAGTGGGGACTGGCACAGGATTACGAACTGTGTCTGGACAGCGGCGTTTTGGGGATCGAAGGTACAGTTGAGGTATTGACAGAATATTTAAGATTCAGAGGTTTTTTAGGGAATGAATGAGAAAACATATGAGAGAGTGATCGAATATCTGAAACAGCAGATACAAGAAGGAAAACTTTCCTGCGGAAGCAAGATCCCATCTGAGCGGGAGCTGGCGGCAAGTCTGAATCTGGGACGAAATTCTGTCCGGGAGGCTCTTCGCACAATGGAACATACCGGAATGCTGGAGAGCAGACAGGGCAAAGGAAATTTTCTGGTGAATATGCCGCAGAAAAGTCTGGGAAATGTGTTTTCCATGATGCTGCTCACCGGACAGAGCAACTACAGGGAAGTCAGCCGAATCCGGCGAATCCTGGAGCAGGAGGCATTTGTACAGGCAGTGCGGTTGAAAAATCCGGAAGTTTTAAAGAGGCTGAAAGCAGAAATAAAAGAGATGCAGATACCGGAAAAGACGGCAGAACATGACCGAAGATTCCATCAGGAGCTGATCCGTGCAGGAGAGAATCAATTGCTTGTCGCAGTGATGGAATCTTTGTCCGGTCTTTGTGAAGAAGAAATCGCACATGTACAAAAGGAAGCAAAAAATGAGGACTGGTGTCAGATCCATGAAGAAATCGTAAATGCCCTGGAAGAAGGAAATATGGAAAAAGGGCTGAAATGGATTCGCAGGCATTACGATAAAATTGATGACACTTTAATTTTCTAAAAACAGGTTGAAATATTCCCGGGTATGTAGTATAATCTTTACAATTTGAGAAAATTTACGAAGGGATAAGGTGAACAGATGAAGGCATTTCTGATTTTAGAAGATGGAACCGTGTTTACAGGAACAAGCATTGGTTCGACAAGAGATATGATTAGTGAAATCGTGTTTAATACCTCCATGACAGGATATTTAGAGGTGTTGACAGACCCTTCTTATGCGGGACAGGCAGTCGTAATGACGTATCCGTTGATTGGGAATTATGGAATCACACCGGACATGGAATCAAGAAAAGCATGGCCGGATGGTTATATTGTAAGAGAGCTGTCTCGTATGCCAAGCAATTTCAGATGTGAAGGTACGATTCAGGACTTTTTGAAAGAGCAGGATATTCCTGGAATCGCAGGCGTGGACACACGTGCTCTGACAAAGATTTTACGGGAAAAAGGTACCATGAATGGTATGATTACTACAAATGAAAATTACAATCTGGAAGAGATTCTTCCAAAGCTGAAGGCCTACACAGTAGGTGATGTTGTTTCTAAAGTAACATGCAGCGAGAAATATGTTCTGGAAGGAACAGGAAAGAAAGTAGCACTGCTGGATTTAGGAGCAAAAAATAATATTGCCAAATCTTTAAATCAGCGTGGTTGCGAAGTGACTGTATACCCGGCCCACACAACTGCAGAAGAGATCATTTCATCGAATCCTGACGGAATCATGTTGTCAAACGGCCCTGGAGACCCGGCAGACTGCACCTCTATTATTGAAGAAATCAAAAAATTGTACAATACAGATATTCCGATCTTTGCAATTTGCCTTGGACATCAGCTCATGGCTCTTGCTACAGGTGCGACTACACACAAGTTAAAATACGGACATCGCGGTGGAAATCATCCGGTCAAAGACCTTCAGACAAATCGTGTATATATTTCTTCTCAGAATCACGGTTATGTGGTAGATGCAGAAAATGTAGATCCAAATGTGGCAGTGCCTGCATTTACGAATGTCAACGATGGAACAAACGAGGGACTTGCCTATGTCGGAAAGAACATCTTTACCGTACAGTTCCATCCGGAAGCATGCCCGGGACCACAGGATTCCGGTTACCTGTTTGACAGATTCATTGAGATGATGGGAGGAGCGAAATAATGCCAAGAGACAGTCGTATTAAAAAAGTATTAGTAATTGGGTCCGGTCCTATCATTATCGGACAGGCAGCGGAGTTTGACTATGCAGGAACACAGGCATGCCGTTCTTTGAAGGAAGAAGGAATCGAAGTTGTTCTGTTGAACTCCAACCCGGCGACGATCATGACAGATAAAGATATCGCAGATAAAGTATATATTGAGCCATTGACAGTAGAAGTTGTGGAACAGCTGATTTTAAAAGAGCAGCCGGACAGCGTACTTCCGACACTGGGAGGACAGGCTGGTCTGAACCTGGCAATGGAACTGGAAGAGGCAGGATTTTTAAGAGAACACAATGTCCGCCTGATCGGTACAACTTCTGAGACAATCAAAAAGGCAGAGGATCGTCTGGAATTTAAAGCAACGATGGAAAAGATCGGAGAACCGGTCGCAGCTTCTCTGGTCGTAGAAAACGTAGAAGACGGTCTTGCATTTGCAAATAAGATCGGATATCCGGTTGTACTTCGTCCGGCATACACACTGGGAGGAAGCGGCGGCGGTATCGCACATGATTCTGAACAGCTGGTGGAGATCCTGGAGAACGGACTTCGTCTTTCCCGTGTAGGACAGGTTCTGGTAGAGCGCTGTATTGCAGGATGGAAAGAGATTGAGTACGAAGTAATGCGTGACGGAAACGGAAACTGCATTACGGTATGTAATATGGAAAATATTGACCCGGTTGGTGTGCATACAGGAGACAGTATCGTTGTGGCACCGTCACAGACGCTGGGGGACAAAGAATACCAGATGCTGCGTACTTCCGCTTTAAATATTATCAGTGAGCTGAATATCACGGGTGGATGTAACGTACAGTATGCTCTGCATCCGGAGACATTTGAATACTGTGTAATCGAGGTAAACCCGCGTGTCAGCCGTTCTTCTGCGCTGGCTTCCAAAGCGACAGGATATCCGATCGCGAAGGTTGCAGCAAAGATCGCTCTTGGTTATACACTGGATGAGATCAAAAATGCGATCACACAGAAGACATATGCAAGCTTTGAACCAATGCTGGACTACTGTGTCGTAAAACTTCCGAGACTTCCGTTTGATAAGTTTATCAGTGCAAAGAGAACACTGACTACACAGATGAAGGCAACCGGAGAGGTGATGAGTATCTGCGACAACTTTGAAGGTGCGCTGATGAAAGCCATCCGCTCTCTGGAGCAGCATGTAGACAGCCTCATGTCTTATGATTTCACAGATCTGTCTGTGGAAGAACTGACAGAGCAGCTGGAGATCGTGGATGATATGCGTATGTGGAGAATCGCAGAAGCAATCCGCCGAGGTGTAAGCTACGAAAAAATTCACGAGATCACACAGATCGATGAGTGGTTTATCGATAAATTTGCAATTATCGTAGAGATGGAAAACGCACTGAAGTCCGAAGAGCTGACACCGGAACTGTTAAAAGAAGCAAAACGGATAGGAGTTACCCGGATAACGTGATCGCACAGCTGACAGGAAAGACAGAGCGTGAGATCCACGATATGCGTACATGCAAACGGCAATGTTGCAAGCATACAAGATCGTAGATACGTGTGCAGCAGAATTTGCGGCAGAGACACCGTACTACTATTCTGTATTTGGAAGTGAGAATGAAGTAGAAGAGACTCGTGACAAGAAAAAAGTTCTGGTACTTGGATCCGGTCCGATCCGTATCGGTCAGGGAATCGAGTTCGATTTCTGTTCCGTACACTGTACATGGGCATTTGCAAAAGAAGGGTACGAGACGATCATCGTGAACAACAACCCGGAAACAGTTAGTACAGACTTTGATATTGCAGACAAGCTGTATTTTGAACCACTGACTCCGGAAGATGTAGAGAGTATTGTAGATATCGAAAAGCCAGACGGTGCAGTTGTACAGTTTGGTGGACAGACAGCGATCAAGCTGACAGAAGCTCTGATGAAAATGGGTGTTCCGATCCTTGGAACTTCTGCAGAGAATGTAGACAAAGCAGAAGACCGTGAATTATTCGATGAGATCCTTGAAGAGTGCGAGATTCCACGTCCAACAGGAGGAACGGTGTTTACTGCAGAAGAAGCCAAAGAAGTTGCAAACAGACTTGGATATCCGGTTCTGGTAAGACCTTCTTACGTATTGGGTGGACAGGGAATGCAGATCGCGATCAATGATAATGATATCGATGAATTTATCGGAATCATCAACCGGATCGCACAGGATCATCCGATTCTGGTGGATAAATATTTACAGGGGAAAGAAATCGAGGTCGATGCAGTTTGTGACGGCGAAGACATTCTGATTCCTGGAATCATGGAACACATTGAGCGTGCAGGAATCCATTCCGGAGACAGTATCTCTGTATATCCGGCACAGAGCCTGACACAGAAAGCAAAAGACAAGATTGCAGAGTATACAAGAAGACTTGCAAAATCTCTCCATGTCATCGGTCTGATCAATATTCAGTTCATCGTATGTGGAGAAGATGATGTGTATGTGATCGAAGTAAACCCACGTTCCAGCCGTACGGTTCCTTATATCAGTAAAGTAACCGGAATTCCGATCGTACCGCTTGCATCCAAAGTGATCATCGGAAACAAGATCAAAGAACTGGGATACACACCGGGACTGCAGCCGGAAGCAGATTACGTGGCAGTGAAGATGCCGGTATTCTCCTTTGAGAAGATCCGTGGTGCAGATATCAGCCTTGGACCTGAGATGAAATCTACAGGAGAATGTCTGGGAATTGCCAAGACATTTGACGAGGCACTTTATAAAGCATTCCTGGGTGCAGGAATCAAGCTGCCGAAGTTCAAAAACATGATCATGACTGTCCGTGATGAGGACAAACCGGAGGCAGTGGAGATCGGACGCAGATTTGAAAAGATCGGATACCGTATCTTTGCTACAAAGAGCACGGCAGAAGCGCTGAACGCAGCAGGCGTGAAAGCAATTCCGGTCCGCAAGATCGAGCAGGAGTCGCCAAACCTTCTGGATCTCATTTTAGGACACGAGATCGATCTGGTCATCGATATTCCGGCACAGGGGGCAGAGCACTCCAGAGACGGATTTGTCATCCGAAGAAACGCTATTGAGACAGGTGTCAATGTACTGACAGCGATCGATACCGCTGAGGCGCTGATCACCAGTCTTGAAAATACAGATATTAAAAAACTGACACTGATCGATATTGCGACAGTGCAGTAAATAAGGAAGCCCGGGAGAATGATCTCCCGGGTTTTTGATGTTATGTCCTGTGATTCTGACGCCAGATTCTTGGCGATTCCCCATATACATTTTTGAAAGCACGCGAAAAATGCAGTGGATTGGCATACCCAACAGCGTTTGAAATCTCACTGATGGAGAGTTGAGTAAGTTTTAAAAGTTCCGTAGCTTTTACCATACGGTAATTCATTAAAAATTCCTGAGGTGAACGCCCCAGAGTCTCTTTGAAAATCTTTCCAAAGTAGCTGCGGTTCAGACCGCATACCTCAGCAATATCTTCTACGGATATATCATTTTGAAAATTCTGTTCAATAAATGCAATTGCCTCATGGATATAGAAATCCCGCAGTCTGCCGGCAGAGTTTGTCTGTTCACGTGTGCAGGAGCGGGTGAGCGCATCCATAAAAAGGTAGAGATGGCCGATCAGATGAAAAGGCGGCTGTTCGGGATTACGTGCAATATAGAGCATTTCTTCTTTCAGAACTTCCCGCATTTCTTTGGAATGTGCATGATAGATTGGTGCAGATTTAGTCAGTCCTGCCAGTTCCAGAATTTCTTTTACGCGAAGTCCGTCAAATTCGATCCACACATATTCCCAGGGAAGCTTCTGGTCGGCGATGTAGGTGGTAATCTGCTGCGGGAAAATCATAAATCCCTGTCCGCTTTTGACAGAATAGGTCTGTGTTATTCCGGAAGTATCATCGGCCATCAGTGTACCGGTTCCGGAGATCACATAATGGAACAGATAATGATTTCTGGCGGCCGGACCGTAGGAGTGGGAAGGCTGACACTGTTCCCAGCCGAACTGGTACAGGCTCATATCAATAAAATTTTCGTTTGGAAAAACAGAAAAGAGTATATTACTCATAAAAGTCTCCTTTCCTGACTTGTTGTAAAAGTGAGGTGTATTTTCATTATATACCAAAATGCTAGATTATTTCAAATATAGAATATAAAACAAGCATTAAGATATAAAAGTGCAAAAATTATGGTATTCATAGTCGCAAAATGGAATGTTATAATACTAATAAAGAAAAACATGTACATGAAAAAAGAAAAAGGAGCGGAAATATTGATGAAAAAAAGAAGAAATATATCAATAAGCGTTTTACTGATTTTTGGAATGTTTGTATGTATGTTGACAGGCTGCAGTGGAAAAAGCGGGAAAGAGGAGAAAGTCACAGAAATTGAAATCCTGCAGTATAAACAAGAGGCTGCGGCTTATTTTGAAAAAGTGGAAGAAAAGTTTAATGCTACGCACAAAAATATCCGCCTGAAGATTGAATCACCGAATGATGCTTCCACGATCATGAGAACTCGTTTTATCCGGGAAGATTATCCGGATATTATCGGGATCGGCGGCGATATCAATTATTCCTACTTTTTGGATGCCGAGATCCTGATGAATATTTCAGATTACAAAGGACTCGATGAGATTAAAGAGTCTTATAAAGAAATTGACAAAAATCTGGAATTTGTGCCGACAGACGGTGTTTATGCAGTACCGTATGCCGGAAATGCCGCAGGAATTCTTTATAATAAAAAGATTTTTGAAGAACACGGATGGAAGATACCACAGACATGGAGTGAACTTATGAACCTGTGTGACGAAATCCAGGCCGCAGGACTGCAGCCCTTCACTATGGGATTTAAGGACACATGGACCTGTCTTGCACCATGGAATGGCCTGGCAGTAGATCTGGCACCGTCGGATGTATGCCGCCAGGTAAACCAGGGCAAGACAACTTTTACGGAGAATTATCGCGAAGTGGCGGAAAAAATGCTGCAGCTGCTTTCATACGGACCGAAGGATCCGTTTGCTTATAACTACAACGATGCCTGTACAGCGTTTGCAAGAGGAGAGGCAGTCATGTATCCGATCGGAAGCTATGCGGTACCTCAGATTCAGTCAGTGAATCCTGACATGGAAATTGACTCCTTTGTATTTCCGGGAAGTGACAAAAAAGAAGAGAATACATTAAATTCGGGAATCGATCTTCAATTCTGTGTGACAAAAGAATGTAAGAATAAAGAAGCAGCATATGAAGTGTTAGATTTTCTTTTGGAAGATGAAAATGTGCAGGACTATCTGAATGAGCAGAACAGTGTACCGTGCAAAGAGGGAGAGTTTGAACTCTCACCGATGCTGGACGGTGTCAGACAATATATCGAAGAAGAAAATATGGCAGATTATCAGGATCACTATTATCCGTCAGAAATGGCAGTCGATGCGCAGATACAGACACTTCTGATCGACAAAGATGTAGATGCATTTCTGAAGAAATTTGACAAAGACTGGCAGAGATATAATCGGGATATCATACAGAAGGTGCAGAAATATGAAGCAGAACAGACACACAGTAAATAGGGAGAGGTGAAATGAGCATGAAAAAGATGAATGAGAGAAAACGGACATTTTTGTTGATTACAATACCGGTCGTGGCACTGTTTTTCTGTTTTAATACATTGCCGTTACTCAAAGGCGTGATGTACAGTTTTACGAATTTCAAAGGATTTGGTTCTTATGACTGGGTGGGAGTTCGGAACTATATGGATCTGTTTCAGGATGTAAGAGTGGGAAATTCTTACTGGTTCACCTTTAAGCTGGCAATCGTAACGACAATTGTAGTCAATGTGATCAGTCTGCTGCTGGCAATGGCTCTGAACAGTAAGATCCGTGCCAAGAGCTTTTTCAGGGGAGCTTATTTCCTGCCGAATATTCTGGGAGCGCTGGTAGTCGGTTATATTTTCAACTATTTCTTTACATACATCCTTCCGGCAGTGGGAGAGATGATCGGATGGGAAACGCTTTCTTCGAGTCTGCTTTCCAGTAAGAACCTGGCATGGATCGCTATTGTGATCGTTTGTGCATGGCAGGCGATCGCGATGAATACAATCATCTATATTTCCGGCCTGCAGACCGTACCGGAGGATGTGTATGAAGCAGGCGCAATAGATGGAGCTACCGGATGGAATAAGTTCAAAAACCTGACATTTCCTCTGATTCTTCCGTTTTTTACGATCAATATGGTGCTTTGTGTGAAAAACTTTCTGATGGTCTTTGATCAGATCATGGCACTGACAAAAGGCGGACCTGCACAGAGCACAGAATCCATTTCCTATCTGATCTATCAGAATGGTATGGCAGGAGGACAGTTCGGATTTCAGAGTGCCAATGCGGTTATTTTCTTCCTTGTGATCGTTGCAATTTCAGTGACGCAGATGACAGTATTAGGGAAAAAGGAGGAGCAGTTATGATAGGGGCAAATACAAAAACAACAAACCGGCCATGATTTTCTTAGTATTAGGGCTGATCACCATTGCATTTCCGTTGTATCTGACGGTAGTCATTGCATTTAAACAGCCGTCAGAGATGACCAACAGTATTTCCGGAATCTTGTCACTGCCAAGCTCCTGGAGTCTGGAAAATTTCCGGGAAGCTATGCGGGTGACGGATTTCTGGAATTCTCTTGGCAACAGTCTTTTCATCACATTGGTCACAGTTGCTCTCAGTATTGTGATCCATTCCATGATCGGATATGCCATTGGAAGAAATAAAGCGCACAGTAAAGGGTATAATCTGGTGTACTTATACATTGTCAGCGGGATGTTTGTTCCGTTTGCGATTCTTATGATGCCTCTGGTGAAACAGACAGCACAAATGGGACTGAATAACCGTTTTGGAGTCATTCTTCTCTATGTTGTGTTTTATATGCCGATGAATGTACTTTTGTATACCGGATATCTGAAGAATATTCCAATTGCACTGGAGGAGGCTGCCTGCGTGGATGGAGCAAGTACGTGGACAACTTACTGGAAGATCGTATTTCCGATCATGCGTCCGATGCATGCGACAGTAGCAGTTCTGACAGCGCTTGGAACATGGAATGATGTGATGACACCTCTTGTGATCATGTCAGGAGGAGAACAGAATACGCTTCCGTTGGCACAGCTGACATTCCAGACCCAGTTTGGAACAAATTACAATCTGGCATTCGCCTCCTATCTGCTGGCATTACTTCCGATCTTGATCTTTTATCTGATCTGTCAGAAACAGATTTTAAACGGAGTTGTGAATGGAGCAGTAAAATAAAAAGAAAAGGAACGAGTAATATGGCAATTATTTTTGATGAGCAGAACAAGACATTTACAATACATACTGAGCACTCCACTTATCAGATGCAGATCGATCCTTATGGTGTTCTCTTACATTTATACTATGGAAGAAAGACCAAAGGCTGCATGGACTATCTTCTGCAAAAACAGGACAGAGGATTTTCCGGAAACCTGTATGATGCGGGAAATGACAGAACCTATTCTCTGGATGTGCTCCCGCAGGAATTTCCAACATGGGGAACAGGAGATTACAGAAGCACAGCGCTGATCGTAAGGGGACAGGATGGGACTACTGCCTGTGACCTGCGTTACCGGGGATATCGGATCTTGTCGGGAAAATACGGACTATCGGGACTTCCGGCAGTGTATGGAGCTGAGAAAGAAGCACAGACACTGGAAGTGGTGCTGGAAGATGGGCGGACCGGAATTCAGGTGACACTTCTCTATGGGGTACTGCCAAAATACGATGTGATCACCCGAAGTGCGCAGATCATCAATACAAAAGAGAACATCATTTATCTTGAAAAAGCGGCTTCTGCGTGTCTTGATTTTGTGACAGGAAAATATGATGTGATCAGTTTTTACGGACGTCATGCGATGGAGCGGAATTATCAGAGAATTCCGGTATCTCATGGAAATTATGTGATCGGAAGCAGAAGAGGGACCTCCAGTCATCAATACAGTCCATTTCTGATTCTGACAGAAGAGGGAACAACAGAAGATGCAGGGGCATGTTATGCCATGTCCTTTGTATACAGCGGAGGATTTCAGGCGGAAGTGGAAAAAGACCAGTTCGGGCAGAACAGAATGCTGATGGGGTTGCAGCCGGAGCAGTTTTCGTATCCTCTGAATACCGGAGAAGTCTTTGTCATACCGGAAACCGTGATGACCTACAGCAGAAACGGGCTGGCAGAGCTTTCCCAGAATCTGCACCGGTGTTTTCGGAACAATCTGTGCAGGGGCCCTCATAAAGAAAAGGTTCGTCCGATTCTGATCAACAGCTGGGAGGCATCCTATTTTGACTTTGATGGGGAGAGTATTTTAAAACTGGCAGAAGAGGCAAAAGAGCTGGGAATCGAGATGTTGGTGTTAGATGACGGCTGGTTTGGTAAACGGAGGGATGACAACCGGGCACTGGGAGACTGGCAGGTCAATGAAGAAAAATTAAAATGCAGTCTGGGAGAACTTTCCGCGAAGATACACGCTATGGGATTAAAATTCGGACTCTGGGTGGAACCCGAAATGGTTTCAGAAGACAGTGATCTGTACAGAGCACATCCGGACTGGGCGCTTCAGATTCCGGGGAAAAATCCGGTGCGAAGCAGGAATCAGCTGGTTTTGGACTTTTCCAGAAAAGATGCGGTGGACTTTATTTTTGATTCGATTACAGAAGTGTTGGATTATGCAGAGGTTGAATATCTGAAGTGGGATATGAATCGCAGTCTGTGCGACGTTTATTCCGCAGCAGCTGGATATCAGGGGAAAGTACTGTATGATTACGTACTGGGTGTTTATGATTTCCTGGACCGTCTACTGAAGCGGTATCCGAATCTTTTGATTGAAGGATGCAGCGGAGGGGGCGGAAGGTTTGACGCAGGAATGTTGTATTACACACCTCAGATCTGGTGCAGTGACAACACCGATGCATTGGACCGGCTGCAGATTCAGTACGGGACGTCTTTTGGATTTCCGATCAGTGCAGTCGGATCTCATGTGTCTGCGGTGCCAAACCACCAGACAGGAAGAAAAACACCACTCTCAACGAGAGGCGCAGTGGCAATGGCAGGTACATTTGGATATGAACTGGACTTGGGAAACGTGACCGAAGAAGAAAAAGAAGAGATCAGACAACAGATCAAGGAATATAAGCAGCTGGCACCGTTGATCCAGACCGGATTGTATTACCGGCTGAGCAATCCTGTGACGGATGAAGTTGCAGCATGGGAGTTTGTATCCGAGGATGGAACACAGGCGATGATGCAGGCAGTGATGACACAGATTCATGGAAATATGACAGGAAATGCAGTGAAATGGAAGGGACTTGAGGAAGAAGCCTGTTATCAGGATGCAGAAAGTGGAGAACTGTATTATGGAGCGGCATTGATGGAAACCGGAATTTACTTCCGATCAAAAGCGGAGCTTATCAGACCTTCCGGATATTGCTTCGAAAAGTAGGATCCTGACCCAACAATTGGATATGTTTTTCCAACATTACAGTCTGGCAGTCTCCCTCGAAATCTTTATAATAAGAAATAGAAACAGGAGAGGAGAACCAGAAATATGAGCATTTGTTATCACGAAGGATCCCGGGAATTTCATCTTTCCAACAGGGATATCAGTTATATTATCACAGTCTTAAAAAACGGACAGTTAGGACAGCTGTATTTTGGGAAAAAACTGCATGACAGGGAGAGTTTTGCCCATCTGCTGGAGCTGCGTCACCGCCCAATGGCTGTATGTACTTACGAAGGAGATTCCACATTCTCGATGGAACATATCAAGCAGGAATATCCGTCCTATGGAGCAGGGGATATGCGGTATCCGGCGGTGGAGATTCTGCAGGAAAACGGAAGCCGGATCACGGATTTTGTGTATCAGACACATCGGATTTATGACGGGAAGCCCGCGCTTGCAGGACTGCCGGCTACCTATACCGAAGATTCCAAAGAGGCACAGACACTGGAAATCGAACTGAAAGATGAGCTGATTCACACCACACTGATCTTGTACTATACGATTTTTGAAGAGCTTCCGGCGATTACAAGAAGTGCAAAGGTGATTTACCACGGAACAGAGAAGATCGTGCTGGAACGTGCAATGAGCTGCAGTGTGGATCTGCCGGATCACGACTATCAAATGATCGAGCTGACGGGAGCCTGGGGAAGAGAGCGTGCGGTGACTGAGCGAAAGCTGCAGTATGGAATTCAGGGAATTTATAGTATGCGCGGATGCAGCAGCAGTAACTTTAATCCGTTTCTGGCACTGCGTCGGGAGAATACCACGGAAGCGTGCGGGGAAGTGTATGGCTTCAGTCTTGTTTACAGCGGGAATTTTCTGGCGCAGGCAGAGGTGGATACATACGATGTCACAAGAGTGACGCTGGGAATTCATCCGGACCGGTTTTCCTGGGAAATGAAAAACGGAGATGAGTTTCAGACACCGGAGGCGGTGATGGTCTATTCCAATCGCGGACTGAACGGGATGAGTCAGGCATTCCACAGTCTGTATCGTGCACGCCTGGCAAGAGGATACTGGAGAGACCGACCGAGACCGATTCTCATCAATAACTGGGAAGCGACTTATTTTGATTTCAATGAGGAAAAGATTCTGGAGATCGTGCGCACGGCAAAACAGCTTGGAATCGAATTGTTTGTACTGGATGACGGATGGTTCGGAAAACGGGAGGATGATCATTCTTCTCTGGGAGACTGGTATCCGAATCTGGAAAAGCTGCCGGATGGCATTGCAGGAATCGCGAAGAAGGTAGCGGCGGAAGGCATGAAATTCGGTCTCTGGTTTGAGCCGGAAATGGTCAACAAGGACAGCAATCTCTATAGAGAGCATCCGGACTGGATTTTGTCTACTCCGGGACGTCATATTTCCCATGGAAGAAATCAGTATATTCTGGATTTTTCCAGAGCCGAAGTGGTGGATGCCATTTATGGACAAATGGAAAAAATCCTGGAGGATGCGCCGATTTCTTATATCAAATGGGATATGAACCGCTGTATGTCAGAAGTATACTCTCATACAGCCAGTGCCGCAGATCAGAGTAAGGTCATGCATCAGTATATTCTAGGTGTTTATCGGTTATATGAGAAGCTGACGGGCAGATTTCCTGAAATTTTATTTGAATCCTGTGCAAGCGGCGGTTCCCGTTTTGATCCGGGATTGCTGTATTATGCGCCGCAGGCATGGACATCGGATGATACGGATGCAGTGGAACGTTGTAAGATCCAGTATGGAACGTCCCTTGTCTATCCAGTGAGCAGTATGGGATCTCACGTATCAGCAGTGCCGAATCATCAGGTGCTTCGCAACACATCTTTGAAAATGCGTGCGGATGTAGCGTATTTCGGAACATTCGGATATGAGCTGAACCCGAACAGTCTGACAGAGGCAGAGCGGGAGGCAATCAAAAAGCAGACGGCATTTATGAAAGAACACAGAAGCCTGATCCAGTATGGAACATTCTATCGACTTCAGAGCCCGTTTGCAGGAAATGAAATGGCATGGATGGTTGTGTCTGAGGACAAAAAAGAAGCGATTGTGGGCTGGTATCGCTTCCTGGAGCCGATCAATATCGGATATCGGAGCGTCAGACTGCAGGGACTGGATCCGAAGCTTCCGTATCAGATTTCGGATATGGAAATGGCATTGTACGGAGATGAGCTGATGCAGGCCGGACTGATCGTATCAGACGTGGCGTCCGGACAAAATCCGGAGCAGTATAATGGAGAGAACGGAGATTTCCAGTCTCGTCTTTATCTGCTGAAAGCAAAGGAAGAATAAAAAATGAAGGGGGGATGCAAAAGAATTGATTTTTTCATCCCCCTCTTTTTTGCTTCCGATACTCAGAAGGACTTAGACCGTTCACTTTACGGAATGCCTTGGAAAAAGAAAAGCTGCTGGAATATCCGCAGGAATAGGCAATATTCTGGATGGACAGGCTGCTTGACTGGAGCAGCTCTTCGGATTTTGTGATCCGGTACCGGGTGAGAAACTGCTGCGGGGAAAGTTGTACGGTTTTTAGAAACAGTTCCGTCAGATAACTCCGGTTCAAAGACAAATAGTCCGCGATTTCCTGTACAGTGAGTGGATTCTGATAATTTTTATGGATGTAGGAGATCGCCTGATTAATATATACGCTGGATGTATTCTGCTGAGGAGAAACCGTACATCCGGCGTCCTCCACCAGAAGGGCGAGAAACTGCATCAGAATTCCCTGGATGTAAATCTCATTTGCGGCACTTAAGGCGTGATGCTTCATCATGTCCAGGATATAGGATTTTGCGGTATCGATCTGGGTACAGGAAAAAATCGGATTTCTGGCAGAAAGACCGGCAAGCCGCAGATATTTTTCTGCATCATGACCGCCGATACCGACCCAGAGATAGCTCCAGGGATTCACTGAATCCGCCTGATAAAAAGTCAGCTTACCGGGATGAATGAGAAATCCCTGTCCCTGTTTGATCGGATAGCGTTCTTCACCGGAGTAAAATACACCTTCTCCCTCCAGACAGAGATGAAGCAGGTAGCAGTTCCGGACTGCCGGCCCGAAGGAATAGGAAGGGGGGCAGTCCTGCATTCCGCAAAAGACAGTGTAAATGTCTGAGAAGATACTGTGATAAATATCGGATTGTGAATAAGAGGACATAGGGGACTCCTTTCGTGTGAATGTCTGTGATATTTTATCATGTTTCGATATCTCTGACAACTTATATACCCATTTGAATCATGAAAAAGCACGAATGATAATAGAGATGAAAGCCAAAGAGCAGAGATTTTTTATTGCGCAGTTTTTGCGGGGAGGGGTATAATATAATAGGAGAAATTGCAGATTACGGTTTGAAATCAAGAAGGAATGAGGGAAAATATGAACACAATCGTAGAAATGGACCATGTGACCAAAACATACCGCAGAAAAATCAAAAGCGGGAAAGGAATCTTCAAAAGCAGTAAATTCGAGACAAAAGAAGCAATCAAAGATATTTCGTTTCAGATCAAAGAAGGAGAGATGGTCGGAATTGTAGGACTAAACGGTGCAGGAAAATCCACATTGATCAAATCCATGCTGGGAATTCTTTCTCCGGACAGCGGGGAAGCGAAAATGTTCGGAAGGGACAGTTTTCAGTTCCGCAAGAAAAATGCAGAATATATCGGGGCAAATTTTGGACAGAAAAGTTCTCTTGTATGGGATCTTCCCTTTATTTACTCTCTGGAGTTAAACAAGAAAATATACCGGGTATCGGACGAACGGTATGAGGAAATTATAGAAGAACTGGAACAGTTTTTGCAGATTGGGGAACTGTTAAACGATCGACATTTACCATGCCGTGATCCGGGTAGCCGTCAGTGCGCTGATTCCGATCGCTCTGGCGAATTATTATCCGACAGTCTGCATGCTGGGAGAGGGCAGCAGCGGGATTTTGCTGTATATAGCAGGTGCCTGTGTCATATTGGGGGTCATTGACGTTCTGGTGTGGAAGAAAGGGATGAAAGCGTATCAGAGTACCGGGGCATAAAGATAAACCAAAACCTTCTTGCGGCGGGAATAAAAATTACATATAATAGAAGTAATTGATAAAAAGAGGCGTTCGATGGCAGAAAAAGAGACATGGAGGAATCAGATATGAGTTTTCAAATTTACAATTGGCTGGAAAAATATGTGCATGAAGTGGTAAGTACATTTGGATACCGCATCTGGTTTATCGGGGTACAGGGCAGTTATGCCAGAGGGGAAGCCACAGAAGAGAGTGATATTGATGTGGTTCTGATTCTGGATACGCTTCTTCCGGCAGATCTGAGGATCTACAGAGGGATGCTCAATCGTCTTCCGTACCGGGAAAAGATCTGCGGATTTATTTCCGGCCGAGAAGAGCTGGAGAACTGGTCTAAAGCAGATCTTTTTCAGTTTTGTCAGGACACGATGCCGCTGAAAGGAAGTCTGGATGAGATCGTGGCAAAGCTGGATATGGCAGACGTGAGACGGGCGGTTCATACGGGAGCCTGCAATCTGTATCATGCCGCCTGTCACAATATGCTCCATGAGCAGAGTCGGGAAGTTCTGATGGAATTATATAAGACATCGGTATTTACAATCCAGGCGGAATATTTTTTAAAGACCGGGAATTATCTGAGAAGAAAAGCCGAGCTGTTTCCGAAGCTGAACGGACTGGATCGGGAGATTTTGTATATTGCGATCGAGATGAAGCAGAAAAGCGGAAAAGTGAAAGGCAGTTTTGATGAGCTTTCTGAAAAGCTGATCGTGTGGTCCAGCGGACTGATCAGACAATATCAGGGAGAAAAATGAATGAATACATATAAATTGCTTCAAAAATAGGCGCGTTCCAATGAAAATATGCGGGAAAATGCAGAAAATTGCAAGAAAGGATTGACGAAACATCAAAAAGTCGATAGAATAACAACCAGTGATAAAAGAATTGGAGGAATCTTGCAATGGCGGCGTATAAGGATTTGACGAAGGAAGAATTATTGGAATTAAAAAGCGGGCTTCAGGCTCAGTTTGAAGAGGTAAAAGCCAGAGGGCTGAAACTGGATATGTCCAGAGGAAAACCGGCAGCAGCACAGCTGAATCTGTCTATGGAGATGATGAACATTTTAAACAGTGGAACAGATCTTGTCTGTGAAGACGGTGTGGACTGCAGAAATTATGGTGGCCTGGATGGAATCGCAGAGGCAAAACAGCTTCTGGCAGATATGATGGAAGTACCAAAAGACAACGTGATCGTATTCGGAAATTCCAGTCTGAATGTGATGTATGATACAGTAGCCCGTGCGATGACACACGGAATCATGGGAAGTACTCCATGGTGCAAGCTGGATAAAGTGAAATTTTTATGTCCGGTTCCGGGATATGACAGACATTTTGCAATCACAGAACATTTTGGAATTGAGATGATCAATGTTCCGATGACAGCAACAGGTCCGGATATGGATCTGGTGGAAAAACTGGTCAGTGAAGATCCGGCGATCAAAGGTATCTGGTGTGTACCGAAGTATTCCAATCCACAGGGAATCACATATTCTGACGAGACAGTGTATCGTTTTGCAAACTTAAAGCCGGCAGCAGAGGATTTCCGTATCTTCTGGGATAATGCATATTGTGTACATCATCTGTACGAAGACAAACAGGATTACCTGCTCGAGATTCTGATGGAATGTAAAAAAGCAGGAAACCAGGATATGGTATACAAGTTTTCTTCTACCTCCAAGATCAGTTTCCCGGGTTCCGGTATCGCAGCAATCGCGGCTTCTGATGCGAACCTTGCAGACATCCGCAATATGATGAAAGTGCAGACGATCGGCCATGACAAAGTAAATCAGCTTCGCCATGTCAGATTCTTCAAAGATATTCATGGAATCGTCGAGCACATGAAAAAACATGCAGATATCATGAGACCAAAATTTGAGACGGTTATCAACACATTAGAGCGTGAACTGGGAGGACTCGAGATTGGTTCGTGGATCGCTCCGCGTGGCGGATACTTTATCTCCTTTGATGCCATGGAAGGATGTGCCAAAGCAATCGTTGCAAAAGCGAAAGAAGCAGGGCTTGTGATGACAGGCGCCGGAGCAACATTCCCATATGGAAAAGATCCAAAAGACAGCAACATTCGTATTGCTCCGTCTTATCCGACACCGGAAGAGCTGGCAGTTGCAGCTGAGATTTTTGTACTCAGTGTAAAACTGGTCAGCATCGATAAATTGCTGAAAAATTTATAAGATTGTTTCATGAAAAAGGACAACTGACTTTGAGTACAGCCCTCAAAATCAGTTGTCCTTTTTTGTGTGGTCATGCGTTATTTCTCTGTTTTTACGGCATGTTTTTTCGGCAGCGTGAATCCATTTCCATGCACTTCATTTACCTTTCCGATGATCATAAATGCAGTAGGGTCGATTTCCATAACGAGCTGATTGAGTTTTGAAAGCTCCCGGTTGGAAATGACGGTCAGGATCATATTTTGTCTGGAATGAAGATATCCGGTTTCTGTATGAAGCAGCGTAGATCCCCGATCCATCTTCCTCGTAATGGCTTCATTGATTTCATCGGATTTCTGGCTGATGATCTTGACCTGCGTCTGAGCCTGGCCGATGACAAGAATTTTATCCAGTACAATGGTGTAGGTCATGACAAGAAGAATTCCGTACAGAATGGCCTCTTTGTCACAGAATAATGCCTGACCGATCAGGATCAAAAAGTCAAATACATAGAGCATTACAGAAACAGGCAGTCCGAATTTTTTGTTCAGGATCAACGGAGGGATATCCATGCCTCCGGTAGAAGCTCCGCACCGTATGACGATTCCCAGTGAAAATCCGATAAAGAGTCCTCCGAAGATGCTGGATAACATCCGGTCATCCGTGATTGTGGAAAGCGAAGGGATATTTTGGAAAAATCCAAGTGCAATCGGATAGTAAAAGGTACTGATCAGTGTGGTCAGGGCAAAATCAAATCCCAGTATCAGCGCACCGAGTAAAAACATGATGCAGTTGAAGATAAACACAAAGACAGAAATCGGCAGATGCAGATAATGATTTATGATCAGAGAAAGTCCGGTGGTTCCTCCGGTCATCAGCTCGTTGGGAAGAACAAACATGACGATTCCCAGTGCCATGGTGGTGTTGCCAAGGAAAATCATGAAAAGATTTTTGGGCCTAAAAATATTGGTTTTCATGGTTTTGACACTCTCCTTTGAAATAATTATGCGTTAAGTTACTATGGTAAAGCGAAAAAAAACAGGCTGCACATCAGCCTGTCTGTTGATTATATGAAATTGAAAAAGATGTTCTGTCAGATCTTTTCATTTGCGTTCGCTTCCTTTTTTGATTTCCGAAAAACAGTATAGCATAATTTCAGGGAAAAGTACAAGAAGAAAGTGTGAACAATACGGAGAAAAAGACATAATATAAGGAAAAAAGGATGTGCGTAAAATGGCATATGAGACATATGGACAAATAAACGGTGTGATAAGGGAGATTCAAAGAGGGGATTCCTGCTGCAGCCAGATTCTGCGTCTGGATACAGAAAACGGAGAAGTACGCTTTACCGTGATGGCGGATACAATGGTGATCGAAAATGTAAGGCTGCGAAGAGGAATGCGGGTTGCCGCGTTTTATGATACCAGCCTTCCGGTTCCGGCAATTTATCCTCCTCAATACCGGGCAGAGATTGTGACAGTGCTTCGGGGAGAACAGAATGTGATGCTGAATTTCTTTGATGAAAATCTGGTGGCAGAAGATAATTCACTTCGGTTAAATCTCAGTCCTGTGACAAATATCATGACACAGAACGGGCAGAGATTTACCTGCAGTCCGAGAAACATGGAGTTGTTAGTCTATTATACCAATACGACATTCAGCATACCGCCGATGACAACGCCCCAGAAAGTGATCGTAATGTGCGAGATGTAGAAAGATAAGAATTTGTTATTGGAGAAATCGATCATAAGCTGGTCTCTTTTCCGGGAATGCAGTATAATAAAAACAGAGCAAAAGGGGGGATGATGTGAATATCAATTTAAAACAGTTGGAGGCGTTTTGCGCACTGGTGCGCTCGGTGCGGCAGTGATCGGATGGCAGAAAATGAAAGGGAGGCAGAAGAAAAGATGAGTGACAAAGAAGAGATTGTGTTTTGTAAAGGCGGGGGCTGCACGGCAAAACTGGGCCCGGGAATCCTGGCAAGAGTTCTGGGAAAGATACCAAAGACGAGGGACGAAAACCTGATGATCGGATATGACAGTTCAGACGATGCAGCAGTGTACAAACTGACAGATGATCTGGCAGTGGTGCAGACGCTGGACTTTTTTCCTCCCATGGTGGATGATCCCTACACATTCGGACAGATCGCGGCAGCAAATGCATTAAGTGACATTTATGCCATGGGCGGAGATGTCAAAACCGCATTGAATATTGTCTGCTTTCCGGAAAACTGGGATTTGAACATACTGGGGCAGATTATGCTGGGTGGCGGAGAAAAAGTCAAAGAGGCGGGCGGTGTTCTGGCAGGCGGACATTCGATCGCGGATACAGACGTCAAATACGGACTTTCTGTAATGGGAACCATACACCCGGACAAGGTGTTTGCAAACAATGGATGCCGGGCGGGGGATGTTCTGATCCTGACAAAACCACTTGGAGTTGGAATCGTGTGTACTGCAAACCGGATCCAGGAAGCATCCGAAGAAGCAATGGCGCAGGCAATCCGTTCCATGACCACCCTGAACAAGTATGCCTCAGAAGTAGTGAGAAAGTATCAGGTGCACGGCTGTACCGATGTGACTGGATTTGGTTTTCTGGGACATCTCCTGGAGATGCTGGGAGATGCATATTCTGCCCGCGTCGAAAGCAGTCAGGTTCCATATATTCCGGAGGCGTTTGATTATGCAGGGGAATTTTACCTGACTGCAGCAGCCCAGAGAAACAGAAACCATGTGGGAGAAGACGTGCAGTTTTTTGAGGTTCCGTTTGAAATGGAAGAGATTTTATTTGATCCGCAGACATCCGGAGGGCTGCTTGTCAGCATAGAAAAAAGTGATGCGGAGCAGTGTCTGGAAGAGTTGAAGGCTCTGGGACTGCCCTGTGCGATTGTGGGAGAAGTCACAGAAAAAAGAGAGAAAAAATAGAAGTGAGATAGAGGTGCAGAGAACATGAAAAAATATATGGTAGATGCAAGAGGAAAACAGTGTCCGATTCCGGTAGTGGAGACGAAAAAAATGCTGGCACAGATGGCAGAATCAGATATCGTAGAGACACTGGTGGACAATGCCATTGCCGTGCAGAATCTGGAGAAAATGGCAAAACAAAAACAGCTGGAATGTTCCTGGGAACAACAGGATGAACATACATATCGGGTTTTTATAAAGGCAGAAGGCGCTGTGGATGAAGCGGGGGAAGAGACTGCAGAATGTATCCCGTGTCAGCCGGTCTCCGAAAAAACAGGAAATACAATCGTTGTGTTATCTTCTGACTGCATGGGAGAGGGGGATGAAGTTCTTGGAAGGGCACTGATGAAAGGCTTTATTTATGCGCTCACGAGTCAGGAAGAGCTTCCGGATACAGTCATCATGTATAATAGAGGCGCCAGACTTCCGGTAGAAGGCTCCGAATCCCTCGAAGATCTGAAGCTTTTGGAATCGCAGGGAGTGGAGATTTTGACTTGTGGAACATGTCTGAATCACTACGGACTGACGGAGAAGCTTTCTGTGGGAAGTGTTACAAATATGTATGTGATCTGTGAAAAAATGCTGCAGGCAGAAAAGGTTGTGAAGCCATGATTTATCTGGACAGCGCGGCAACCAGCTACTATCGTCCGAGAGAAGTGGCGCAGGCAGTGTATGATGCGATCCTGACCATGGGAAATGCAGGCAGAGGAAGCCATACATCCAGTCTGAACAGTGCCCGCATGATCTATGAGACAAGGTGTCTGCTGAATGAATTATTTCACGGACCGGGACCGGAGCAGGTGGTGTTTACCAGTAATGCTACGGAAGCTCTTAATATTGCAATTCAGGGGCTGACAGCTCCCGGGGTGCGGATGGCAGCGACAGCAATGGATCACAACAGTGTCTTACGCCCCGTGTATCTGGCAAAAGAGAGAGGGTGCAGCCTGCAGATCCTGGATGTGGATGAGAAGGGGCGGCTTTCCCTGGAAAAGCTGGAAGAATTGTTTCAAAATGGTGTCGATATCTTTGCCTGTACCCATGCATCCAATGTGACAGGAAACTTAAATCCACTGACAGAAATCGGAAAACTGTGCAAAAAATACGGCGTGTTGTTTCTATTGGATGCGTCTCAGACAGCAGGAGTATTTCCAATCGATATGGAACGAGATTTTATTGATATCCTCTGCTTTACCGGACATAAGGGCCTGATGGGACCACAGGGAACAGGGGGGATGATCGTACAAAAATCTGTACACCTGCCTGCGTTTAAAACCGGGGGAAGCGGAGTGCAGAGCTTTCTGAAAACACAGCCCAAGGAGATGCCGACTGTACTGGAAGCGGGGACGTTAAACGGGCATGGGATTGCCGGATTACATGCAGCATTAAACTACATTTTGAATGTCGGAACAGAACAGATCAAAAGGATTGAATGTCAGAGAATGCGGCAGTTTTATGAGGGAATCAAACATCTGGATGCTGTAAAAATCTATGGAGACTTTTCAAATATGGAACGGGCGCCGATCGTCGCTTTGAATATCGGAAATTATGACTCTTCTGCAGTCAGCGATGAGCTTTCCGAGGTGTACGGGATTCAGACGCGTCCTGGGGCACACTGCGCACCCCTGATGCACAGGGCACTTCATACAGAGGAACAGGGAATCGTACGATTTAGTTTTTCTCATTTTCTCAGTGAAGAACAGGTGGAGGAAGCGGTACAGGCAATCAAAGAAATGACAGCAGGAGAAGAGATATGAGACCAAAAGAATTACGTATCATAGTGACATTTGAAACGACAACAGCTGCGATGGCATTTGAAAGCGAGGCAAAAAAGCGGCAGATCGGGGGAAGACTGATCCCAGTTCCAAGGGAGATCACATCTGGATGCGGACTGAGCTTTTCAGCACCGATAGAAGAGAAAGAACAGATTTACAATCTGATACAGCAGCTGCAGTACCAACAGGTGCTGGAACTGATAATATAAAAGAAGAGAAGCAGTTCAGGTATGATCCTGATCGCTTCTCTTCTTTTTTGTTTATTCTTCCGGAGGTGTTACGGTACCGGAATCTCCATTGCTGTTTCCGTTATTATTTCCGTTGTTGTTTCCATTGTTTCCGGAATTGTTGTTGTTATCACCGGACTGATCGGAATTTCCGGAATCCTCATTATCTTCGGAATCCTGGCTGTTCTGAGAATCGGAATCCTCTTTGTTCTTATCGTCATCATCCTCGTCATCCTCTTCTTCCTCATAGTGGCCGGAGCAGCTCTGCGTCGGACCGGTTCCTTTTGCGAAATATTCCGTGTAGGACGGACAACTGCTGACCGCCAGAAGACCAGTGACAGAACATACTGTTTTCTGCTCTACAGATGCAGGCATGGTAAAGTTCTTTACCTGAAGACCGAGTGTAGTGTTGACACGGTCCATGATATTTTTCCACATGACTTCGTGCCAGGTCTGATTATAGATATTCTCCATTGGTTTATTGGAATCATATCCACCCCAGACAGAGCATGTATAGTACGGTGTGTAAGCAGCAAGCCAGAGGTCAGTACTGTATTCGGAAGTACCGGTTTTTCCGGATGCAGGCATTCCATTTGCAAGCTGTGCAGCTGTACCGGTACCACGTTTGATCACATCCTGCATAGCATTCGTCAGAAGTGCTGCTGTGGAATCCTTTACAACCTGATGAGTCTCAGGAGTACTGTTGTCCAGAATGACATTGCCGTCATGATCCAAAACCTTTGTATATAAGATCGGTTTTGTGTACACTCCATTGTTGGCCAGTGCAGCATAGGCAGCAGTCAGTTCAATGTTATAAACACCGTTTGTGATACCGCCGAGTGCAGTGGACTGGTTGTAATCGTTGTGTGCCGGATCATCTTCTTTGCTTACCAGTGTAGTAAATCCAAAGTTCTCAAGATATTTCATACCTGTATCGATACCGATATCAGTCAGAGTACGTACCGCACAAACGTTCATGGAGTGGAGGATTGCATAGCGGACAGTAGCCTGTCCAATATATTTGCCATCCCAGTTGTTGACCGGAGTTCCGTCGCTGTATGTGTACGGAGAGTCTTCGATCAGAGAAGCCAGAGTATATTTTCCGGTATCGATCGCCGGAGCATAAACACCCAGCGGTTTGAAACAGGAACCTGGCTGCCGGTAAGAATCGGTCGCACGGTTCAGAGAAAAGCTGGCTGTTTTTTCCCCTCGGCCACCGACAATGGCTTTGACTTCTCCCGTATACTGATCCATCAAAACAACAGAAGTCTGAGGCTGTGGAGGGATTGTAATACTTTCGTCTACAGTATCCCCTTCCTGGATATTAAGTGTTGTCTTATATTCAGCAACTGCCTGATTGGCTTCATCCGGGGAAGAGAAGACAAGTGGATATTCACGTCCCCATGCTGCCTGAATATAATCTCCTACATTGTTCTGGCTGTAGTTTTCAACAGAACCGTCAGCACGTGTAACAGTCAGTGCATATTGCAGTCCGTATTCGATGGTAGATGGATAGTTGCTCGGATCGGCAACCTCTTCATCGCAGATCTGCTGGATCGTCGGATCCTGTGTCGCATAAATCGTCAGACCGCCGCTGTACAGCAGATTATGTGCCTGTGTTGCAGTGTAAGATTTACGCTCCTGCAAATCGTTTAATATCTGTTCTGCAAGCTCATCGATAAAATATGTGTTCGGTTTTTCCGCATCAGAGCCGACTGCAGTAGGCTGAATCCTGTCATAGACAGGGTCTGCCTTGGCCTCATCAAATTCCTGCTGGGTGATGTAGCCCTGTTCCAGCATGTTGTTCAGTACAATGTCCCGTCGTTTGGCGTTCTCCTCCGGATGAGTCACAGGATCGTATCTTGTCGGGTTCTGGGTGATCCCGGCGATGACTGCACACTCCGAAAGTGTAAGCTCTGAGACATCTTTGTTAAAGTAGCGCTTTGCGGCAGACTGAACACCGAGACAGTTCTGTCCCAGGTTGATGGTGTTCATGTAGGCTTCCAGAATCTCTTCTTTGGTCATCTGCTTTTCAATTTCCAGGGCAAGATACTGCTCCTGCAGTTTTCGCTCCAGACTGTCGAAAAACGTTTTTTCATTCGTGAAATTCGGGAACACGTTATTTTTGATCAGCTGCTGGGTGAGCGTACTGGCTCCTTCTGAAAAGTCTCCGCTTGTGATACCTACAAGACCGGCGCGCAGGATACCCTGCAGGTCGATTCCGTTGTGCTCGTAGAAACGCTCGTCTTCAATCGCTACAAATGCATTGGCAAGATATTTTGGAATTGTGTCAATGGTCTTGTAGACACGGTTGGATCCGGCTTCTCGGAACTGCCCCAGATTCTGACCGTTAGATGCCGCAACCACCTGGGATTTATATCCGCTTGGTTTGACTTTGGCAGGAGTGATCTCTGGCGCATCGTCAATGATCTTCTTGACGAAAAGACCGCCGCCTACGGCACCGATGATGCAGATGAGAAGGAAACAGATGACAACGGCCTTAAAGACACGGACGCCGACCCGTTTCTTTTTCATATTTTTCTTTGAAGATACATTTTTTTTCTTCTTCGAAAGGCTTTCTTTTCCGTAATTCATGAATAATATCCTCCTTTATTCATTCTATTCATTATATCAAATTTGCTCTTTTAAAGCAAAGGAAAAAGAAAAAGTTCATATTCTTATAAAAAAATTTAAGAATTGCACAGTTTTTCTTGTGTTTGTTCCAAAGGCATAGTATATATAATTAAGAAAGAACAGGCAGAAAAAACCTGAAACAAACAAAAGGCATGGAAAAAGCAAGGTGGGAGACAGATGGAATACAGGACAGTATATCAGGGCGGCAAGGGCGAGATTGTGGAAAAAAAGTCCCGGTTTATCGCGGAAGTATTTTTGGTGCACTCGGAGGAGGAAGCCATGCAGTATCTGGAACAGATACGGAAAAAGTACTGGGATGCAAGGCATCACTGCTGGGCCTATGTAATCGGAGAAGAACGCGTGACAGAGCGCTGCAGTGATGATGGGGAACCGAGCGGTACAGCGGGCAAACCGATTCTGGAGGTCATCCGGGGAGCGGGCCTTCACAATATTTTTGTAGTTGTGACACGGTATTTTGGCGGGACACTTCTCGGAACGGGAGGCTTGGTGAGAGCGTATACCGAATCAGCAAGAGAAGGGATTTCCCACAGTCAGATTATTACCAAAATCTATGGATTTAAACTGAATCTTACAACAGATTATACCGGATTGGGGAAAATTCAGTATCTGCTGGGACAAAGAGGGCTGACAATCCTGGACAGTGTGTATACAGAGAAAGTAGATCTGACTGTCCTGATTCCGAAAGAGGAGGAGTCAAAGCTGATCGCTGAGATCACAGAAGCGACAAATGGTCAGACCGGAATAGCCAGAACAGGAGAGTGCTGGTTTGCCAACGTAGATGGTGAGATGGTCGTATTTGAATAAGTGACAATAAAAAGCTGCCGGTTGAGGCAGCTTTTTTATCTTATGAAAATTCTGGCTCGATCAGTCCGAAGGAACCATCTTTCTTTTGTAGACAACATTGACTTCGTCTGTCTCTGCGTTGCAGAATACGAAGAAAGCATGTCCAAGAAGATCCATCTGGATGCAGGCATCCTCCGGATACATTGGTTTGATGCCAAAGCGTTTTGTACGGACAATGCGGATCTCATCATCTACAGAAGTGTCATCTTCTGATTCGAAAAATTCTTTTTTAAAGTTATTGCCGGAACCGGAAGCGGTAGGATGTCCCTGGCTTCTGGCAACCAGTTTGTTTTTATATTTGCGAAGCTGTCTTTCAATAACCTCTTCTACAAGATCAACGGATACATACATATCATCGCTGGTCTGCTCAGAGCGGATAATGTTTCCTTTTACAGGAATGGTCACTTCAATCTTCTGACGTTCTTTTTCCACACTGAGTGTTACGATAATTTCTGTTTCAGGAGTGAAATACCTTTCAAGTTTTCCTAATTTCTGTTCAATAGCGTCCTTTAAACCTGGTGTCACATCGATGTTTTTTCCACTAATAATAAAGTTCATACTGGTCAACTCCTTTTGTTTATATTGTACAAAGAACTTGTCTTTATAAAGTGTTCTTTGTACTATGTAAACATTATAGCACGGAATTCCTCTATTGTATAGAACGAATTACTTCAATTCGGGTAATTTTTCCATCGGTGATCTTAACGATGCGCAGACCGAAATCAGAAAAGTAAGTGCAGGCACCGACTCCGATCTCAATTTCATCTTCCTTCATCTTCTTTAACAGCACATCCAGCAGTGTCTCATCATTCTCATAAGGAATGTGGACATGGATCAGACGATTGATATATTTGACTTTCTGAGAGGAACGGAAAATAATCTTTTCTAGACTCATCAAAAGTCATAAACAAAAATTTTACTTGTGGCAAATAAAATTAGCAATGGCGATCACGCCGATCAGACTGTTGAGCGGTGATCCATGCTCGATGATGATCTGTCTTGCGATGGCAAAGAGCAGAACCTCAAATACTGTGATCGGGGTGTGGAGATACAGCATACGTATCATTTCCACACCGATGATCAGGTTAAAACAGGTAGTCAGCATATCGTCATAATTTGGATACTGATTCAGGTCTGACAAATGCTGAAATGAGAGGATCAGCTGAAAGGTCATGATGATAATTGTAACTGCAAGGATCAAAGCGATGACAACTTCCAGGATTGAAGTGATCCATTTCAAAAAGGCATTGGCATATTTTTCATGGTTGTCTCCTGATTATTTCAAATTGCTGCGTTTACGCATTCTGGAATCCAGGATTTTTTTGCGGATACGCAGTGTTTCCGGTGTTACCTCCAGAAGCTCATCGGTATCGATAAAGTCCAGTGCTTCTTCCAGGCTCAAAATACGAGGCGGTGTCAGGCGGAGCGCTTCGTCTGCACTGGAGGAACGGGTGTTGGTCAGATGCTTTGTCTTGCAGACGTTTAATTCGATGTCTTCTGCTTTTCCGTTCTGTCCGATGACCATTCCGGCATAGACTTTTTCACCAGGTCCGATAAACAAAGTACCGCGTTCCTGTGCGCTGTAGAGTCCGTAAGTGACAGACTCACCGGTCTCAAATGCAATCAGAGATCCCTGTTTGCGATACTGGATATCTCCTTTATACGGCGCATATCCGTTAAAGCTTGTGTTGAGGATTCCGTTTCCTTTGGTATCGGTCATAAATTCTCCACGGTATCCGATGAGTCCGCGGGCAGGAATCAGAAATTCCAGTCTTGTATAACCGCCGCTGGAAACGCCCATGTTCTGAAGCTCTCCCTTTCTCTGACTCAGTTTGTCGATGACAGTTCCGGTAAATTCTTCCGGTACATCCACGTAGGCAAGCTCCATTGGTTCTAATTTTTTGCCGTTTTCATCTGTGTGATATAAAACTTCTGCTTTGCTTACCGCAAATTCGTATCCTTCACGGCGCATATTTTCGATCAGGACAGAAAGGTGAAGCTCGCCTCGTCCGGATACTTTAAAGCTGTCGGCGTTCTCCGTCTCTTCCACACGCAGGCTGACATCGGTGTTCAGTTCGCGCAGAAGACGGTCGCGCAGGTGACGGGAAGTAACGAATTTTCCTTCTCTTCCTGCAAACGGGCTGTCATTGACGATGAACTGCATGGAGATCGTCGGTTCGGAAATCTTCTGGAATGGAATGGCTTCCGGATTCTCAGGAGAGCAGAGGGTGTCTCCGATGGAAATATCGGAAATACCGGAAATCGCTACAATAGAACCGATCGTGGCTTCTTTTACTTCTACTTTGTTCAGACCGTCAAATTCATACAGTTTGCTGATCTTGACTTTCTGCTGCTTGTCCGGATCGTGATGGTTTAAAAGGAGCATATCCTGATTGACACGAATCGTTCCGTTGTCTACTTTTCCGACTCCGATCCGTCCGACGTATTCATTGTAATCAATGGTACTGATCAGCATCTGTGTCGGTGCCTCGGGATCGCCCTCCGGAGCCGGGATGTATTCGAGGATCGTCTCAAACAATGGCTGCATATCTTTTTCTTCGTCAGAAAGGTCAAGGACCGCAATTCCTGATTTTGCGGAAGCATAGACAAACGGGCAGTCCAGCTGCTCGTCAGAAGCATCCAGTTCCATGAAAAGCTCCAGGATCTCATCGATCACTTCATCCGGGCGGGCTTCCGGGCGGTCGATCTTATTGATGCAGACGATAACCGGAAGGTCTAATTCCAGTGCTTTTCTCAGTACGAATTTGGTCTGCGGCATGGCGCCTTCAAAGGCATCGACTACAAGTACGACACCGTTTACCATTTTCAGGACACGTTCTACTTCACCGCCGAAGTCCGCATGTCCGGGCGTATCGATGATGTTGATCTTGGTTCCTTTGTAATAGACTGCAGTATTTTTGGAGAGAATCGTGATTCCACGTTCTCTTTCAATATCGTTGGAGTCCATGACACGTTCCGCAACATCCTGATTTTCGCGGAATACACCGCTTTGTTTTAAGAGCTCATCCACGAGTGTTGTTTTTCCGTGGTCAACATGAGCGATAATGGCAATATTTCTAACATCTTCACGTTTTGTTTTCATAATTTTACACTCTTTCCTACTTATGTTAATGTGTGTTCTCTTGTTACAACTTTTTCATTCTATCATAAATTTCAGATTTTACAAGTACTCTTGTGACAGGCAAATAAAAAAATTGTCGATAGATTTTGTCGAACGGTTTTTCGGACAATCGGGTCTAAACTGCGGTATGATGTCATAGACTTAAGTTGACTCAAAAATATAAAATACCACATACGAGGAAGGGAGTACTACAAATTATGTCAGATAAGATTATTGAAAACAATCAGGTAACCATCATGGGAGTTGTGGCATCCGGGTTTACATACAGCCACGAGGTGTTCGGAGAGGGATTCTATATGGCGGATGTGCTTGTGAAGCGTCTGAGTAATTCAAATGACCGGATTCCTCTCATGATCTCAGAACGTCTGATCGATGTGACGCAGGATTATACGGGAGAGGCGATCAAGGTATCCGGGCAGTTCCGTTCTTATAACCGGCATGAAGAACAGAAAAACCGCCTGGTGCTGTCTGTGTTTGTAAGAGAGGTAGAATTTATTGACGAGGAACTGGATGGAGCGAAAACAAATCACATTCTGCTGGAGGGGTATATCTGTAAAAAGCCGGTGTACAGGAAAACACCGCTTGGACGGGAAATTGCGGACCTGCTTCTGGCGGTGAACCGTCCGTACGGAAAATCGGACTACATTCCGTGTATCTGCTGGGGAAGAAATGCACGGTATGCGTCCGGATTTGAAGTGGGAGAGCATGTACAGATACTGGGAAGAATCCAGAGCAGAGATTATGTGAAGAAAATTTCCGAGACCGAAACACAGACACGAACAGCCTATGAAGTATCTGTGAGCAAGCTGGAGTGCATGGAATAGGACGTTTTTCACATTCCCATCGTTGACATCACTTCTGAATAATGATAAAATTTCATAAACATTACTGAGTAGAGAATCGACAAGGTCAGGAGGATAAATATGTCAATTTTTACAGGAGCAGGAGTTGCGATTATTACACCATTTCATGCAGATGGAAGTGTGAATTATGAAAAGCTGGACGAATTGATTCAGTTCCATTGTGATAACGGTACCGACAGTATTGTGATCTGCGGTACAACAGGGGAATCGTCTACATTGACGGAAGAGGAGCATATGGACTGCATCAAGTTTACGATCAGACAGACGAAAGGACGGATTCCGGTCATTGCAGGAACAGGTTCCAACTGTACACGGACTGCAGTCGAGATGTCAAGAGAAGCAGCCGAGAGCGGTGCGGATGGCGTACTTCTTGTAACCCCATATTATAATAAAGCGACACAGACGGGACTGATTGCGCATTATAAGGCGATCGCGGCCGAGACAAAAGCGCCGATCATCTTGTACAGCGTAGCGAGCAGGACCGGAGTGAATATTGAGCCATCCACCGTAGCGACACTGGCGAAAGAGACTGACAACATTGTGGCAGTCAAGGAAGCATCCGGAAATATCTCACAGGTAGCGAAGATCTTGCAGCTGACAGACGGGAAAGTGGATGTATATTCAGGAAATGACGATCAGATCGTTCCGATCCTGTCACTGGGCGGAAAAGGTGTGATTTCTGTATTGTCCAATGTAGCTCCGAGAGAGACACATGATATCTGTGCAAGCTTCTTTGCGGGAGATATTGCGGGAAGCCGGGCATTACAGCTGAAGGCACTTCCTCTGATCGAGGCACTGTTCTGCGAAGTGAATCCGATCCCGGTGAAAAAAGCAGTGAATCTGATGGGAATGGAAGTCGGCGGATTGAGAATGCCGCTGACAGAGCTGAGTGAAGCACATACCGTGCAGCTGAAAAAAGCAATGCAGGAGTTCGGAATTCAGTTAGCATAAAAAATTGTTAAAAGGATATCATAGATTGAGCAAATAGCCAGAATGTGATATCCTTTTTTGTATACCCATCCGGGTAAAGTCTGTATTTTGCAGGCGTGTATTGCAAAGTCCGGATCGGTATAGCGTGAAAGAATAACGTTTTCCGGTGTGGAAAATGAAAGATACAGAACGAGGAGGAAATCAGGATGATAAAGATAATCATGCATGGCTGCAATGGAAAAATGGGACAGGTGATCACAAAAATTGCGGAAGCAGACAGTAAAGTGGAGATTGTAGCAGGAGTGGATCAGTTTCAGGGAGTGCAGAATCCGTATCCGGTGTTTTCATCGATGGAAGCGTGTGATGCAGAGGCAGACGTAGTGATCGATTTTTCCAATGCGGCAGCAGTGGACGGACTTTTGGACTATTGTGTGAACAGACAGCTTCCGGTCGTACTTTGTACCACGGGACTTTCTGAAGCCCAGCTTGAAAAAGTAGAAAAAGCAGCAGAGCAGACAGCTGTTTTAAAATCAGCGAATATGTCCATGGGGATCAATCTGCTGATGAAACTCTTGAAAGATGCCGCAAAAGTACTGGCGCCTGCGGGATATGATATTGAGCTGGTAGAGCGTCATCACAACCAGAAAGTGGATGCTCCAAGCGGTACTGCACTGGCGCTTGCGGATTCTGTCAATGAAGCGCTGGATCATGAATATACGTATGTATATGACAGAAGCCAGTACCGCAAAAAAAGAGAAGAGAAAGAAATCGGAATTTCAGCGGTTCGCGGCGGAACAATCGTGGGAGAGCATGAGGTGATCTTTGCAGGAATGGATGAAGTGATCGAATTTAAGCATACAGCATATTCCAGAAGCGTGTTTGGAAAAGGCGCGGTGGAAGCAGCCAAGTTCCTGGCGGGAAAAACAGCCGGCATGTATGATATGAGTGATGTGATTCAGTTTTAATCAGAGTTTGAGTAAAGAGCGGGGAGTGTCATGAAAGAATTAGAGACAAGATATCTGGAGCGGCTGTCGGATCTGTATCCGACGATCGCGGCGGCTTCTACAGAGATCATCAATCTGCAGGCAATCTTGAATCTTCCGAAAGGAACCGAGCATTTTCTGACGGATATTCATGGGGAATGGGAGGCGTTTTCCCATGTGCTGAAGAATGGATCCGGTGCGGTGCGAAGCAAAATCGAGGATGTATTTGGATATACGCTTGGGAAGCGGGAAAAGCAGGAGCTGGCTACTTTGATCTATTATCCAAAAGAGAAGACAGAGCAGGTAAAGCGGACCGAGAAGCATATGGAAGACTGGTATAAAATTCAGCTGTACCGTCTGATCGAGGTGAGCAAACGGGCAGCCAGTAAGTACACCCGTTCTAAAGTACGCAAGGCACTTCCGAAAGATTTTGCTTATGTCATAGAAGAACTGATCACGGAAAAGGCGGAGCTTCATGACAAGGAATCCTACTATAATGAGATCATTCAGACAATCATCCGGATCGGCAGGGCAGAAGAATTTATCTGTGCGATCGCAGATCTGATCCAGAGGCTTGTGATCGATCATTTACATATTGTCGGTGATATTTATGACAGGGGACCGGGCCCGCATATTATCATGGATAAGCTGATGACCTATCATTCAGTGGACATTCAGTGGGGCAATCATGATGTGCTCTGGATGGGTGCGGCAGCAGGGCAAAGAGGTTGCATTGCCAATGTGATCCGGATCTGTGCCCGTTATGGGAATCTGGATATTCTGGAGGAAGGATACGGGATCAATCTTCTGCCTCTGGCGAATTTTGCACTTCGCATTTATGGGGACGACCCCTGTACCTGTTTCAGGCGCAAAGGAAGCGAACGCCTGCAAAAGGCGGAGATGGAGATGAATCTTCGGATGCACAAGGCGATTTCCGTGATACAGTTTAAGGTAGAAGGAAAACTGATTCTTCAGCATCCGGAATTTCAGATGGAAGAACGTGCACTGCTGCACAGGATTGATTATAAAAAGGCACGATCCTGCTGGATGGAAAGAATATCCGTTAAAAGATGATAGTTTTCCGACCATTGATCCGGCAGCTCCGTATGAACTGACCGAAGAGGAAGAGGAGATTATGGAACGCCTGGAAAAAGCATTTGCAGGATGTGAAAAGCTGCAGGATCATATGCGGTTTTTGCTTGCAAAAGGTGGATTATACAAGGTGTATAACAACAATCTTTTGTATCACGGATGCGTACCGCTTAGAGAGGACGGATCTTTAAAGGAAGTACAGCTCTGTGGAAAAAGCTACCGTGGGAAAAGTCTGTATGATGCGCTGGAAGGCTATGTAAGAAAAGGCTTTTTCGCGCTGGATGAACAGGAAAAAGAGCAAGGAAAGAATATCATGTGGTGCATCTGGCAGCATCCGGATTCTCCGCTGTTCGGAAAAGACAAGATGGCGACCTTTGAGCGGTATTTTATCGAGGCAAAAGAGACGCATCTGGAGAAAAAGAATCCGTATTACGAACTTCTGGAAAAAGAAGCGGTGGTAGACGAGATTCTGGAAGAGTTCGGACTGCACCCGGAGGGAGCCCACATTGTCAACGGGCACGTTCCTGTAAAATGTAAAAACGGAGAAAGTCCGATCAAGTGTAATGGGAAAGTTCTGGTCATCGATGGAGGTTTTTCCAGGGCGTATCAGAAAGAGACGGGAATTGCAGGGTATACCCTTGTCTACAACTCCTATGGTCTTGTTCTGGTTGCCCATGAGCCTTTTGAGTCGAAAGAGGCTGCGGTGGAAAAGGGAAGCGATATTCATTCGGATTACATGGTAGTGAAACGGGTGACAGAACGCCGTCTCGTTGGAAATACAGATATCGGCACCGAATTAAAAGAGCAGGTAGCAGATCTGGAGTCGCTGCTTGCAGCCTACAGAAGCGGTCAGGTGATTGAGAAACTATAAGCAGAGACTTACGTGAAAAGAAAGGCATGAAAATATATGAGTAAAGAGATAGAAAGGGAACTGTTGGAGGAAGAACTGGATCTGGGAGCAGAAACAGAGGATCTGGTGCCGGATTCGGTGGATATGACGGAACCGTTAAAGATTTATTTAAAAGAGATCGGCAGGATCCCGCTGCTTACAGCAGAGGAAGAACTGGAGCTTGGCAGACAGATCGCAGAAGGAGATACAGAAGCACGACGAAAGATGGAGGAAGCAAATCTGCGTCTGGTGGTTGCGGTGGCAAAGCATTATGCCGGAAAAGGAATGCAGTTTATGGATCTGATCCAGGAAGGTAATATCGGTCTGATGCGTGCAGTGGAAAAATTTGACTACACAAAGGGCAGTAAATTTTCCACCTATGCGGTATGGTGGATCAAAGAAGCCATTCTGCGGGCGCTGGATTCTCAGTCCAGAGAGATTCGTGTGCCGGTCCGTGTGGCTCAGAATATGAATAAGATCAGCAAAACAGAGCGGAAGATGGAACAGACACTCGGGCGTGAAGTTGCTGCAGAGGAGATTGCAAAAGAGCTGCATATGACAACAGAAGAAGTAGAGCGCATGCAGAGCTATATCAAGAATCCGGTTTCTCTGGAGACTCCGGTGGGAGATGAAGAGGACAGCAATCTGGAAGACTTTATTGAAGATACACAGGAGCCGACTCCGGAGGAGGCTGTTGCGGCACTGGTACAGAAAGAAGAAGTGCAGGAGATGCTTTCCACGCTGACAGAAAAAGAGCAGAAAATCTTAAGACTCCGCTACGGTCTGGAGGACGGTAATGTACATACGCTCGAAGAAACCGGACAGATACTCGGCGTGACCAGAGAACGGATCCGTCAGCTGGAGTCAAGAGCATTGGAAAAACTGAGGAAATCAGCAGGACCAAGAGCATAAAAAAGAAAAAATTCCATTCATAAAATATTAAAAAAAGGAAAACTTAACAGTGTAAGACTATATTTTATGAAAGGAAGAAGATTATGAAAAACAGAAAAAAACTGCTTGTATTGCTGATGTGTACCTGTATGCTTCTGGGCACGACTGCATGTGGAAACAGAAGAGATACACAGAACGATACAACAATGAATGATGCAACTGACAAAACAAAGGACAACAATGACAAGACAGACAGAAATGAAAACCGTACAGATGACAACAGTAACGGAAAAGCAGACAACGTGGTAGATGATGTCACAGACGGTGTGAATGATGTAGTGGATGGTGTGACCAATGGAGTGGATGATCTGACAAGGGGAGCCACGGATGCGGTAGATGATGCTGCGGATGGAATGACCAAAGATCATAACGCACAGAACCGGGAGAATAACAAGTAGGTTTTGAATACCGGATAAACAAGTGCTGCAGAAGAAGTTTTTGCAGCACTTTTCTATAAAAGGAGAATTGTGATGAAGTTCAGACCTTGTATTGATATACATAACGGAAAAGTAAAACAGATCGTCGGCGGCAGCTTAAAAGATGAAGGCGATATGGCACAGACCAATTTTACTTCAGAACAGGATGCAGCCTGGTATGCAGAAAAATATAAACAGGATGGACTCAAAGGAGGGCATATCATTCTGCTCAATTCCAGAGATTCCGAATATTTTGAGGCAACGAAAGCGCAGGCGCTTCTGGCGCTTTCGGTATATCCGGGAGGGATGCAGATCGGCGGCGGTATCACGGCGGAAAATGCGGAAGAATATCTGGATGCAGGCGCCAGCCATGTGATCGTAACCTCTTATATATTTCGTGAAGGAGAGGTGGATCGCAGCCGTTTGAGACGACTGAAAGAGATGGTCGGAAAAGAGAGGATAGTGCTGGATCTGAGCTGCCGGAAAAAGGGGGATGAATATTACATCGTGACAAACCGGTGGCAGACGTTTACCAGAGAAAAACTGTCAGAAGAATTAGCTTGATGAAATGGCGCAGTACTGTGATGAATTTCTGGTACACGGTGTGGATGTGGAAGGAAAATCTTCCGGAGTGGAAGGAGAACTTGTAGAACTGCTTGGCAGATGGGAAGGGATTCCTGTTACTTATGCGGGCGGAATCGGAAGTATGGAAGAGCTGGAAAAATTCAAAAACCTTGGACATGGAAAGCTGGATTTTACGATCGGAAGTGCACTGGATCTGTTTGGAGGGACAATTCCTTATAAAAATCTGCTCTGTTTGTAAATGAAATGTAAACAAAGCGGAACAAAAACATGAATTGGTTGAATTCATGGAAAGTTAGTGATAGAATGGTAGGCAGAGTAAATTTAGACAAGGAGCAGATTGCAGATTATGGGTTTAATGGATAAAATTTTCGGGACTCACAGCCAGCACGAGCTGAAGAGAATCTATCCGATCGTGGATCGCATTGAGGCGCTGGAGCCAGAGATGAAAGCACTTTCGGATGCGGAATTAAAGGATAAGACAAGAGAGTTTAAAGAACGTCTCAAAGAGGGAGAGACACTGGATGATATTCTCCCGGAGGCATATGCAGTTGTAAGAGAAGGTGCATATAGAAGTATGGGGATGCGCCATTATCGGGTACAGCTGATCGGCGGTATCATCCTGCATCAGGGACGTATCGCAGAGATGCGTACAGGTGAAGGTAAGACACTGGTATCCACACTTCCGGCATATCTGAATGCGCTGGAAGAAAAAGGAGTTCACATTGTCACAGTCAATGATTATCTGGCAAAGCGTGATGCCGAGTGGATGGGAAAAGTACACGAATTTCTGGGACTGACAGTCGGTGTGGTTCTCAATGATATGGACAATGATGAGCGCCGTGCGGCATATAATTGTGATATTACATATGTAACGAACAACGAACTGGGATTTGATTATCTGAGAGACAACATGGTGATCTACAAGGAACAGCTTGTACAAAGAGGGCTGAACTTTGCGGTTATCGATGAGGTTGACTCTGTATTGATCGATGAAGCCAGAACTCCGCTGATCATTTCCGGACAGAGTAATAAATCTACAAAATTGTATGAGGCATGCGATATTCTGGCACGCCAGCTGGAAAGAGGAGAAGCAAGCGGTGAGTTTTCCAAGATCAATGCGATCATGGGAGAAGATATTGAAGAGTCCGGAGATTTTATTGTCAACGAGAAAGAAAAGGTTGTCAATCTGACAGAAGACGGTGTGAAGAAGGTAGAAAACTTCTTCCATATCGAGAACCTTGCAGATCCGGAGAATCTGGAGATTCAGCACAACATCATTCTGGCGCTGCGTGCGCATAACCTGATGTTCCGCGATCAGGATTACGTGGTGACTCAGGAGGGAGAGGTTATGATCGTGGATGAGTTCACCGGACGTATCATGCCGGGAAGACGGTATTCGGACGGACTGCATCAGGCGATCGAAGCAAAAGAGCATGTGAAGGTCAGAAGAGAGAGCAAGACACTGGCAACTATTACATTCCAGAACCTGTTCAACAAGTATGAGAAGAAGAGCGGTATGACAGGTACTGCCTTGACTGAGGAAAAAGAGTTCCGTGATATTTACGGAATGGACGTTGTAGAGATCCCGACCAACCGTCCGGTTCAGAGAAAAGATCTCGAAGACGCAGTATATAAGACAAAACAGGAAAAATACCACGCAGTCGTTGAAGCCGTGAAAGAAGCGCATGCAACGGGACAGCCGGTCCTGGTTGGTACAATCACGATCGAGGTTTCAGAGCTGCTCAGCAAAATGCTGAAAAAAGAAGGAATTCAGCATAAGGTATTGAATGCCAAGTATCATGAACTGGAAGCAGAAATCGTGGCAGATGCGGGACAGCACGGAGCAGTCACGATTGCGACCAACATGGCCGGACGTGGTACGGATATCAAGCTGGATGATGCTGCAAGAGAGGCCGGAGGTCTTAAGATCATCGGTACAGAGCGTCATGAATCCAGACGTATTGACAACCAGCTGCGCGGACGTTCCGGACGACAGGGAGATCCGGGAGAATCCCGTTTCTATATTTCTCTGGAGGATGATCTGATGCGTCTGTTTGGTTCTGAACGTCTGATGAGTGTATTCAACACACTTGGTGTAGAGGACGGAGAACAGATCGAGCATAAGATGCTCTCCAGTGCGATTGAGAAAGCACAGAAGAAGATCGAGGGCAATAACTTTGGAATCCGTAAGAATCTGCTGGAATACGATCAGGTTATGAATGAGCAGAGAGAGATCATTTATGAGGAAAGACGTCGTGTTCTGGACGGAGAGAGCATGCGAGATACCATCTACAATATGATGACAGAATATGTAGAAAATATGACAGACCGCTTTGCCGCACCGGATGCAGATTCGGAAGAATGGGATCTGGCAGGACTGGAGCTGACACTTCACGGGGAGATTCCGATGCTGAAGATGCCGGATGCAGAGGAAGTCAAGGACATGAGACAGAAAGAGCTCAAGCATACATTGAAAGAGCGTGCTGTAAAAGCATACGAGGAGAAAGAAGCAGAATTCCCGGAAGCAGAGCAGCTGCGTGAGATGGAGCGAGTGGTACTGTTAAAGGCAATCGATACACGCTGGATGGATCACATCGATGATATGGATCAGCTCCGTCAGGGAATCGGTCTGCAGGCATACGGACAGAGAGATCCACTGGTAGAATATAAGATGATGGGATACGATATGTTCGGCGAGATGACCAATTCCATCGCAGAGACGACGATCCGTACCTTATTCCATATCCGGATCGAGCAGAAGGTAGAAAGAGAGCAGGTGGCACAGGCGACCGGAACAAACAAAGATGACAGCGCATCACACACTCCGAAAAAACGGGAGAGAAAAAGGTTTATCCAAATGATCCATGCCCGTGCGGAAGTGGCAAGAAGTACAAACAGTGCTGCGGAAGAAAATAGTAACCAGGTAAGTGCCTGAATATTTTGTTGACTGTGTGTATACTGCATCAGACATTGTGCTGCAATATATACACAGTCAATGTTGATTTAAAACAGATTTTTGAAAAAAGAAAGAGGTGATCAAGGTGGTTTTATTAGATGAACTGAAAGTAAGACTGAGTGCATACGAAGAGCCGCTGAAAGATTTGAGGGATTCACTTTGACTTAGCGTCAAAGAAAGAACGAATTGAGGAATTAGAAAGAACGATCGAGGAGCCGGGATTCTGGGATAATCCGGATCAGTCCAGACAGACGATGCAGGTATTGAAAAGTCTTCAGGATTCGGTAAAGCAGATTGAGCAGATGTACGCAGATTATGAGGATCTGGGACTGCTGATTGAGATGAGTCAGGAGGAACAGGACGAAGAGACGGTGCAGGAGATCGAGGAAGAACTGCTCCGTTTTGAAGGAGAGTTTGAAGAGCTGAGGATCCAGACACTTCTGACCGGAGAGTATGACAGAGATCATGCGATCGTTACGCTTCACGCCGGAGCAGGCGGAACAGAATCCTGTGACTGGGCAAACATGCTTTACAGAATGTACACCAGATGGGCAGAGAAAAAGGGATTTTCCGTAGAAGTTCTGGATTATCTGGAAGGAGATGTTGCGGGAATCAAAGGCGTGACATTTGAAGTACGAGGAGAGAATGCTTACGGATATCTGCGCTCTGAAAAAGGGGTGCACAGACTGGTCAGAATTTCTCCGTTTAATGCGGCCGGAAAGCGGCAGACTTCTTTTGCATCCTGTGATGTGATTCCGGATATTGAGGAAGATATTGATATTGAGATCAATGATGACGATATCAGGATCGACACATATCGTTCCAGCGGAGCAGGTGGACAGCATATCAATAAGACTTCTTCGGCAATCCGTATCACGCATTTCCCGACAGGAATTGTTGTTCAGTGTCAGAATGAGCGTTCTCAGCACATGAATAAAGACAAAGCCATGCAAATGCTCAAAGCCAAGCTGTATCTGATGAAGCAGCAGGAGCAAGCAGACAAAGTGTCCGGTATTCGCGGTGAGATCAAGGAGATCGGATTCGGAAGCCAGATCCGTTCCTATGTCATGCAGCCGTATACACTGGTGAAGGATCACCGTACGAATATGGAGATCAGCAATGTGAACGGTGTGCTGGACGGCAACCTGGATCCGTTTATCAACGCATATTTAAGTGCTCCGAAAAACCCGGAAGAGTAGGACAGATGCAGAAAAAAGAACAGGAAGGAAGGCGAATATGGTAAATATAGCAGTTATGGGATATGGCACGGTGGGATCCGGAGTCATTGAAGTATTACAGACCAATAAGGAACGAATCGACCAGAGAGCCGGGGATGAGATCCATGTAAAATACATTCTGGATCTGAGAGATTTCCCGGGAGATCCGATTCAGGAAAAAATCGTACATGATTTTCAGGTGATCGCAGAAGATCCTTCCATTCAGATCGTAGTAGAGGTAATGGGCGGGATTGAACCCGCATATACTTTTGTGAAGAAGTGCCTGATGGCCGGAAAAAGCGTGGTGACCTCAAACAAAGCGCTGGTGGCAAAGCACGGTGCAGAGCTGCTTTCCATTGCAAGGGAGAAAAATATCAATTTTCTGTTTGAGGCCAGTGTCGGAGGCGGAATTCCGATCATCCGTCCGTTAAATTCTTCAATGACAGCAGATGAGATTGAAGAAATCACAGGGATTTTAAACGGAACGACCAATTATATGCTCAGTAAGATGTTTTATGAAGGAGCAGATTATGAGGAAGTTTTAAAAGAGGCGCAGGAAAAAGGGTATGCGGAACGAAATCCGGAAGCGGACGTGGAAGGATATGATGCATGCCGGAAGATTGCGATTCTTTCATCTTTGATTTCCGGACAGCAGGTGGATTTTGAAGATATTTATACAGAGGGGATCACGCAGATTACAAAAGAAGATATGATGTATGCAAAGGCAATGGGAATGACGATCAAGCTTCTTGCATGCAGCAGAAGGGATGAAGATCATATCCATGCCATCGTTGCTCCGTATCTGCTGAGCTCTTCGCATCCATTGTATAGCGTAAATGATGTCTTTAATGCGATTTTTGTACATGGCAATGTACTCGGAGATGCAATGTTTTACGGAAGCGGTGCAGGAAAGCTTCCGACAGCGAGTGCGGTTGTTTCTGATATTGTAGATGAAGTAAAGCATTTGAACCGGAATATTATGACGATGTGGGATCAGGATAAAGTGGAACTGCTTCCGATCTCGGATACGAGCAAGCGTTTCTTTGTGCGGATCAAGGGAGAACCACAGGCAATGAAAGCACATCTGGAAAGTAAATTCGGACCGATTGAGATTGTACAGGTGGAACCGTTGGAGGGAGAATTCGGATTTCTGACAGAAATTATGACAGAAGGACATTTTGAACAGTGCCAGAAAGAATTTCCGTCCATTCTCCACCGGATTAGAGTAGAAGGGTGAGGATGCGTATGAAATATGTTGTTGTTTTATGTGACGGGATGGCAGATGAACCGTTGGAAGAACTGGGCGGTATGACACCTCTGGAGAAGGCGCATACTCCAAATCTGGACCGCATGGCGCAGATTTCAGAGATTGGCATGGTGCAGACTGTTCCCGACGGGATGGCTCCGGGAAGTGATACGGCGAATCTTTCTGTGATCGGATATGATCCAAAGGAATATTATACCGGACGCTCCCCTTTGGAGGCGTTGAGTATCGGGGTGGATATGGCGCCAACCGATGTATCTTTTCGCTGTAATCTGGTGACCTTGTCCGAGGAAGAAGAGCGGTATGAGGATAAACGGATTCTGGATCACAGTTCCAGCGAGATCAGCACTGAGGATGCGGCTGTTCTGATGGAGACCCTGATGCAGGAAATGCGAAGAGGTGGGTATGAGTTTTATACAGGCACGAGTTACAGGCATTTGCTGATCCATAAATTCGGAAGTGTAGTCGAATTGACAGCGCCTCATGATATCCTGACAAAGCGGATTGGGGAGTATCTCCCTCAGGATGCGGTACTTCGGGAAATGATGGAGACCAGCTACCGGATCTTAAGCAATCATCCGCTGAATCTGGAGCGAAAGGCAAAAGGACTCAACCCTGCCAATTCCGTATGGTTCTGGGGGGCAGGTACCAGGCCGATGCTGACCTCTTTCGAGGAAAAATATCATAAAAAAGGAGCCATGATCTCAGCAGTGGATCTGTTGAAGGGGATTGCTGTAGGAGCAGGGCTTGACAATATTATCGTAGAAGGTGCAAACGGAGGACTTCATACGAACTATGCAGGAAAAGCGGAGGCAGCAGTGGACGCGCTGGCGGCGCAGGATTATGATTTTGTATATGTACACATTGAAGCACCGGATGAGATGGGACATCAGGGAAGTATTCCGGATAAGATTAAGGCGATTGAAAATATCGATCAGAAGATCATCGGACCGATCGTTGGGGAACTGGAAGATCTTTGCATGGATTTCAGGACGTTAGTCCTTCCGGATCATCCGACGCCGATCTGTGTCCGCACACATACCGGTAATCCGGTTCCGTATCTTTTATATGATTCCAGAAAGAAAGCAGAAGGAATGCCGGAGTATTCAGAAAGACTGGGCAATAAGAGCCCATTGTTCGAGAAAGAAGGACACAGGCTGCTTTCCCGTCTTTTTGAGATGGACAATGAACGGTAAACAGAGAGGAAGAAAAAATGCTGATAGTAAAGAAGTTTGGCGGCAGTTCGGTCGCAGATAAAGAGTGTATTTTTCGTGTGGCAGAGCGCTGCGCGGAAGATTATAAAAACGGACACGATGTGATCGTGGTCCTTTCAGCGATGGGAGACACAACAGATGATCTGATCGCAAAAGCAAAAGAGATTAATCTGAATCCATCCAAGAGAGAGATGGATATGTTGTTGACAACAGGGGAACAGATTTCTGTGTCACTGATGGCGATGGCATTTCATAAGCTGGGAATCCCGGCAGTATCGCTGAATGCATTCCAGGTAAAGATGCACAGCACATCCACCTATGGAAATGCAAGATTCAAGAAGGTAGAATCTGAGAGAATCCTCCACGAACTGGGATACCGGAAGATCGTGATCGTCACTGGATTCCAGGGAGTGAACAAATATGAGGATTATGCGACAATGGGACGGGGCGGTTCAGATACCACGGCAGTTGCAATCGCAGCGGCTCTGGGCGCAGATGCGTGCGAGATTTATACGGATGTAGACGGTGTGTATACCGCAGATCCACGAATTGTTCCTTCTGCGAGAAAATTAAAAGAAATCAGTTATGATGAGATGCAGGAGCTGGCATCCATGGGGGCGAATGTCCTGCATAACCGTTCTGTGGAAATGGCGAAAAAATATGGAGTACAGCTGGTTGTACGTTCCAGCATGAACAGAGAAGAAGGTACGGTGGTCAAGGAGGTAGTAAAAGTGGAAAAATTGTTAATCAGCGGAGTTGCATCTGATAAAAATACAGCGAGAATTTCTGTCATCGGAATCGAAGACAAACCGGGAACAGCGTTCAAGATCTTCAATACACTTGCAAAGAAGAATATCAATGTGGACATCATTCTTCAGTCTGTAGGAAGAGACGGTACAAAAGATATTTCCTTTACAGTGGCAGAGGATGATCTTCAGGATACACTGGCGATCCTGGAAGAAAATAAAGAAGCGCTGACGATCCAGGAAATCAATTCTCAGGAGAGTGTAGCGAAGATCTCGATTGTCGGAGCAGGAATGATGAGTAATCCGGGTGTTGCTGCCAAGATGTTCGAGGCACTGACAAATGCCAGAGTCAACATCCATATGATTTCAACATCAGAAGTAAGAATCACGGTTCTGATCAATGAAAGCGATGTAGAACGTGCGATCAATGCAGTTCACGAGAGATTTGGACTGGGAGAATAATAAAAAAAGGAAATCCGACTGGAGCTGGCGGATTTCCTTTTTCTTTATTACAACAGTTTTTTCAATAGTAATTTATCTTCCGGATTCATGGCCCGGTATCCCTTGATCAGTTCGACTTCTTCCCGCGTAAGATAGAGTGTATCGGCAGTGTCGATCTCCATGGCATACGTAAAGGGACCTTTCTGTTCGAGGATCAGTCCGTCTTTTGTACAGGGATGATTGACCAGCTGGTCGAGAGATACTCCATAGATATCAGCCAGACGCATCAGAGAATCCAGATCCGGTGTCCGTTTACTGGTTTCGTAGTTGGAATAAGCCTGTCTGGAAATATTGAGCAAGTCACTGATCTCTTGCTGAGTGTAGTGATGTGCTTTACGAAGACGGTATAAATTTTCAACAAGCTGAATATTAGACATTGCTGTACCTCCATTTACAGGGAATTGTTAAAAGCTTAGTAAATTATAACAATTTTCCCTATAAATAGATATCTATGCGACAAAACGTAGCGAAAGAACAAAAAGCCACAAAAAGTTGATATCAGAGTTTGCTGAGTGTACTGTTATGATAGGAAGAAGAAAAGGTAACGTCTTCGCCGAACCATTTGGGTGGAGTAAAGTGATTGGCAGTCTCTTCATCAGGAAATTCTACTTCCGCAAGCATCAGAGGCGCAAGGTCTCCGGAAAAAATATCAAGCTCAATAAAGAGGGAATCCTTAAGAGGGATCACATATCTTTTTTTCGTGATGAGCCGTCCGTCGATTTTTTCTTTTAAATGTTCATAGGATTCTTTTGTCAGCGGAAGATTGTATTCTTCCCGGATCATCATTCCTTTGGATTTGTAAGTCAGAATGTAGTCATTGTTGTCCCGGCGGATACGTACCACAGGTGCAGTGGAGAGATATCCCTGTTCGATCTTGCGGCATGGATATGATGAAAGAGCAAAGGGGACAGATGAAATCAGATATTTGCGCTCGATTTCCATGAAAAACTCCTTTCTTTGAAAACATCGTTTGTTGTTTGATATCCGGTATCATCATAATATGAAAAACGGAAAATGTAAACGGGGAGGCATTGCATTTTTAACAGGGATTTGCTACACTTTTTACCATATGAAAGAAATGAAAATCAGGTTCAGATTTTAAGTCAGGAGGAAATGATCATGAAACAGATTGCGGTATTTCTCGCAGAAGGATTTGAAGAAATCGAAGGACTTACGGTTACGGATCTGCTGCGCAGGGCAGGTGTTACTGTGACGAACGTATCGGTCACAGGAGAAAAGACAGTACATGGCTCACACGGAATCGGTGTCGAGGCAGACGCCCTGTTTGAGGAGATGGAGTTTGAGGGAATGGATATGCTCGTACTGCCGGGTGGGATGCCGGGGACAAAGCATTTGAAAGAACACAGAGATTTGTGTGCGCTGCTCAAAGAATTTTATGCAAAAGAGCGTTATCTGGCAGCAATCTGTGCAGCGCCTACTGTATTTGGAGAACTGGGATTTCTGGAAGGAAGAAAAGCATGCTGTTATCCGGGCATGGAGTCAGGACTTTCTCACGCAGAGACAAATGAAGAGCCGGTAAATGTAGACGGGCATATGATCACAAGCCGGGGACTGGGAACCGCGATTCCATTCGCATTGAAGCTGATCGAGCTCCTGTGCGGAAAGGAAAAGGCAGAAGAAATCGGGCATGGAGTAGTTTATTATTAAAAAGTACTGGAAATATTGAAGTGACTATGCTATACTAATTCAATGACTGCGAATATACAATTTGCGTTTGAATGGTACGAATCAAGGAGGAAATAGAAAGATGAGTTTACAGGTAGAAAAGTTAGAGCATAATATGGCGAAGCTTACAGTAGAAGTAGCTGCAGAAGATGTAGAGAAAGCACTGCAGGCAGCTTACTTAAAACAGCGCAAACAGATCAACATTCCGGGATTCCGTAAAGGGAAAGTTCCGCGTCAGATGATCGAAAAAATGTACGGACCGGAAGTATTCTATGATGAAGCAGCAAACAACATGATTCCGGACGCATATGCAAAAGCTTATGATGAAAGTGAACTGGACATCGTGTCTCAGCCGAAGATCGAGGTTGTACAGATGGAAAAAGGAAAACCGTTCATTTTCACAGCAGAAGTAGCTACAAAACCGGAAGTGACACTCGGAGATTACAAAGGACTGAAAGTAGATAAAGTATCTACAAGAGTGACACAGAAGGAAGTTGATGAAGAGATTGAAAAAGAGCGCGAGCGCAATGCAAGAACAATCGAAGTGACAGACCGCGCAGTTCAGGATAAAGATGAAGTAACATTAGATTTCGAAGGATTTGTAGACGGTGTTGCATTTGAAGGTGGAAAAGGAGAAGATTATCCGCTGACAATCGGTTCCGGATCATTCATTCCTGGATTTGAAGAGCAGCTGATCGGAGCTGAGATCGACAAAGAAGTAGAAGTGAATGTGACATTCCCGAAAGAGTATCACTCTGAAGAGCTTGCAGGAAAAGATGCTACATTTAAGTGTACAGTACACACAATCAAAGCAAAAGAACTTACCGGAGCTGGATGATGAATTTGCTTCTGAAGTTTCTGAATGTGAGACAATGGACGCATACAGAGCGGAAGTAAAGAAAAACAATCAAAGAGCGCAAAGAGAGAACCGGAAAAGAAAAGAAA
>ENA-OQKV01000043-OQKV01000043.1-human-gut-metagenome-genome-assembly--contig:-NODE-43-length-49319-cov-4.650248_pt1 | contig 49319 bp, 43 predicted proteins | sample MGYA00242655_ERZ504811 | MGnify/ENA primary metagenome ERZ504811 (study PRJEB26092, sample SAMD00036406) | human gut metagenome | host: Homo sapiens | study: EMG produced TPA metagenomics assembly of...
TGAGAGATAGAGAAATACGAACTTCTTTCGTCAAATCCCCCATCCCTGTTATCCGTAGCCTTAATTCCCTTCATCAGTGCCTCTTCCTGATTCTCATTGACACTGAGTACAAGCTCATCATCACTACAGGTAATCACCGGAGGCACATGGTCTTCCACCATCTTTTCCTTTATTAAAAATCCAGCGAATACCGCACATGCCAACACAAATATCAGACATATGGCTCTTCTCAATCTAATCATGTTTTCTCCTTTAATCATAATAGTATGGTAAAAATGGAAGCGGCTCCAATTCAAGTACCGGCTTATCCTGACAGATTCTGCCGGGATTGTCTCGAAACAGCACATCCAGATGCCGCTTTGAACAACATTCACTAAGTGCTTCATACGCATCCATCAAAAAAGGCGTCCGCTCCACCGCGCTGTGTGCATCACTTGCCACAACCGATACCAGATGGTGATGAAGCAGGCGGTATGATGTCTCCCTTGCCGACTCACCAAACCGTCCAAGAAAACTTCCCTTATTGACCTGAATGGCATATCCCTTCTTCCTCCACTGATATACAATCTGCGGATCATCCTGCACAAAATAATAACGCTCCGCATGCGCAATCACAGGCTTTGCACCAACTTCCCTTACCTTACCAAGAAGCCTCGTTGCAAAGTCCGGATCCTCATCAAATGCAAACTCCATCAGAATATAATGGCTCTGATTGATCGTCATTACCTTTCCATCTGCCATCTGCCGTGGCAGATCCTCTGTAGAAAATGCCTCCATCCCCGGAAAAAGCCTGATTGGAATCTTCTCTTCCTTAATCGCCCTTGCGGCCTGATTAAACGTATTCACATAATGCTCTCCAAATGCATTATCATACAGTCCCGGAATATTAAAATGCGGTGTTGCCACAATTTCTGTTACTCCGCTCATAGCAGCCAGCCTTGCCATCTCTATCGTATCTAAAATATCTACTGCTCCATCATCCATCCCCGGCAGGATATGCGTATGTATATCAATCATTTTACCACTCTCTACCTTAAAATCCATTGCCATTTTTGCAGCTTCCTCTTCCGAAAGCTCTGTCACCCTGGTATCCATCACACGGTATACCCGTCTGCACATATTTAACACACTTGGTCTGTGCGTTGTAACAATACATGTTTTGTTTGGTTTCTGTGTCATAATATTGCGAAGCACCCTGCGCTCCGTCTCCACATCCAGTGCGGAAGTAGCCTCATCCAACAGCAGCACCGGCGCATCTCTTAAGAGTGCCCTTGCAATCGACAGCCTCTGTGCCTGCCCTTCCGACAGTCCACGGCCACGCTCGCCCACATTGCTATTTATCGTGTCCGGACGTTTTTTCACAAAGTCCCACGCACACGCAATCACCAATGCTTCTATCATCTCTTCCTCTGTCGCATCTTCCTTTACCATCCGCAGATTCTCTGCGATGGTTCCCGACAGAATCGTATTGCCCTGCGGAACATATGCAAACAGGTGTCTCGTCTCTGCATTTAGTACCACTTCCATGCCGCCTGCCGCAGACATCACTGCCTGCCCGCTCTGCGGATGAATCAGCCCCAGAAACATACGGATTAATGTTGTCTTACCCTCTCCGGAAGGACCCACCAGTGCAACAATCTCACCCGGCTTTGCCTCAAACGAAGAATCTGTGATCACACGCTCTTCCTTCACATAAGAAAAATCCACATCCCGCAAAGAAATGGAAAATCCATCTGCCGCATACGCATCAAGCACCGAACTCTCTGTAATATGTACTTCCTTTGGAAGCTCCACAAGCTCACGAATACGGTGCGCCGATACTGAACTGTTTAAAAATGTCGGAACAATCGTCACCAGATTATTAAATGCCGCCGACAGATTGCTTCTCTGCTGCAGAAACAATGTCATCGTACCATATGTAATATCATGCGTCCACAACCGGAACAGACAATATCCAAATGCAATAAACTGCACGACCATTCCAATTCCCTGCAGAACTACATTCGTCTTAATCGTAAAATAATTATACTTCAGGCTGTCATCCCGAAACCGCTTCTGCCACCATCTCATCTTCTTACTATAATGCGGCGCAATACCAAAAGATTTGATCGTATCAAAGTTATAAAACGTCTCGACCTCAAATCCCATCAGCTTACTGCTCGTCTCGAGCACCTTCTGGCTAAAGTCCCTCTGCTTCTTCAGCACCGTCCGTGACAGCAGAAGAAGAAACGGCGCACTGCCAAGCGCAATCAGAGCCATCACCCAGTCATAATGCAGGATGACCATAAATGTCGCCACCAGCTTATAAAGTGCGATGATAATCGTCGGAAGCCAGCTGATGGCATTGCTGCTGATTGTACGAATATCGCCATTAAAACGATTCAGAATGTCTCCATTGCTATACTTACTGATTTCCATCCAGTCCGCATCAATAATCTTATCAAAAATATCCGCCTGAATATCATTGTTAATATCAATACTAAGCTTCGTGGAAACCCGGTTGATCAGGCTCTCAAACAACAGACTGAACACCTGTCCGCCAACCATCACAAGAAACAGCACTGCAAGCTTACTCGTCTGATAACCCGTAATGATATCGATCAGATACTTACTCGCCACACTGCTCGCAAGTCCAAACGACGTACTTAAGATTCCCAGCACAACATAAAACAGAATCGCTCCCTTATACCTTGCGCTATACCCAAGAATCCATCTCCAGTCCTCTAAAATCTCCGAAAATGTACCATCTTTCCATCGTTTCTTTAATATTCTGACCGATTCAAAATGTGTCTTCTTCTCTCTCATGATCTGCCTCCTCTAAAAAGAAGCTTCGTATAAAGAGCCATCACCGGTCTTCGAAGTGGAATCATATGCAGCCACACATGACGAAAGAACTCCCACCAGAAGTCCCCCGGCTGTATCGTCTTTCCCTTTCTTATGACTTTCGTCACAACCGCAAATATCTGTTCCCCTGCGACCGGTCCCTCAATCATACACTGCGCATCACCCACGATATAATACCCATCCGGCTTCACATGGTGAATCCTGTGCATGATATACTGTCCGTTTCTTCTTTTAAAGAACACTATATCGCCCTTCTTCAGTTTTGCCTCCGGCTTCCGAAAGAAGATCGTATCACGCTCATGAATCAGAAATGGCGCCATACTATTTCCCGCAATCCGCATGCTGACTTCCCGTCCATCATCCGTCAATTGCTTCAGAACCGACACATATTCTCTTGTATCTATCACCTTCATATATCTGTCCCCTAATCTATCACATGATACTTCCGAAGAAGTTCCACACGTTTCTTTCCAATCTCTAAACTACTCTGATCCTCTGTATGCTTCCTGTCTGCCGCATATCCAAACAGCCGCATCACCCATGCTGCCGGAAGCAGCCACGGATACTTACAGAGCCACACATAATGCCCCTTCATATAAGAAACACCCGGAAACAACGATGACCAAACCGACGACGCCGTCGCCTTTTTGCCTCTCCTAGCGGCTTCCAGCGTCATATTCGCGCTGTGCCTTCTCTCCCATCGTGCTCCCGCCATACACACCGCCTTCCAGCAGATCAACAAGAAGCGGCATACAGTCCACACGTTCCTGCGTATCATCCACATATCCGGTTTTCTCCCAGGAACATCCCAGATACTCTCTGCCAATCTTTGCCAGAGCACTGAAAAATGTATCCATCCGAAGCTGTGCAAGCTTATCCTGAATCTCTCTCCAGTCAATCCGCGTCGTGTAATGCTTTGCCATCATCACCATATCACAGACCTGTCTGATCCCAAATCCACTATGTAAAAAATGCTTAAAGCTATGGCAGATCAGATAAAACATATGGTCCGTCGGCGAAAGTGTCTTAATACCCACTCCCTCAATCTGCTCACAAATGCATCGGTCAAACGCCCCTGCAAATTCCTGATTCAGATGACCATATGCACCCTCGCCTTCTGCAAACAACGAAAAGTGAAGCTCTATGTATACCTGATTTCTCGGATTCCGATATGGAATCTCATACGGCAGATCCTTAGGATCCAGCGCCTGCCTCTGATATCCTTCCTCTAACAAAATGCGGTCAAATGTCTCAAACTCTTCCTTTCTAAGCAGCAGATCTTCATCCGCTGATATCCGAAAGTCCGGCTTTTCATAAAAAGACCGGCAAATCAGTCCCTTCACAACCAGAGGATGTACCCCTTCCTTCTGAAGCTTCTGATACAGCTCCAGAAAACCAGCCGTCCTTTGCACCTGCAGCATCACTTCCGCAATCGCACTCTTCTTCCACCTCGCAGCAAGTGGCGCATTCTCCTCTAAAAGGAGCACCGAATCCCTCCGGATCATCTCATATATAATTGCTAAAATCTTATGCATCGCAGCAAGGTCACACAGCTCCTTTAGCTGTGAAAACCTTTCCGGAAGATGGTATTCCTCATCCCCCTGCATAAAGCACCGAAGTGCCTGTAACAGCTCTTCCTGTGTATTCGTCATCATACCCCTGTTTCCCGTTTCTGGTATTCTTTTTCCATCTCTTCTAGGAACACCTCTGTCTGCCGGCACAAATACTCCGGCTTCTTATAACTGCATCCGCCACCTTCCGCAATCGTAAGCGCCCCGCACATCATACACGCAAAACGCTTCTTGCAGTTCTTGCATTCAGATGGCAGCAAAATCTCATCCGTCGCCCGGCAGATCGACTTCCATGCATCCGAAAAACCAATCTCAAATGGTCTGGCTACCGGCTCATTCATCATGCCGCAAGGCGTCATTCGTCCGTCCCATGTCATCCAGAACGACGACCGTCCCGCCATACATCCCATCTTCTCATCCGGAGTACGCTCACACTCTTCCTCACCGCCCATAAAGTCATCTCTTCCCTCATGGAGTGCCTTTAACCGAATCGCAAGCTCCTCCTTAGACAGGCGGTACATATCCGCCTTCGCCCTCGCCTTTCCAGCCTCTTCTGCTGTAAAACGCACCTCATCATCCGTCACGCCGTTCTTCGCACTACGTACCGGCGGGAACATATAAGTAGCCGCATTCACCTGAATCTCCCTGCTCTTACCAAATGCAAAGATATCCTCCATATCATCCAGATTGTACTTCGTAAAGCTCGCATTGATATTCACAAAAATGCCCGCATCATGCATCAGATCAATCGCCTTCGTAGCTGCATCATATCCGGTCGGATGTCCACACAGCTTTTTATAAGTCTCATTTCCACCACCATAAAGTGTCACATTCACCTTCATCGGCGGATCCTTCTTTAACCACTCCACGGTCTCCTCATCAATCAATGTCGCATTCGTATTAATCGAGATGAGTAACCCCAGCTTCTTTAACTCTGTATAAATCTGTCTAAAATCTTTCTAAGAATGGTTCCCCGCCAGTCAGCAGCAAGAAGAGCATTCCCTCTTTTTGCACAGGCTTTTTCCCATCTCAATCCATTCTTCTGCTGTATACTCTCTTCCCCTCGCCCTCATCTCTGCTTCACTCATTCGAATGTAACACATCCTGCAATTCATATTGCATCTCGGTGTCAATTCAAATGTACCGGAAAGCGGCACTTTATTGTGTGCCGCCTTCTGATACAGATATTTTCTAAGCTGCGCCTGCATCGGTGCCTGTTGTTTCTTCATAAACTTATTCCCCAATCTCTTTTAATTATCAAGTATCTGTACTCCCATAATCTGACTGCTGTCCGGATTAAAATGTGCCGCAACTGCCTCTGCTTCCTTGCCTGCGCCCACATTTTCAAATGGTGTACGGTAAGTAATTCCTCCAAGATAAGCACCGCCAATCTGCATATACTTATAATATACATAAACAGTCTTAAGCTCTTTGTCCGTCTTATTCTTCAGCGTAATCTTTCCATTCTCTGTCTTTAACTCTACCTTATCCTCTTCGAGCGTCGGCTGATCCATATATCCCGTAGCCGCATTGCCATATGTATAAGTATCTTTATCTGAAAACTCCCGCTTATTGCTCTCAAGTACCAGCGTAGAAGTTCCTGCCGGAAGATTCGTCACCTTAAAACTCGCCGTCTCATTGCTATTTACCTGAAAATCAATCAGCGCCACCTGAAGCATCTGATCAGAATTGTTCGTAATCAGCATCGCTGTTACGTTCTTTGTCGCCTCGTCACTTCCATCTTCTATAAAAGAACCGGAATAAGCACCGATGGACTCAACCGTGAGGTTCGAATCGGAAAGAACGATTTGCTCTGCTTTTTCAGTTTCCTTAGAATTATCGTTTTTGTCAGAGTCTCCTACTTTAGCTGAATAACCTTGAATCTTACTAACATCCAAAGTATCCTTTCCAGGTTTTACAATTTCATATTCGTTGGTTTCTTTTGTTTCTTTCTGTGAAGAACTCTTATTTGCCTTTAATGCAAAAAGTATTACAACTCCCACCACTATTATAGCTATTGCAACAGCAATTATAATCCCTAATTTCTTTTTCTGTTTCATAGTGCCCTCCATTTTCTCATCTTTTTATCTTTTACTATAAACTATCTTCCAATAAATTACAACCTATCCCTCAAAATCTCCTTAAACCTAGAATAGTGAGAGTGCACTCCACCCTCACTAATCTGCATTCTTTGTTTTATTGTTATCTTATAACTCTTTTAAAATTTCGTTTTTCACCGTATTTACTGCGTCCTGATCCGGGCGACAGGAGAGATGGTAAACGGGCACATTTTCAATCAAATCCTGTAATAAATCCAGAAATCGAATGACGTATTCCTGATTCCATGCATTTACTGTTGACTCGCTATACAATCTCACAAATGCATCTTTTACTCCCAACCTTTTAATTTTATTCTCTTTACCTTGATCCAAGATAACAATCGCTTTGATTGGAGCTGAGAAATTTGTATATATTTTCGATGTACCAGCATATGGAGAACCATAAACCGTAAACTCTCCTTTTTCTTTTCTAATTAAGGCCCTGTCGCCGTTTATTACTTTTGCTCCTTCATATTTTTTCCACAAATCGGCTTGCGTAGATTTTCCAGTTCCCGATGGTGCAGAAAATAATATTCCTTTGTCTTTCCAATTTATCACAGATGCATGAAGTTGAAATCCCTGATTTATTATGAAAACAAGCTCCATTGCCAACATTCCTGAAATATGGAATTCTCTTAACAATTCATCCTTGTACTCTTTTTGTAAATATATCTTAAAAAGTGAAAAATCCTTTTTACTATAAGAAAGCATCACATATTTTTTTTCTGTATGTACGCTCCAAAAAAAATATCTTTGAATCGTTTCCTTCGTCTCGTATATTTTAGACTTTCTATCATCGAACAATAACTTTCCTTCTATTTTCCAATTTTCTGGAAACATTTCTATTGTATACTGAGCATTGATTTTCTCTGCATATTCAATACGATAAATTTCCATTTCATAGAATTTTTCGATAACAAACGGAGCATTTATCTGAATAACCAAATTTGCCAATTTAAAATAATAACGATACATTCTTATCCTTTCATCAAAAAAGGAGCTATGCATTTATACATAACTCCGTTTTATCTTTATTTGCTATGACTGGAACAAAGGACTACCCTGTGTATGATAGCATATTGTGTCATTATCATCATCTGCGTTCACTGTACACGAAAGCTTCTCTATAAACTGTCCTGCTTCAATCGCAGCTAATGTAAATGGATCAAGTTCTTTACTCCATTCATCATAATTAGCTGAATAACAAGTGTCTCTTAGATTTGTTTTCACTGTACATGAACCAGCAATAAACTGGTTAAGCACAAAATCTTCTATAGCAATTTCAGGTTTTCTGTATTGTTTTTTCATTTCCTATCTCCTTTCCAAATTATTCATATTCAACTACTTTTCTATCTAACCATGATAGATGTTGAATATGGCATATTGGTCAATGAGCCGTTCACTACAGCATCCACACTGTATTTTGCCTCACCTCTTTGCTTAATAACTTTAAATGTTAATTTCCACTCTTTGTTTCCATCTGCATCAATAGAACTTGTCTTTTTCGTAAAGGATGTTACAACTGCTCCTGTAGGATCTGTAACCTGTACATCTGTTGCCTCTTTTTTGGTGACAACTGTCATACTTGCATATTTTCCTCTTGTTACATTTGTAACTCCGAATTTAGCGCTCAAGACTGCCTCATCATTTCCTGTCAGAACATTTCTTCCTGCCAGATTATATCCCATCCTTGTCAGCTGGCTTGGTTTGCTCAGTGTCATATCTGCTGCACACTTGATATTTGTCAGAGATATAATATCATAATTGTTATAATCTACCGTTGTATTCAACACAATTACATCGTAGCTGTCTGCTGTCCATCCTTGTGCTTTAATTACTTCTTTCAGATTAATATCATAATACATATCTGTTGATGTGTTGATAGTATAATTTTTTACTTCCTGATATTTTGTCTCTTTTACATCATCCGGTTTTACATAAACCGTAAATGCCTTGTCTGCTACAACTGCATCTGATTCTGTACTTGTATCTGCTGATACTGATTTTGCTCCAACCTGAAGTGTCCAGTCTGCATCGCCTACAGGTGTAGAAACCTTAAATGCCACACCATTATCAATTGGCAGATACAGTTCATTATTTGGTCCTGCTTTCATGACATCTGCTAATGTTTCTGCACCTAAATATGCACCAATCTCTGGCTTCTCTGGAAGATACTGCTCTACTGCTGTTGAACCACCGTCAATCAGGAATCCATTATTTCCATCTGGCGTTACAAGATTGATTGACGGACTACTTCCTAATAACATTCCTCTCAGTTCCTGCACTTTTGTATTCTTCTCTGTCTCAAGATAAGCACTCTTGTCTGCCAGTGGATTATAGATTCGTACACCATCAATATAGATGACCGACTGTCCTGTGTAAGTTTTCAGTGCTTTCAGATATACTGTATAGGTTCCTCTTTGTTGTAATGTAGTGCTGATAACCGGTACCTGATACAGGTCACCATTACTATAGAACGTATCAACAGGAATTGATTTTACCAAATCTTTGGTTCCTGCTTTAAATACTTCAGGATTTCTGAAGTATTCTGCATCTTTCTTTCCATTGTATACATATGCGATAAGACCTGCTGTATTCTCATTTGTTCTGGATACAATGTCAAATCCGTCTCCTGTGAAAGTGAAATATGCTCCATCTCCATTATTCATTTCCGTAGCACTATTTCCACTTTCTTCCAAGTCACCATTGTAAGCCTTGTCATGTCCGTAATTTTCACTCTGGTCATTACTCTGTGAATATGTTGGGTCATTTGTTGGCTTTGAGTTTGTGTATACAATCTTTACACTGCTGTCATCTGTATTATTGGATGCATTGAAGTTATCTTCATAGTAAACAACGTTTGCCGGCATTGTCTTAATTGTACCATGTACTGTTGTACCAGTTTCTGGGTTAGTATCATCCAATTCTGTACTCACCTTAGCAATATTTGCTGTATATTTGTAATTCTCAGCCTTATCCATGAATGCAATAGGCTTGAATGTTACTGCGCTTGCTGCTTTTCCATCTTTATCAATTTCAATATTAGAGCCGCTAATTGTAGTTTGTGAATTTTCTTGTGCTGGAGTGATTTCTCCTAACTTAGCTGTTGTAGCCATAGTACCTGTAGCCTTTTCATTGTAGAATATACCACCCTGGAATAATCCGTCTCCTGTTGTTGTATCTGCAATGTTTGACTCTAAACCGTAATCGAATACATAAACCTTATTAGTTGCCTCATATGTAAGTACAGTAATTTTACCTGCAAAATTACCCTTATCAGTAGTGGTTCCCTCGTAATTTACATCATACTTTTTATTTGAAGATGTTGGTGTAAATTCACCCTTTCCATCTTTATTTACATTAGTTGTGATATCTTTATCACCTGTAATTGGAGCAGTCAGATCTGTAATAGTTACACCATCAGGTGCATAAGTAACTGTCTTTCCAGCTTCTGCATAGATTACATAATCTTTTACAGTTGTTTTTGTCTTATTTGTTACAACTGCTGCAGATGTAACCTCGGCTTCAATTTTACCAGTTACATCAGATGTAGTTTCCTGTACCCATGTATCGCCTGCTTGTGGGCTATCTTCAACAACCTTATAAGTAGCACCTGCTGGAATACCTGCAAATGTAACTGTGTCACCAACTTTTAATGTGAAGTGTCCATTCTCATCTGTTGTTCCATTTTGAGTACCAGTATATTCCAGTTTATATGAATCATAGTAATCGTGGCCTGTCAAATCTACCAATACTGTAAATCCAAAGGTTTCATTTTCTGGTGCATATCCTTCATATTTCTTTGCTACTGATAAGCTACCAACCTTTGGTGTATTAACAAGTTAACATATCTGTTCACAACATCCATCTCAGACGAAGTATCATCACCCATATTAAAAGTAGCAACCGCACCTTTTCCTCCTTCTATTGCTGCTCTTGATGTAATACTGTCATAAACTCCCCATCTCGTCTTGGATGTGTCATACTGTAATTTTGTACCTTGTGGAATAGATTCTGTAATCTGGAATCCTGTTCCTGCGTAGAATGCACTACTGTTATTTTTATCTTTAGTATTAATAAAGTCACTTGCAAAATATGATGAGCTAAATGTAGCCGTACTATCTTTAGCCTCTTGTCCTGGAAATGTACGGTCATCGTAATCGTACAATGTATATCCCAAATTCTCTACATCACTATAATTTGCTTCATCTGTCTTCAGATTCTTTTTCTGAATCTTGAAATCAAAGTTATCAAGACCCTGTACTGCATTCTTTAATCCTGCATTTACGTCTGTTGTGTCAAGTGTCTTACTAAGAGTGAGACCTGATGGCAACGGGACGAAACTGTATGAAATGGACATATTGGAGTTCCACATACCACGTTCCATATAGTACATCTTTAATTCGTGTACCGTTCCAGACTTTTTCATATATTTATCTAACGTAACGGGCTCGCTACCTGATTTCTTTACCATAATATTTTCGAATTTTACTGTGGTATTTCCATTAGGTTCAGCTGGTGTTCTTCCGCCAACTGTAAGGCTATTACCCAGCTTTGCATTAGATGTACCTGTTCTAATGGTAGCCTCCTGTTTTGCAAAGTTAATTTTTCCTTCAGCTTTATTATGAGCACCACCCATATCCAATACCAATGCACCATCAATGTATACCCATACATCATCGTCACCGGTAAAGTTGAATTCCATTTCTGAACCATCCACATTTTTACCAGTTTCTGTTACAGTAAATGGAATCGTAAACTGTGTACCAAATCCATAGTTCAAATTATCCTTTGCTGATTGATCAGGATCAGTACTATTGAATGGAAAATATCCTATACTATTGTCTTTACTTGCATCATGAATCTTTAAATCATCTTTTCTTACAATTTTCTTATTATCGTAATCATAATAAACAGTATTTTTTGCTGAATCAAACGAATATGTAGATACTCCCTTATCATTTGTTGTCTTTGTAAATGGGAACTGTAAATTGTTATAAAATCGCATATATTTGCTCTGATTAGGATAAGCATCTTCATTAAAGAAAGGTACCTTTACCGGGTCACCATTTTCGTTCGTGTAAGAAGTAATCAGATTTCCATCATCTAAATTCTTTCCTACTATACCCTGCGCTACGTCCTTACTAGCTGTCTCTTTATTTGGACCAAATGCAACATTTGCGCCTTTCCAGTACCAGCTAAGATTACCATTTCCACCTGCCTGAGATGTATGTAATAAATCACCAAAGTAAAGAGGCACTGGTGCATTAACATTATCCGTGCTATCAACTCCATTCAACGCGTAACCCGGTAAATTTGAAAGCCATTGGTTCAATTTCGCATACGGAGCGTTTTTCTCTCCAGTCATATTACCCTCATTGTAAAGTGTATTTTTTGGCTGTTCCACACGTCCATTATTGAAATAATCAACTAATGTAGCATTTACATTAAAATAGGATGTAGTCTCACTTCCTGTGTTTGAATATGTAGTCCACATTCCTGTTGGAGTTACTCCTGTGTGTAATGCAAACGTATATAAGTTTTTTCCACTTTCTAAGCCCGGCCATGTACCCGCTTCATTCCATACCTGATTGGTGTCATTGGGATTTAAGCGAAGAAAATCAATATTGGTCGCAGCTGCAGTTGTCGTTCCATACCATGTAAGACCATCATCCATCTTTGTCATAACAACAATTTCCGATTGCTTATTGTTCGCACTAGTCTTAAATGCCATAACTGCATTATCTTTAATCCAAGTTGTTGCAGCATTAGGGCGTAAATAAATAGTTGTTCCCGCTGGAATCGTATCTCCTGCTGCCGCTTTTACGGGCTGTACTTGCTGCACAGGTATCACGCTAACTACCATCAAGATGGTAAGGATGATTCCGAGCAACCGTTTCTTAAATTTTTTTCTCATACTTTCCTCTCCCTTCCCTTTAAATTGAGTATGATTAATATGTTATTTCTACTGCTACGTGAAAACATAGTTTTAGCAATAGATTTATTCTAAATATTCTAAAGTTTTTTTGATGAAAATACAATAGGTAAATCATACCCTAAAAATGTTATATTTTGTATAATTTGTAGATTTTTTTATATATAATCTAAAAAATTTGATATGATTTGGTAATTTTCCTACTATACATATGAAGCCATCTTAAAAAATAAACATTGAGACTCGTTTTCTCATACACCTCTATTTCAATATCCCAGCCTCTTTAATGCGGTCCAAAAACTCCTGCACATCAGCCTTCACAGTCTCCTCATCGGCATCGTACTCATCCAAAATGCCCTTCACAATATTTTCAAATGTTGTCTCCTCCTGCAGCATCTTCCAGATGGAAACTCCCACTTCATTGACCGTTATCATTCCGTTAAAATCAAGCACCGTTTTACCGGTTGGGATAATCACATAATCTCCTGCAATTTCTCTTAATACAAATCCATCGTCTACTCTCATTTTTTCTCCTCATTCTTTCTAGGATATTTCGTCTTTCTTCCTATATAATATAGCATGTCTGCTTCGCATCATCAAGTTTGAGTTGATTTCTCAATCTCCACCACAGCCACCTCCGGCAGATTATTCACCCTCGGCAACGGCTCGTTGGCGCTTCCAAGCCCACTCGACACGAACAGATGCAGCCTCTCCTTCTCATACATGCCATGCACATACTTTGGAAAATATCCCTGGTCTCCGCCAAACACTCCCCCCGCAAATGGCACGACTACCTGTCCACCGTGGTCATGTCCGCTCACAACCAGATCCACATCCCACACCGACGCCGCATCTCCAAATATAAAGGAATCCGGTCTGTGCGCCATCATGATCTTCAAACGGTCCGTATCCTGAAAATCCATCAGAAAATTCTTCACATCCTCCGGTGCCGCAGCCGCCGAATCCTTTCCATCCGCTCCAAATGCATAGGAAAACATCCCCCCAATCCGCAGCTTCGTCCCGCGAATATCCACATCTACATACTCCTTATCCAGAAAATGTGCTCCCGCCTTCTCAATCTCTGCCGGAAAATTCCAGTCCGTCTTCGCCATATAAGACTCCTCATGATTGCCAAGTGAATAGCACACCGGCGCCAGCTTACTAAGCTGCTCCACCAGCTTCACCGCAACCGTCGAATCCGCTGAATCCTGATTCACAAAATCCCCCACCATCAAAATAATATCCGGCTCCTGCTCCCGAATCTTCTCCACCAGCTTCACATTATCCTTTCCAAACTCGTGCTCATGCAGATCCGAAATCACTACCGCCCTCACCGGGTCCACAGCCTTGTCCGTCTCATACGAAAATGTCCTGACCTTCAAAACATTGTATGACAAAAAGATGCTCGCAGCCGTGATAAGCGCAATGAGGAGAATGAGTGAAATTGTTATCTTTAAATACTTGTGTTGTTTCATGGTGATCACCTTCTTGCGTGAAACTTTATTTCAATATTTTACCACAATCAAGGCAGTTGTGCATCTGTTATAACCAATTTACTTTTACATAATCCCCCTATTTTGTAAGCGATGAAGCCCTGTCCTACTGCCAATGCCTGCAATTATCTCAATAAAAGAGGAAGCAACCTCCGAGTTCTCGCCCAAAGATTGCTTCCTCTAATTTACATTTCACTACAATATTAGCTCACAAGCCATTTTTTTACAGTTTCCTCATCAAAATCCACACATTCAGCTATATCTTCTATTGAGTGACCTTTTTTCTGAAGTTTTAAAGCAGTTACTTTTGCCTGACGAATTCTGCCTTCTTCTCGACCTTCTTCTCTGCCTTCTTCTCTGCCTAACTCTCTGCCTTCTTCTCTGCCTAACTCTCTGCCTTCTTCTCTGCCTAACTCTCTGCCTTCATTTTTCTGTTCTTCCCACGCCTTACACATATCAATCACCTCGTCTTTCTCATCTATGTCTATATCCGTTCCTGCAAACAGGTTGATTGCCTCGACTGTCTCTCTGTCCACCCTGCTAAACTTTTCGTCATTCTGCAGCACTTCCTGCATTTTTTCCTTATCATACGCATTCTTCAGTACCTCGAAAAGCTGCCTGATGGATGTCCTGAATCCTGTAAAATCTGTTATCTCCCTCGGTGCCAGCAGATTAATCCTGTAATCCGGTATGAATGGCCAAAGCTCCTCATCCACATCACCAAACATATCTGACAGCTTCCTTGGACCATCCCATTCTTTTGTTCCGAGATATACTGTAATCGTAATTACAGGAATCAGCTTATCCTCTTTCGTAAATCCCGAGAGAAATTCATCTGATGTTGTAGTATCCTTTTCCCTGCGGTGCTTTTTGGCTGTTTCCTTTACCTGATTGCCGTATGCCATCACATCATAAAACATGTTTTTTACAGGTATGGCATAGTGTATATCCGACTGATTTTCTACTCCTATCAGTACGACATATGATTTGCCGGTATATTTGATGCTGGCATTTTTGAAGATATCCCTCAGCTTCTGCATCGCTATGGTCTTTTTGTCAAGTCCAAGTGCGGTCAGTACCTCCGTGGTGTCCCTTTCCTTAAGGTTTTCCGGCAGTATGACCTCTCTTCCTCCATACAGTATATTGTTGCACAGATCCGCAAATCTGGCATTGTCTGCAAAGTATTCCTTTGCCATTGAGTCCTTTGCGCTCAATCCTTCTCCTCCTGTTCTCTTGTGTGAGCAGGAAAATTTGATGCCAATGAGCGTACAATGGTACAATTTATGAAGTATACATGTGCTGTCCTTCTTTATGTTTACACTCTGTATACATTTCATCTGCCTTTTTTGACTGCATTTATCTATTTCTTACTATATTTTCTGCATTCTGTCTACATACGGCATTTCAATTTTCCTGCTGTTGATTGGTAATTAAAGCATCGAAAACTTCCATGTCCTTTGTAGAATAATGCGAAGTGGTCTGCCCTCTTCAAAGTGGTGTAGCACCTGTAAAAAACTGTCATGTGGTGCCGCTTACAGAAATTATAATGCTTTGAGTTGATTGTAGCATAGAGGCAGTGCTTTGTCATCAAAATTTTTTCTTTTGATACCAAGAGCTTCAATCATCGGCATCAAGGATTTGTTCGCCAGTTTCCTTATCATATAATGTTGCTGTAAGTTTGACATTACCAGCATCTGGAGAGATGTTGAATAATTTTACTTGGTCTTTAATTACAGCATTTTCAGGGGTATTTATATAAAATATACAATAAATTTAATTCAATTCTAAAAAGTAACGATTCCGAGTGCCTGCAACAACAGTATAAGCAGGAATGCCGGTGCAATAAATTTAACCATGATTATATAAAGCCCTTTTCTGGTGAATTTGCTGCCTCCGCGTGTCACCTCATCTATTATTACCTTTGGACTTACTATCCAGCCAACGAGGATACATGTGGCAAGTGCAACGATTGGCATAAGCACATTGTTGCTTACATAGTCCATTATATCAAGTATCTGTCCGACTGTGCCGTTTGGAAGCTTAACCTCCATATAGAGCTTATTGTAGCCAAGGCAGACTATTATCTCTGCAATCAGGGCGTATACCGTGACTAAAATTGCGCTTTTTCTGCGGCTCCAATGAAATCTGTCTATAAGACTCGATACAATAGCCTCCATAATTGATACAGACGATGTGACTGCTGCGAATGCAACTATCATGAAGAATATCAGTCCAACAATATCTCCTGCTATTCCCATTTCATTAAATACCTTTGGCAATGATATAAACATAAGGCCCGGTCCTGCTGACATGCCGTCACGGCCCATAAATACATATACTGCCGGAATGATCATAAGACCTGCAAGGAATGCAACAAGTGTATCAAAAATCTCGATCTGGTTGATTGAGCCCATGAGCTTTGATTCCTTCTTGACATACGAACCATATGCAACCATGATTCCCATAGCTACACTGATTGAATAAAAAAGCTGACCGAGCGCATCAACAAATACGGTGAAAAGCTTTTGCATTGTAAGCCCCTTGAAATCCGGAATCACATAAATCTTAAGTCCCTCAAGACCACTTCTTACTGTGCCCGACGCATCCTTATAATTGAGCGTCAGTGAGAAAATTCCGATTGCAAAAATAAGCACAACAAGGATAGGCATAAGCACCTTGCTGAACCGCTCGATGCCTTTATTGACTCCACCAATGACAATTGCTGCTGTTAAAAGCAGATAAACCACTCCGAATATGATTGGTGCCCACTGGCCTGTGATAAAACCTGTGAAATATCCATCCGCAACCGCATTCTTACCGCTTCCTGTAATGAAAATTGTAAAATACTTTAAAACCCATCCACCTATAGTACAGTAGTAAGGCAGAATAATAGCCGGTACTATACACGCAAGCACACCGATAAACTTGCCCTTTGGATTGATAAGACCATACGCGGTGAGCGGTCCCTGTCCGGTCTTACGGCCTATTGCAATCTCAGTGGTAAGCAATGCAAAGCCAAAAGTCAGAACAAGTATCAGATACACCAGCAGAAAAAGTCCTCCTCCGTCCTTTGCTGCCAGATACGGAAACCTCCATATATTTCCAAGTCCTACCGCACTGCCGGCTGCCGCAAGAACGAACCCAATGTTGCCGGAAAAAGTGCTTCTTGATTTTTCTTTCATTTTCTATTGTCTCCTTAATATATTATATAATTTAATTTCGATTTAATATGGACATTGTTTCCATTTACAAATCTAATATACCTATTATAATCATCTAGAGTACTTTTTGCAACGGTTGATATTTTTTATTCGAATTTGCAGTTTGGTAGCGTAGCGACGGCGGGAATACGTGTGCGCCAGTGGTACACGGGGCTTGCGTTCCGTACTATTATCCTAAATAAGGTTCTTGATTCCCTCTGTTAAACGCTTTGCAACTCTCACATTGTTCATAGTGTAAAGATGAATTCCCTCCACATCATTAGCTAAAAGCTCAATTATCTGACTCTCGCAGTAAGACATTCCGGCATCAAAAAGTGCCGCCTTGTTGTCTCCGTATCTGTGCACAATCTTCTGGAACTTCTCCGGGAACTTTGCTCCGCACATTGTGACCATTCTCTGAATCTGAGCCGCATTGATACAAGGCATGATGCCTGGGATAACAGGCACATTGATACCTGCAAGCCTGCAATCCTCAGCAAAATTGAAGAAGGTATCATTGTCAAAGAAAAGCTGTGATAAAAGAAGCTCTGCTCCTGCATCAACCTTTTTCTTAAGATTCTTAATATCATCTACCTTATCAGCTGCCTCCGGATGGATGTCCGGGTAGCACGCACCTGCGATACAGAACTGATCACCTGTGGTGTCCTTTATATACTTAATAAGGTCGCTTGCATGGAGAAAATCCTCCTTTGCAGGCACATTTGGATTTCTGTCTCCTCTTAAAGCGAGGATATTCTCGATGCCCTCATATGAAAGCTGTCTGGTGAACTCATCTATCTCAGCCTTGTTATAGCACAGACATGTAAGGTGTACGACCGGCTCCACATTGTACTGGTTCTTGATTTTCTTCGCAATCTCGATAGTCTTGTTATTGTTTGAGCTGCCGCCTGCGCCAAATGTCACGCTGATGTACTCAGGATGACAATCACAGAGTATCTCAAGCATCTCGTCTATATTTTTGAAGTCCTCCTCTTTCTTTGGTGGAAATATCTCAAAGGAGAGCGACTGTGGTTTGTTTGTATGTATCTGTGTAATCTTCATGTTATCCTCCGGTATATATGGTTATTCAATAATTTGTAATTTTTATATTCCATATATTACTGTAGTTTTTTGTCATTGTAAAATATATTTTCTTTTAGTTTGTCATAAATAAAATCTATATCAAAACTTGCTGAGCATTTGATTTTTTTATATGAGGTGATATAATGGGCGAAGCAAATCAAAAAGAGGTTTCAAAATGAAAAAATAGATTTTGATAATGATTCGATAAAGAAAAATATATTGCAGGCTGCTCTGCCCATGCTGGCAGCCCAGATTCTAAGCCTGTTGTACAATATAGTAGACCGCATATACATTGCCCGCATACCGGATATGGGAACCACTGCACTCGGTGCTGTGGGGCTTTGCTTTCCTATTATAATGCTGACAATCGCTTTCTCCAATCTCTTTGGAAGCGGTGGTGCTCCGCTTTTTTCAATAAAAAGAGGCATGAGTGATGACAGAGCCGCCAATACTATAATGAATACGAGCTTTACAATGGTCTGCACATTCGCAGTTGTTTTTACAGCTTTGTGCATGATTTTTGCAAAGCCTCTTTTAATCGTGTTTGGCGCATCTGAAAATGCTCTCAAATACGCTCTGCCATACCTGCTCATTTATTTGATAGGAACACTCCCATCCATGATTTCAACCGGCATGAATCCCTTTATCAACGCTCAGGGCTACTCCACTACCGGCATGCTGTCTGTGGCAATCGGAGCCGTTGCCAATCTGGTTTTAGACCCGCTTTTTATATTTGGATTTAATTTTGGCATCAAAGGAGCAGCTATTGCTACGGTCATCTCACAAATACTGTCTGCTCTCTATGTGCTTCACTTTCTTAGGAAAAAGGCTGAGCTTAAGGTGCGCCTTATGACACTCTCTGAATTTGGTGAAAACACGCGCTATGCAAAGGACATCATAAGCCTTGGAACCTCAGGCTGTGTCATGCAGCTCACAAACAGCCTGGTATCTATATGCTGCAACAATGTGCTTTCAGTGACCGGTGGCGATTTGTACATATCGGTAATGACCATCGTATCAAGCATCAGGCAGATGGTCGAGACTCCAATTTATGCAATTGTGGAGGGTTCATCTCCTGTTTTAAGCTACAACTATGGCGCCAAAAGGCCGGCTCGTGTTAAAAAATCTATTTTCACGATGGGACTGCTCGTGCTTCTATATACAGCTGTCATGTGGAGTGTGATTATACTTGCCCCTCATGCCCTGATTGCAATTTTCAGCTCCGATGCCACCCTCATGGATGATGCGGTGAAGGCTTTAAATATCTACTTTGCGGCATTCATATTTATGGATCTGCAGTACATCGGACAGACTACCTTTAAATCACTGAACAAAAAGAAGCGGGCTATATTTTTCTCCCTGCTTCGCAAGGTGTTCATCGTTGTACCGCTGACATATATTCTGCCTTACTCCTTTGGTATGGGAACCGACGGTGTATTTATGGCAGAGCCTGTATCAAACGTGATTGGCGGAAGCATCTGCTTTGTAACCATGCTTGGCACTGTGCTGCCGGAGCTTCGCAGGATGGAGCAGTAATTACAGCATCTCATCAATGCAGATGCCGTAGCCTCCGGTCGGATCATCGACAAACACATGGGTGACTGCTCCTATTATTTTACCATCCTGTATGATAGGGCTTCCGGATGTGCCCTGCACTATGCCACCGGAGAGCTCTATCAGCCTGTCGTCTGTCACCTTAAGCTCCATTCCCTTGTTTGTATCTGTCGCTTTTTTATCTATATTTGTTATTTCCAGATTATATTTTTCAAGTTTTCCTGATATTTCCGATATCATCTGTGCACTGCCTGTGTGTATCTCATCCTTGCCGGCAACCGGATAATACGTATCCTCTGCGGCATATTCCGACAATTCATCGCTGTCAAGCTGTCCGTAAATTCCCAGATTACTATTGCAGTCAAGTGTGCCTATATGGCTTTTTTTGCCAAAATATACCACTCCGCCTATCTCGCCCGGCGCGCCGGCTTTTCCCTTTTTGATTTTGGTAAGCTTCATGCTGTACAAATCACCACTGTTTGCATACAAGAGATTTCCGCTTTGCGTTCCGTCTCCTATTCCATGCCCCAGCGCTCCAAAACGGCCGTCCTTTGTATAATAAGTGATAGTACCGATTCCTGCCAGATCGTCCTTCACCCATATTCCCATATAGTATCTGCCATCATCCATCCTGACAGGCGTGATATCCGCTGACATTTTCTCACCGCCTCGAAGAAATTTAATGTTTACGGTACTTTTATCTTCATTACTTTCATCTTCATGCTTTTCATCATATTCCTTCATGATATCATTCACAGCTTCAGAAAGCTCCTCCTTGTCTGCAACAGTGCGCCCATTGACAGATAGGATATAATCCCCGCACTGCACCTTTTTATCTGCAGGATTGACTTTTTTGCCATCCTCGTCTGTCACCTCCGTCGTATTCACTACAAGCACTCCCTCTGTCTGCTCATATATACCGGTCAGCCTGCCACAGGCATATACACCCTCAACACTTATTCCATCACTTATTTTATCTGTCTCTTCATAATCTCTGTCAGTAGCTCTGTGAGTTGATGCTGTATCTGCTGTCTGTCCTATGTCTTGTTCGGTTCCGCCGTTTCCACCGTTTTCACCATTTTCACCATTCTCGCCTGAATCAGCCAATACACTGGCCGCCTGTCCTGGAAGCCCTGTCGCATATCTTCCATATCCGGCCTTTGATTCATTTAAAAAACTTCCTAATGCACTTTCATCAAATGCCTTATCTACCCTGCTGCACCACTTATCATCACTGCTTAGTGCAAACATAGCTATCACTGCTGCAGCCAGCGTGACACTCACAAATTTTCCAAAAAACTTCCGCATACTATTACCTCCATTTGGATTAGTATGCGTCTGTCATTTTTATTTTATTCGTAACCGAATATAGTTTGACAGTTTATGTGTTTTCCATCATGGCATATACCGCCACCAATGATGACCTCGACACCTTCCACATAATATTTATGATAGTACTTTTTTCTCCATGGCAAGCGCTTTCATCTCGCGTGCGCTCTCCATCACGGTATCTGTGATTTTTGCACCGCCGAGCATTCTGGCCAGCTCAGCCACGCTGTCATTGTCAGTTAGTCTTCGAATCCTTGAAACCGTGGATTTGTTCTCGACTGCTTTTTCAATAAGGAAATGTGCATCTGCCATAGCTGCTATCTGTGGCAGATGTGTGATACATATAATCTGATGGTTGCGACCAAGCTCATTCATCTTCTCAGAGACCATCTGAGCTGTACGTCCACTGATTCCCGAATCAATCTCATCGAAAATAAGCGATTCAATGTGGTCATTTTCCGCCATGATTGTCTTGATACCAAGCATGATACGTGACAGCTCTCCTCCTGAAGCTACCCTGCCGAGCGGCTTAAGCGGCTCTCCGGGGTTAGTTGATATGAGAAACTCCGGCGCATCGATGCCGTTTGCCGTATAGTCCGGCAATCTGTCAAACTGCATATCAAACTGTACATCAAGGAAATTCAAATCATTAAGTGCTGATTTAATTTCTGACACAAGCTTTACAGCACTCCTTTGTCTGATTTCTGATACCTCATCCGATATCTGTGCCAGCTCCTTTTCCTTTTTCGCAAGCTGCTGCTCTAATTTCTGTAAATAAGAATCATAATCATTCAGGACACTGATACGCTCCCTCTTTTCATTGAGTGCTATCAGTATATCATCAATCGAATTGCCGTATTTGCTCTTTAGATGATTTATCTCATCTAGACGCTTTTGTGTCTCATAGAAGGTCTCCTCGTCAAACTCAGCCTGTGATATATATCCTGATATCTCGTGATTAAAATCAGAAAGCAGACTGTCTATCTCTGACAGCTGACTCTCCAGAGCTTCCACATCCTTCATCATAGCCTGATACCTGTGACAGCTCTCTTACCGCCCTGCCAATAAGCTCTGAGGCACTCTCCATCTCGCCTCCTGTGGCAGAATATGCAGCATTTACACCCTCCATGATTTTCTTTCCGTTTGAAAACTTCCTAAACTGCGCCTCAAGCTCCTCATCCTCACCCGGCACAAGGGAAGCATCTTCTATCTCCTTCACCTCGTACTCAAGGAATGACAGCTCACGGCTTCTTTCTTCATTGTCGATATTTGACTTTTCATACTCATCCTTAAGTGCCCTATATGCTTTGTATGTGACTGAAAGCTGCTGCTTTTTATCTCCAAGCGGCTGCTTTGCGTACTCATCAAGTATATCAAGGTGTTTTTTCTTTGATAAAAGTGACTGGTGCTCATGCTGACCGTGGATATCTATGAGATATGAGGCTATTTCCTTCATTCGTGAAACAGACACGGCCTCACCGTTTACCCTGCCAACTGCGCGCGACTGTGTGATTTTACGGCTTAAAATCACGCATCCGTCCTCAACCTCCACATCAAGCTCCCTTAAAGCCTCTATAATCTTTGGGTCCTCAACTGAAAAAATAAGCTCCACAAAAGCAGGCTTTTCATTGTCTCTTAGCATCTCCTTTTGCACTTTTTCACCAAGCGCCAGATTGATAGAGCCTATGATGATTGATTTTCCGGCTCCGGTCTCTCCCGACAGTATATTTAGTCCGTCGGAAAACTCAACCTCACACTCATCTATGAGTGCCAGATTCTTTACATGTAGATTTTGTAACATATTTTCTCCTTCCTCTCCCAGGCATGACGATATATGTTATTTTCTGTTACAATTCAGCTATAATCTGATATTCATGTAACATTATTCCACAATTCTGCGGATTTTTTTCATCACCGCATATGTATCATCAACAGTCCGGATTGCACACATGATTGTGTCATCTCCTGCAATCGAACCGACGATTTCTCTCATCTTCATGGCATCTATTGCAGCACAGACAGCGCTTGCCATTCCCGATACAGTCTTTATAACGAGGATATTCTGTGCCATATCCATTGACAAAAAGCCCTCTCTGAGTACTCTTTCGTATTTCTTTGAGAGATTCTCAGGTGCATCCGTTATCACGGCGTACTTCTGTCTGCCGCCTGCGGTAGGAATCTTTGTGAGCTTAAGCTCCCTGATATCCCTGGATACTGTGGCCTGAGTCACGCAAAAACCATCTTTTTCAAGAAGCGCAGACAGCTCATCCTGCGTCTCTACCTCATTCTTTTGGATTATCTCAATTATCTTGGATTGTCTGTTTGTTTTCATGTCCTGCCACCTCATAAATATTATTTGTAACTATTCATTATAACAATCCTTATCTATGTTATGAATAATTTCCCATCTTTTTGCGGAGTATCTCCAAAAAGCTTCTCTGGTGAAGCTTGCAAATCTTTGTATGATTGGCTGCCCTTGAAATAACAAAACGGTCTCCCACAGCCAGCTCTGCCGTGGTGTCGCCATCATAGCTGACACACGCCAGCTCATCGTTTTGCTCCCTGCGGCTTAGAATCTCTATCTCTATCTCATCATCGCCTGAAAGCACAATGCTCTTTGACGTAAGATTGTGAGCATTGTTCGGTGTGAGCAGTATCATATCGCCCTTCGGATCCACAATCGGACCTCCCGCCGACATACTGTAGCCTGTAGAGCCTGTTGGAGTCGCAACAATGATGCCGTCGGCATGGTAATTGTTTAAAAACTCACCGTTTACATACACATTGAGGCTTAATATCTGCAAATTGCCCTTTCTATGGATGACTATATCATTTAATGCAACTCTCGAGGTCTCACTGCCTCTTTTATGTCCTGTGAGCATAATACGGTCCTCTGTCATGTATTTATCAGCCATGAGCGAATCAATAGCGTCAAATACCGTAGCTTCCTCCACCTCACACAGATAGCCGAGTGTGCCAAGATTTACTCCCATAAGCGGAATCTCAAGTGTCTCCACCCTTGTGGCTGCACGAATCAGTGTACCATCTCCGCCGAGCACAAGAATACACTGCGTATCCTGTGGTATATCCTCAAGCTCAAACTCGTTATCGGATATAGCCTCGACATTGCTCATAAGCCCCTTTGCCGTGCCGCCCTTTTGCTCTATGTATGCCACTATTTTATTTGTAAGTGCAAAATCCCTGTCCTTATAGGCATTTGCTATCACAACAAAATGTTTCATAGTCTATTTCCTGTCCAGCTCTCCATGCGCGGCCTCGACCACACTATGAATATCCACTGATTCCTCCTTTATAGGATCATCTGTCTTTTTGATATGTACGAGGTACTCTATATTGCCCTCCGGCCCCTTGATTGGCGAATACTCAAGGTCTAACACGCTAAATCCATTTGAAAGTGCAAAGGATATGATATTGTTCACTACCTCCTCATGCACGCTCTTGTCACGGACCACGCCCTTTTTACCTACCTTTTCCCTGCCTGCCTCAAACTGTGGCTTGATAAGACAAACCATCTCGCCACCGTCCTTTAACAGTGCTCTTGCAGGACCTAACACCTTGGTAAGTGATATGAATGACACATCAACCGATGCAAAATCCAGCTCATCATCTATGTCATTGGGCGTCACATATCTGATATTGGTCTTTTCCATGCACACCACGCGCTCATCCTGACGCAGCTTCCATGCAAACTGGCCATATCCGACATCCACGGCATACACCTTTTTAGCACCATTTTGAAGCATACAGTCTGTAAAACCGCCTGTTGAAGCACCTATATCCATGCACACCTTGCCATCCATCGTGATATCAAAGTGCTTCATAGCCTTTTCAAGCTTTAGCCCTCCACGGCTCACATACTGCAGTGTCTTTCCATGAATCTCAATATTGCAGTCATCAGGAAATGTGCTTCCCGCCTTATCCTCACGGTTGTTATTTACAAAAACATTGCCCTCCATAATCATGGTCTTTGCTTTTTCCCGTGATGGTGCAAGGCCTCTGTTTACAAGTAATACGTCTAATCTTTCTTTCATACTGTATGTTACCTCTATCTATAATGCTGCTATTATACGCTTAGCCACCGATTCGGCATCCACATGCAGCTCCTTTTTGAGCACCTCGACATTGCCATGCTCCACATAGCAGTCAGGAAGTGCAACTGTCAACACCTCAAGAGCTATGCCGTTAGTCTTGACATACTCCGTCACATGCTCACCAAAACCGCCGCTTTGCACGTTTTCCTCCATAGTCACAAGCAGGCTGTGTTCAGCCGGCAATTCCTTAATTGTTTCCTTATCAAAAGGCATTGCAAAACGCGCATTGATAAGTGTAGCAGAAATTCCCTCTGCCTCAAGCAGCTTTACCGCGTCAACAGCAGTCTTTACCATACTGCCGAGTGCCATGATAGCCACCCTGCTTCCTTTTTTGATAAGCTCACTCTTTGCAAGCTCTACCGGCTGTCTGATTTCCTTGAGACCGTCATAGGCTGTACCCCTTGGGTATCTGAGTGCAATCGGACCGTCATATGCCACCGCAAATTTCATCATATCGGACAGCTCCCACTTATTCTTCGGAGCCATGATTGTCATATTCGGGATAACCGACAGGTATGATATGTCAAATATACCCTGATGCGTCTCTCCGTCACTGCCTACAAGCCCTGCCCTGTCGATTGCAAAGATGACATGCAGATTCTGTATGCACACATCATGAAGTATCTGGTCAAACGCTCTTTGTAAAAATGACGAGTATGCAGCAAAAACCGGGATAAGGCCTGACTTTGCAAGACCTGCCGCAAAGGTCGTGGCATGTGCCTCGGCTATTCCCACATCAAAAAACCTTTCCGGGAAATTGCGGTGGAATCTGCGAAGTCCTGTTCCATCTGCCATGGCAGCCGTTATCGCAACCACCTTTTCATTTCTCTCGCCCAGCTTCTTCATGACTGTTGAGAAAACATCAGTGTAATTGGCCTTCGTACGCTTATTCTTTGGAAGCCCTGTCTCTATGACAAACGGCTCCGCACCGTGAAATCTGGATGGATAACGCTCTGCCGGACCATAGCCTGCCCCCTTTTTCGTGAGCACATGCACAAGCACCGGACCATCCACACGCTTTGCCTCATCAAACACACGGCACATTTCCTTTATATCACTGCCATCCACAGGACCTAAATAGATGATGCCCATCTCCTCAAAGAACATACCCGGAATAAAAAGCTGCTTTATGCTACTCTTTGTATTCCTGATATGCTTTACCATGCGCTCTCCGTAGATTGGTATATGGTTTAGGGAATTCATGACATTATTCTTTAAATCCCTGTATGCATCCGCTGTGCGAAAGCCCGAAAGATACTGGCTGATGCCTCCGACGTTCTCTGAAATCGACATATTGTTGTCGTTTAGCACTATAATGAAATTGCCCTTCACGCTTGAAGCATTGTTGAGCGCCTCATACGCCATGCCTCCGGTCAGTGCACCGTCTCCTATTACAGAAACCACATGATAATCATCTCCAGTCACCTGTCTGGCTGTTGCAAGTCCAAGTCCTGCTGAAATAGATGTGGAGCTGTGTCCCGTGTTAAAGCAGTCACAGTCGCTCTCCTCTGCCTTCGGGAAGCCGCTCATGCCGCCATACTGTCTGAGCGATGAAAACCCATCCTTTCTGCCTGTGAGTATCTTGTGTGTGTACGACTGATGCCCTACATCCCACACTATCTTATCCTTCGGCAGATCAAAGCACAGATGTAACGCCATGGTAAGCTCCACTACTCCGAGGTTTGATGCCAGATGACCTCCTGTCACCGATATGCTCTCTATAAGAAACTGCCTGATTTCATCCTTTAACTGCTCAAGCTCCTCAGGTGTCAGTTTTTTTATATCATTTTCCTTTTGTATCTTTTCTAAAACCATCTTATTTCTCCCGATGGATCAGATATTCAAATAACTCCTTAAGAAATGCATCGTCGTATCCCAAATCATCAAGCAGCTTTTCTGCCTCCTTAGAGATGCGCTCCACATCAGAAACCGCCTTATCCAATCCCTCAAATGTGACATATGTCGCTTTATTATTTTTCTCGTCACTGCCTACCGGCTTTCCAAGCACCTCAAGCGAGCTTGTGACATCGAGCACATCATCCTGTATCTGAAACGCAAGCCCCAGCTTTGCCGCTATCTGCTCCACGCGTGATATCTCATCAGACGATGCTCCCGCAAGGATTGCTCCTATCATCATCGAGCTCTCTATAAGTGCGCCGGTCTTAAGCCTGTAGATAAAGTCAAGCTTTTCCCTTGTGATAGGACAGTCATCGGATTTCTCACTTTCCACATCAACCACCTGTCCTCCGACCATGCCATACACGCCTGCTTTTTTTGCAAGCACTGTAAATGCCCTTGCCACACGCGCATCGGTCACTTCCATGTCAAAAGCCTTTGCTGCGGTCTCATATGCCATGTTTAAAAGTGCATCACCCGCAAGAATGCCCATAGCCTCACCGTACACAGCATGTGTAGTCTTCTTTCCACGCCTGTACTCATCATTGTCCATGGCAGGCAGGTCATCATGCACCAGCGAATATGTGTGTATCATCTCGATTGCTGCCATAAATGGCTCAATCACTGCACTGCTTCCGCCAAACATATGGTATGTCTCTTCCATGAGCATAGGACGAAGCCTCTTTCCACCGGCTCTCACACTATAGTTCATGGCCTCAAAAATAATCCTCTGCTGTCCCTCCTCAGCGGGAAGAAACTTCTCAAGCACATTATTTATATGCTCTACCTTTTGCTGCAGCTCTTCCATGAATTGTGACTTATTTAAATTTCCATTTAAGCTCATCAGAATTCCTCCAGTTGTCCGTCGCTGTTTAGCACAAGCATGGCCTTTTCCATGCCCTGTACCATATCATTGGCACTCTTTACCTCATCAAGCCCCTTCTTGTAGAGCTCAAAGGCCTCATCCAGGGATACATCCGCATTCTCCATCCTCGCCACTATCTGCTCTAAGTGTGCAAAGCGCTCCTCGAGTGTCAGTGTTTTTTCATTTTCTTTGTTCATCGTTAATAACCTCCGAAACTACGGCCCTTGCATGACCGTCTATCAGATATATATTTATGTCATCGCCTGCATTGATATCGGATACACTGTGCAGTGCCCCCTTCTTTTCCACCTCGACATACGCATAGCCCTGTGCCAGCTTTTTGGCCGGTGAATATGCATCCAGTGTACCTGAAAGCAGTGCCAGACGCTGTCTGCAATCCGAAAGCCTCTGCTTCATAATCCTTTCAAGTGCATCCTCGATATCTGCCAGACGCCTTTTATTCTCATTTAGTTTATTCTGTGGACTAAGGAAATTAAGTCTTGTTTTAATATGTGACAGCTTTTCCCTGAAAAAATCAATCCGGCCTGTCAGATTTCTGTCCATCCTGCGGCGCAGATTGTCAAGGCGCTCTAACGTCTGTCTGTAGTCACTGACTGCAAGCTCTGCAGCCGCTGAAGGTGTGGGTGCTCTCCTGTCTGACACAAAATCCGCTATCGTCCAGTCTGTCTCATGACCTACTGCCGAGATGATTGGCGTGCGGCAGTCAAATATGGCTCTCGCCACAATCTCCTCATTAAAGGCCCATAAATCCTCTATGGAGCCTCCGCCTCTGCCGACTATTATCACATCAAGATTCATCGCATCCAATGTCTGTATGCCCTTCACTATGCTATTAGCCGCACCCTCTCCCTGCACAAGTGCCGGATAAAGTATGACCTGTACATATGGATTCCTGCGCGATGATACATTCCTTATATCCTGCACGGCCGCGCCTGTCGGTGCTGTAACCACGCCAATACGGCCGGCATACTGCGGAATAGGCTGCTTGTACTCTGCGGCAAACATGCCCATCTCCTCAAGCTCATGCTTTAGCTGCTCGAATTTGAGATACAGATTGCCCTCTCCGTCAAGCTCTATCTTTTTGGCATAAAGCTGATATGCGCCGGTCTTCTCATACACCTCAACGGAACCTGTCACAATAACCTGGTCCCCCTCCTTCATGTGGAAGGAAAGTCCTGCCGCCCTACTGCCCGCAAACATAATAGCGTTCATGGCTGCTCCCGCGTCCTTTATTGTGAAATAAATATGACCGCTCGTGTGATACTTGCAGTTGCTCACCTCTCCCTTTATACTCACCTGTCTGAGCAATAAATCCTGAGCGAACATATTTTTAATATAGCTATTTACTTGCGCTACCGAATATATATTTCTATTTGCCATGTTCAATGCTCTATATCGCTGTTCCTCTTAAGCTATGCAAACTTTGCAAGCACTCCGTTTACAAATGCACCTGACTCATCTGCACCATACTTCTTTGCAAGCTCAACAGCCTCATTTATTGAAACCTTTGTAGGAATATCGTCCTCAAACTTTATCTCATAAACTGCCAATCTGATAATTGCCAGATCAACCTTTGCCATACGATTGGTCTTCCAGCCTGTAGACTTCTCATCGATGAGTGCATCAAGCTCTGCCATATGCTCAATAATCGCACTGCATTTTTCATCAATATACTGTCTTTCCTCGTCTGTAGGATTTGTAAGCTCATCATTTAAAAGCTCCATCTGCTCTGCAAGCTCAGACTTGTCATGAAACTCAACCCTGAAAAGCATCTTAAAAACGTTTTCTCTTATCTTGCTTCTTGTCATTTAAATTCCTCTCGTGAATAATATTTTATATAAATTAAGGATGTCTATACGACATCCTTAATTATACTACATTTGTGATCATTTAAAAAGAACTATTTAATTCTCTCCCATATCAACACTTGCTATACGAACATTGATAGTAGCCACAGAAAGCCCTGTCATTGTCTCAATTGCAGACTTAACCTTCTCCTGTACCTTTGTAGAAACCTCAGGGATGCTGTATCCATAAGCAATATTGAGTGCTACATCAACCATTACCTCATTGTCTGCTATCTCAATCTGAATTCCCTTTGAGAGATTCTTCATACCGAGCCTGCTGACAATCTCGTTTGTGATATTGCCTGCCATGGAGCTTACTCCCTCAACCTCAGTGGCAGCAAGACCTGCTATGATAGCTACAACTTCATCTGCTACCTTGATCTCGCCAGACTCATCTGATTTGATATTTATTGTGTTTCTATTCTCTGCCATGTCCATGTTCCTCCTTAACCGGCTATACGGTCTGTCCCTTTGCCACGTAAACCTGGAATGAGTCATTTCCCGTAAGTGATCTATTTCTTGATACGCGAACATTCTTGTCTGTGATCACGTACTCCAGATTGGCGCCATCCTCAATTACCGTATCCTGTAGCAGGATGCAGTTCTTGACCTTTGCATTCTTTCCTATCTTGACGCCTCTTGATAGGATGCTGTTTTCCACGGTACCCTCGATGACACAGCCATCAGCAACCATGACATTCTTGGCTTTTGAGCCATTTATGTATCTTGTAGGGTTATCATCCCTGATCTTTGTATAGATAGAATTGCCAGTCTTAAACAACGCTTCCCTGTTATCCTCATCAAGGAGCTTCATATTCTCCTCGAAATAGCTCTTCATATCTGTAATCTGTGAAGCATAGCCTGTGTACTCATATGCCTGGATATTGAGTGAATCAGTGTTTGCAGCCATCAGATCCCTTGTAAAATAAGAATAACCATGTACAAAAGCGTCATCCACTATTCTAATGAGCTTCTCCTTCTCCATGATATAGATATTCATGCCAAAGTTTACCTTGCCCATATCCATGGCATTGATATATATCTTTTTGATACGTCCATCATCTATATCAAATGTATAGTACATCTCATCATTGTTGCCGTTTGGTCTTAGGAATACCTTCGGTACCTCCTGCTTGCGGTACATTGCAGTGATATCAGCCCCTGTGTTCTTATGTGCCTCAATCAGCTCCCTGAAATCAAAATTGAATACATAGTTGGCATCAGCCATGATAACATACTTCTGAGTACACTTCCTCAGATAGCCCTTAAGGCTTTCGATTGCCTCAACACGGCCCTCATACACCTTAATCTGCTTCTGTGCATAAGGCGGAACTATATTGATACCACCATTTTTTCTTGCTAGATCAAACTCCTGACCTGAGCCCAGGTGGTCCATCAGAGAGTGATAATTTTTCTTAACTATGAGAGATATATTGTCTATTCCGCTATGTACCATGCTCGAAATCAGGAAATCGCAGAGTCTGTAACGACCTGCAAACGGAATGGAAGCCATAAGTCTCTCGGATACCATCTCAGGAATGAGGGCATCATAGCTGTTTGCAAAAATAACGGCCAAAGCCTCTTCGTTGTTCATGTTTAGCATTGTTCCTGGCCCTCCTCAACATCATTATATACCATTGCCTTTGGTCCTATAACCGCTCTGTCGCCAATTGTAACTCCCGGTGCAATTGTAGCAACATCACCTGTCACGTCCTCCGCCGGCTTTTCTCCAATAACTGCATCACAGCCTACTGTAACGCCCTCTGCAACTATACAGTGTGTGACCTTAGCGCCTCTTTTTATCACAGTATCACCCATGACAACTGCATCCTCTACCATAGCGCCCTCTTCTACGATGACACCGCCAAAAAGAATTGAATGCTTTACTGTGCCCTTCACTACACAGCCATCGGTAATCATAGAGTCTGTAACCTCTGCGCTGTTGCCGATGAAATGTCCTGTATGGCCGCTGTTACGGCTGTATATCTTCCAGTTCTCATCAAACAGGTTGATACCGCTGTGCTCAGGATCAAGCACCTCCATGTTTGCCTCCCAGAGTGCAGGTATTGTTCCTACATCCTTCCAGTAGCCGTTAAAGTGATAAGCATACATCCTGCGGCCATCCCTCAAAAGGTTTGGAATGATATTGTTACCGAAATCATTCTCTGAATCCGGATCATTTTCATCCTCGATAAGATACTTCTTAAGTATATCCCAATTGAAGATATAAATACCCATGGATGCAAGATTAGACTTAGGATTCTTTGGTTTCTCCTGAAACTCTGTGATCTTATCGTCATCATCTGCTACCATGAGACCGAAACGTGATGCATCCTCCCATGGAACCTCCATAACCGCTACAGAAAACTCAGCATTTTTTTCCTTATGGAACTTAAGGAAATCGCTGTAATCCTGCTTACAAATCTGATCTCCAGAAAGTATGATAACATACTCAGGATCATATCTCTCGATAAATGCAATATTCTGATAAATCGCATTGGCTGTTCCCTTGTACCAGTCTGAGCCTGAAGCCTTCTGATACGGTGGCAGCACATGCACTCCTCCATATAATCTGTCAAGATCCCATGGCTGTCCATTTCCTATGTACTCATTCAGCACAAACGGCTGGTACTGTGTCAATATACCAACTGTATCTATGCCTGAATTAACACAATTAGAAAGTGGAAAATCAATAATTCTGTATTTGCCTCCAAACGGAACTGCCGGCTTTGCAAGTTTCTGCGTCAGTGCATAAAGTCTGGAGCCCTGACCACCGGCAAGAAGCATCGCAACTAGCTCTTTTGCCATATTAAAATCCCCCTTGTTTAATTTCATTAAATTTTTGTTAGCTTTTGCAATTATTTTGGTTGTTTATAATGGTTTATAGTTATATTTTACCACATTTTAGCATTTATGCAATTCAAAATTAACTAAAAAATACTATAATTTTTGTAATTATTTTCCAATTATCTCGCGGTTGTTTATGAACTCGTACGGCACTTCCTGGTACACGTAATAAGAATCTCATATTGTCACCATATAGTTTCTATAAACATTGATTTTAAACCATTCTTCCATTATTTGACACCACGAGCATATACTATACCACCACGGAATCACCATAAAATGAGATAATTTTGTTATTTTGAACTGCTTTATTGTAACTATCTTCTGTAATAGTATCACCATTTGTACTTAATCTGTCAAGCACCTCTGACACTTTATCCATTTCATTGCTCATATGTTTTGGCATAACTGATGTATACAAATCCATCGTCATTTGCAAAGAAGCATGTCCTAGATACGCTTGTACTGTTTTAGGTTGAATGCCTGACTCAAAACAACGTGTCGCAAAAGTATGTCTAAAACAATGTGGTGAGAATACTTCTATCTCATCAACATAATCTCTTGTCAGATTTACCTCATCAACTACCTTTTTTATTGCTTCACATATAATTTGCGAATTAATTGGTGTATCAAATTTAGTTGTAAATAACAAATCAGCGTATTGCTTATCTACTGATTTACTCTTAGGTGCTTTCTGTGCTATAACATTTTTCTGCATATATTGTCGTTTTAATGCCATTTCACATTGATGATTTATTGGAATGTTTCTTTTGCTAGTAGCAGTTTTAGGATTCTCAAAATGAAAGCTTTTCTGTTCATCACCTTCATATTTCTGATATACAAGTGTTCTCGTTACCTTTATAACATTTGTCTCCCAATCAATATCTGACCATCTAAGTGCTGCCAACTCTCCTATTCTCATACCAGTAGAAACTGCCACGACAAACAGATTATTATAAAATGTTCCTTTTGCACAATCAAAGAATAATATCTGTTCTTCTTCTGAAAGAACTTTAACCTCCTTTTTTTCGTCTCTTTTTACGGAAATCCCCTTTGCGGGATTTTTCCTTATATATTCATTTGTAAGAGCTTTATTGAAAATGTCTATGAGAACCACTTTAACTTTATTCTGAGTCTCATAACCATAACCATCTTGCTTAAGCTTTTTATTAGCTTTTTAATTGTAAGTTGGTCAATATCTGTTAAATTCAGCTTACCAAGTGTCGGGGATATGTGCTTTTTATAAATCTGATTGTAGTACCTTTTTGTGTTCTCTCGTATTACATCAAATTTGTATACATTCATCCATTTACTGTACCATTCGTCAAGTATAATACTCTGCTTTATATTAATTTGCTTTTCATTCTCATATAAAGCTTCGTTATATCTACGCTTAACGTCTTTTAAATCTTTTCCAGATATAGATTGTCTTTTTCCAAATCGGTCTACAAATCTTGCATCATATCTTCCATTTTTTCTCTGACATATTCCGTGTCCAAGCTCTTTTCCTTTTAGATCCTTGCCCATCTATTTCCTTTCTATGAGCATAATCCATATGATTATATGATTATATCACATAAATTATGTCATGTAAAACTATACAAAATGTACTGTATCAAGATATTTTTCAAATTCCTTACGCTTAACCATATTCTTGTTTCCTATTTTAAATAGGAAAGAACACCCTCTTTGAGATAGCATATTACGAAGTGTTTTCTCACCTATCCCAGAGTATGCAGATGCTTCTTTTACTGTCATATTAAGTTTTAACCAAAAAGGTATTATTTTATTTTCTGTCATGTACCCTCCAAATTAAAATAGGACTTAGCACAAGCCAAGTCCTATTGTCTTTTTAATCATAATACTATGTATTACTATAATTATTGTTTCCTATTTACATAATGAAGAGAAGCCTGATAAAAGTCATTAGCAAATTTATTCATATATTTATCCATAGCTTTCTCAACATATCGAACACCACTCTCATTCGTCAAATTAGGACAATTAAATGTAATATTTACATTTGGAGCAAAGTTATTCTTAGTAACATTCTGACCAACCTTACTAGCATCAAAATTCATCTTAGGTGTATTCATTGGCAGATCACCTAGACTAATTTTACTCATTTTCTCCATAATTTCATTCTGAACTGGAACTAAATGCAATGTCTTAGCAAGATTTTCAATCTGTTCCTCAGTAAGAACAGCTTCCTTTTTTTTGCGATAATCGGTACTTCATCAGCTTTAAGTCCATTAATACCTACATCCTGTACTAAATCAAAGGCTTTATCTTTTGGAAGAGCCTTTATCTTACCAAGCTCAAGACCTTTATGATAACGTTTAGCATAACCATATTTACCTATTTTCTTAGGATTGTCTTTTTCGAGCTTATTCTTTGCTTTTGAAGCATTAGCTGGAGAACCAGCATTTGCAATCCACTTAACGATAAAATATTTGTTACCGATTTGCGTAAAACCATTCGCACCCTTGGAAGCATAATTACTAATTTGGCTTGATGCCTGACCGCTTGTGCTATAACCTTTTTTACTTAGCTTCTCATAAGTCCAATAATCATTAGACTTCAGCGCAGGTTTATTCGGGTTATTATTTTTATCATAAACTGTCTTTGGTCTGGTCGATACTGTCGCACTTCCACCTGAGCTACTACCTCCACCAGAACTTGCAACACTTGAAGAAGCAGAGGCAATACCAGCCGCAGCGTTTTTTGCAGCTTGTACTTCCGTATTGTAGGCATTTACAGTAGCATCGGCTTGTCTCTGACAAAGTTTCTCATATTCTGATGTAAAATTAGCAAGTGTCTGTTGTCTACCGCTTAGTACTTCAGCTTCCCAATTTGCACCAAGAATTTGTGAAGCGTAGAGTTTATTCTTTTCATCATCGTATTTAGAAGTACAATCTTCCCATTGCTGTTTTAAATTATTATAATAATCAACTTTTTCTTCATAGCTTGTTTTTAGTTGTTCATTACTATTAATTTGTGATTCAACAGCAACATATTGATTTTTGAAATTTTCAATATCTGCCAGATTGTTTGAAAGAATTATACGTTGATATTCTGATCCTAAGTATTGCTTAAGATTCATAGTATCTTGTGCGTCCGAAAAAGCATCGGATATTTCATTCCACTTATCTTTAAACTCATTAAGAGTATCAATATAATTATCAATATCGTCTTGTTGTTTCTTTAAATTAGCAACATCTACATCATATTGTGCATCATGTAATGAATCTTGAGCGTCACGAATAGCAGAATTGTCTGTACTATATACAAATTGACCATCTTTTAAAAGATATTTTGTCTTTTGAGAATTTGCTTTATTCAGATTGTAAATAGCTTCTTGTAACTTTTTCTGACGTTCATATTCATCATTTTCATCAGACATAGCGTCAATAATATCCTGAATAGAATCTTTTTTCTTATTAGCTTTTTTGATTTCATCATCATATACTTTTTGAATTGCTGATAAGATAGAGTCGTATTTATCTTTCTGTTCGTTAAGTTTATCATTATTCTTCTCAATAACATCAATCTTATCTTTCCATTTATCAATTTCGTCATCGAGAAGTTTTGTGACACCTTTAAGCGCAGCATCATAGATAGATTTTTGCTCATCAATCATGTCCTTGACAGCAGAATAGTATTTACTAGCAGAAATTTCACCATTCTTATACATTCTTTCAAGTTCATCAGAAACATACTGTGAATACTGCTGATATGTTATCTTACCTGCTTCAAGACGGGCTTTCTGATATGCCATGAATTTATCAAGATATTCTTCGTTCTGCTTTTCGGCATCGCCGCCAGAGTTTTTACCACCTGAACCAGATTTGCCAGATTTGCCAGAAGATTTATTATTTTTTAGCTTATTGTTATAGTTATTGGTTACACCCTTGCTAGGAGTATAACTTCGTTGTTTACCACTTGAATCTGTTGGAGTAGTACTGAATTTCTTATAATCTACTTTTTGTGCTGCTATATTAGAAGATAAAACTTTACCAAAACTAGATATAGCAGAGCCAATTGATTTAAGAGAAGAAGAACTTCCCTTAATATCATAAGTTAGATTCGGAATATCACCGCCAACAATCTCTTTGCCACCAATTTTAATAGCTGAGAAATGTTCAACTCCATTTACTTTTGGAGCAAAATTTATTGTAGCTTTGAAATTGCCTATCTGATTACCAAGTTCAGCAAATAATGTACTTACAGCATTTGCCATCTGTTCGATAGAAGCGTTAGTATTACCTGCTATTGCTTGTGATGCTAAAGCTTGATTATCTACACTATTAGTAAGACTATTTGCAATCTCGGAAGTGGTTGTTCCCATAGTACTTGCAATCTGGTCAGCCATATAACCGCCATTTTGAACAATATAAGCTAAATCTTCTGCGATAACCTGTGCGTGAGCAGTAAATTCATCTGAACCAGCCGTAATAGCCCCACTTGTAATCTGTTCAAGCGAATAGATACTGTCTTGATACTGATTGATGCCTTCAATAGCCGAAGCTAGGTCACTCTGAGCATTGTCAAGAGCTTGGTTTGTTCCATCAGATATAGCTTCTCCATTTTCATTCCATGCTGCTGAATTATTTTGTAAATCATCAGTAAGAGCAGACAACGTTTCAGCCATAGAAGTATATCCATCAAGATATTCCGTAGCTGATATTTCTCCCTTATTATAACTATTAATAAGGTCTGACATACCAGAAGCTACTTGCTGTGTGGAATCCGTAAAGAATTGTTGTGCAGCCGCAGCTTGATCCGTAAACTCACTAAAATCGGTATTAGCTAATTCATCACGAATCGACTGGAAATAATCATGTGCTGAAATTTTACCATTCTGAAATTGCTGACTGAGATACGAAATACGATCACCAAAATCTGAACCATCAAAGAGAGTAGAGAAGGAAGGGATACTAGACTCTGTATTTTCAGCATTTTCAACTTCTTTAAGAGCATTTGCATAACTATCAGCAGACCATTTTCCATCCTTTAATGAATCGTTCTGTTCGTTAAGTGCATCTACAAATGCTTGGTTATTAACAAGTTTCTGTTGTTCTTCACTAAGAGATTTATAAAATTTGATAGCTTCGCTTTCATTAAATCTTGAATCATTGGATAAAGCTGCTGATGCACCAGCTGTAAGATTATCTGGAACATTATTATTTAACGATTTGCCATTTATCCTATTAATAAAGTCTTGTTCACCTTGCGTCTTAAAATCGTACAACTGAACCGCAGCATCTACTAAAGCATCAATATCATTGTGGAAATTTTGCTCGGCAATTTTCTGCAATGTTGTCATTGCATTTTTCTGTTTTTCTGTTGCCGTTTCAGAGTTGAAGTTCTTAATCTCTTCCGCATTATTGAATGCACCAAGAGCCTCTTTCATCTCTTTATCGGTCTTTTTGTCGTACTTGTTATTCTTTGAGCCATCATCCCATTCTGGTGTGATTTTAGCTTTGAATTTCCATGTTTCGACAACAGATTGAAGATCAGGATATAAACTCTCAAAATAATTAGCAACTTCATCATCGCCATTTTCAAGAGCCTTCTGTATAGCTTCTGACATATTCTGAGCGTACTGCTCTGATGCTTTCTTTGCTTCTTCTGAATCAAGACCATTCTCTGTTGCTTGCTTCTGATAGTTATGATAATCCGACATAGCCTTTTGATATGCACTTGAATAATCAGGATCTTTTAATACTTGATCATAAAGTACATATGCATCATACATATCTTTATACTTATCAGTAAGCTCTTGCGCATCATTTATCTGGTCTGATAATCTATTGGCATATTTATCTTCGCCTAATTGATTAGCAACCTCTTGAATACTCTGCATTTTCTCATATACTTCTTCAAGAGCACCATTTAATTCAAAATATGAACCTCTATCAGATATAACTTGTTTAGCACCCAGACTCTTGATATAATTATCAAGCTCTGAATTGTAACTCATATCAATTTTATCTGAATAAGATTTTTCATTTTTCTTCATCTGCTCAAAGTTTGAGCCTTTAAAAGCATTTTGAATTTTACCAACAATACCGCCTGTCTTATTGAAATCGTTAACCATCTTATTATACTGTGTCATATTAAGATTATTAAACGCATCAGCTTGACCTTTGACTGCATTGGTAATATCCTCTATAGCACCTTTTTCATCACCATACTTTTCAATCATTTCATTCTGTATGGTCATTAAGTCTTTACGTGCTTGAATAACATCTGCATATGGTGTAGAAGAATCATTTATCTTATCATTAAGTTCTTGGATTCTGTCCTTATAATCAGAAATATCATTCTCTGAATCTTTAAAATCATTACCAAGCGACTGTGCGCTATCAGCAAGTTTATCTGAATATGTAGCAAGTTCTATTACACCAGTAATAAGCTCTGATACTCCAAGCATTATACCCATATTCAGTGCGGTCTTAAAAATATTAAGTCCCACTGTTGCAACTTTTGAAGCTACACCAGTTTTAGTAACAGATGTTTGAATTGCTTTCTGATTTGTAGCAAATGTCTGTGCTGAACCTGTGCCATTCTTGATATTTACTGCATACTTTTGAGCTTCAACAGATGCACCTTTCATTGTGGTTGCAAATGTCTCTGTTGATACAGAGCCTTTTTGACATTCTGCTTCATATCTCTGTAAACATTCTATATCAAGTGCTGATTGTTTAGCAGCTTCTTCCTGTGCTATCTTTCTTGATGTAAGTGCTGTTACGATTTTCTGACCTGATAATGAAGTCTCACTATCATTCTTTGTTGTCTTAAAAAGACCTATATTCTTTACACTTCCGACAACACTAAGACCTAATAATGCTGTCTTAAATAATCCTAAGTGCTTTGTAGCAAGCTCAAAACCTTCGGCTATACCATTTGCAATTTCAAGTACTGTCTTTGCATTATCTCGTGATAACAGATTTTCAGATATTGCAACACCAGTTTGCTTTAACTTATTAGCCTTAGCATCAATAGAATCCATAGCAACATCCATCTCGGCTTGTGCATTACCTGCTGAATTTGCCATTGACTGCATACTCTTTTCAGCCGCAGAGAAATTACCTATGATCGAAGCTACGATCTGTCCTTGGCGCTTTCCTGCTAATACTTCAAGCAACTGTGCTTGGTTCTTATCTGAAAGCTGTGAATATATCTGGGAGATTTCTTTCAAGAGGTCATATGTACTCTTAAATGTCTGCTTTGAACTATCTGTAAAAAGTGAAATACCGCCCGGTGTTTTTGCTGTTTTTGTGAGATTTGCAATTGCACCGCTTAATTGCTCTACATCACCAGTGTAGGCTTCTGTCTCTTCATCATATCCTCGCACACGCATAGAAATTGTTTTTAGGGCATTTCCTACGGAATCGCTATCCCTTGTGATTTCTGTCGCAGCAGTACCAAGGGCTATTGTCTGTTCAAGAGTATTGTTTGCTTCTGCCATCGCACTTGATGACCTTGTAAGGAAGTCCACTATATCACTGTTATCTACAGCTTGAGTATTACCAACAATGTTGATTTTTGACATAATTCCGTCAACAACATCATCCACATTCTCATTACCAATATTAAAAGCCTTCATCACTGACACAAGACCATTAGTTGCGTCATCAAGATTCATGCCAGGAGAAATAGTCTTGAACATAGCAGAATACTTAGCCATCTTTGTAGCAGCATCCTTTGAGCTGTATCCTAAACGTGACCATGCCGATGCTTGCTCAATAATAGCTTTAGTACCTACACCCATTTGCTTTGCAATATTAGGTGCATCTGTATAGAACTCTTTTAACTGTGCATCTGTCATGGTGGTAGTTTTTCTCAAATCAACCAATGCAGTATCAAGTTCATTAACAACTGTTGGTATCTGTCTTATGAGATTAACTGCACCCATAACAACTGTTGTAGCTGATACCCACACCTTAAATGAGTCAATAGCTTGTCTAAGCTGATTTGAAAAACTTGCTCCCAGTTTATTTAAAGCTCGCATTGAATTTTCTGTCTGCTTAAATGAAGTAGCTATATTATTATGCTCAACTTTTGTCATAGCAACATCTAAATCACGAAGCGAAGAAATGTAGATTTCATTCTGTGCTATAACCTCACGAGTCGCAGCAGTATTTTTCTGATTCCACTCTTCTATGTAGTTTGCAAGTGTTAATCTCTGATATTCTGTTGCAAGTAAACTATATTCCGCTTTGGTCTGTTTCAAAGAGTTCTGTGTTTCTTTTAACACACTGTTCACTTTTTCAAACTGATTTACTATCTCATTACCACTTGCACCATTACTCATCATATTCTGCAAAGTAGCATATTCAGTCTTAACTGCTTCCATTTTGGAATTTACTTCATCAGTAGAAAGTCCTAATTTTGTAAAGGAGTTTTCAAGATTTGTAATAGAAGTAGTAGTGTTTCCAAACTGTCCCATAGAAGTCTCAATAGATTTGAGCTTTTCTGCATACTGTACCGCAGTTTCAAGTACCTTTACATCACCTGTCTGTACAAGTCCTGCTTGCGTTTTGCCGTTTCCTTGTATCTTTTCACGTTGCATATTGAACTGCTTTAAAGCACCTTCGGCGTCACGCACTGTAAGAGTGAGTTTTTGTATCTTACCGCTTGCTTCTTCAACACCAGTAACCTTTACATCAGACCAACCATTAGCATTAGCGAGTCGGTTTATCTCTACCATCTGCTTTTCAATTGTATTATGAACCTTACTCATATAAGCTATATTATTGGCTTTTAAGTCACTTGTATTAAATACTTGTGTAGAAGCAACATTAGACTGTTCCTTTTTAAGAGTCTTAATCTTTGATGTTACTGTATCAATTGATTCTGCCCACTGTTTATAAGCCTTTGACCAATTTTCAGTACGTCCTTCATTAGCTTCAATATCCTTGACTTTCTGCAATGCTTTTGCACACTGATTAAGTTCTTTTGATAAATCCTTTGGTGTATTATCAAGTCCTTTCAGCTCTGCATGTAATCCCTTAATAGTCTCTTCACCATTTGCAATTTTAGATACTGCTCGGTCAATAGGACTAAGCTGTTTACTAAAATTCTGTGTAATTTTAGCAGCTTCCGTATTAAGTGAATTAAATGCACTCTTGACTTCATTGACTGTAGTTGCGCCTGTTTTCAGTCCTGCAAGTTTTGTTTCAAAATCCTTTAATGGTGTATCAAGACCACTAAGTATTTCTGCATTTGTTGACTTGAATTTAGCAAGCTCTGTTGTATAATCAGAGAATGCTTCTTCAATAGCGTCTATCTGCTTAATAGCTCCTGAATCATTGAGATGAGAGCTTGTGTTCTCAAAATATGTATCAGTAACATTCCCATTGTTATCTGTTACTTGTCTAAAAGCATAGTTAAGAGACTCTACTTCACCAGTCGCACGTTTTACATTCAGTGTAAAAGTTCGCATCATACCATCATTGTCAAAATGTTGAGTTGTGGCAATTACAGCTTTTTCATTTTGCAATAACTGACTAAGTTGATTTTTTGCGTCTCCAATATCACTTGCTTCTTTTGGCATATTACCAATAACTGATGTATTAGAAGTAACTGCTTGAATTACACTGCCTGTCTGTTGATATGCCTGCTGTTGTTTCTTCTGATTAGCAACGACAGCGTTAGTGGCATTATTAGATGCTTGTGCCATCTGATTTTGTAGATTAGCTTGTTCTGTCTTAAGTATTTCAATCCTTTGAGAGAGCTTTTCCAACATCTCAAGCCATGTATTTAAGTATGTGGTAGTCGCGCCAGTGCTTTGAGCAGGCATTAAATTACTATCACCATACATAGCTTCTTTGGCTATTTTAAGTTCATTTACAACTGCATTTATTTGGTCGCCAAATGAATTAATGCCTTGGAAATTAGGCTTGATATTAAATAACTCACTCCATATCTCATCGAGTTTTGTTGAGCCATTTTCTACTGTTGTAAATGTAACACCTAAGTTTCTGAACTGATTATTAAGCTCACGTATTGACATTCCAGTGCTTTGTATTGTTTCGGCTTTGTCACCTACAAAAATTTTCTTTCCTTGAAAATAATCAAGTAAGTCCATCTGCTCTTTAAAGCCACTTAAATCTCTTGTAGCTCCAAACTTATTAAGTACATCAGAAAGATTGCTTATCTTCTGTGTAATACCTTCCCATGCACTGTCAGAGTTAGTTTTTAATGCTTCACGAGCTAGTTTGTTAATTTCTGCTGTTAGAGACTGTACGTCCTTTGTTACTGACGGATCAATCTTTGCTCTATTGAGATTAAAGTTCTTGAATATATCAGCGTTGTTTAATTTTTGTACTGAAAATGAAGAAAATATATTCTGAATATCTTGTTTGACATGATTAAGATTTGCCTGTAGACTCTGATTAATAGAATTGCCGAGCTGATTACCTATCTGCTGACCTGTTTTCTGTGCAGATTGTGTAGCCCCATTTGTATTAATATTTCCCAAATTAATATTTACTTTGCTAAATGCAGTATTAAACTGAGAAATCATATTGTTAATTGCGGTCTGGTCTACTTTGACATTGTTTAGATTTATCTGAACCGCATTAAGTTGTTGAGTAAGATTTGTAACGACATCTTTACCCAAGGTTGCTTGAACTTCAACTGTTGTAAGTTGCTTTTTCAAGGCTTCTATATCTGAATTTAGTTGCTGTTTAGACTTAGAACTGTCAAGACTTGCAACCAATCCTATTTGAAATTCGCTCATTGTCGTTTCCTTTCTGAAAATAAAAAAAATATCTATGTGATATAGATATTAGGAAGTAGAAAGGTAGGCTATTACACCTACTATTCCAGTTATTTAATTAGTATTCCTTGTTTTATTAAATCTTGTTTTAACATTTTAACTGCATTTTTAGCACAATACTTTTCAAACTCATAAAAGTACTTATGCTTAACAGATTCTTCCGTTGTCCATCCTCCATGAGAACCTTCATTTGCTTCATATATCTGTAAAGCCCCATCCCATGACCATCCAGTTTTTTGTATCGGATAATACATAACATCAGGATTCATAAATATAATACCGCAAGTCTCTGATAACATCTCTGTCATAGCTGACCTATAAAACTGCATGGTTCTGTGATATTTCTTCGGATTGAATACATCATAATACTCTGACATAATGTACTGCTGTAATACTTCTAACAACTTATTACATGTATTCTGTACCGCCTTTGAACACGCTTTATTAATCTGTTTTTCAAGTTCTGCATAGCTTGTAATTTTAGCCATTAGCTTTGTCCTTGGCTATCTCTGCAAGTGCTGTAATAAACTTTGTCTGAAACTCATCAGTCGGAACATCTTTGAGTGTATTATATAAATCTGTTACCAGTTTAGTAATTCCCTCCTGCTCCTTGATTATCTTGTCAATAGCTGTATATACTGCTAACTTTACTCTGTGTTCTTTTCTTTTCATTCTTACATATGTAAACATTGTTTATCTCCTTATTCGTTATTTATCTATTCCTATATATGTCTTTACTGTAAATTGTTCCATATCATTTCTAATTCAGATAATAGTATGTACTTACAATCACCATCATTTTTTTCAAGATTTGAAACTGCTTGATCATACTCTGATTTAGAGCTGAATACCATTATAATATCTTCAATTGTCATCTTTCTTAAATAAATTGTGTTCATAAAATCACACTGAACAAGTGTCTTTAATATTCTTTTTGTTAAATCATTCATAGTTATCATATTTTTTTCCTTCCTAAGATTTCAAAATCTTTGTATTGTCTGTAAACGTCTTGCATATCATAATCATAACTGCTTGTACTATTATCAGCACGAAGATAATAAGTTGAAAAATTTATCCCAACTATTCTATAAATTGTATTGTTGTACTTAATTCGATTTCCGATATTTAGCATAATTTTCCTTTGAGATTTTGGATTGAATAATCCGACAGAATTGATTAATGTGTATTAATGATATAGCTTTCAAGTTTTCTAAAAAGATTGTCGTTTAGGTCGATTTTACCTAGTTTAAAACGCGATAATACATCTTTGTCAATACCACAAGTATTAGCAATATAAACCTGCTTCTCACGCTTTGTACGCTCTATTAACTCATTACGTAATTCTTCCTGTGTCATGCTTTCCCTCCTTATTTTCTAGCTATTTATCTATTTTTGTAGATATAAAAAATATTATCAGAGCAAAATACTCTGATAACTCTTTTCGTGCAGTTGGAAGGACAGATTACGTTTGAAATAATCTGCCCTAGTCACTGTAATTGTTTTGAACGTACCGACAACAATATCGGCACTCGGTACTATTATCAATACATTGTTGTTTGATGACAATATACTGACAATTTTATAATAAAGACTACTAGGAACACTCTACTAGCAATCATTACTATCAGTCGGGTAGGTGGAACACTTCCTACCCAAAATTTATAATAAACACTCAACTCAATTAAAAGTGAATACGGAAAAAGTGCATCTGATTATTTAACAGGTGTTCAGGAAATGTATCGTGTTGGTTTTGATAATGCATCAGAGATGTCAGCAAATACAAAAAACGATTATCACGGAATAAGTTGAGTGTTATTATCAAGTGTGGAGCTGTTCACTCCACTTTAAAGATTTAAATGATGTTTTCTGCAACGAGTCTTTAGCAAAAAATACATCTCAGTTAAAAGAGAACACTTTTAGAAACATACAGAAATATATTATCAATTAGCTTTTACATACTAAATTGATGTTGGAATGTGTACCAACGACAAATATTTATTTAATTTATCTGCATCAGCATCTATCAAATTGATTTGTCCGTTTTTAAATCTGCTCAAATCAATCTTGCTGATCCCAGTCACATTAGAAATTGCAACTGCCGACAAACCGCTTGATATAATGTCTGACAACATAATTCTAAGGTCATTCTGACTCATATTGCCTCCCTATATCTTTTTTATAATAATTTTTGTAAGAGTTATTTCTCTCCCTATTATAAATTGACGATTTTTAAAAGCAGTTGCATTTTAGCCTTATTTTTTATAGCTAAATTTAATATTATTTTTTCATAGTGAAATAGCCAAATTATTTTCCATGTTTCCTATCATATTCTAACTGTGTCTTACACGTTGGATTCTTACAGATTTTCATATTACCTATTTTTATAAATTTTGTATTGCAGTATGGACATTTAGCAATCGGTCTATCATTATTATGCTCATAGAATGATATGATAGGATTTCTCTGTGTACTTTCTATTTCATACGCAAACTCGCTCTTATCATCTTTGGGAATATTTACTGTTAGCTCCATATCTTTCCCATGAGCTTTAACAGAAACAACTTTCATATCAGCTAAACGATTGATACCCTTTTTAGCAATACAAACACCATCACCAATCATTCTGTCGATTCCTTTACAAGTTAATGCAGACCTTTTGTTGGCATATATCCATACTTTGCCAGACTTACTACGTTTCTGCTGAACCATTAAGATAAATAAAAGTTCTCTGTCATTACTACAATTCTTTCTATAAGGAAGATTATCAATCCATTCCAATTCTGACTTATAAATAGATACTGTTGATAGATTTTCTTTATCTTCTATGAGTTTTTCAATAACCTTGTTTCCTACCTCTTTAACTGCTACTTGCTTCTCTTTAGTCCATGATTCATAATGCCCTCTTCTCTTAAGCACTTCATTAGGATTCTTTGTATTATGTTCAATATTTTTTACGATAATTGTCACCATAGCAGTTCCACAAGATATTTTTGCCACTATCACAGTTTTCTCTCTGTAAATACTCAAATTCAGTAAGATACGTTGCTGCACGTTCTCTATTACCATTAAAGATACTACTTATCATTTTTTCGCACATATCATAGAAAACATCATACTTGCTTATCTTTTCACGAATAGCATCGGATTTATCTAACTGATTAATCTCATTGTTGATTCTAAACGTTAATGACTGTTCTTTTCGCTTCAAATCAAACATAAGATTTTTCAAATCATTATATTCTTCGCTCTTAATATCCACTTTGATTCTGTTATCTAATAACATAGCAACATTGAATTTATCATCTGATTTCCACTTATATTTTTTATTTGCAGTCTCTTTACGAATATAAGCACATATGCGGTCACAATTACTATTGGAAATTTTTTTACAATTATCACGCTTCTTATCTTTAGCATACTGGAAAAAATAAGGTGGCTTTTGATTAATTAACTCATCATATGTTTTCTCATACTCACCAAGAGAAATATTTTGCTGCGTTTTCGGAAAATCAATCGTTAAATTATTGTAACAACACATCACTTTATTAAATGTATCATCAATCTGTGCATTATTATAGTTTTTGGTCATAGCATTTGATATATCACCAATGTTAGAATTATCCATACTTGCCACAAGTGCCTTATAAATTGCTTCCTTTGTAATCTGTGGTTTATCCGCATCAAATCCTTCATAATACAGTATATTCTTGTCGGTCGGTACACACTCAATTATTGTCTTATTAGGTGTAATCAATGCATGGTCTCCGTCAACATCAAATTGCAGTATTCTACACAATAAATCGTGACTACTAACAACTAAATCATCACCTACAAACCATTCCTTGCATTGGTCTAATACTTCATCTTTCACAAGTTTTCTAATCCCATGCTCCATATAAAGATGTGGGCTTCTAAGACAATCAACTACTTCATATTTGTTATACGGCTCCTCATTATAAAAGCTACAATACACTTGCTCTCTTGGAATAATGCCTTTGGGATTCTCAATACCACAAAACAGCCATTCGCAGAAAGCAAATAAATCAGGACAAATATAAGCATATAATGAGTCTTTTAGTATCAGCTTATTACCACATGCTTCACGTCTCTCACTTCTGAATTTGTTTTCCATTTTCTTTTGAATATATTTGTCTTGAATAAGCTCTGGATATGCTTTAATAGCATTAGAAAGATTTGGTTCACTTAATATTTCTGCAATCTTATTTGCGTCTGTTTTCATTTCATTGAGATAATCTAAGGTATCAGCACATAAATCTTTGATTTTTTCATCTGTTAATTTATTGCTATCTAACGTCTGATTAAATTGATAACCTGTCTTTTCCCATCCTTTGGATTCTTCAGCAAAATTATTTATTGCAATCTTTTTATCATAAGCATTATATGCTTCTTTTAATTCTTCCCACGAATCATAATATTTCCACATTTTTACTTGCGATGCAGTCAGTATGATTTTTATGTTTTCTTTTATAATATCATGCTTTTTACCCCATGGATCAGAAACTATTGCACTTGGCTTAACACCTTCAACTTCGCCTAGCTGTAAGAACTTTCTAAAATCTAAAGGAAATACACAACCTTTAATATGACCACAACGAATCTGACAAGAATAAGGTAACACTCCCGGCAGAAACATTCCTGCACCATCTGTCTGCGGTATCTTAATGTCCTCGTTCCTTATTGATATATTAGTGATACTATTATCGTCATGGTCAATACACTCAACTTTTTCATTAATAATAGTCTCAAAATCTGGTACAATCAAACAATCATCAAGTGTTAGCTGATAATCATTCGGTATAAATGAAGTAGAAAGCAGCAGTCCATTATATGCAAGTCTCTTTCCAATATTGCAACCGCCCTTTGCATTTACTACATCATCTGTCAACCCTAACATAATCTCCTGTTCATGTTCCTTGTAAAAATCTTCTTTTAAAAGAATACTCTCTCCACGCTTCATCTGATTTGTTGTGCTTGTGTAAAAGATATAATGCTGTCCGTCAATATCTAAACCTCGCTCAATAATCTGGTGCAATACTTCATTGAGCTTTGATGTCTTAAGATATACAATCTCCATTACAAGAGGTTCAGGTTCAGAAAAATCTGTAGCCATTCTAGCAATCTCACTTTCAGCTAGTGCAACTTGTTTATCAATATTTTCACGCTCTGAACCTTCAATTATCTTACCTTTATCATCATAATCATATAAGTATAGTCGGTTTCTATCAATTTTTCTAACACCTTTATAAGAAGCTATACATTTATCTCGTGTTTTCTTTGCTAAAACTTTTTCTTTTTTTTCATCTTTATATAACATATGATAACTACGCTCTTCATCTGTAAGAGCATCAAACGTACTTAACTTATATATTCTAAATCTTCTCGGCTCAAATTTTTTCTTATCGTTCATTCACATTCTCCCATTCATAAAATTCTTTTGTACTATATCATTCTCTTTTTACATCATATAAGTTGTACTTTGAGTTGTTCTGAAATAATCATCTGGATTCTCGCCTTTTGCTTTAAGCTCCTCTATTGATTCTTCAACTAACTTGTTTATTTCTTCCTCAGATACACCAAAAGCTCTTGCCATATCGGATGATGTACATATAAACTCTTCACCCACCATTTCTGATATTTCTCTGCATAGATTCAGATAAATCAAATCATAAGACATACCATCCTTGTAGCTACCATCTACAATCGGTGCTATCAACTCTTCTGTCACACCATATTTACCATAATTTACTAAAATATTCTGTACTAATAACTCTCTTGTCATAATATCTATTCTCCTTTACACTTTTCCTTCTGTT
>ENA-OQKV01000044-OQKV01000044.1-human-gut-metagenome-genome-assembly--contig:-NODE-44-length-49206-cov-7.634508_pt1 | contig 49206 bp, 43 predicted proteins | sample MGYA00242655_ERZ504811 | MGnify/ENA primary metagenome ERZ504811 (study PRJEB26092, sample SAMD00036406) | human gut metagenome | host: Homo sapiens | study: EMG produced TPA metagenomics assembly of...
ATATAACAGATGAAGCAGTTCAAAAGTATATAAAAGAGCAAGCAGAAGAATCGAGACGAGAAGATTCGAGTAGTACCGCTTTATAGCGGGCCAGCAAAAGTGCTTGCGATACCGCCCTTTGGGGCGAGCAGTAACAATAGCCCTTTGGAGGGCTAATAATAAACCACCAGTTGAACTGGTGGTTGCTAACTAGAAAAGTATGTATTGACATTTTGTAAAAAAATTAGTAAATTATTTATTGAAAAAAATAAACGGAGGTTACTTATGGCGACAATTAAAGACATTGCACAACAGGTTGGTGTTTCAACCGCTACAGTGTCCCGGGTTTTGAATTATGATGAGACAATTTCTGTTACAGATGACACTAGAGATGCAATTTTTGAAACCGCAGAGCGCCTGAATTATAAGAAAAAGGTCATATACCCCAAAATAGAAAATGTATCCTTACTATTTTGGACTTCTAATCAGGAAGAATTAGAAGATATTTATTATAGTTCTATTTGTAAAGAAATGAAAAAACAGGCGGAAATGAGAAATGTGCAGATTGCAATCATTACAAAGAAACAGGGGATTGGGGCAGTTCCAAAGAATTCCAAGGCTTTTATTGGAATTGGATGGTTTTCGCAAAGAGAAATCAATGTTTTGAAAGAGATTACGAACCAGGGAGTGTTTGTTGACACATCACCAGATGAGAGTTTTTTTGATTCGGTACGCCCTAATCTGGATTCTATTGTAACTCAGATTGTGGATTTCTTTTATAAGAAAGGGCATAAGAATATTGGATTCGTAGGTTCGTCCGATTATGATATTAATTCGTTCGAGAGGGTAATGGATGTACGTGAATGGTCTTTTACAGAGAGTGTGAAATATTATGGTCTTTTTGATAAGAAGAAGATCTATATTTCAGAGGCCCTTAGTGTAGAGGAAGGATACCGTATTGGAATTAAAATGATTGAGGAACTAAAGAATGATCTTCCAACTGCTATTTGTGTGGCAAGCGATACACTGGCGGTAGGATTGTTGCAGGCATTTAATGAAAGAGGAATTTTGATACCCAAGCGAACGGAAATATTTAGTATCAATGATATTAATGTTGCTCAATATGTGTCCCCCCCATTGACAACTTTTCATATTGATATTCCTGCTATGTGTGAAAGTACGCTTGATCTCTTGTATGAACGTGTAATTAAAAAAAGAGAAATCACGAAAACTGTATATATTAATGGGAAACCAGTGTTCCGCCGTAGCTGTGTTAATTAAACGCTGAAGGGATTTGACATAGGATAAAACCATTTCATTTGTAACTAGTGTTATCAGATGAAATGGTTTTTTGTTTAGGAAAGTAAATTTATTTGTAGAAAAAAGCCCCCCATTTTTGTGAAAAATGCCAAAAAAAGAAAAAGACTTTTTCTTTTTTATAATTGATTGACAGATAAGTAAAATGTTGCTATTATATGGATAAATAATTTACCTATATATAGGGAAATAAATAATCAAAATAATAGTAAATAAATTAATAAGGAGAGAATATGGAATTTATAAAGGGAATGGACATATCAATGCTGCCGGAATTGGAGGATGCGGGCGTCACATATTACGATAATGGAAACCCGGAAGAGCTTTTAAGTGTTTTGCAAAAAAATGGGGTAAATGCCATTCGGCTTCGAATCTGGAACGACCCATATGATGTAAATCATTGTCCCTATGGTGGTGGAACAAATGATATTCAGGCTGTTTTAAATATTGCACAGAGAATCCGGGACAAAGGAATGTATTTTTTACTTGATTTTCATTATAGTGATTTTTGGACCGATCCGAAGAAACAAATAAAACCTAAAATGTGGAGGGACTTGTCAGGAGAAAAGCTGGGTTCTGCTATTTACCAGTATACGGAAACGGTACTCAGAGAACTAAAAGAAAAAGGTCTGGCACCAGATATGGTACAGGTTGGAAATGAGATTACGAATGGTTTTGTATGGCCGGAAGGTCAGCTTGACACGTATCTGTATCTGGAGGAAAAACAGCCGGAAAGAAAATATGAAAAAATGTTTTCATTGTTAAATAAGGGAATACAGGCAGTAAGAGATGTTGACAGTGGAATGAAAATTGTTCTGCACTTGGATTTTGGGGGAGATAATGGATTGTATCGTGAATGGTTCGATGCGGCAGAATTATACAATGTGGATTATGATGTGATCGGCTTGTCATACTATCCTTACTGGCATGCTTCTTTGGAAAAGTTAGAAAGTAATATCTGTGATATCAGTCAGCGTTATCAGAAAGATATTTTGGTTGTAGAAACTGCATATGGATTTACTCTTGAAGGGGAAGAGGACTGCAGTCTGGTTTTTACTCGGGAGTGCGAAAATCAGGGGGGATATCCGGCAACTCCAGAAGGACAGGCGGAGTTCCTGAAGGATTTAATTACATGTATCAGGAAGGTTCCGGAGAACAGGGGAAAAGGATTTTTCTATTGGGAGCCTGCATGGATTCCCGGGAATGGTACTACATGGGCGACTTTAGAAGGTCAGGAATATACAGGTGACAGGGCGCCGGTTGGAAATACATGGGCAAATCAGGCTTTATTTGATTATAAAGGAAATGTACTTCCGGGGCTGGCAATGCTTAAGGAGATTTAATTCGCAAATTAAATAATATATGGCTCTATAAAGCCGGAAAGAGAGGAAAAGAATGAAGAAAAAAGGTGTTGTGTGCTTACTGATGGGACTATCAATGATGATAGGTGCTTTGTCAGGCTGTGGGGGAAATAAGGAGGAATCCTCTGCTGAAACTGATTCAGGTTCAGTTGTTATCTGGACGAATCTGGAAAATGAAGCGGAAACTTTAAAGGAATATGCGGAAAAATGGGAAGCGGAAACAGGTAATAAGGTTGAAGTGATTCATGAAACCGCCGATATCCAGCAGTTTGCCCAGGCTGTAAAGAGTGCGGACGGTCCGGATGGAATCTATGGAATTGCAAATGACCAGCTTGCCAATTATATTGATGCGGGACTTGTGCAGGAAGTGCCGGAAGAGGTTTATAAGGATGAGGATTATGTTGCGGCTGCAGTACAGGCATGCTATGCAGAGGGTAAACGTTATGGGGTACCAGTGGCAGTTGAAACGAATGCTTTGTTTTATAACACAGATAAGATTAAAGAATTACCGGCAACTTGGGAAGAATTGCTGGAAGTGGCGAAAGAACAGGGAGGAATTCAGTTTGAAGCTTCCAGTATTTACTATGATTTAGGCTTTTTGCGGGCGTATGACAGCTATATCTTTAAATATGAAGATGGTAATTATGATGTGGAAGACATTGGTCTGGGAAAAGAAGAGGCTATAAAGGCTTATACATTTATCAATCAATTGGCATCAGATTACCAGTTTATTACCTCTGATATTACCAGTGATACTGCGAAGAGTAATTTTCAGAATGGCGTAACAGCATTTTATATTGGCGGTCCATGGGATATTGATGGTTTGAACAGTGCGGGTACGCCGTTTGCTGTTGCCCCTATGCCTCAGTTGAATGGAAAAAATTTTGTTACACCGGTTGGAACTCAGGTTGGTTTTGTAAGCTCAAAATCTGACAGTCAGGATATTGTCTGGGAATTCTATCAATATCTGATGGAAAATTCTGCACAGGACCTTTATGCGGCGGGAGGCAGGATACCTGCTCAGCTTGCAGCACAGGAAGCGATTGAAAAGGATGAGGCTACAGAAAGCTTTATCACGCAGATTTCTTATGGGGAGCCTTTACCTACTGCATCGGAGATGGGGCAGGTATGGACACCATTTGCGGATAATATGAAATTGATGTTTAACGGACAGGTTACACCGGAACAGGCGGCAGAATATATTGAAACTCAGGTGGCAGAAGGGATTGATATGATGAATTCAGGTAAGTAAGGAGATGAATCAATATGCACAAAAATAAGAAAAAAACAAATATTGCATATGCATTTATCGCTCCGGCTTTGATTTCAATATCGATTTTTACAGTGCTGCCGATTGTATATACAATTTTTATATCATTTACAAATTATAATATGTATCATCTGGATGATTTTAGTGTAGTAGGAATCACAAATTATCTGGACGTTATTCGGGGAAGTATTAGCGAGGTATTTTTCCCTGTGCTTGGTTGGACATTGGTTTTTGCGGCGCTAAGTACCGTAGGCTCTTATCTGATTGGTATGGGGTTGGCAGTACTTTTGAATAATCCACATATGCGCGAAGCCAAGATATACAAGTCACTTTTAATCGTACCATGGGCTCTTCCTGCTACGATAGCAATTTTGGCTTGGCAGGGTCTTTTGAATGAACAGTACGGTGGAATTAATAATCTGCTTCATATGGTTGGAATCTCTGGTATTCCTTGGATGACCAATGTATTCTGGGCACGGTTTGGGATTATTATAGTCAATCTATGGCTTGGGTTTCCGTATATGCTGAATGTATGCTTGGGAGGACTGCAGTCTATAGAACCTACATTTTATGAAGCGGCAAGGATTGATGGAGCGACAAAGTGGCAGTGCTTCAGGGAGATTACATTTCCTGTGATTACCCGATTGTCCATTCCTCTGATTGTATCCACATTTGCTTCCAATTTTAATAATTTTGGAAATATATATATGATTACTCAGGGTGGACCGGCAAGACCAGGTTCCCAATTTGCGGGCAGTACGGATATTCTGGCAAGTACAATTTATAAGATGACTACATGGTCAAATCGTTATGAACTGTCTGCAACATTAAGCGTGATTTCCTTCTTGATTGTTGGAACACTGACCTTAATTAATCTAAATATGTCAGGTGCATTTAAGGAGGTGGATTAAGTGAAAAAGTTGGAAAAAGAATCATTGAAAAATGGGGAACGTACTACATTATGGCTCAGCAGGATTGTTATCTGGGTGGTAATTATGGTAGTAATGTTTCCGGCATTGTGGATTATCATGGCTTCTTTTTCGAAAGGAGACAGTTTCTTCATGACATCTCTGATCCCTGAGCAGTTAGGAGTAGGAAACTATGTAAGTTTGTTTAAAGAAACAGATTTCATGTTGTGGGTGTTTAATTCCCTGAAACTTTGCCTTATTGTAGCGATAATCCAGTTGATTTTAACAAGTTTGGCAGCATACGCTTTTTCCAGAATGCGTTTTCCGGGAAAATCAAAAGGTCTTATGGCCTTGTTGGTGTTGCAGGTATTTCCGAACAGTATGGCATTAGCAGGATATTACATATTGATTTACAAATTTGGTTTGGCGGATAACTTTTTAGCGATTATTTTTGTGCTTGCAGCGGGCAGTGCATTTAATATATGGCTTTTAAAATCTTATATGGATGGAATTTCAAAAGAGTTGGATGAGGCAGCTTTTGTTGATGGCGCGGATCATTTTACTACATTTTTGAAAATTGTTCTTCCGCTTACAACACCGGAACTGGTGGTTATCTTTTTGTTCTCATTCATTGGTACCTATAGTGAATATGTGATCAGTTCTGTGTTTTTACAGTCACCAAAGAATTTTACTCTTGCAATTGGATTGCAATCCTTTATTACAAATCAATTTGCAGCACATTGGACATTGTTTGCAGCAGCGGCAGTATTAGCATCACTTCCAATTATGTTAATCTTTATGCTGTTACAAAAATATATTCAAAATGGGTTAACCGCGGGCGGCGTCAAGGGTTAATTGAAAAAGGAAGGAGAGCGTGTATGAAAAGAAATATAGTTAGTAAAGCCATAATGGGACTTGCACTTGGTCTTATGGTGCTTGCTGGAACTCAAAATGAAGTCAAGGCTGAACGGTCAAATGCTGATTATTCTGATTTTATTCGAGGTGCTGATGTGTCTATGCTTAAAGACATCGAAGATCTGGGTGGAGAGTTTTATGACAATGGAGTGAAAAAAGATGCTTTAGAAATTATGAAGAATCATGGCGCAAACTACGTACGGTTAAGATTATGGGTAGATCCGTATGATAGTGAAGGTAACAGCTATGGTGGAGGAAGTAACGACTTTAATACTACGTTGTATCTTGCAAAACGTGCGCAGGAGAAAGGGATGAAAGTACTTATTGATTTTCATCTTAGTGATTATTGGGCAGATCCTGGTACACAGTCAAAACCAAAAGCATGGGAGAATTTATCTTATGATGAATTAAAAACTACACTATATAACTATATGAAGAATACATTGAATGATTTCAAGAATCAGGGTGTCGTTCCGGATATGGTTCAGGTTGGAAATGAAACATCTTCCGGTATTCTTTGGGATGAAGGAAAAATAGGAGGAGATTATACTGACTTTACCCAGCTTGCAGAACTGCTGAATCAGGCAATTAGTGGTGTTCGGGCATCTGTTGGAAATCAAACGAAAATAGTTTTGCATTTGGATAATGGTGGAAATAATTCTTTGTACCGCTGGTGGTTTGATGGAGTAACCGGATGTGGTTTTGATTTGGATTTTGATATTATTGGTCTGACCTATTATCCTATGTGGCATGGAACAATGGATGATTTGCAATACAATTTGAATGATATTAGTGCGCGTTATAATAAAGATGTAATGATCGTGGAAACTGCATATGCATTCACATTGGCTGATGGCGACGGATTGGGAAGTTCCTTTAGCCCGCAGGATGAAGAAATTGGCGGCTATCCGGCATCTGTACAAGGTCAGAAAGATTTTATGAGCGATCTGGAATCGGTAATCTTAAATGTGCCTGGAAATCGTGGACTTGGTTTCTTCTATTGGGAACCGGAATGGATACCGGTAGAGGGAGCATATTGGGGAACTGAGGCAGGAAAAGAATATATAGAGGATAACGGTATCTTATCCAATCCTTGGGATAACCTCGCGCTTTTTGATTTTAATGGAAACGCATTGGAATCTATTGATATATTCCAGACACCTGAGCAGAATCTGGTAACTAACCCAGGTTTTGAGATCGATGGTTATACTAATAGTCCTACAGGTTGGAATGTATGGCTTGATGATGGCGTAAATGGTGAAACGGTAAAAACAGAGGGCAACGGATTTGATGGAAATTACAAATTGTCTTTCTGGAATGAATCTGCTTATGGATGCTCAATCTATCAGACCGTAACAGGACTTGAGAATGGCACATATACATTGTCTGCGTGGGTTATGACGAATGCCAATCAGACCGTGAATCAGCTTTATGTAAAAAATTACGGTGGTGAAGAGATGAATCAGACTTTGCCAGTTAGCGATTTGGGCTGGAATAAAGTTGTTATTGACAATATCCAGATTACAAATGGACAATGTGAATTAGGTATCTATAGTATTGCTAATGGTGGAGACTGGTGTAATATTGATAACGTGATGCTGCGTAAAAAATAATATAAAAAGTAAAGCAATGTGAAAATTTGAACGATCGACTAATGTAAAGTTCGATGAGTTTATTGTATCTTGGCAGACAGTTTAGCCGCTCAAACTGTCTGCCATTATTTTGATATTTGATTTGGAAACCTATGGAGCGAGATTAATATAAAGACGATATATGAAGAGGGAAACGCAAATTTTTGATAAGCAGTTTTATCTTCTAATTATACAATATGGTAAATGTTAAAACCGGAGCTTTAGATAGAGTTCTGGTTTTTTACTTTTTCGATAAGTTGTTTTCGGATTGAAAAAAGGTTTTACGTCCGAGGCTTTAGTATATTTTTTTAGGACATACCAGCAGAAAGTCAGATGATTTTATTCGTGTATTTCATAGAAGGCGATCTATTAAGTAAAATCCGTAGTTATGGTACACTATACGAAAAACGGAGGATAAGGTATGAATTTAAAGGAGAAAGTAGAAGTATATTTAGAATATTGTGAATTTAGGAAAGAGCTTGACAAAAAGACTTTGAAGGCTTATCGGATTGATTTACGTCAGTATTTTGAATTTGTTGCATGTGTGGAGCCTGGGAAAGAAAAAATAGAAGAATATATCACGGGTCTGCATAAAAAATATAAGCACAAAACAGTAAAGCGGAAAATTGCATCAATCAAAGCATATTATAATTATTTGGAAGAGGAAGAAATCATTGCAGAAAATCCATTGAGAAAAATAAAGGTTAAATTTAAGGAAACAGTAATCCTCCCACGTACAATTCCCAGAGAGGAAATTGAGCAAATCTTGAATTATATGTATAAGTGTTTGGATGAGTCTGATAAATCTGCGTATAAATTCCGGTTACGAGATATAGCGGTGGTGGAAACCTTTTTTGCAACAGGGGCAAGAGTATATGAGATCTCAAACATTCGCGAAGATAGCATTAATTTGAATACAGGATTGATAAGGCTCATGGGAAAGGGGGGAAAAGAGAGATATGTCCAGATTAGTAACACTTCAGTCCTAGAAACCTTGAAAAAATATTATGCCGAAAATGTACAGGCAATCAAGAAGAGCGGATACTTTTTTGTGAATAGAAGAGGAAATAGATTTACGGAGCAATCAATGCGCTTGATGCTGAAAAAATATACGAAACTGGTGGGAATTGAAAGGAATATAACGCCACATATGTTTAGACATACATACGCAACGCTTCTAATGAAGAATGATATAAACCAGAAAGCGGTAGCCGCTGCGCTGGGGCATTCAAAATCAATCATTACGGTGGACACTTATACGGATATACAGGCGATTATTGCAGATTGTGTTCAGGAGATTCAGTCGTTTATTGAGGAGGTTCATCCCTATGATCACACAGATGCGGAAATGCTGAAAAACATGTTTCAGGAGATTGTTATAGTAGAAGATGATGCAGAGCAGGAAAGCAAAGAGGAAGCTGCGCCGGTAATCATTGTGTACGATTATTCGGATGTGACAGAGATGGATGATATTGCAGAATGGTATTTGGAGGAAGAGGTAGCTTAGGCTATCTCTTCTTTTTGGAGAAATAAGTTTATATATTTTTAGAAATGTTAAATGATTATAGTGGTCTGATAACAGGTCAAAAAATGAAAATACTGTGTGCATTGTTTTTTTGCAGCAAGTTGGTTATAATGTTATTAAGAATAATTAGGAAAGGTGGGGCAGACGGATGGAAAAATTGCAGGATATAGAATTGAAAAAGATATTGACGGAATTGGCAGATATGTTACAGAAAGTATATCAAGAAAAACTGAAAGCAGTAATTTTATATGGGTCTGTTGCACGTGGAACAGCTACCGATGAGTCGGATATAGATATTATGGTTCTTGTGGATGGAACTGATCAGGAATTAAGGATGTTTGAAGATAAACTGAGCGATGTTTCAACGGATATTTCGATAAAGTATTTTAAGGTTTTTTCAATTATTGATGTCAGTTACCAAGAATATATGACGTGGATGACAATTTCTCCATTTTATAGAAATGTGTCCGAGGAAGGAGTGGTTCTGTATGCAGCTTGATGTAAAAACTCTTTCAGAATATCGCTTCGCTCGTGCCAAAGAAGATATGGAAGCGACTGTAAGCAATCACCGGTCAGGATTTTATAAGGTTGCGATAAACAGATCATATTATGCAATCTTTCACGCGATTAGGGCGGTAAATATTCTGGGAGGCTTTGATGCTTCGAAGCATAGTTCTGTAATTGCTCATTTTAATCAGGTTTATGTGCATGGAGGAAAGTTCGATAGGGGTACATATAAACTGATAGACAGTGCATACCGCATTAGAGAAAAATGTGACTACTCAGATTTCTTTATTGCATCAAAAGAGGACTCGGAAAATCAGATTTGCAATGCAAAAGAATTTCTTAATAGAGTAGAGAACTTTTTGCAGGCAGAAGGAAAAAATGAAATGTTATAGAGATAGAGAACCGTTTGCTTTTCACGCAGGCGGTTTTTTATTTTGTTAAAAACATAGTAGTAATTATAGATTGGTCTTGTGTTTATATTTCTTTTTTGCTACAATGAGAAAAGAACAGATGTTCGCAAGCAAGAATTGAATATTTATACAATCAGATGCATAAGCTGACAAAGAAAATTTAGGATTGTACCTTTATAATTATGTTGTTTTGTGCTATTCTGTTTTGAAGAATGACTGGGCGTTATGGTAAGTGACGCCCAGTCAAAAAAAATATTTTTAGTGACTTTATTCGTGTAATTGCCATTTTGACTAAAAAAAATAAAGGCCATTACACGAATTTTGACCTCAAATTACACGAATTTTCTGGTTGATACTAGTCGTATCGGGAGGTATTGAAGTGGAAAACGAACAGAAAAAGTTTAAATTAGTGTCAGATTATCAGCCGACCGGAGACCAGCCGCAGGCAATCGAAACCCTTGTCAAAGGGTTCCGGGAAGGCAACCAATGCCAGACTTTACTAGGGGTTACGGGCTCTGGCAAGACTTTTACGATGGCGAATGTGATCCAGCAGTTGAACAAGCCGACTTTGATTATTGCGCACAATAAGACGTTGGCGGCGCAGCTTTACGGAGAATTCAAAGAATATTTCCCGGAAAACAGCGTCGAATACTTTGTCTCCTACTACGACTACTACCAGCCGGAGGCTTACGTGCCGTCTTCGGATACGTATATTGCGAAGGACTCTGCGCGGAACGATGAGATTGATAAGCTGCGGCTTTCCGCGACTTCTGCACTGAGTGAGCGGAACGATGTCATTGTGGTTTCCAGTGTTTCGTGTATCTATGGAATCGGAAGCCCGAAGGACTACATGGAGATGATTATTTCGCTCCGCCCGGGAATGGAGAAGGACCGGGACGATGTGATCCGGCAGTTGATTGATATTCAGTATGACCGGAATGATATGGATTTCCACCGCGGTACGTTCCGCGTGCGCGGTGATGTATTGGAGATTTTTCCGGCGGAGGAGACGGACAAGGCGGTGCGCGTCGAGTTCTTCGGGGATGAGATTGACCGTCTGGTGCAGATCGATACGCTGACGGGTGAAATCTTATGTGAACTGAACCACATCGCAATCTTTCCTGCCTCCCACTACGTTGTGCCGATGGACACGATCCTGAAAGCAACAGGCGAGATTGAAAAGGATATGGAAGAGCAGGTGAAGTTCTTCAAGCACGAGGGAAAACTGATCGAGGCCCAGCGCATCGAGGAGCGGACCAATTTCGATATTGAGATGCTCAAAGAAACCGGCATCTGTTCCGGCATCGAAAACTATTCGCGTTACCTCTCCGGATTAAAGCCAGGCGAGCCGCCCTACACACTGATGGACTATTTCGGAGATGATTTCCTCATCATCGTGGATGAGTCGCATAAGACTGTTCCGCAGATCCGCAGCATGTATGCCGGCGACCAGTCGCGGAAATCGACGCTGGTGGACTATGGATTCCGTCTGCCGTCCGCAAAAGACAACCGCCCGTTGAACTTCGGCGAGTTCGAGGACCGGATCGATCAGATCCTCTTCGTATCTGCCACGCCGGGCGACTACGAGGCAGACCACGAGCTGCTGCGCGCTGAACAGATCATCCGTCCGACCGGCCTTCTCGACCCGGATGTCGAGGTGCGCCCGGTGGAGGGACAGATCGACGATCTGATTTCGGAAGTAAAGAAAGAAACTGAAAAACACAACAAAGTTCTCGTGACGACGCTGACGAAGCGTATGGCAGAGGATCTGACCGACTATATGAAAGAGGCCGGCATCCGCGTGCGCTACCTGCACTCCGATATCGACACCCTGGAACGGACCGAGATCATCCGTGATATGCGTCTCGATGTCTTCGATGTGCTCGTCGGCATCAACCTTCTGCGTGAGGGCCTCGACATCCCGGAAATCACACTCGTGGCGATCCTGGATGCCGATAAAGAAGGTTTCCTGCGTTCCGAAACCTCCCTGATCCAGACCATCGGCCGTGCCGCGCGAAACAGCGAGGGCCATGTTATCATGTACGCCGATGTGATGACCGATTCCATGCGCCTCGCGATCGACGAGACGAAGCGCCGCCGTGCCCTGCAGGAAGCCTACAACAAAGAACACGGCATCACTCCGACCACCATCAAAAAAGCCGTCCGTGATCTCATCAGCATTTCGAAAGAAGTGGCAAAGACAGAAGAAAAGATGGAAAAAGACCCGGAGTCCATGAGCCGCGAAGAACTGGAAAAACTGATCGGCCAGGTACAGAAACAGATGAAAGCCGCTGCCGCCGAACTCAACTTCGAAATGGCCGCCGAGCTGCGTGACAAAATGATCACACTGAAGAAGAGCCTGGATGACATGGAAGAATAAAAAAGAAGAAAAGAGCATGAAAAAAAGCGTGCCGGAAAAGCGACAGAAAACTTTCCGGCACGCTTTTTTGCGTCCGATTTTGATTCCTTCTTGTTCAGAATTGACGCAAAATAAGAATACCATTATAATATAAAATACGACCAAACGGTCGTATCAAAACGAAAAACACAAAAATAAAAAAGACAACAATAAAAAAATTAATCGCCGAATTTTCTCTTTTTACTGGAGACACTCAGCAGATAGTCGACCGAGCAGTCATAGAACCGTGCAAGCCGGATCACATAGTCGATCGGGATGTCGCGGATTCCTTTTTCGTAGCGGGAATAGACGTCGCGGTTGCATTCGAGCAGGGCAGAAATCTCTTTGATGGTGAGATCCTGATCGATCCGCATATCTTCAATTCTCTGGTATTTCATACGTTGTACCATCCTTTCAGATTCAAACCCATACTACCAAACGGTTGGATGAACAAAGTTAAATCAGATCATATGGTCGCAAATTGGAGAATGGGGCGGGAGAGAGAAACGGCGGGTGAAGACAGCCTGTGCAGAAAACAGAAAAATATGTACGGCAGAAATGGGGGAACGAATGGGAAAAGCAGAAAGAATAGAAATAGAAGATTTTGTCCAGAATATAGTGGAACGGATGGAGACGCCGGAAGCGTTTGAAAAAATGATCAGCCGGGAGGAAGAATGCGAAGCGCAGGGGCGGGAGAGCCGTCTGAGGGATGTGCTGAAGAAAGAATGGCCGGTGGACGAAAAGGGAGAGCGCATCTATCAGATCACTAATATATATGAAGAAAAAGCAGAAGAACTCCTCATTGTAGAACTGTATACCGGCATCCACCTGGAAAACGGAGTCCCGTGCGGGCATTTTACGCTGTATCTCTGCGGGGAGCCGGACGGATGGAAACTCAGCGAAACGCGGATGATGGAATATCTGCAGAATCTGTAAACGAAAAAGCAAAACAGGGAGGACAGGGAGAAGAAAAACTGTCCTCCTGCTTTTGCTGCGGCGGAGACACCGGAAAGTCAGGATCCATACGGCCGCTTCTCATCGCTGATGCCGACCAGATAATCCAGACTGACCTGATACAGCTCCGCCAGACGGATGGCAATGGAGATCGGCAGCTGCCGGACGCCTTTTTCATATCGGGTATACACATCGCGGTTGCAGCCGAGATAGTCGGCAACCTGGCGGATCGTCAGATCGCGGTCCGTGCGCAGATCCTCCAGTCTCTGATATTTCATGATTCATCACCTCTGAGAAAATGCTACTAAATGGTCGTATCGAAATGGCAGAATCCTACCATACGGCTATAGCGCCTTTGAAACAGTAGAATGCAATAAAAAGAAAAGTCAGATTCCTTTTCAGAAAGAAAACGGTTTATACTTTTTTCACAATTTCTTCATAGAAAAACCGGGAAAAGGTGTTGACAAACAAAAGGCAGAGTGCTATCTTAAGAGCATAGATGTTAGCACTCCACTGAAACGAGTGCTAACAGGACTATACAACAGGAAGGAGCTTATCTTAGTGGATACAGAATTGGATGAAAGAAAAGAAAATATTAAAAGCGATCATCCAGACGTATCTGGAAACGGGCGAGCCGGTCGGCTCAAGAACGATTTCCAAATACACGGATTTGAATTTAAGCTCCGCCACAATCCGGAATGAAATGTCCGATCTGGAAGAGATGGGTTACATCTTACAGCCCCACACTTCCGCAGGACGCATTCCTTCCGATAAAGGCTACCGCCTCTATGTAGATGAGCTGATGCGGGAAAAAGAACAGGAAGTTGCAGACATCAAAAACATGGTCATTGAAAAAACAGACCGAATGGAAAAAGTTCTGCAGCAGGTTGTCAAAGTCCTCGCTTCATCTACCAACTATGCAACGTTGATTACAGGACCGGAATATCACAGAAATAAAGTGAAATTCATCCAGCTCTCAAAAGTCAATGAAGAGCAGCTCCTGGCCGTCATCGTCGTAGAAGGCAACCTGGTGAAAAACCAGATGATCGACCTAGACGAGACCATCAACGATGAACAGATATTAAAGCTGAACCTGCTTCTGAACACACAGCTCAATGGCCTGACCATTGAAGAAATCAATCTTGGCATGATCAAGAAGATGAAAGAGCAGGCAGGCATCCACTCCGGCATCATCAGCAAAGTGGTCGATACCGTAGCGGAAGCCATCGCAGTCAGCGAAGAAGATGTGCCGGTGTACACCAGCGGCGCAACCAACATTTTCAAGTACCCTGAGCTTTCCGACAGCAGCAAAGCCAGCCAGCTGATCTCCACATTCGAGGAACGGCAGAAACTGGTCGATATGATCAAAGGAGCTGCCGAGGAGCAGGACGGAGAGGAAAATACCGGTATTCAGGTATACATCGGAAATGAATCTTCGATGGAACCCTTACGGGACTGCAGCGTGGTCACCACCACATACGATATGGGAAACGGTATGCGCGGAACAATCGGTATCGTGGGACCAAAGCGGATGGATTACGAAAATGTGGTAGATAACCTGAAAACATTAAAAGTTCAACTGGACGCCGTCTTCAAAAAGCCGGACACAGGTGAGTAGAAAGGTGGAATGATCAGTGAGCGAAGAAAATAGAAAGAAAGAGGAAACCATGGAAGAACCTACACGCGAGATGGAAAAAGAAACCGGAGCAGAGACCGATCTGCCGGAAACCGAACCGGCTGCGGAGCAGGAAGAAGCAAAGAAAGCAGCAGAGGCAAAAGAAGCGGAAGCTGCAGAAGAAACTGCTGAGGATGGCAAAGAACGAAAGTTCTTCAAAAAGAAAAAAGATAAAAAAAGATGAGAAAATCGAAGAGCTGACTGACCGCCTGACCCGTCAGATGGCAGAGTTCGATAACTTCCGCAAACGCACCGAAAAAGAAAAAGCAAATATGTATGCCATTGGAGCAAAAGACATCATCGAGAAGATTCTTCCGGTTGTTGACAGCTTCGAGCGCGGACTTGCAACGGTGGAAAACCCGGAGGAAGATCCGTTCGCAGACGGCATGAATAAAGTATACAAACAGTTTACCACAGCACTCGATGAACTCGGTGTAACCGTGATCGAGGCCGTTGGAAAGGAATTCGATCCGAACCTGCACAACGCAGTGATGCATGTGGAGGATGAGGAAGCCGGCGAGAACATCGTCGTAGAAGAGTTCCTGAAGGGCTACATGTACAAAGGCTCCGTAGTCCGTCACAGTATGGTCAAGGTGGCTAATTAAGCCTTGAAGATAAATAAATAGAAATTAAACCATTTTTTAGCATAATTCATTGAGGAGGAAACAACAATGGGCAAAATTATTGGTATTGACTTAGGAACAACAAACAGCTGTGTAGCCGTTATGGAAGGTGGAAAACCAACCGTTATCGCAAACGCAGAGGGTGAAAGAACAACTCCATCTATCGTAGCATTCACAAAAACAGGTGACCGTCTGGTCGGCGAGCCGGCAAAACGTCAGGCTGTAACAAACGCAGACAGAACCATCCGTTCTATCAAACGTGAGATGGGTACTGACTATAAAGTAGACATCGAAGGAAAGAAATACTCTCCGCAGGAGATCTCCGCTATGATTCTTCAGAAACTGAAAGGTGATGCAGAGAACTACCTTGGTGAGAAAGTAACAGAAGCAGTTATCACAGTTCCGGCTTACTTCAATGACGCACAGCGTCAGGCAACCAAAGATGCCGGTAAAATCGCAGGTCTTGATGTAAAACGTATCATCAACGAGCCTACCGCAGCAGCTCTGGCATACGGACTGGACAACGAAAATGAGCAGAAGATCATGGTATACGACCTTGGCGGCGGTACTTTCGATGTTTCCATCATCGAGATCGGTGACGGCGTTATCGAAGTTCTTTCCACAGCAGGAAACAACCGTCTGGGCGGCGATGACTTCGACCAGAAAGTAACAGATTATATCCTTGCTGAGTTCAAGAAACAGGAAGGCGTAGATCTTTCCAATGATAAAATGGCTCTGCAGAGAATCAGAGAAGCAGCAGAGAAAGCAAAGAAAGAGCTTTCCAGCGCAACTACAACCAACATCAACCTGCCGTTCATCACTGCAACCGCAGATGGCCCGAAACATCTCGATATGAACCTGACAAAGGCTAAATTCGATGAGCTGACCCACGACCTGGTAGAGAAAACCGCAGAGCCGGTACAGAGAGCACTTTCTGATGCAGGCCTTCAGGCATCCGAGCTTTCCAAAGTCCTTCTGGTAGGCGGATCTACCCGTATCCCGGCTGTACAGGATAAAGTAAGACAGCTGACCGGACACGAGCCGAGCAAGAGCCTGAACCCGGATGAGTGCGTAGCACTTGGTGCTTCCGTACAGGGTGGTAAACTTGCAGGAGACGCCGGCGCAGGCGATATCCTTCTTCTGGATGTAACTCCGCTGTCTCTGTCCATCGAGACCATGGGAGGTATTGCAACTCGTCTGATCGAGCGTAACACCACAATCCCGACCAAGAAGAGCCAGATCTTCTCAACAGCAGCAGATAACCAGACAGCAGTAGATATCAACGTAGTACAGGGTGAGCGTCAGTTCGCGAAAGACAACAAATCCCTCGGCCAGTTCCGTCTGGATGGAATTCCGCCAGCAAGAAGAGGCGTTCCGCAGATTGAGGTTACCTTTGATATCGATGCCAACGGTATCGTAAATGTATCTGCAAAAGACCTTGGAACAGGAAAAGAGCAGCACATCACCATCACCGCAGGCTCTAACATGTCCGACAGCGAGATCGACAAAGCAGTCAAAGAAGCTGCTGAGTTCGAGGCTCAGGATAAGAAACGAAAAGAAGCAATCGACGCAAGAAACGATGCAGACTCCATGGTATTCCAGACCGAGAAAGCAATCGAGGAAGTCGGCGACAAGCTTGATGCAAACGACAAAACAGCAGTAGAAGCTGACCTGAACGCACTGAAAGATCTCATTGCAAAATGCAATCCGGAAGAAATGACCGATGCACAGGTAGCTGATCTGAAAGCAGCTCAGGAAAAACTGATGACAAGCGCTCAGAAACTGTTTGCAAAACTGTATGAGCAGCAGGGCGGAGCAGCAGGCGCTGGTGCCGGAACAGCAGGTGCAGGCCCGGATATGGGAAATGCAGGAGCAGCAGGCGGCCATGACGACGATGTCGTAGACGCTGACTACAAAGAGGTTTAATTTTCGGCATGTCACACTCCGTGAAAATACCGACTGTGAGTTGAAACAATAAGTAAATAAACGCAAAAAGCCCTGTGAGGCGAATGTTTGCAGGGGACGGAAAATACATTCCGCCCCCTGTATTTATGCTGGTATTGCTTTCGGAAAAGTGCTATACTGGAGCGTGCGGAAAAACATTTCTGCAAAGATGAAATTTGTGGAACAGAAATGAAAAGGTGAACATAAATGGCAGAAAAAAGAGATTATTACGAGGTCCTCGGCGTAGACCGCGGAGCGGACGATGCAACATTAAAAAAAGCATACCGTAAACTGGCCAAGAAATACCATCCGGATATGAACCCGGGCGACAAAGAGGCCGAGGCAAAATTTAAAGAGGCGACAGAAGCCTATGGCGTGCTGAGTGATCCGGACAAACGGCGTCAGTACGATCAGTTTGGCCACGCTGCATTTGAAAACGGCGGTGGCGGCGCAGGAGCCGGCGGATTCGGCGGCTTCGACTTTGGCGGCGGAGATATGGGTGATATCTTCGGCGATATTTTCGGCGACCTGTTCGGTGGCGGCGGAAGCAGAAGAAGAGCAAACAATGGACCGATGAAGGGAGCAAACCTCCGCGCTGTTGTCCACATTACGTTTGAGGAAGCTGTTTTCGGATGCCAGAAAGAGCTCGAGATCAACCTGAAGGATACCTGTACAACGTGCCACGGAACCGGCGCAAAACCAGGAACTTCACCGGAGACATGCTCCAAATGTAACGGAACTGGTCAGATTACGTACACACAGCAGACCATGTTCGGTTCTGTGAGAAACGTGACGACCTGTCCGGATTGTAACGGAACCGGAAAGATCATTCGCGATAAATGTACCGCATGCCACGGCACGGGCTATACATCCAGCAGAAAACGCATTCAGGTCAACATTCCGGCCGGAATCGACGATGGCCAGAGCATCCGTATCCGTGAAAAAGGCGAGCCGGGTGTAAACGGCGGACCAAGAGGAGATCTGCTTGTCGAGGTTCAGGTAACCCGTCATCCGATCTTCCAGAGACAGGATATGAACATCTTCTCCACCGCACCGATTACATTTGCACAGGCAGCACTCGGCGGTGATGTGAAGATCAGCACCGTTGACGGAGATGTTCTCTATACCGTAAAACCGGGAACTCAGACCGATACCAAGATCCGTCTGAAAGGAAAAGGCGTTCCATCCCTCCGGAACAGCAATGTACGCGGCGATCACTATGTAACACTTGTCGTGCAGACCCCGACCAAGCTGAACGAAAAAGCAAAAGAAGCCCTTCGTGCCTTTGATGAAGCTTGCGGAAACCGTCAGGTGCCAGAAGCAAAAGCAGCCGATGGTGAGAATACCGCAGAACAGCCGAAGAAGAAAAAAGGGTTTATGGATAAGGTGAAGGAAGCGTTTGAGGATATTGATAAATAAAAAATCTATCTGTTTTTGTTCTCATTCGGACAAAATTTCTCACAGACTTGAGCATGTAGAATATGAAAAGTCTTTTCCAACACGCTCTAATATGAAAGAAATAGAAAATATGAGATAAATGAAAAGAAGAACCTGCAGGAGAAACAGGTTCTTCTTTTTTGACAAAATTTAAAAATACAGAATATTCAGAAAATTACAAATATTGATCTAAATCAAGAGAATGATGAGATGTGAAAAACTGTTCATGATATAATTAACAAAATTGCATAGGAATAAAAAAGATTGATGTTATGTAATGTAAAATAAAAAGGCAGAAAGGAAATAGAGCGGTTGGAAAATGAAAATACAGAAAAACAGGAGTTCTTCAAAACTTATTTAGGTATCAAAAATAAAAATGTGCTGAGCAGTCTGGAACAAATGGCGTATGTCTGGAAGGTGAAAGATAAGGAAGTTATCATTCGAGAAGGGGAACCGCTGCCATGCGTTCCTTTTCTGGTATCGGGCATTGTAAAAGGGTATTGTGAAAGCAAGGGAGATGGAAAAGAGCATGTTTCCTGCTTTGGTTATTTAAAAGGAGACATTGTTGTAGGAATTTCCAATTTATCCGTAAATGTGAAATCACTTTTGACGATAGAATCAATCAGTTCGTGTACCATGCTGTGCGTCCCGATACCAGAATTGTTGAAGTTGATTGAGCAATCGCCGGAAATGATGCGTTTATATAACCGTGCACTCAGCCTTGCATATAAAAAGCTAATTGAACATGAGGATATTGTTGCAAACCACAGGGCAAAGGAACGATATCAATATTTTGTTGATACCTATCGGGATCTGGTAGACGTTGTGAGTAAGAAAGATATCGCTTCCTATCTGCATTTATCGCCGGAGAGTCTGAGCCGTGTCCTGAAAAGCTATAAGGAAGAAAAATAGAAAAACGAATCGAAAAGTGATGCGCGCTGAGCGGAAAAATTTAATCAAATCAAGGAAATCCCTGTTTTCATTGAGGAAAGCAATAAGCAGTGAGGCGGGGAATTGCGTGAATCAGGAGGGGAAAGCCCCTTATAAGAGAGAAGACGGCAGATCTAAAAAAAGCAGATCATAAAGTACAAAAAAGAAATGGAAGGGGAAGAAAAATGGCATTTTTAGATGGAGTAAAAGGAAAAATTTCAAAAGCAGGATATTCAACTATGCAAAAAGCAAAGGATTTGTCGGAGATTACGAAACTGAATATGGCGGTTTCTGAATCAGAGACGAAAATCAATGAAATCTACAGTGAAATAGGATATAAAGTTTACTGTGCATATCGGGAAAATCCGCTGGAAGAAGTCAAAGAGGAAATTGGCCAGATCCGGGAGCTGGAAGAGGCTATGGAAGCATGCAAACTGCAGATCCAGGCAATCAATGCAATGAACAGCTGCCCGCGCTGCGGTGCAAAAATCAAACCGGAAATGATGTTCTGCAGCAGCTGTGGAATGAAACTGCAGAGTGAAGAACAGGAAACGGTGGAAGAAGAACAGGAACGGCCGGCTTTTTGCAGTGAATGCGGAGCACCGCTGGAACCGGATATGAAATTCTGTACGGTTTGTGGACATAAAGTTGACGAGTAAAATCGAGAGCGTGTTTGAAAAAGCAAAGCACAGAAGAGAAGATCAAATCAGACAGCAAAAAGATAAATGATCCAAAATAGGGAGGTGGATTTTGGATCATTTATTGCAAAGAAAAAAGATTTGTGGATAAAAAGGGACAGGAGAGGAAAACAAGTATGAAAAAATGCCCGGTATGTGGAAAAGAGTGGTCAGATGCGACAAGATTTTGCGGAAGCTGTGGAGCAAAACTGGAGGATGGAAATATTGTAGTGCCAGATATAGTGCCGGATGATGGGAAAGAGGAGCAGAGAAAAAAAACAGAGCCGGTCAAACCGAGTGTGAAAAAAACGATAGAACCTGTCAGAACGAAACGAGGGAAACAGCAGAAATAAAAGATAGCAGAAGAAAAGAAGAAGAAAAAACACAGCTGAACGTAAAAGAGCAGAATACAATAAATCGGACGCCGTGCTGCCGGTAAAACGCAGAAAAAAAGGATGGAAAATTGCGACAGCACTTGGCCTGACTGCAATAGTGGCAGTCGGAGCAGTAGTTTTCTGTGTGAAGTCCGGGGAAAACATGGAACACCCATTTGTAGAATTATATGGGGACAGTTATGAAATTCTCACGAAAGAAAAACTGGGACATACCATAACCATTACAGACAATGGGCTGGACTGGTGAGAAGAGATCCCTATTACCTATTGTGGAAAGCAGAGTAGCAGTGTCCTTACAGAGTAAGAGAGTGCAAAAAATCTGGAAAATTATATTAGGACTCTATTCAGAAGTAAAGATACGATGAGAGAAAAAGGAGTAGAGAATATATGAAAAAAGCAGGAAGCCGAATTTTGATCATTACTTTTGGAATTATGGCGGCTATAGCAATTTTATATCCATGGAAGTTTGTTCCGGAATATGGAATACTCCAGATGACGGAATCAGGGGAAAAAGCTGGAAAAACAGCGGAAAGCCAGGAGTCCGATGAGGAATATATGCAGGTGGCAGATCGTGCAGTCGAAGTATTATTTACAGGAGATACCGATACGCTTCTGAGCCTGTTGCCGGAGCGGTATTTTGGCCAATATGGGGAAACGTTACAGTGGATCATAGAAAATGCAGTGGAAGAGGAACTTCAGAAACTGCAAGATGAAGTTGGGGATATACAAATTACCCATTGGCCAGTCAGATCAGAAAAACAGTCCGAAGGCAACATGGAAAAAATAAAAAGTCATTATGGAGAAGAAGGAGATACGGTCACCGATGCAAGAAATGTGTTTGTGGAAGTGAGTGCATCCGGCATAGAACCGGAAGAAATGGAGATAGCGGTTGTTGAAATTGACGGAAAATGGTATCTCGACTCTGAGGGTTGGGACGATGGATCGAAAGAAAACTATGACGACGAAGACGACGAAGAAGAAGATGATGATGATACATGGTCGGATGATGAAGACGATATAAGTTCAAATGCGGAGACGTCTCATACATTGGAAAATATGAAATTTTCTGATGCAAGAGAATTTCAGGATGGACTTGCCTTTGTAAGAATTCACGGAAAGGGGGAATCTTACAAAGGCTTTCTGGATAAAAAGGGAAAGTTAAAGTTTTATATACCTTTTGATGAAGATGCAATTGATGCAGATATTTATCGGTACGATGTGAATTTTAATAATGGTTATAACTGGTTCGTCTATGACAATATTTTTTATGTGATTGACACGGATGGAATGATAAAAAGCCAGTATGATGCAGACAAAGTGGCAGATTACGGCGGTGGTTATACCTGGCTGGAGGAGGAAGAAAATGTATCCTGGGATGATGCCGGGTTTTGGAAATATACACTGTATAGTCCGGAAGGGGGTGAAGTGTGTGATTATACAGTCAGCAATCAGGACCTGGAAAATCTGAGTTTTAAAAGATCCTACATGGGTGATGGAAAATTTCTGTATAAAAAAATGGACGGTACGAAAGAAGTCTGTGTTCTGGTTGAGCCGGAACTGGGAAAAGAAACAGAGTTAAACGTTTCGTTTGACAAAGCAGAAGAACATGGAATGCGGGACGGACTTATCATAGAAACGGGCGCAATGGACGATGGATATTGGGCAGGGGATGAAAATCCGTTTCATATTACAGTGATCGGGAATGGAGAAGAAAAAGAAATTGAAATCCCGAGTCAGTATCTTGGCCCGTTTGGCGGATATCCGACTCTGCTCGACTGGACAAAAAAATATGCACTTTTTACGGTAAGACAGGACGACCAGGACATTTATTTTTTGTGTGATCTGGAGACAGGCGATATCAAAAAATATACAGGAAAGTATGCGCCGTATTTTAAATATTATTCCACTACAACAAGCTGCATCGAGGATAATGTTCTTGCACTTTCCATGTATGGGGAAGATAATCAGTTTTATGTCTGCCTGATCAATGCGGATACCATGAAAGAAATTGCCGATCCGATTGCCGGAGAATCTTTTTCCATGGAAGATAAGACATTACTGATCGATCAGAAAGAATTGTATGATTTAAGCGGGAATCTGTTATATACCGTTGAGGATGGAAAAAAAGGAGAACTGGTCAGTGATGGAATCCTGCAGGTAACATACAGCGAGGAAGAAAAAGAGACTGTGGATGGTGAGTCGGAATATGTCGAGGTAGATAAGACAGATTATTACGATCTGAAAGGCAAAAAGTTATTTTCGGAAATGGATACAGCAGATAGCAAAATGGTGCTGGAACCATCCGAAGAAGTATAAAAATAGAGCAGAACAGGAGAATTTTCAGATGAAAACAAAAGCAAAATACGTCATTGTAATTCTGTTTTTATGTACGATACCACTATATTTCTGCAGAATGATCGGCTGGAAAGATGATGCCATCCGGCTTTACGATGTGATTCTCTATGGAATGGAAAGCCAGGAAGGAGACTCTTTTGTCGGAGGGATGATCTGGAAACTGATGCAGGAAAGTGTCTTTGAAAATATCAACGCATGGTTGATTGGAACAGCGGCAGTAACGCTTGTGGGATCAGTTCTGGTTACGCTGTTAAATGGAAAAAAGACCTATGTTCTGGCAATTGTATTATCCATCGTGACAAACGGAGGTCTTGCGTGGTCAATGCAACGACTCAGCTGGGGATGGAAAAACAAGGTTGATTATAACGGCCAGATGACAGGAATGCCGCTTCGCATGGAATTTGTGTGGGTGTGGATAGCACTTCATGTTCTGATTCTTATATTTGCACTGTGGGGAATGGTTTCTAAAGAGAAAAGTGCTTCAAAGAAAAGTATTTCAAGAAAAATTGAGCCGGAAAAAATCAAATCAAAAAAAACGGAATCGAAAAAAATCAAGCCGGAAGAAACCGTATCAAAGAACCCGGCAGCTTCGAAGATGCGGTCAGCGTGTCCCTCCTGCGGAAGAATTCCGAAAGAAGGAGAAAAGTTTTGTACGCGCTGCGGATCAAAACTGCAATAAGAGGAGCAGAAAATGAAAAAGGAAATCAAATGTCCCAGGTGCAGACGCAGGATTCAGAAAGAAGATGCCTATTGCCAGTACTGTGGCTGCCATGTGGCGGAAGAAAAAAAGAAGAAGAGAAAAAAGAAAATTCGAAGATTTCTGGTACTTGTCATTGTGATTGTGCTGTTTTTAGGTATCCTGCTTGCCATTGCAGTTGGATCACAGAAGAAGCAAATACAGGGATGGAAAGAAAGACAACTGGAAGAATGGAAACAAAAACAGGAAAAAGTGCAGGCAGATGAAGGTGACCAAAGCCAAAAACAGAACAAGAATCAGAATGGAGAACAGTCGCAGGATAGTCAGGATGTGAAAGAGCCAGGCACAATGAAAAAATGTGCCAATGGGGATACGGTTTATCAGCCGTCGGTAAGTACCGTTTCTTATGATGAAGATACCGGCCTGTTGTACTACGAAAATCTGCTGATTGTTTATCTGATAGAAAACAGCAGCCAGGAAGAGCGGGAAGCACTTGCAGCAAAGGTAGATGGAACGCTGGTTGGAAATATGAGCGGAAGCATGAACGTGATTGAAATCCTGGTGGAGGACACCGCGTATGCGGATCTGGAACAGAAGGCTGAAATTCTGATGGAAGAAGAAAATGTGCTCTACAGTTCGACGGAAATTCCGATGATGATGGAAAATACTGCAGATGAGAATCCATGGGAGGCAGGAGAACAGGATAAAAAGAATAATGACCATAATGAAAGCAAACCAGATGGAAATGACTGGTGGGCAGAGGCAATTGGAGCATTTTCTGCATGGGACTATGTTGATTCCCACGAGCAGGATCTTGCCAATGTGGCGGTCGGCATTATGGATGATGGAGTTGATGCGGAACACGAAGAATTTCAGAAAAACGGCGAAAGTAAAATTCACTGGCTGGAAGATTACAAAGAAAATCTGGCATTTGACCATGGCACACATGTGACGGGATTGATCGGTGCGGAAAATAATCAGGCCGGAATCCGTGGTGTGGCAGATCGGACGGATTTGTATTTTGTGAGCTGGTGGAAAGAAGATCTCTTCAGTACAGGAGAATATGTAAATGTAACAAAACAGATGATTGAAACGATGCTAAGTGAACATATGGCCTGCGTGGTGAATAATTCATGGGCAACTGTGATACAATCCAGAGAGCAGTATTTAAAAGATACGCTAATCGGGGAAAGACCGGTATGGGAAGAAAAAATAGCGGAGTTTCTCATAGAAAAAGGGAAGATTGATCAGAAATATGAGTTGTACGAAAGTTATCAAAAGGAATTAGAAACGAGCGCAAAATGCACTTCCAGTCAGATGATAGTGATGCTTTTTGAATTGCTTTTAAATCAACAGGAAAGATTTTTAATTGTCCAGAGTGCAGGCAATGGGTATGATAACGGTGGTGTGGGATTTGATGTTCAAAAGACAGGAGATTATTGCGGAATTAATGAGGAGGTTTATAACAGACTGGATGGAGAAACGCATAGATTAAGCAGAAGCGGATACTCCTATGAGAAAATTCGAAATCATATCCTGATTGTAGGTGCAGTGCAGGAAACAGAAAAGGGATATCAAATGACAGAATTTTCAAATTATGGTTCCAATATAGATATTGTTGCACCTGGATATGATGTTTACAGCACGATTACAGAAAAAGATGATTCCTATACCGAAGAAAATCCAGGCCATGAAAATCTTAGAACAGTGAAAAACGGGATTAAATATGGAAATCTGCCTGGAACATCCATGGCGGCCCCACTGGTTTCCGGTTCTGCGGCTGTTCTGTGGTCTGTGGCTCCGGAACTTTCGGCGGAGGAGGTAAAAGAGACACTGATCTCCACAGCCGGAACCGCAAGATCAACCTGTCAGGAGGACAAGCGGGAAGAGTATCCGATGCTGAATCTGAAAGCTGCCCTGGAAAAGGTGGCAAAAAAAGATGCAACACATGTAATACTGGAAACCTTTTATAATAACGGAGAAAAAACGCATGACCTGTTTGCTTCAGAAGAAAATCGGGATCAGGAGTATGCTGTGATTACCGGATTGGATCAGGATGAAAATGTAGTATGGACCATTGAGACAGAAAAATCTCCGGCAGCGGAGATAACAGCCAATACAGAAATTGGAATTTATGAAGACAGGTATTATTATGCGCATTGTGAAGTTATTTATGCCGTACGCCTCCGGGACGGAAAAGAAATCTGGCACAGTGCATCATCACATGGTTCCATGACAGGAACGGATTTCGGACCGGATGGAACACTTTATTACTGCTCTTTCTATGGACCGGATTTTGGCGCAATTGATAAAGACGGAAATGAATTGTATGAAGTAGAAAGTTTCTATCCGGGATACTATTGGGCATATGAAGTACATTACGAAGGTGATCATGTTGATGTGAAAATGGACGGTACACCGTCCGGAGAAGAAACGGTGATCCGTGTCAATCTTTCTGACTATTCTTATTCTGTGGTACAGGAGTAGAAAACATGATTCCAGGCATAAACCCAAGGATAGACTGAAACATGAGTCTAGGCATAAGCACGGGATAGGACAAAACATAAGATAAAGTATAATGGGATGCCGCAGTTCGGGAAAAAATCCGGATTGCGGCATTTTTTTTGCTGTCATGCACACGAACAAAAGATCCAAGGGGAGCTTTTTAGTGAAAAAAGAGTGAATTTGCACACAGGAAGTCCGAAATTTGATATAATATGAGAAATTTGAGGGAGATAAAAATTTTTTAACCGAATCATCGCTAACTACAGATATCCATTCGATGAACAGGAAAGGGACAGGGGACTTTATTTATGAAATTTCGACCATGTATTGATATCCACAATGGAAAAGTAAAACAGATTGTTGGGGGATCCTTAAAAGATCAGGGAAACCAGGCAAATGAAAATTTTGTTTCGGAGCAGGATGCGTCTTACTATGCGCAGTTATATAAAGAAAAAGGGATCACCGGAGGTCATGTGATTCTTCTGAACAAAAAAGATTCCGAATATTATCCGGAAACAAAGCGGCAGGCGCTGCTGGCACTTTCTACATATCCGGGCGGACTGCAGGTTGGCGGCGGTATCGACGCGGAAAATGCCTGCGAATTTCTGACGGCCGGTGCAAGCCATGTGATCGTGACATCGTATGTGTTCCGGGATGGCCATGTATTCTATGAAAATCTCGAAAAACTGGTAACGACTGTTGGAAAACAGCGGCTGACCATGGACTTAAGCTGCCGGAAACGAAACGGGAAATATTATATTGTAACGGACCGCTGGCAAAAGTTTACAGAGGAAGAAGTAACGGAACCGCTCCTGCATCATCTGACGGAATACTGTGATGAATTTCTGATCCACGCGGTAGATGTCGAAGGAAAAGCATCCGGTATCGAGACAGAACTGGTGGAATTACTTGCGAAAATGAAAGATTTCCCTGTTACATATGCCGGTGGCGTCGGAAACTTTGCGGATCTGGAACTGCTGAAAAAGGTTGGGAACGATCATGTGGATGTGACGATCGGAAGCGCACTGGATCTGTTTGGCGGAAACATGAAATTTGAAGACGTACTGGAAATGTGCAGAAGGTAAGGAAAAAGATAACAAGCAAAGAAAATAACATGACAGGATAAAGTGTGTTTGATTTCCTCATATAGATGCGAGAAAAAATGGACGGAAAGAAAGAATCACAAAAATTGCAGGAAAAAACTCTAAAATATTCATGAATTTTCTAAATACTATTGCAAATAGAGACAACTATTGCTATAATTAGAGTTACTTACAGGGGAAGTGAAGAGCCTGTAAAATTTGAGAGCAAAGGGGTTGGGCATAATGAAAATTACCATCAGCGGAAAAAATATTGACGTGACAGAGGGATTAAAAGCCGCGGTCAACGAAAAACTTGGCAAACTGGAGAAATATTTTACGCCTGACACAAATGTCATTGTAACCTTAAGCGTAGAGAAAGAAAGACAGAAAATTGAGGTTACCATTCCGGTAAAAGGAAATATCATCCGTTCCGAGCAGGTAAGCAACGATATGTACGTATCCATCGATCTGGTAGAGGAAGTCATCGAACGCCAGCTTCGCAAATACAAAAAACAAAATTGCCGACAAACAGCAGGAAGCAGGAAACTTCCAGAAAGAATATCTGGAGCATGACTATCTGGAGGACGAAGACATCCAGATCATCCGTACGAAAAAATTCGGCATGAAACCAATGTATCCGGAAGATGCCTGCGTACAGATGGAACTTCTTGGACACACCTTCTTCGTATTCCGCAATGCAGAGACCGACGAAGTAAACGTCGTTTACAAGAGAAAGAACAACACCTACGGTCTGATCGAGCCGGAGTGCTGAAAAGTAAATAAAGAATGAACAGTCACCCTGTTTCCAGCTTAGAAAAGCTGTGAAACAGGGTGACTTTTTCGCGGAAAGGGCCGGAAAGTCCGGGAAAAGCCGTAAAAACAGCGGAAAACCGGGGAACGGCACCAAATGTTTACGAAAAATTCATTGTTATCTTGTGCCAGAAGTGGTAGAATAGTACCATATGTTAATATGGCAATTAATAGAGAAAGCAGGAGCAAACATTCTATGAAATTCACAGAAAAACTTTTTGGTACGCACAGTGAGCGCGAGCTGAAACGAATCTATCCAATCGTAGACAAAATCGAAGCTCTCCGCCCGACCATGCAGGCGCTGACCGATGAAGAGCTGCGTGCCAAGACAAAGGAATATAAAGACCGCTACAACGGAGGCGAATCCCTGGATTCCATTCTCCCGGAAGCATTCGCAACCGTCCGCGAGGCAGCAAAACGTTCCCTCGGTATGGAACACCACCGCGTACAGCTGATCGGTGGTATTATCCTCCATCAGGGCCGTATCGCTGAGATGAAAACCGGTGAAGGAAAAACCCTCGTTTCCACCCTTCCGGCTTACCTGAATGCACTGACCGGACGCGGTGTCCACATTGTTACCGTCAACGATTACCTGGCAAACCGAGATGCTGAGTGGATGGGCAAAGTCCACAGATTCCTCGGTTTGACCGTCGGTGTCGTTCTGAACGATATGAAGAACGATGAGCGCCGCCAGCAGTATGCATGCGACATCACCTACATCACCAACAACGAACTTGGTTTCGATTACCTGCGTGACAACATGGTGATCTACAAGGAGCAGCTCGTACAGAGAGAACTTGCTTACTGTATCATCGACGAGGTCGACTCCGTCCTGATCGACGAGGCAAGAACACCTCTGATTATTTCCGGACAGAGCAGCAAATCCACCAAGCTGTACGAGACCGCAGATATTCTGGCACACCAGATGCAGCGCGGCGAGGCAAGCGGCGAGATGACCAAGATGACCGCGATCATGGGCGAGGAGATCGAGGAGACCGGAGACTTCATCGTCAACGAGAAGGACAAATTCGTTACCCTGACCGATGACGGTGTGAAGAAAGTCGAGAACTTCTTCCATATCGAGAATCTCTCCGATCCGGAGAACCTGGAGATCCAGCACAACGTGATCCTGGCGCTGCGTGCCAATTATCTGATGCACCGCGACAAGGACTACGTAGTCAAAGACGACGAGGTTCTGATCGTCGATGAGTTCACCGGCCGTATCATGCCGGGCCGCCGTTATTCCGATGGTCTGCATCAGGCAATCGAGGCAAAAGAGCACGTAAAAGTAAGAAGAGAGAGCAAGACTCTGGCAACCATCACGTTCCAGAACTTCTTTAACAAATACGAGAAAAAAGCCGGCATGACCGGTACTGCCCTCACCGAGGAGCAGGAGTTCCGTGACATCTACGGCATGGACGTTATCGAGATCCCGACCAACCGCCCGGTCATCCGTGTGGATATGGACGATGCCGTATACATGACGAAAAAAGAGAAATTCCACGCAGTCGTAGAGGAAGTCAAAGAGGCACATGCCGTGAACCAGCCGGTTCTGGTTGGTACCATCACCATCGAGACTTCCGAGCTGATCAGCAAAATGCTTCGCCGCGAGGGAATTCCGCATCAGGTCTTAAATGCGAAGTTCCATGAGCTCGAGGCAGAAATCGTAGCCCATGCCGGTGAGGCAGGAGCCGTTACCATCGCGACCAACATGGCCGGCCGTGGTACCGATATCAAGCTGGATGATGTGGCAAAAGCTGCCGGCGGCTTAAAGATCATCGGCACCGAGCGTCATGAGTCCCGCCGTATCGACAATCAGCTCCGCGGTCGTTCCGGCCGTCAGGGAGACCCGGGTGAGTCCCGTTTCTACATTTCCCTGGAAGACGATCTGATGAGACTCTTCGGTTCCGAAAAACTGATGGGCATTTTCAAATCCCTCGGCGTACCGGAAAATGAGCAGATCGAGCACAAGATGCTTTCTTCCGCCATCGAAAAAGCGCAGAAGAAGATCGAGGGCAACAACTACGGAATCCGTAAAAACCTGCTCGACTATGACCAGGTCAACAACGAGCAGCGTGAGATCATCTACAAAGAGAGACGCCGCGTTCTGGACGGCGAGAGCATGAGAGACACCATCTTCAAGATGATTGCCGACACCATCGACAATACCGTAGATCTCTGCATCGGCGAGAACACCGAGCAGTCCGAGTGGGATCTGACAGAATTAAATGAGATGCTGCTCTCCATCATGCCGGTGAAGGCAGTGACAAAAGAGCGCGTAGAGAAGATTTCCAAAAACGAGCTGAAACAGCAGTTAAAAGAGGAAGCTGTTAAACTCTACGAGGAGAAAGAAGCAGAATTCCCGGAGGAGGAGCAGATTCGTGAGCTTGAGCGTGTCGTTCTTCTGAAGGTTATCGACCAGAAGTGGATGGATCATATCGATGATATGGATCAGCTCCGCGAGGGTATCGGCCTGCAGGCATACGGCCAGAGAGACCCGAAGGTTGAGTACAAGATGGCAGCTTACGACATGTTTAACGAAATGCTCGAGTCCATCCAGCAGGATACCGTCCGTCTCCTGTTCCATGTACGTGTTGAGCAGAAAGTAGAACGTGAGCAGGTAGCCAAAGTGACCGGAACCAACAAAGACGAGTCCGGCCCGAGAAAACCGGTACAGCGCGCAGAACGTAAGATCTATCCAAACGATCCATGCCCGTGCGGAAGCGGCAAGAAGTACAAACAGTGCTGCGGAAGAAAACCAGTTTGATAAAAGCAGAACAGCAGTGAGAGGGATGAGCACGATCCGTTTGACAAAGCACGCAGCTTCCCTACCAGAAGCTGCGTGTCATACAAAATATAAAACAGAAAGCAGGTGAAGCTTGTGGTAGTTGAATTAGACCAGTTCAAAATGGAACTTGGCACATACGATAAACCATTAGTGGAAGTGAGGGATTCACTTTGACCTCGCTAACAAAGAGCAGAGGATCGAAGAATTAGAGCGTAAAATGGAGGAACCCAATTTCTGGGACAACCCCGAAGAAGCGCAGGAGCAGATGAAACAGCTGAGCAGCATGAAAGAGGACAGAGATACGTATCAGAAACTGGTATCCGCCAAAGAAGATATGGAAACTCTGATCGAGATGGGACAGGAGGAGGATGACGATTCCGTTGTTCCGGAAATCGCGGAAATGATGGAAGAGTTCAAGGCATCCTTCGATGCCATCCGCATCAAAACCCTGCTGTCCGGCGAATTTGACAAGGACAATGCGATCATCAAACTGAACGCAGGTGCAGGCGGAACCGAGGCGTGCGACTGGTGCGGCATGCTGTACCGTATGTACACCAGATGGGCAGAACGCAAAGGCTTTACGATCGAGGAACTCGACTTTCTGGACGGTGATGAGGCCGGTGTGAAGTCCGTGACATTCCAGGTCAACGGCGAAAACGCTTACGGTTATCTGAAATCCGAAAAAGGCGTTCACCGTCTCGTCCGTATTTCTCCGTTCAACGCGGCAGGAAAACGCCAGACATCGTTCGTATCGTGCGATGTTATGCCGGATATCGACAAAGAGATCGATGTTGAGGTTCGTGATGAGGATATCCGTATCGATACGTACCGTTCCAGCGGTGCCGGCGGACAGCACATCAACAAGACGTCATCGGCGATCCGAATCACGCATATGCCGACCGGCATCGTGGTTACGTGCCAGAATGAGCGTTCCCAGTTCCAGAACAAGGACAAGGCAATGCAGATGCTGAAAGCAAAATTGTATATGCTGAAACTCCAGGAGCAGGCAGATAAGCTGAGCGACATCCGCGGCGAAGTAACCGAGATCGGCTGGGGCAACCAGATCCGTTCTTACGTTATGCAGCCATACACCATGGTCAAAGACCACCGTACCAACGCAGAGACCGGAAACGTCGATGCAGTCATGGACGGCGGAATTGATCTGTTTATCAACGCATATCTGAAGTGGATTGCCCTCGGAACCGGAGCGAAAGAGGAAGAAGCATAATTCGGCTGTGGGCAGAGCACAGTGACAAGTAAAATAAGGAGCATTTTCACCAACAGAGGACGGAAATGCTCCTTTCTGTTTTGAAGCCAAAGGCAAACAGGAGGTAAAAGTATGGGTATTATCAGAGCAGCAGTCAATGCAGTACACGGCAGTCTCGCCGATCAGTGGCTGGAGACCGTGGAACCGTATGAGATGGGGGAACATACGGTATTTACAGAGGGAATTCTGGTAAGAAAAGGCCAGAATAAAAAGGGAAGCCAGACGATTTCAAACGGTTCTGTGATCCATGTCTATGACAATCAGTTCATGATGCTGGTAGACGGCGGAAAGATCATTGATTACACCGCAGAGCCGGGCTACTTTACCGTAGACCAGTCATCGTCTCCGTCGATGTTCAGCGGATCGCTTGACGCGGCAGTAAAAGATACGTTTGAGCGCCTGAAATTCGGCGGCCAGACTCCGCATGAGCAGAGAGTTTTCTATATTAATCTGCAGGAAATCAAGGGAATCAAATTCGGAACGAGAAATCCGGTCAACTATTTCGACCAGTTCTACAATGCCGAGCTGTTCCTTCGGGCACACGGTTCCTATTCCATCCGCATCGTCGATCCGCTCCGCTTCTACGCAGAGGCTGTGCCGAGAAACGCATCCCGCGTGGAGATCGAGGATATCAACGAGCAGTATATGAACGAATTTTTAGAGGGCCTGCAGTCCTCGATCAATCAGATGGCAGCCGACGGCATCCGCATTTCGTTCGCAGCATCCAAGAGCGCCGAGCTGTCCCGCTACATGGCAGATGCGATGGATGAGAGCTGGCGGGCAATGCGCGGCATGGAGATCCAGTCCGTGGCAATCGCAAGCCTTTCCTACGATGAAGCTTCCCAGAAACTGATCCAGATGCGCAACGAAGGTGCGATGATGTCTGATCCATCGATCCGTGAGGGCTATGTACAGGGAGCGATGGCACGCAGTATGGAGAAAGCAGCAGCCAACCCAAACGGAGCCATGAACGGCTTTATGGGTGTTCAGATGGGTATGAATGCCTTCGGTTCCTCGTTTGCATCGGCGTCCGCTTCGAATCAGCAGCAGATGCAGCAGCAGGCGGCAGCCAAGACACAGCAGGAAGCTGCAAAAGGCGTATGGAAATGCTCCTGCGGAACGGAGAACACCGGCAATTTCTGCTCAAACTGCGGAAGTGCAAAGCCGATGGTGTGGATCTGCGGCAAGTGCGGAACGGAGAACAGCGGGAAGTTTTGTTCGAACTGCGGCAGCCCGAAACCGGAAGCGGCAGGAAAATGGGTCTGCGCATGCGGGACCGAGAATACCGGCAAGTTCTGCTCGAACTGCGGAAAACCAAGACAGTAAAAGAAAACAGATAACCATCCAATACAACAGCGGCTCCGGGGAAGGAGGGATAGAATATGGAGGTTATTACATACAAATGCCCGAACTGCGGAGGCGATCTGACCTTCGATCCGGCAAGCGGAAAGTATAAATGCGAGTACTGCCTGTCCTCGTTTACACAGGAAGAAGCCGAAAAGGCGAACCCGAAAGCAGCGGAAGCGCTGAACGGGGAGGACGATGCTGCCGGTGCACAGGAAGCATCCGATGCACAGAAGGAAAGCAGTACGGAGGAAACAGAGCAGGGCGAAGCAGTTGTCTACACCTGCCCGAACTGCGGCGCCGAGATTGTGACCGATGCGACGACGGCAGCGACATACTGTTTCTACTGCCACAACCCGGTGGTGCTTTCCGGCCGGCTCTCGGGAGAATATATGCCGGATTTCGTGCTGCCGTTTAAGATCAGCAAGGAGCAGGCAATCGAGAAATTTTTGTCATTTGCGCGGAAGAAACGCTTTATTCCGAAGGACTTTTTCGAGAAAAACCAGGTACAGAAGATGACGGGTGTCTATTTCCCGTACTGGATTTACGGCGGAGACTTTGAGACGGATTACATGGCACGCGGCCGGAAGGTGAGAGTCTGGCAGACCGGTGATGTGGAGTACAAAGAGACCAGCATCTACGATGTCCGCCGGGAGGGCGAGGTCCGCGTGGACGGTCTGTCGCGCAATGCACTGAACAAGGCCGACCGCGATCTGATCGAATGCGTGCAGCCCTATCGTCTGGAGGAGATGCAGCCGTTTTCTATGGGCTATCTTTCCGGATTTCAGGCGGAAAAACGTGATATCGAACAGGCGCAGATCGCACCGGAACTGAAAAAAGAACTGGAGATGATGGCGCGCGGCGCAATGCGGAACGAGGCGAACGAGTATCTCTCCCTCGAGCAGGAGAAAATGAAGCTTTCTCCAAAGCGGGAGGACTGGCGTTACGTACTGTTTCCGGTCTGGACACTGACGTATCCGGGAAAAGACGGAAAGGTTTATTACTACGCGATGAACGGCCAGACCGGCACGATCAACGGTGATTTTCCGTTTGAGCGGAAAAAAGCGCTGCTGACGTCGGTTGTGAGTGCACTTTTTGTACTGATCTTTATGCTGGTGGGAGGGTATTTCTCATGAGAAGAATGAAAAAAGCGAGACAATATCTGCTCGGCATTTTTGCAGCCCTTCTGCTGTGCGGGATTTTTTCTGTGAATACCGTAAAAGCGGACACCCAGTATGTCTATGACAACGCATCGCTTCTTTCGGATGAGGAGGAGCAGGATCTCGAGCGTTCCTGTGCGGAGTTCGAGAGCAATACGGACATTCATATGGTGATCCTGACCGAGTACAGCAGCGGCTCCGAGGACTGTCAGGCGATTGCGGATGATTTCTATGATAAAAAGTATCCGAAGGAGCCGAACGGCGTCTGCTTTCTCATCGATATGGGACAGCGCCAGATTGTGATTTCAACGTCGGGCATTATGCAGTATTATATGTCGGACGCGGAAATCGATGACATCCTGCAGGCAGCGCAGAGCTATGCAAAAGAGGGCGACTATGCGGGGACGTTTGCAAAAATGATTACGATAACGCAGGAGTGCTTCGACCGCGGTGTTTCCGAGGCGGACTACCTGATTACAGAAGACGGCTCGATCATTCATTACCGTAAAATCAACAGTACCGAGGCAATGATTGCTGTCCTTTTAGCTGCTGTGACAGGATTTTGTGTTTATTTTGGAATCTGGAAGAGTTACAGACGAAAGAAAAACCGCGGTGCAAAGGGCTATGCGGATCTGAAACGCGTAAAAATCAGAGACCGCAGGGATGCACTGATTGACCGCCATGTGTCGATGCACAAGATCCCGAGGGACGACGGAAACCACGGAGGAGGCGGTTCCGGCGGCGGAGGAGGCGGTGGCGGCGGAAGCCACGTTCACACATCCGCCAGCGGAAACAGCCACGGCGGCGGAAGTATCGGATTCTAAAAAGTCCTTGCGCATTGTGCCGGAATATGGTACGATCTTTCCTGTGAAAACAAATGTATTTCCTGGAAAGAACATAGAAACAGAGGATTGCCATGAGAGAAGAGAAAACAAAGTATTATGTAATCAAAGAAAAGGCGGTTCCGGAGGTCCTTTTGAAGGTCATCGAGGCCAAACGGTTGATGGATATGCAGGAGCTTACCGTGCAGCAGGCAACGGAAAAAGCGGGAATCAGCAGAAGCTCTTTCTATAAATACAAAGATGATATTCTTCCTTTTCATGACAATGCAAAAGGAAAAACGATTACGTTTATTCTGCAGATGGACGATGAGCCGGGACTGCTTTCCGATGTGCTGAAGATTATCGCCGAGTTTCACGGAAACATTCTGACCATTCATCAGACGATTCCGTTAAACGGCGTGGCGTCACTGACAATCAGCGTGGATATCGCGGAAGACCGGGGAGACGCCTCGGAGATGATCAATGAGATTGAGTCCAGACAGGGAGTTCATTATTTTAAAATCTTAGGACAGGAGTCCTGAAAAAGAAAAAGCAAGAGAGGGACAAAAGAGATGATTCAGATTGCAGTATTAGGATATGGCACCGTTGGTTCCGGCGTGGTAGAAGTCATCAACACGAACCATGACAGCATCAACAAGAGAGCAGAGAACGAGATTAATATCAAATACGTTCTGGATTTAAGAGATTTCCCGGGAGATCCAGTGGAAAAAGTGCTGGTACATGATTACGAAGTGATCGCAAACGATCCGGAGGTTGATATTGTTGTCGAGGTCATGGGCGGCGTTGAGCCGGCTTACACCTTCACAAAACGTGCGCTGGAGGCTGGAAAGAGCGTCTGCACATCCAACAAAGAGCTGGTGGCAAGACACGGTACCGAGCTTCTTGCAATTGCAAAAGAGCACGGCGCAAACTATCTGTTTGAGGCAAGCTGCGGCGGCGGTATCCCGATCATCCGTCCGTTAAACTCCTCCCTGACTGCAGATGAGATCGATGAAGTAACGGGTATCTTAAACGGTACGACAAACTACATCTTAAGCAAAATGGCAAGCGACGGTTCCGATTTTGCCGATGTGTTAAAAGAGGCACAGCGCCTTGGCTACGCAGAGCGCAACCCGGAAGCAGACGTAGAAGGCTACGATGCCTGCCGTAAAATTGCGATTCTTTCTTCTCTTGCCTATGGAAAAGAAGTCAATTACGAAGAGGTTTACACCGAGGGAATCACAAAGATCACCGCAGAGGATATCAAATATGCGACCTCGATGGGAACCGCAATCAAACTGCTCGCAACAAGCCGCAAGGTGGGTAATCAGTATTACGCCATGGTAAGCCCGGTGATGATTGACGCGAAAAACCCGCTGTACAGCGTAAACGGTGTCTTCAACGCCATCTTCATCCACGGAAATGTACTGGGTGATGCGATGTTCTACGGAAGCGGAGCAGGAAAGCTTCCGACCGCAAGTGCCGTTGTAGCCGATGTCGTAGACTGCGCAAAGAACAAAGGCAGAAACATCATGATGAGCTGGAGCGAGGAAAAACTGGACCTGCTGCAGATCGATGATGTAAAGAGCCGCTTCTTCGTCCGCGTGTCCGGCCACGCCGCAGAGCGCCAGAGTGAGATCGAGGAGCTGTTCGGAAAAGTAGAAATCGTAGCAGTTCCAAGTCTGTCCGAGGAGTTCGCATTCATCACAGGCGAAATCACAGAGCAGGAGTACAGAGAAAAAGCAGAGAAACTCGACGGAATCCAGAGCAGAATCCGCGCGAAGTAATTTAAGATCTACGAAATAGACAATAAACTAAAAGTACGTTCACAGACCGTAAAGACGAGGGTGTAGAACGTCTTTTTAGTTATCTTAAAATTTATTTTTAAAGATCTGTGCCGGATCCAAAGGAATCCGTATCATATCCCACCGGTTCCGATGCCGGATACAGGACATCTTTCCGTTCCTGATAGAACGCAGCCATCGTGATCTGCATATAGGGCATTACCCACAAAAAGCCGATGGCACAGGAACAGGATGCGAGAATCTCAAGCCCTAAGAAACTTAAGAGAAGCAGAATGTAGCGGAAAAAGTTCTTCTTCATCATCGCAAAGCTCTGACGGATCGCCTGGATCGGGCCGATGCCGGGAGCGTCGTTCATCACGAAGGTGGAAAGGGAAAACGGAACCAGCACCAGCGTGGAAACGAGAGAGCCGATCAGCTTATAAACGTAAACATTCATGAGCGAAGAAAGCTCGGCATCAATGGAAAGTGCTGTTCCAAGCGTCAGTTCCGCACTCGGGGAGGAAAGATACTGGAAGCCCGGAATGCTGGAAATCAGGGCGATCACGGAGCTGATGCCGTTGATGATAAGGAACATCAGCACGTACTGGTCCGGGTGGTGATAGAAAGCGTAGAGCATATCACCGACGGAAATCGGTTCCCCGCGCAGCGTTGAGAGGCAGATCTTTAAGTAGCCCGCCTGAAAGAGGCTGAGGAGCAGGGAAAACAGGAACAGCGTCAGATTCAGGAAAATGATATCGTACAGCGTTGTGCCTGAAAAAATCAGCGTCGGGATGAGGGAGCAGGAGAAGGTGAGAAACAGGTTGATCGCGGTTGCGCCCACCAGCGTGCCGCATCGGCCTGCCATGGCCTCACGGGCCTGCTTTTTCAGTTCTGAAAATTTCTGTTTTTGTCCGTTCATGAAAAATCCTTTCTGGTACCTAGATGGTATTTCCGTCGGTGGTTGTTCCGTTATCCGGTGTCATCTGGTATTCCTGCATGTACTGATTGTAATACCGCTTGAGCAGGTTGGTGCTGCCGCCGCTGACCATGTTGAAAAGCAGGAAAGCATACATGCAGATACCGACAATTATGCCGATGGTACAGCCCGCCAGACCGGCTTTTGCCGTGCCGCTCATGCGTCCTGCGCCGCGGCTTAAAAGGGCGAAGATCACGCCGAGCGAGCCGAAAAACAGGGAACCCATGTTGAGCATGAACAAAAAGGAGCAGATCGCCATGACCATCGAAGCGGCCGCAAGGGCCTGCGAACCCGTCCTGCGCGGCGGCTGTACGGGAGGCTGCTGCTGGTAATGCTGATACGGTCCGGGACGCTGGCCCTCAGGCACGCCGTACGGATGGGAGGACTGATAGGAATCTCCGGACTCATTGGTGTTTGGATCGTAATTTTCTGGTGTCATAAAATGTCCTTTCTTCTGCAAAAAAGCGCGGTTTCACACGCAGTCTGTCAAAAAAGCTATAGTAAAGATTTTATCATGTAAGGTTGACAAAAACAAGACCTATTGATAAGGTAATAGAGTGGCTGTTCCGCCAAGGGTCCCGCTTTTTATGCGGGAAAAACAGAGAAGGAACAGCGTGTTTTGGAAGAGACAACAGGAGGAATTTACCTATGGATATGAATCAGGTATTGGCAGCTGAGCTGAACGTCAAACCGTGGCAGGTAGAAGCTGCAGTGAAACTGATTGACGAGGGAAACACGATCCCTTTTATTTCACGATATCGAAAAGAAGCAACAGGTTCCTTAAACGATGAGATACTGCGAAATCTGTACGATCGTCTGATGTACCTGCGCAGTTTAAATGACCGCAAGGCCGTTGTCCTTGCGAGCATCGAGGAGCAGGGCAAGCTGACCGCAGAACTGAAAAAATCCATCGAAGAGGCCGCAACTCTCGTGGTCGTAGAGGATTTATACCGCCCGTACCGTCCGAAACGCCGGACGCGTGCGACGATCGCAAAAGAAAAAGGACTGGAGCCGCTGGCGAATATCATTCTTCTGCAGATGACAAAAGAGCCGCTCGAAAAAGAGGCAGAGGCTTTTGTTTCAGAAGAAAAGGAAGTCAAAACGGCAAAAGACGCCATTGCTGGTGCCTGCGACATCATCGCCGAGAGCATTTCCGATGAGGCCGATTACCGTATGGAGATCCGCCGCAGAACCGAGGCGAAGGGCCTGATCGTCTCGACAGCAAAGGATGAGAAAGCAGAGTCCGTTTACGAGAATTACTATGAGTTTTCCGAGCCGGTATCGAAAATTGCCGGACACCGTGTGCTGGCACTGAACCGCGGTGAGAAAGAAAAATTCCTGAACGTCAAAATTGAGGCGCCGACGGAAGAAATCCTGCGTTATCTCGAGAAAAAAATCATCACCAAAGAGAATCCGCAGACAAAGCCGGTTCTGCAGGCGACCATCGAGGATGCCTACAACCGTCTGATCGCTCCGGCCATCGAGCGTGAGGTCAGAAATCAGCTCACCGAAAAGGCAGAGGACGGTGCGATCAAGGTCTTTGGAAAGAACCTTGAGCAGCTTCTGATGCAGCCGCCGATCGCAGGCCAGGTTGTCCTTGGATGGGACCCGGCGTTCCGTACGGGATGCAAGCTGGCCGTTGTCGATGCGACTGGAAAAGTGCTCGATACCACCGTGGTTTACCCGACCGCGCCGACGAACGAGAAGAAGATTGCGGCAGCGAAAGCCACTGTAAAAGATCTGATCCACAAATACGGCGTCACCCTGATTTCTGTCGGAAACGGAACTGCAAGCCGTGAGTCCGAGCAGATCATCGTCGAGATCTTAAAAGAGATCCCGGAGAAGGTTGCGTATGTGATCACAAACGAGGCAGGAGCGTCCGTTTACTCCGCAAGCAAGCTGGCAACCGAGGAATTTCCAAACTTTGATGTCGGACAGCGAAGCGCCGCTTCCATCGCACGCCGTGTGCAGGATCCGCTGGCAGAGCTTGTCAAAATCGATCCGAAATCCATCGGTGTCGGCCAGTATCAGCACGATATGAACCAGAAGAAGCTCGGCGAGGCGCTCGGCGGTGTCGTTGAGGACTGCGTGAATAAAGTCGGTGTCGATCTGAACACGGCATCCGCGTCGCTGCTGGAATACATTTCCGGTGTCAGCAAGGTGATAGCAAAAAACATCGTGGCATACCGCGAGGAGAACGGCCGTTTCGAGAGCAGAAAAGAGCTCCTGAAAGTGGCAAAACTCGGACCGAAGGCGTTTGAGCAGTGCGCGGGCTTTATGCGCATCACCGGCGGCAAAAATCCGCTGGACGGCACAAGCGTTCATCCGGAGAGCTACGAGGCAGTAGAGAAGCTGTTTGCAAAGTTAAATATGAAGACAGAGCAGATCAGCGAGGGACCGACGGCGTTCTTCATCAAAGATTACAAAAAGATGGCAGAGGAGATCGGTGTCGGCGAGATTACGCTGCGCGATATCATCAAAGAGCTGCAGAAGCCTGGCCGTGACCCGCGTGACGAGATGCCGCGCCCGATCCTGCGCACCGACGTGCTCGATATGAAGGACCTGAAGGTCGGCATGATCTTAAAGGGAACCGTGCGCAACGTCATTGACTTCGGTGCATTCGTCGATATCGGCGTGCATCAGGACGGACTCGTCCACATTTCCCAGATGACGAAACGCTTCATCAAGCATCCGCTGGAGGCTGTGAGCGTCGGCGATATCGTGGAAGTGAAGGTCATCAGCCTTGATCTGGCGAAGAAGCGGATCGGGCTGTCGATGCTGCTGGATAAATAAAGTGTGATACGTGGGCTGCCCGAAAGAAAACAGGGGCAGCCCGCGGTGTATCAAAGGGGGATTACCATGAATGAGGAAGAAGTGCTGGTCGGACGGATTCAGGATCTGGCAGAGCAGTGTTATCACAGGGATGTTCCGTCACACACGGAGTTTCTGACGCTGGCGGAGCAGGATCTGTTCTACCGTACGGTAAATAAAATCCCGGGCGTGCGTTACGTGCTGTCCGGCGGATACGAGGCGGCAGAGCGGAAAGCGGCGCTGTTTCTGCCATCCTATGCAGAGGACGGTGATGCGTCGATGCTTCCGATCGCAGTCGTGCGCATCAGCCCGCTGAATGAAAAATTTGCGGATGCGCTGTCACACCGTGATTTCTTAGGATCACTGATGAATCTCGGCGTGGAGCGGTATAAGCTGGGAGACATTCTGATCGATGGAAACCAGGCGTATCTGATCTGTATGGCGGATATGGCGGACTACATCTGTGCGGAGCTGAAAAAAGTGCGCCATACGAGCGTGTACTGTGAAGTCGAGGCGGGACTGCCGGAGGAGCTGACGGAGCCGAAAACCGAGCGGAAAGAAGGCTCCGTCGCTTCCGTGCGGCTCGATGCGGTGCTGTCGCTGGCGTTCAGCAGTTCGCGGAGCAAAATGGTGCCGCTGATCGAGGGCGGCCAGGTGTTTATCAACGGAAAGCTGGTGACATCGCCGAGTGCGTCATTAAAAGAGGACGATCTCGTGACCGTGCGCCATATGGGAAAATTCCGCTATGTGGGCGTGCAGAACCAGACGAAAAAGGGAAGGCTGTACGTGGCTGTTGAACGATTTGTCTCATAATAGATATTTTGAGGGATTTTACAGGAAAAGACCATTGACAGTGTTTGTAAAAAGACGGTATTATAGAGGGTATGTAGAAGGTCCGCAGTTATGAGAATTTTCATGAAATTTTTCATACAGAAGCGGACTGCGAAGATTACGTATCAGGAAGGCAGGAAGAAAAAATGGGAAAAATTATACTGACCGGCGACCGACCGACCGGCAAGCTGCATGTAGGACATTACGTTGGTTCACTGCGCCGCCGCGTGGAGCTGCAGAACTCCGGTGAATTCGATAAAATTTACATCATGATTGCAGACGCACAGGCGCTGACCGACAATGCGGACAACCCGGAGAAGGTGCGCCAGAACATTCTGGAGGTAGCACTGGATTACCTTTCCTGCGGACTTGATCCGGAAAAGAGCACCATCTTTATCCAGTCTCAGATTCCGGAACTGTGCGAGCTTTCTTTCTATTATATGAATCTCGTTACGGTTTCCAGACTGCAGAGAAACCCAACCGTAAAATCGGAGATCCAGATGAGAAACTTTGAGGCGAGCATCCCGGTTGGATTCTTCACCTACCCGATCAGCCAGGCAGCCGACATCACTGCATTCAAGGCAACGACCGTTCCGGTTGGAGAGGATCAGATGCCGATGATCGAGCAGACACAGGAGATCGTCCACAAATTCAATACGGTTTATGGCGAGGCACTTGTGCAGCCGAAGATTATGCTGCCGGAGAATGATTCCTGCAGACGTCTGCCGGGTATCGATGGAAAAGCGAAGATGAGCAAATCGCTCGGAAACTGCATTTACCTGTCCGAGGAGCCGGATGAGATCAAGAAAAAAGTCATGAGCATGTACACCGACCCGGATCACATCAAGATCACCGACCCGGGCAAGATCGAGGGAAATACCGTATTTACTTATCTCGATGCATTCTGCCAGCCGGAGCACTTCGAGCGCTATCTGCCGGATTACGCAAATCTCGACGAGCTGAAAGCACATTACCAGAGAGGCGGCCTTGGCGATGTCAAAGTGAAGAAGTTCCTGAACAATGTACTGCAGGAGACCTTAGAGCCGATCCGCAACCGCAGAAAAGAGCTGGAAAAAGACATTCCGGCGATCTATGAGATGCTGAAAAAAGGCAGCGAAGAGGCAGAAAAAGTTGCCGCTCAGACACTGGCGGATGTCAAAGCAGCCATGAAAATCAACTATTTTGATGATCTGGACCTGATCCGTTCTCAGGCAGAGCGTTACGGCAAATAATTACCAATAGAAGATAAATGGAAAAAGCGGACATTATGGTTCCGCTTTTTCTGTTGCAGGGCGGACGAAAGTTCGGAGTCCTGCGGTCAGAGAGGATAGCATATGGTCATACATGGATTTCAAAAGCTGACGCTGCTGGATTACCCGGGCAAGGTGGCGTGTACACTGTTTTCGGGCGGATGTAATTTCCGCTGCCCGTTCTGCCAGAACGGAAATCTCGTGCAGCATCCCGAATGGGAGCCGGTGATTCCGGAGGAGGAGATTTTTGCAGTGCTCGAAAAGCGGCGCGGCGTGCTGGACGGCGTCTGCGTGACGGGCGGTGAGCCGACGCTGGATCCGGATCTGGAGCGGTTCGTGACGAAAATTAAGGAACTGGGATATCTTGTGAAGCTCGATACGAATGGATACCGGCCGGAGATTTTGAAAAAGCTGGTGGAAGAGAAGAAAATCGATTACGTCGCCATGGACATCAAAAACGCGCCGTCCCGGTACGGCGAGACGGCGGGCGTGAAAAAGATCGATGTGATGCGGATCAATGAGTCGGTCGAGTTTTTAAAGAGCGGCGTGGTGGACTATGAGTTCCGGACAACGCTCTGCAAAGAGCTGCATGGAAGGGAAGAGATCGAAGCGATCGGAAAGTGGCTTTCCGGGGCAAAACGGTACTTCCTGCAGAATTACCGGGAATCGGATTATGTGATTGATCCGAGGTTCTCGGGGTATGCGCGGGAGCAGCTCGAGCGGTTCTGCGAGATCCTGCGCGGAAAGATTGAGACGGTGGAGATCCGCGGCGTGGATTAAAAAACGCTTTAAAGCGTGCGGTACCAGTAGCCGAAGCGGGCATCGGGCGCGAGCTCGGATGGGCGCATCGCCTGCTTAAAGTGGAAAAAGCCGAAGAGGCTTGCCATGAACTGCTCATTCGGCGTGTAGACGCCGGGGACGCCGAAATACCAGAGTTCCTGCTGGTCGCGGTTCCGGGCGAGGAGCAGATGGCGATAGGACGAGGAGCCATGGAGGACGAAGCGGTTCGCATCCACCGAAAGACCGGCGGCGCGGAGCTGTGGAAGATCGTCGAGTGATAGGCGCAGGCAGTCGGTCAGATCATCATCTGGGAACGGATGGAACTCCGGGAACTGGTCCTGAAGCTGGAGATAGAGAGCAGCCCGGGACGGCGGCACGGCTGCTGCGGCGGGAAAATCGGCGGAAGTCATATGTAGCGGCTGGGCGGTAGAATCCGGGATGGGCTGCGGCGGTTCCGGGTTGGCAGAGGGATAGCTTTCTGCGGTTTTCACAGATTCCGCGGATGCGGGATAGAGTGTGTTGGCGGATGATTGCGTGATCCTGTCTGCAGGAACGGTGTTTACCGTGTCAGTTGATGTGGATTCTGTGGAGACGGTGGATTCCGGGTTGGAATTTTGTGGATAAAGTTCGGAATTGCTGCTGAATTCTGTGGAAAGTTCATCGAACTGTGCTTTTGAAGCGTCTGATGATGGCAGGGACTGCGCAGGTACGGCGGGATCCAGAGGTTCGGGTGTTTCGGCAGTTTTCTCTTCGGTCGGTCTGGTACCATTGTCTGCGGATGTTTTGGGCTCCTGCGGGAGCGTGGGCGAGAAAAACTCCGGCTGAATCGGAAGATCGTCCCACTGGGTGGCGATGACGCCGGTCTGGCGGCAGAGCAGGATCAGACCGCCAAGCTCGTCGAGCGTGACATCCGTCTGCCCAATGGCATCGGAGTGCGTGAAGAGTTTTCCACTCGTAGAAGAGCGCCCCGCAAGGAGATTTCCGAGCGGAATGCCGTACATCCGCCCTGACCGGCGGATAAATCCGTAGACCGTGACCGAGGTCTCCGGCGGAAGCGACGGCGATTTGATCTGGAAGTCCATGCGGCAGAAGCCGTTCTGCGACTCCACGCGGACAAAGCCGCAGCATCCGCCCTTGCGGTTGTTCGGGTATTCGTATAGATAGGCAATGAAACGCCGGTAATCAGACATAAAAACCTCCTGCATAGAAGTAAAAAGAGTAGAAAAAGATACTGCGCTACAGTTCACGATATGCGGGAAGGACAGAAAATATACGCAGAGAAGAAAGGAAGTGCACAATGGAAGAAGAAACAAAGCTGGAAACGCCGGAGGAAAAAGCGCACCGGAAAGAACGGGAACGCTTCATGCGCCAGGCGATTACGCAGGCGAAGAAAGCGGAAAAGCTGATGGAAGTGCCGATCGGCTGTGTGATTGTGTACGAGGGAAAGGTGATTGCGCGGGGATATAACCGCAGAAATACGGATAAAAACACGCTGTCCCACGCGGAACTGAATGCGATCCGGAAAGCCAGCAAAAAGCTCGGCGACTGGCGGCTGGAGGGCTGTACGTTGTATGTCACCCTGGAACCATGCCAGATGTGCGCCGGTGCGATCGTACAGGCAAGAGTCAGCGAAGTCGTCATCGGCAGCATGAACCCGAAGGCGGGCTGCGCGGGATCGATCTTAAATATGCTGGAAATGCACGAGTTTAACCATCAGGTGAAGGTCGAGCGCGGCGTGCTGAAAGAAGAGTGCTCGGAGATGCTGAGTGCGTTTTTCCGGAGACTGCGGGTGGTGAAAAAGAAGAAAAAAGAAGAGAGGAAGAGGGCGGAAGAAGGGAAAGAATAAAAGAAGAGGCAGCATCGGGATGGGATGCTGCCTGAGGAAGATTATTTGTTTGAGTAAGTTGCACTTTCGAATATTTCCGTAAAAAATACAATCCCCGTATTTCCATCGGAAACCATCGAAAAAATCATTGACGAATCCCGAAAAAAGCACTATAATATATGATGTATTTGACAAAATACGGAGAAGTACCCAAGAGGCTGAAGGGTCTGGCTTCGAACACCAGTAGGTCGGAAACGGCGCAAGGGTTCAAATCCCTTCTTCTCCGCTATGCAAAAAAGAGACAGCAAAAAGATTGAAAAATCGAAAAAGCTGTCTCTTTTTCTGTGAGAAATTATGAAATAGATGCAAAACAAAAGAAACAAAGACAGAAAAAGCATCGCCAGTTCACGAAAAGGGACCGATGCACAACAAAGCAAAATAAAAAGGAGAGACAATACATGGCGCAGTTACCACAGGAATTTCTGACCCGCATGCAGGACATGCTGGGCGATGAATTTGATGCATTTTTAACTTCCTACGACGCACCCCGCACAGCCGGGCTGCGTGTGAATACAAAAAAATGCCGGACCGAAGATTTCCCGCCGCTTGTTCCGGGAACGTGGAAGAAAATTCCGTGGATTCCAAACGGCTATTTCGTGCCGGACGGCATGCGCATGGGCCAGTCTCCGCTGTATGCGGCAGGCGTCTTCTATCTGCAGGAGCCAAGCGCCATGACCCCGGCGTCCCGCCTCCCGATCGAACCGGGTGAGCGTGTGCTCGATCTCTGCGCCGCACCGGGCGGCAAGGCAACCGAGCTGAATGCGCGCCTGAAAGGAACCGGCCTTCTCGTCGCCAATGACATCAGCAACGCCCGCGCCAAAGCACTGCTGCGCAATCTGGAGCTGTTCGGAAGTGAAAACGTGCTTGTCACCAATGAGACACCGGCAGGCCTTGCAGACGTCTTCCCGGGCTTCTTCGATAAAATCCTCGTGGATGCACCGTGCTCCGGCGAGGGCATGTTCCGGAAAGACGAGGCAGTCATCGGCACCTGGACCCCGGAGAGGCCGGATTTCTTTGCGGATCTGCAGCGCGAGATCACCTCGGATGCTGTCAAAATGCTGCGTCCGGGCGGCCTCATGATGTATTCGACGTGTACCTTCGCCCCGCAGGAGGACGAGGGAACCGTTTCTTTCCTTCTGGAAAACTTCCCGGAAATGGAACTGATCGAGATGGAAGGCTACGAAGGTTTTTCAAAAGGCAATCCAGTCTGGGGAAACGGCGATCCGGAGATCGAAAAGACCGTGCGCATCTGGCCGCATAAAATGAACGGCGAGGGCCATTACCTTGCCCTGTTCCGCAAAAAAGGCGAAGCCATTCCTTATGAGACAGAAGAAAAACCGATCGAAAAGAAAAACAAAAAACAGAAAAACCGGAAAAAAGACCGCGGAACGGAAGCACCGGGTCCGTCGAAAGCAGAAAAACAGATCCTTTCCGATTTCCTGTCCCGGATGACAGCACCGATCCCGGTGGAGGAACTGGAAGTCCGCGCCGGAAAAGTATACCATTCCCCGTCCCTGCCGGATGGCGTGCGGAATCTTCATTTCCTGCGGAACGGTCTGTATCTCGGTGAACTGAAAAAAGACCGTTTCGAGCCGTCACAGCCGTTTGCCGTGACACTCTCCGCGGACAAGTTCAAAGATTACATGAATTTAAAGGCAGATGACGAGCGTACCGAAAAATATCTCCACGGTGAGACAATTTCCGTAGAGCCGGGAGAGACCGCATCGCCGTCGGGCTGGAAGCTGGTCTGCGTCGATGGATTCGGCCTTGGATGGGGCAAACTGGTCAATGGAACCTTGAAAAATAAGTACCCTGTTGGATGGAGAAAGTAGAAAAATCATGCCAGTTTTTGCAGGAAAAACGTCGAAATATTACAAAGTTATTAACAGAAATTAAAAAAGACTTTCATTTCAGACATACTTGTGTTATAATGGCAAAGTACGGCGGGAAAAAAGGCCCATTTTCCGCAGTAACTTGGAGTGACAATCAGCAACAGAACGTAATAAGTATGAGGTGTACGACATGAAAAAAAAGAAATTATTCAGCCTGGTTTTGGCCACAGTGCTTACGGCAGCAACCGTTCTGCCATGCTATGGTGCCAGTACAAAGGAGAAAATTTCAAATGCTCAGGCAGAACAGGCTGCCGCACAGTCTCAGCTTGACAGCATACAGAGCAGGATTGACGAACTCAATTCCAAAAAGGGACAATCAGAAGAATATCTTTCCGAACTGAACCAGCAGCTGGACGATCTGCAGAACCGTCTGCAGGAGCTTCAGGATCAGTATGATGCGAAGCAGAACGAACTGGTACAGATTCAGGCAGATCTGGAAGATGCAAAAGCAAAAGAAGAAGAGCAGTACGAGGCGATGAAGCTCCGTATCCAGTATATGTATGAAAATTCCTCCGGAAACGGATACATGGCAATGCTCTTTTCTTCCAAAAGCATTTCAGAGCTGATCAGCCGGGCAGAATACATACAGAAAATTTCCGATTTCGACCGCGATCTTATGCAGGAGTATGAGGACACGGTAGACCAGGTAAAAGAAAAAGAAACACAGGTGCAGGAAGAGCAGGCAGCGATCGTAGAACTGCAGCAGCAGAGCAGCGATCAGCAGGAAGCCATTCAGGAGCTGTACGCAGCAGCTTATCAGGAACTCCGTACCTACTCCGCAGAGCTGGACGATGCAAAATCCAGCGAGAGTGCACTGGTAGATGAAATCAACAGCAAAGCAGATGCAATCAATGACCTGATCCGTCAGGCGAAAGAAGAGGAGATTGCAGCGCAGAAGAAAGCAGAAGAGGAAGCAGCCGCAGCAGCCGCCGCACAGCAGGCTGCCGCAGAAGCTGAGGCTGAGGCCGCCAGAAAACAGGCAGCCGAGGCCGCAAGAGTCGCAGCCGCAGAAGCAGCAAATGCCGCAGCGAAAGCAGATACCGATACAAGCAGCAGCTCCGGAAGCAGTTCTTCGGACAGCAGCGCATCCTCCACGACAACGGGGAGTCCATCCGCGTCAGATACTTCCAGCAGCTCCTCCAGCGGAACATACCTTGGAAGATTTAAACTGACAGGCTATTGCTCCGCTACATTGTTTTACCTTCATTTTAGAACCCGCGTACTTTTTTTCTACACCGAAATTTTAAGATTCTGTCCACTCTTTTAAGGTATTTAAAATTTTTCTCACATCTCCCATGTTACTGCTGCATTG
>ENA-OQKV01000049-OQKV01000049.1-human-gut-metagenome-genome-assembly--contig:-NODE-49-length-48261-cov-6.089375_pt1 | contig 48261 bp, 47 predicted proteins | sample MGYA00242655_ERZ504811 | MGnify/ENA primary metagenome ERZ504811 (study PRJEB26092, sample SAMD00036406) | human gut metagenome | host: Homo sapiens | study: EMG produced TPA metagenomics assembly of...
GTTTCCTGCATCCGCTGGGGCGTATAGCTTTTAGGGAAATACTTCCGCAAGGTGTCAGAGGTAAATGTCACTCGGTCCAGATCGCTTTTCTTTTCCTCACCCATGATGACACGCATCATATCGAGGGTCAGATGCCCCTCCTGACTGTATTTCTTGAGCCGCTGGGCTTGAGAAAGAGAAGGGGTAGCCTGTTCGCTGTCCATCGCGTCCAACAGGTCTACCTGTTCCTCCTTTTTGAGAAAGGACAGCTCATAGGCGGGATTTAAGGCAATTTTCTTTTCATCCACCATGTCCAGCAGTTCGGGAATCAGCTCAGTCAAGCGAATAAATCTCTGAACCTGCCTTTGACTCTCTCCTGCTTGATTTGCAACCAGCTGAATTGATGTCTGCGACTTCTCGCCAACTTGGCGAGAAGTTAAATCTGAGCGTTCTCCCTGATGTTTTATAGCCTCCAACTTCATTTTATAGGCAAAGGCCCTCTCACTTGGAAGCAGGCTTTCTCGTTGCAGGTTGCTGTCAACCATAATAATTGTGGCAGCGTCATCGTCCAGATCACGGACAATTACCGGCATGGTCTCTTTTTCTGCCAGTTCACTTGCTCTGTGCCGTCTGTGTCCGGCCACCAGTTCATAACCACCCTCCGGGTCAGGGCGGGCAATTGCTGGAACCAGCACACCATACTGCTTGATACTGTCTGCGGTTTCCATCATTGCTTCGTCATCCTTGACTTTGAATGGATGCCCTTTGAACGGGTGCAGTTCCGACAACGGGATTTCTACTACTTTTTCTCTCTGAGCATCGGCACGGCTCTCCTCCGTAGAAAACAGATCATCTACCGATGCCAGCTCTACTTTTTTCGCGCTGCTTTTCAAGTTTCAACACCTCCTTCGTCAGATTTCGATACCCCTCTGCCACCTTGCCGCCAGGGTCATGGGCGAAAATACTTTTTCCCTCTGCGCTAATTTCCTTTGCCCGGACAGAATGGGGGATTTCCGTTCCAAAGACTTTGATTTTACTTCCATAGGTGTCCCGCAGCAAAGCAGCAATCTCTTTGGCAAAGTTGGTGCGGTTATCCACCATCGTCAGCAGGATACCGTCAATCTGGAGCTTTGGATTGATCTGCCGTTTCACCTTACTGACCGTAGATAGAAGCTGTTCCAGTCCTTTGGCGGGCAGATACTCTGCCTGAACGGGAATAATGATCCTATTCGCAGCGGCCAGCGCATTAACTGTGAGCATACCAAGGGAGGGCTGGCAGTCGATGAGGATATGGGAATATTGTCCCTTCAGTGTGTCCAGATATTGCCGTAAAATCGTTTCACGGCTCATGGCGTTTACCAAAGAAACCTCCATACCGGAAAGCTGAATATCCGCAGGCATCAGGTCAACGCCTTCTGCATGATGCAGAATACCTTCTCCGGGGCGTATAGGCTGATCCATCAGAATTTTGCCCATTGCATCCGACAGTGTAAATGGCAGCTTGTCTGGTTGCGGATTTCCCAAGCTGATTGTCAGGCTTCCTTGCGGGTCCCCGTCGATCAGAAGCACTTTCTTTCCGGCCTGTGCCAGACCTATTCCCAAGTTCGCACAGGTTGTTGTTTTGCCAACGCCGCCTTTCTGGTTGGCGATGGCGATGATTTGTGTGTTCATGACTTCACCTCATTTCTGATTGTTGCTGTTGTTTCTGGAAATAGAAAAAGCCGCCACTTCAAAATTAACAGTGAAGTGACGGCTCTTTCTATCGCCGGAATACGAGTTCCTGAAATGAAAAAAGCACCCAGCATTTATACTGTGTGCTACATCAAATTCATATTCAATTATTCAAATTAGCTCAAACTATGCCAAACTGCCACAGCCAAAAAACGAGGGGAAGGAGGGCTGAAAAGCACCCCAAAAATCGGCTCTCGGTTAACCACTTTGGGAACCACTTCCCCCTCTTTTTGCCCTCTTTTTAGCCAGTTAACCACTTGCGGACCACTAAAAATTGGATGAAATCGGCTCTCGTTTTGCCAAATTTGGTCAAACCATATCAGCCCGTTTAGATATAGCAAAAGCCCGGAAAACCTTGATTTTCCGGGATTTTTGAACCATTTTGATATAGTCTGAGCAGTCGATTATCGCTTGCTGAACTGAGGCGCGCGACGAGCCGCCTTGAGACCGTATTTCTTACGCTCTTTCATACGTGGATCACGTGTTAAGAATCCAGCTGACTTAAGAACTGGTCTGTACTCTGAATCTACCTGAAGGAGTGCACGAGCGATTCCGTGACGGATTGCTCCGGCCTGTCCTGTGTATCCACCACCACGAACGTTAACTAAAACGTCGAACTTGTCAACTGTCTCAGTTGCAACTAATGGCTGGCGAACAACTACCTTTAATGTCTCAAGACCAAGGTACTCATCGATATCTCTTTTATTGATTGTAATCTTTCCTGTTCCAGGTACTAAATATACTCTAGCAACAGATGATTTTCTTCTTCCTGTTCCGTAATACTTTGTAGTAGCCAATTTACTTTACCTCCTATTAAAACTCTAATGTCTCAGGCTTCTGAGCTGCATGTTTGTGATCTGGTCCAGCGTATACGAATAACTTTGATACATCTGACGTCCAAGAGGTCCCTTTGGAAGCATTCCTTTACAGCGTACTCGATAACGCGCTCTGGTGCTTGTTCATCATCTCTCTTAATGTTGTCTCTTTCATACCACCGATATAATCTGAGTGATGATAGTAAATCTTCTGGTCTAATTTCTTACCAGTAACCTTAACCTTGTCAGCATTGACAACGATTACATAATCACCTGTGTCAATGTGTGGTGTAAAGATTGCTTTATTCTTTCCTCTTAATACTTTAGCAACTTCTGATGCTAAACGTCCTAATGTCTTACCTTCAGCGTCTACTACGTACCATTTTCTGTCGATTGTAGCAGGACTAGCCATAAATGTTTTCATCGGTTTTCCTCCTTAAATGATTCGATTACTTTTAATGCCGATGTCTCTTGAAATCGCGTATGTCCGGACGCCACTTCCTGTTTGACATCTTATAGTCCTCTGTTCCATCTCAGATGACTATCATTATCTATACTAAATGGTTGCCGGGGCTTTGGCTTCCATTTATCTACTTTTACAGACCTAGATATTATACTTGCGTAACCGGCTGTTGTCAAGTGTTTTTCACCCTTATTTTCGGCTTTTTCTTTAAGCTTTTTCTTTAAAACTGCATATATACAAAATCAGCCGGATTCACTCCCGGTCCGTAGTAACCGAATATTATTACTATAAAAATGCCAAGATATATTATCGCCCAGCGAAGCGGCAGCTTTCTTGAAAGTATGAAATCGCGCATGTCGAGCTTTTTATTTTCCTCAACGAAGCTGATAAAGAACCACAGCAGCGTACATATTATAAGTAAAAGTATATCGTACTGGTCCAGTCCACATGCTCCGAGATTCAAAATGATGTTGTTTATTTCAAGCTCGCTGATATGGAAATCCGTGACTGATTTAAAAAGCATGTGAAATGCTGTCGACGCATTTGCTGCTATGTCAAAATAGTAGCCTACCAGTATGAGCATAAAGGTCCAAAGCACTGATACAATTGTTGCAAATATGCCCTTTTCCCTTAGGCCGGTCAGCTTAAAAAAGCCGCCTGACACCTTTTTGTTTACCGGAGCAAAAAGCTCTGCAAGCATGATGACAATGCCATTCCAGAGTCCGAAATACAGGTATTTCATATTGGCACCGTGCCATACTCCGATGACGATAAATGTGATGACACTCGCGATGCAGCCCGGCAGCACCTTACTGATATGCGCACCAAATCTCGGCTTTAGCCATTTGCCAAAGTTCAGGAAACGCTTTGAGATTGAAAGCGGGTAGAAGATATAGTTTCTGCACCAGTCTCCAAGAGTCATATGCCAGCGGTGCCAGTACTCAGTGAGCGAGCGCGAAAAATACGGATGATTGAAGTTTGTTGACATCGTTATGCCAAACATCTCCGCAATACCACGCACTATATCGATTCCTCCCGAGAAATCCGCATATAGCTGCAGCGCATACACTACTGCCGCAAAAAATACATAGGTGCCCGAAAAATCCATCGGCTTATCCATTACAAAATTGATGATATTTACCGCGCGGTCTGCTATCACAAGCTTTTTCATGACTCCCCAGAGCACCAGAAGCGCACCCTTTTGCAGATTTTCAAGTCTCAGGGAATGTCCCTCGTAAAGCTGTCCCGCAAGCTTATCATATATCGCAATCGGTCCCTGTATGATCTGTGGGAAAAATGACACGAACAGCGCTACCTTAAGGAAATTCTTTTCAGGCTCGACAATTTCCCTGTATACATCCATCACATAGCCCATGGACTGGAAGGTGTAGAAGGATATGCCAAGTGGAAGCAAAAGTCCAAGCTCCCCCGCATATGGTATATATTTAAGGAATGCCAATATGCCGAAATTGCAAAGCAGCGCAAAAAGCATGACTGCCACTCTCTTTTTTCTGCCCTTTTCCTTGTATTCCTTTCTGGTCTGCCTGTCCCAGTCCTCCTTGTGGCTTTTTACGATGGCATTCTGCTCCTTTAGCAGCTTGTCAATCCATATTGTTGAGCCATAGGTGGTGCATATTGTGAAAATGATAAACAGCACATACCACTTACATATAATCACATAGTATGCCATGCTTCCCGCCAGAAGCACATACCAGCGGTATTTCTTCGGAAAGCAATAATATAGTACAAGCAATGCTATTACAAATATCGCATATTTTAATGAAATGAGTTCCATTTTATTTACTCCAAATCTATTTTCTAATGTAATACTGCCAGACATACTTTAATTAACAGGCAGTATTTATTTTAAAGTCCATACACTATCATGCTATTTTTTAACCGGGGTATTTAACTCCTTTACAGGCTTTGCATCGTTGTTCGTATCTGCTACCTTATTTGTCGCAAGGCTTGACGAAAAATTATAAGGCAGATAAACGGACATCTCAAAATAATGATTGCCCAGACTCAGATCCGTATCCTTTGCGCAGGCACTTATCACCTTGTCAGCGCGCCTTGCGCACTCGCCCCATGCACTCTTAAGCTCCGGTGAGTGGTCTGCATTAAGCCTGTAATTATCAGACAGATATTTTCCCATATATGTAGTGAATTTGAGGCTTCCATTTATATTCAGGTGCTCTGAATTGTAGAAATCATCTCTACTATTGATTCCGATAAGTTCCTTATCGCCTTCAAAGCTCGCAAAATCATAGCCATAAGACTCCACCAGCTCCTTCACGTCGCAAAGCACCTGCGGATTCTTTACCTCCTTCTCATGAGGGAACCTCGCAAAAAGCACCTTTTCCACCCCCTGTGCTTTACAATACTCAAGCAGATCAGTCATATACGCTCTGCTCTTGTCGGTAAAATAGAGCTTTTTCTGCTTGCCTGATGGACAATCGGAATATTTTGCAATAGATGAAAATCCCTTCATGCATGATGTTTTTGCAAAATACATTCCAACTCTTGTGGCAAAGGTGTGTGCACACTTGCCTATATCCTTCCAGTTGCTATGATGCAGCTTTAAAGGATTTGTAAAGTTATCCTGCTCATCCTTTGGCACAATCTCTTTTATTGTATCAAGCCTGTTTTCCTCATTATGAATATTGTCTATCCAGCTATGCAGCTTTACCGTTCTGTCGTAATAGCTGTCATTTTGTAAAAAGCCATTCACTTCAAAAACCACAACCTTCGGATGCTGTCTGGTGAGAGCTTCTCTGAGCATAGATTTGTACAGACTGCCGGGCACCCCTGATACCCCAAGCGAGTATGATGTGTATCCATAATTCTTCCAGGCCTCGGTTGCGCTGTAATCAGCGTATACCTCGCTGGCTCCTATCATCATCACATCAATTGTGTTCTTCGGCTCCTTGTAAAAGCCCTCTATAGTCGCAATATTGACAGCATCCGTCATCTTAAAAAATGTCGAGACAAACGAAAACAGCACGACAAATACCAGGGCAAACGCTCCTATACGGATTACCTTACGGTGTCTGCCTTTTCCTTCGTCTGTGCTGTTTATGACTTTGTTTTTTATAATTTTCTCTTTTGCTTTTGTAAATCTCATAACCGTCTTCATCTCCAAGCTTCTTTTTACCGTACCGTGTATTAATAGTAACGACATTATAGCCTATTATTGAAGCTAAAAACTGATATTCCAAAAATCTTAATATAATATTAAAAATCTAAAGCTGTTACTCGTACTTGAGTCCTATCATTGTAAGCCCTTTGGCCGGGGCTGTAGGACCTGCTGCTGCCCTGTCTGTTGCGGCTATTATGCCATTCATCGCATCGGCCGGCATATCGCTTCCACCTATCTTCACAAGTGTTCCTGCGATTATGCGCACCATATTGTATAAAAAGCCGTTTCCTGTCACACGTATTGTTATGATGTCACCGGCCTTTGACACCGTACAGTCATATATCGTGCGGACTGTGGTCTGTGCCTGCGAGTTTGCCGAGCAGAAGCTTGCAAAATCATGCTCTCCTATGAGATATTTTGCAGCCTCACTCATCTTGTCTGTGTCAAGCGGATAATGATAGAAATATGTGTCAAGCCTGCGTGTCGGATTTCTGAACCTCGCATTTAATATGCGGTATTCATAGGTTTTACGGCTCTTTGAGAAGCGCGGATGAAAATCATCGCTTACCTCACAGGAATCGACCACCACTATATCCTCCGGCAGCTTCTGATTCAGTGCATACGATATCTTTTCCGCCGGCATGCGGGTATTGGTATCAAACATACACACATTTCCAAGTGAATGCACTCCCGCATCGGTGCGGCTTGCTCCTGTCACCTTTATATCCTCCTTTAACAGGCGGCTCAGGTGCTCGTTTAATACCTGCTCAATTGTTATGCCGTTTGGCTGTATCTGCCAGCCGCAGTAATTTGTGCCATCGTAGGCTACAATCATTTTTACACGCATATATCTCTCCTGTTATGGCTGCACTATCTATTTCACTATCTGAAAATAAGATTGCCCAGATTCACCGGCAGAAGGATTCTAAGCACTATCACAACCGCTAAAAAAGCAAATATGAAAAGATATGCTATTTTATCATCCTTTTCATATACGAGCGGCTTCATCTTTGTCCTGCCCTCTCCACCATTGTAGCATCTGGCTTCCATGGCCATTGCGAGGTCATCCGCACGCCTGAAGGCCGATACGAAAAGCGGTACTAAAAGAGGCACCATGCTCTTTGCTCTTTTTATGATATTTCCATGCTCAAAATCAGCTCCTCTTGCCATCTGTGCTTTCATTATTTTGTCCGTCTCCTCAATAAGGATTGGAATAAAACGAAGCGCTATCGACATCATCATGGCTATCGCATGCACCGGAACATGTATTTTGTTTAAAAAGCCCAGTGATTTCTCAAGACCGTCCGTGAGCTGGTTTGGTGTGGTGGTGAGTGTCATGAGCGAGGTTCCTATAATGAGCAGCACAAGTCGTATCATCATGGTTGCTGCATTTATCAGTCCGGTGTCAGAAATGTGCAGTATACCGTACTCCCAGATTGTGTACTCTCCCTGTGTGAAAAACACGCTGAAGCATGCTGTAAAAAGCAGCAGTATTATAATGGATTTGAGTCCCTTTACCATGAACTTAAAGGGCACCTTTGATATCTTTATAACTGCGGCAAGCGCGGCAACTATAAACAGCACACCGGCTATTCCCTTGTAGGAAAACAGCGCAATAATATATATAAGTGTTGCGAAAAGCTTTACTCTTGGGTCCAGTTTATGTATTGGCGACTGAGCCGGATAATACTGGCCTATGGTAATATCACGAATCATTTTTGTATTCCTTCCTCATAATTTGTATCAAAATGTCAGCATTGGTGAGCTATTTAAAGGCTTTTAGTATTGAGTCCCTCGCCTCCGCAACTGTCGTTGCCGAAAGGTCAACCGGTATACCCTTTTCCGCCAGATCATGCATCAGATATGTGACCTGCGGTGCTGCAAGTCCGACTGCCTCGAGCTCCTTGTAGTGTGAGAATACCTCCTTCGGCACTCCGTCAAACATCACCTCTCCTGAATTCATAACAATGATGCGATCCACATACTCCGCAACATCCTCCATGCTGTGTGATACGAGTATGATTGTGATACCCAGATCCTTTTTCATCTGTAAAAGCAGTCCCAGTATCTCATCTCTGCCCGCAGGATCCAGTCCCGCTGTCGGCTCATCGAGTATAAGTACGTCAGGGTGCATTGCAAGTACTCCAGCTATGGCTACACGCCTTTTTTGTCCTCCTGACAAATCAAACGGTGGCTGATAGTAGAGATCCTCCGGAAAATGTACATTCTGCAGTGCCTCATAGGCTCTTAGCTCCACTGTTTTCCTATCGAGTCCCTGATTTTTCGGTCCAAAGCATACATCCTCAAAGTTGGTTGTCTCAAAAAGCTGATGCTCCGGATACTGGAACACCATCCCCACCTTGTGACGAAGCTTGCTTAAATCATAATCATTGTCATATATATCCTGTCCATTGTAGTATATATGACCGCTTGTTGCCTTCAAAAGGCCGTTCATATGCTGGATAAGTGTGGATTTTCCCGAACCGGTGTGACCGATTATTCCGATAAACTCTCCAGCATTTATCTCAAGGCTTACATCCTTAAGTGCCTGCACCTTGTAGGCTGAGTCGGCACTGTAGCAATAGTTTATGTGATCTAGAATTATTGACATATTTTCTCCCGCCTATCTGTTTTTCAGCGCAACAAGCGCATTTACAAGTTCTTCTCTCGTCAGGATTCCATCAGGGATATCAAGCCCTGCCTTTTTGAGCTCATCGGCTACCAGTGTCACCTGCGGCACATCAAGCCTGTGCTCCTTCAGCTCGTCCACCCTTGAAAAAATCTCACGCGGTGTGCCGTCCATGACCACCTTGCCCTTTTCCATGACATAGACATGGTCTGCGCCGACCACCTCCTCCATGTAATGGGTGATGAGAATGATGGTCACGCCCTTTTTCTTATTGAGCTCATGGGCTGTGGCTATGACCTCCTTGCGGCCGTTTGGGTCAAGCATGGCTGTAGGCTCGTCAAATACTATACATTTTGGCTCCATTGCCACAACTCCCGCGATTGCCACACGCTGCTTCTGTCCTCCGGAGAGCTTGTTCGGTGAATGTGTGCGATACTTTGTCATACCGACAGCCCTTAGTGCATAGTCCACGCGCTGCCAGATTTCATCTGTCGGCACACCGATATTCTCAGGTCCAAAGCCCACATCCTCCTCCACGACATTGGCGATAATCTGATTGTCGGGATTCTGGAAAACCATACCTGCACTTTTCCTGACAGGTATGACATTCTCTTCCTTTGACACATCCATGCCATCCACCCATATGGTGCCGTCGCTCGGCGCAAGAAGTGCATTGATATGCTTTGCAAGAGTTGATTTTCCTGAACCATTGTGACCGAGGATTGCAATAAACTGTCCCTCTTTTATGTCGAGGTTTACGTTGTCGAGTGCTGTAGTGATTGACTCTACATTGCCTTCCTCGTCTCTTCGTATAAATTCATGTACTAATTTGCTTGTTTTAATTATGCCCATTTCTTTTTCCTAAAAATCTACCGTATTTACAATTATCATAGCTGTTAAAGCCCAAATAGCTGCCAAAAATATGCGCTTTGCCGCTTGATTTAGTCATCCCAGCTCAGGTGATGAAGCTCTCCCTCAAGCCTCATATGATCAAAATTATTCTGTCTCAATGCCTCGTAGAGCACGATAGCTACTGAATTTGACAAATTAAGTGACCTTGTCTCACCTATCATCGGTATCCTGATGCACTCATCCGGATGCTCCTTTAGTATCTCCTCCGGAATGCCTGCGCTTTCCTTGCCAAACATAATATAGCAGTCTGGCTCAAAATGAGCATCAGAGTACACATGTCTGCCCTTTGTTGTCGCATAATATATCTTTGCGCCCGGATTTCTCTCAAGGAAATCCTCCCAGTCCACATATGTGGTGACGTCGAGGTCCTTCCAATAATCCATTCCGGCTCTCTTTATTGCCTTCTCTGAAAGTGAGAATCCAAGCGGCTCTATAAGATGAAGCCTCGTGCCTGTCGCGACGCAGGTTCTTCCGATATTTCCTGTATTTGCCGGAATTTCCGGCTCATGTAACACTATGTTCAGCTTTGCCATTTTGTCTCCTGTCAATTTAAACTATTTATTATCCATCCCGGCGCGAAGCTCTGTGACAAACTCCTCAATGCGGCCGAGCGCCTCCTTTAAATCATCAAGCGAATATGCATATGATATACGTAAAAAGCCCTCACCGCACTCTCCGAATGCAGTTCCCGGAACCACGGCAATCTTCTTGCTGTTTAGAAGCTTTGTGGCAAACTCATCGGATGTCATGCCAAACTCCTTGATGCTTGGGAACGCATAAAAGGCTCCGAAAGGCTCAAAGCACTTAAGCCCCATCTCCTTAAAGCGGTGAAGCACATAGCGTCTGCGGCCGTTGTATTCCTCCCTCATCTGTGCAACATCCTCATCGCCGTTTTTCATAGCCTCGACAGCCGCATACTGGCTCGTGGTCGGCGCACACATGATTGCAAACTGATGAATCTTTAGCATCTGCTTTAAAATGGTCTCAGGTGCACATGCATATCCAAGCCTCCAGCCTGTCATGGCATATGCCTTTGAAAAACCGTTTATGAGCACTGTGCGCTCCTTCATTCCCGGAAACGATGCTATAGATACATGCTTATCCACATATGTAAGCTCCGAATAAATCTCGTCACTTATCACAAACAGATCATGCTCCTTAACCACCTGAACAATTGCTTCAAGGTCTGCTTTTTCCATGATAGCACCTGTAGGGTTATTAGGGAAAGGCATGATAAGTATCTTTGTCTTTGGAGTGATAACAGCCTCAAGCTCCTCGGCTGTCAGCCTGAAATCATTTTCCTCCTTGAGCTCCACAATCACAGGTGTGCCTCCTGCCAAAACAGTACATGGCACATATGAAACATAGCTTGGCTGTGGGATAATCACCTCATCTCCCGCATCGAGCATGGCGCGCAGTGCAATATCTATAGCCTCGCTGCCGCCGACAGTTACCATGATCTCTTTGTTGTAATCATATGTCATGCCGTATCTTCTGTCGAGATATTTTGCAATCTCAATCTTTAACTCCTTGAGTCCGGCATTTGAGGTGTAGAAGGTGCGTCCCTTTTCAAGGGAATATATGCCCTCATCCCTGATATGCCACGGTGTGTCAAAATCAGGCTCACCTACTCCGAGCGAAATCGCATCCTTCATCTCGCTCACTATGTCAAAAAACTTACGGATGCCCGATGGCTGGATAGTCTTTATGGTACTGGATAAAGGGTCTCTCATTATGACATAATTCCCCTTTCATCGGATTTGACAGGTGCCGCCATGATAGTTCCATGGTCCTTGTATTTCTTCAGGATAAAGTTTGTCTTTGTCGAAAGCACCTGATCCAGTGTAGAAAGCTTATCTGTCACAAACTGTGATACCTCGCGCAGAGTCTTGCCCTCGAGTGTGACCATGAGGTCGAAGCCGCCTGAGATAAGGTATACAGACTTCACCTCAGGATAGTTGTATATACGCTCGGCAATCTTGTCGAAGCCCATGCCGCGCTGTGGTGTCACTCTGACCTCTATCATGGCTGTGACCTTCTCAAGGCCTGCCTTGTCCCAGTCAATCAGTGTGTGATATCCGCAGATGACATTCTCCTGCTCCATAGCAGCAATCTCGTTTGCCACACTTGCCTCATCCACACCAAGCATGATTGCAAGCTCCTTCAGGTTTATCCTGCTGTTTTTCTCTATAAATGTTAATATCTTTTCTCTCATGATATATATTCTCCTGATTCAAATATATTAGTTGAAAACCTTGTATATCTCGTCAGTCTGGGCAGTCTCCAAAAACCGTCTCTCCTCGCCGGAAATCAGCACTCTGTCGTTTGAATCGGTTGTGGCACCGACTATAACAGCATTTTGTCCTGTTTTCTCAAGCTCTCTGACCACGCGGGTACCATCTGCAGCTATGATTATCAGACTTCCTCCTGACAAAAGCTTATACGGGTTTATGTCAAAAAATTCACTTATTTCAATCGTATCCTGCCTGATAGGGAGCTTCTTTAAATCGATGTCAAGACCAATTCCCGAAGCCTCTGCCATATCCCAGAGTGCTCCAAAGATGCCTCCCTGCGAAGCGTCATGGATTGCCGCCACACCGGCGCCAATCGCGGATGCAGCCTCCATTGCGGTGGAAATATGGTCTATATATGCTGCTGATTTATCTATAAATGCCTTGGAAAATCTCGTTTCAAGCTCGGCTCTTTTCTCATTTGCAAGAATTGCGGTGCCCTCAAGCCCCACATAGCCTGTCACTATTACGTCCATGCCCGGTGCTGCTTTAGATGATGGTGTAAGCGCCTGCTCATAGGCCTCACCTATTGCTGTAACTGTCACCACGATATTCTTCACCGCACGGCTCACCTGTGTATGTCCGCCAAGCACCACAATGCCTGCTTCCTCACATACAGTATCAATCGCTCTCACCGTCTCACGAAGCACGGCTTCGTTTTCTGTGGTAGGTACAAGCAGTGCCAGCTCTATCCCAACAGGAGCTGCCCCCATGGCATAAATATTGTTCAATGCATCATAAACTGCGCAGTTAGCACGCACATGCTTATCCGATACATCAAGTGTGAACGTCTGAGTAGCAGTAACTAACCTGGTTTGGCCGCCTGCCTGCATGGAAACCACCGCACAGTCCTCACCTACTGCCGGTTTAAAAAGTATTCTGTCGCTTTTGGTATGAAGTTGTTTTAAGACAGAGCGCTTTAAAACCGACTCTGATATTTTACCGTTTTTCATGTGTTTTCCTGTTCCTAATAATAATATGTTTTGTATACTGTTGCAGCCCGGTGCATTGATTGCAAATAACTACATCAGAAACAACTACCTGCGGGCATTTACTGCGTCTGTGCTCCCTGTGTCTGTCCCGCCGGCTGCTGTGTCTGGATGCCCTGTGCCTGTCCTGCTGCATTCTGGTCTGTCGGCTGCGTCTGGGTGCCCTGTGCCTGCCCTGCTGCATTCGGATCTGTAGTCTGGGTCTGCGCGCCCTGTGTCTGCCCTGCCGCATTCGGATCCTGTGTCTGAGTCTGTGCTGCCTGAACCGTTGCTGCCGCAGACGCAGCAATGGATTTAACCGAGCCCTCATCATTAGCCGCTGCCGCCGCCTGAAGCTGCGCAACAACCTCCGCTGATGCTCCTGCTGTACCAACCGTCACGATTTTCGGTGATGACTTGTACTTGCTGTTGTTGAATACCTCATCGCTCTGCACTGTTCCATCAACTGTGACCGTCTTCCATAGCCTTGCGGTCACTCCCTTGTGTGCAGACTGCTCGGTGTTGAAATAACCGACCGGCTGACCTGCATCAAAATTAAACTGCGTGACCGGATCCTCCTCGGAAAGTGTCTCACTCCTGAAGGAAATTTCCCTGTTTGCGGGTCTCGTCTCCACTCCGTACACATTGAAGGTAATAATTCCTCCACTGCAATAGCCCTCTATATACACCGGATTGTCCAGATTATTTTTAAACTTAAGATCCTTGTAGGTACCTGCGATTGCCGCATCGTCAGATGGCTTTACGTAGCTTACTATCATGGAATGGTTGTAGCGCTGCACTATCTCAAGCTCAGCCCTTATAACCGCATTGTAGAGAGTGGTCGCAACCTGACACACACCTCCACCTACCGAGTCAACTACCTGACCGTTCTCGTATGCGCCTGCTATCTGATAGCCGTTGTCAGTTGTGATAGGGCTGATAGCCTCGTAAACCGAGAACTGCTCCCCCGGATATATGACACTGCCGTTTATCAGGCTGCATGCGTTCTTTACATTGGTTGCACGCCCTGCTGCCGAGCTGCTGAAATCGGTAGAAAAGCCTCCCAGATTATCCTTAATCTTTGAGAGCTCTTCCTTTGACCCCCTCGGCTGAACCGTATTTGTGACCAGCTCTATCTCATTCGCCGAGCCATCCCAGCTATTCTGCAAAAAGTCATTTATGGCATAGACTGATTTTACCACATCGACCTCTTTGCCTTCCTGTCCCGGAACAAAATCGAAGCTGTCGCCGTTTCTCTGCAACGAATTGTCAACTGCCTTTATATTGAGCTCGTCGCTCTTATCATAAATCATCTTTGCGGTCTTTTGTTTATCAACCGACAGATACATATTGACAGCAACATTGCCCTTTTTGAGCTCCTCTGACTCCACAAATCTGTCAATCAGGCTGCCCTCATGGCACACTGAAAGAGCCTCGTCCGCCGCTGCATCAGTGTCAGCCGAAACAGACATTTCCTGTGCTGTTGCATCAAATGAACCATTGGCGCCCTTTAATGAAAAAGATGTATCCTTTATGCTGTCAACATAGGCATCAACTGCTTTTTTTGCTTCTTCCTTTGTCATACCGCCTACATCCACACTGCCAATGCACACACCATCTGTAATTGTCTGTACCTTTGCCTTCTTTGTGCCTGACGAACCGCTTGCATATGCACTTACCATGCCTGATGCTGCCACAAGCACAAATGCCATTGTACCAAGTAATAATGCTTTTTTATTAATCTTCATTTCCGCTTCCTTTTCCTGAGGCTATTAAAAGCGCCCCTGTCATCGCTTAACTGAACTGCATTTTATATCATATTATCATATTTTTTCCATATTTCAAGAAAAGCTATACAAGACTTGACACAAATGTTGTCACAAGCATCGCTGCTATAACCACTATTATCACTATAGCAACCACCTTCTGATTTCTTTTTTTATTAAAATCGTACATACTATTCACCTCTGTTCAAAAATGAGTTATACTATTTTCATATATGAGAAAGAATTTTCCAACATATGATTCCAATTTGTCTAATTTTGTTCATTTTATTTATTGCAGTGATTACTTTTGCCATAATGAGGGCTGATTCAGCCCAGGCAAAGGTCACCGAGGAGTTCTGGGAAAAGGAGCGTAAGGCCAACTCAACCCTCCGCGGAGATACCACTGACCTGTGTTATATTACCATACCGGAAAAGGTTTTTCCATTAAATAATGATAAAATAAATGATTTAAAGCTTAAATATAGCATTCTCAATTTTAAAAAGCTGTCTGAATATGATGATAATTCCACGAAATTTGTTTCAATGCTTGAGAGCTTACAGGCTGATGCCACCTCGGCCGGTAATTACTCACACCTATTAATGTACTTACTGCGATATTCATCGTACAGCCTTGAGGCCTGACTTCTGGTCAGGTTGTCCCACGATATGACATCTGCTATTCCATACTCAGTCATCAGCTCCTTTAGCTGTCTGACCTGATGTGCTGTGGCGGGTGTCTGTTTTTTTGCCTTGTATACAAGTGGCTTTGACTCCACCGGCTCACCTTTTTCATCCATCAGTGCAAGCAGCTTTTCAAATATCTGCTTTGTCTCTATCGCATCATCGAGCGCCCTGTGCGCATTTTCCCTGTTTACACCAAAATACTCGCACAAAGCCTCCAGCTTCTTTGACTGCTCAGCAGGCAGACATTTTCTGGCTATTTTCAGCGTATCATATGCATTCAGCGAGAGGGTTCGCTTGTGATTTACCGCCCACTGCTTTAAAAAGCTGTAATCAAAGGTCACATTCTGCCCGAGTATGATATCATCTCCGATAAAATTAAGCAGGTTATCCACAGCCGCGTCCATATCTGCCGCGTTTTCCACATCACTGTCGGTAATTCCCGTTAATTCCTGCACACGCTGTGGAATATGCTGCTTCGGATTTACCAGTGTGGATATCGTATCCACTATCTCGCCGCCCCTCACACGTGCCGCACCTATCTCTATTATCTTGTCATTTTTGGCGGAAAGACCTGTCATTTCAAGGTCAATCACCGTGTAATTTTTTATATTATCTATGTTTCTCATTTTTCTTAGTCCGTAAACCTTTCCGGCTTGTACCGCTATAGTCATATCGCTTTACCGTTATCTATATACTCCACCAGCGCCTGGTGGTCAAGCGGGTCTCTCATGTCGTAGTGGAAAAGCGCCCACACCGGCTCCTTATGATACTTTGGCAGTTCATCCAGCTTGCGCGTGTGCTTGTCAGGAAAAATATAGTGGAATGGCTCCACATGTGACAGCTTTCCATTCTTACAGTATGCATGTGTCATGTGCTTGAAGCTTCCTATATCTGTGGCCCACCTCGGGCGGCTCTTACAGTTCTCACGATAGTACAAATCAAAGATGAGTGACTCCTGAATCATGCTGTAAATCTGCGCATTTTCATCAAAATCAGTATTATCTCTATCTATGGCATTTTCGTCAAAATCAGTATTATCTCTATCTCCGGCATTTTCGGATAATACCACAGAAGTCATAGCATCGCTGTCACAGCCATGCAGGTATAAAGCCAGAAATTCAAGCAGTATCTCACACCTTCTGATGCGCGAATGGCTCATTCCAAAATAGCCGTTTGCCTCATAAAAATCTCCAAGCTCCTGAAAAAACTCAAACGCACTGTCAAAGATACACTCCATGAGCTTCATCGTAATCTCAAACTGTCCGCTGTTGTAATACACCTCAAGCATATCCTCGACGCGCTTAATCTTTATCACATCATCAAACGAAAGCCATTTTGTGGACATTACCTCATATGGTGGCTTGTCATGGTACACAATACCATATTCCGCGGCATGCTCAAACATGTACGAGCCCTTGAGCACCTTTAAGAACCCAAGCTGCAGCTGGTTTGGCTTAAGCTCATAAATCTCATCAAAGGAACGCCCAAAGCTGTCATAGTCCTCGTATGGCAGCCCTGCAATCAGATCCAGATGCTCATGGATATTGTTGCCTCTTTGAATGAGCTTCACAACCTCCTTAAGCCTCTCAAGCTTCATAGTCCTGTGAATCTCCTTAATCGTGACCTCATTGGTGGACTGCACACCGATTTCAAGCTGTATCAGCCCCGGCCTCATATCAGAAATCAGCTCAAGCTCCTCCTGATTCAGCAGATCTGCCGATATCTCAAAGTGAAAGTTTGTCACACCATTGTCATTTGCCTTTATAAAGCGCCACAGCTCCATTGCATGAGCATGATTGCAGTTAAAGGTTCTGTCCACAAACTTAATCTGTGGCACCTTCTGGTCTATGAAAAACTTAAGCTCCCTTTTGACAATCTCCGTATTCCTGAAACGCAGTGTCTTATCCACCGATGACAGACAGTAGCTGCACGAAAACGGGCATCCTCTGCTGCTCTCGTAGTAGATGATGCGGTTTGAAAAATCATCGAGAGTATCATAGCAAAATGGAATTTCACTCATGTTTTTGATTGAGCGTGGACTTGTAAATACTATTTCATCCGCTTTGCAACCTGCGTTGTTCACACTTGTTCTATTACTTGTACTATTACCTGTGCGGTTTTTTCTGAAAGCAATGCCTGCAATATCACTCAGCTTTCTTTTATGCGCATAGTAACCGCACAGCTCTCTAAAGGTATCCTCACCCTCGCCAATCATCACACCGTCTATGTATGGATTTTCCCGCAGAAATGCCTCCACCTCGTAAGACACCTCAGGGCCTCCAACCCATATCGGCACTGACGGACAAAGCTTTTTATACTCGCGTGCAATATCAGTCACATAATCAATATTCCATATATAGCACGAAAAACAAAGTACGTCGGGCTTTCTCTTATAAAGCTCCTCAAGAATGTAATCCTTCTGATTGTTTATCGTGTATTCCGCAAGCTCCACAGCATCCCTGTACTCCCCGGCACAGGCGCGCAGTGAATAAACTGCGAGGTTTGAATGTATATATTTTGCATTTATTGCTGTCAGTAAAATATTCATGGTTTCTCCTTAAAAAATGACCCTTGAATGTAGACTTTATGCCACATTCAAAGGTCTGCTTCGTATTATTGCAGCATCGACATATTAACAAGCCTGTCGTACACGCCGCTTGCAAACAGCACCATCATGCCAATCGTGCAGATGACCGACAGTACAAAGCCTATTATCGATGTAATCATACCCGCAGTTGCTATTGCATTGTTATACTGCTTTGCCCTTTTTGACATTTTGGAAGCAAGCATGCCGACAATTCCAAGTCCCATCAGATATCCAAAAAACGAGAAAATAATACTGCAGATACCAAGCACCAGTGAAACAACTGCAAGCTTAGCGCCCTCCCTCTCGTCATCTATGATAGTCTCATTATTGTAAAGCATCTCAAGACGGATACGCCTTGATTTACGCAGCATAACAAGCATAGGAATACCGAGCACGATAAACGCGACACAGTTCATTGCCGAAAACTCATTAATCCTGTCGGCCACTCCGCCTCCCTCAAATATTCCCGATGATAAAAGTCCTCCCATATCTACAACAGTATGGAAAATGGCAAGCATCCAGAAATTGCGTGTAGAAGCGTATATCATGCAAAACAGCACACCCATGAGACCTGCTGAAATAACCTGTATCAGACAACTGCTGAACTTAACCCCTGCGCCCATATTGGAAAAATGCATCAATCCAAACAGTACGCCTCCCAAAACTACGGCTCCTGTGATTCCACCTTTCGTTTTTGGAAAAGCTCTCAGCAGCAGATTAAACACCAGGCCTCTGAACACCAGCTCCTCAACGAGTCCTACAAGGCAGACCGCGATAAAGAAAAAGAGTATGTTGTAAAATGCCTTCTCATCACCATGCTCGCTCAAAAAGCACATATAAATACCTGAAACAACAGCATACAGACAATAAACTATGAAAAAACCACCTGTGTATAAGCTTCTGGTCCATCTTGCTGCATTTTCCTTAAAGATATCCCACAAACCAAATAAATATGTGATGCCAAGAAAAATAACTAAAATAACAGTCTCCACCATAGCCTGCAGCAGATAGTCATCCGCTTTTTCCATGCCCGGAATCAGTCCCAACACTTTTCCGCTCCACTGCAAGAGTGCAATGAAAATAAAAACTGCAAGAATGGCAAATATTATATTTGCCGGTGCCGAAAGATTTCTCAATTTCTGTTTCATAACTTTAAATCTCCTCATTTGCGTGTTATTAAGTATGAAAATATTCTATAGCATTTACTTTGACATTGCAAGCGAAGTATTTCATACTGCAATGGGCAGCAAAAAAGCCCTGTCCTTACGAACAGAGCCCTATGCATTATGTTGCACTTACAAGTCTTACTATCACATCAATTCCAGCCGCCCAAAAGAGTATCGCCCCCACGATATATACCTTTGTCTTCTGCTCAAAACCGAAGTGATATCCTGTGTAAATGCCTGCCACTATACAGATGATAGTTAGCAGCGCCACCATTATCATAATGGTGAAAAGTCCGGTACCGAGGAAGCCGAATGCTATTCCTGCAAGAACCGTATAAAATGCGGTGATTCCTGCTATCCTTAGCACTCTTTTCATATCAAGCTGTGCCTGACAGTGCTCCTCAATCCTTTCGTTTCTTATAGCCTTTCCTATAAGCCTGATCCCCAGTCCTATCAGTATTCCGATAGAAATTATCTCTCCTAAAAGTGCTTCATCCTTCACCGAGTATTTCCCATTAAGGAAGCTTGACAGAAAATACCCGATGTACATTGCTAATAACTGGCAAACTGCAACTATGAAGCAAATGGCTGTAAGCTGTTTCTTATTTACTTTCTGGATCAGGGATCCCTGACATTCCATCGCAACGAAAATCTCCAGTGAGCTTCCCGCCACGATTAACAGATATTCTATCCAGCCCATTTTTGCCTCCCATAATCTACAAACATCCTTTAATTAATTATTTGTCGCTATCTGCCTTAGCATCTATTGAAGCTAATTTATATATGAACTTAACGCTGCCCGTCTGTCCATCAGCGATTGCTGAGTATGTCTGATATTCCTCACCTGCGTCAATTACTGCCTGAAGCTTGTCGGTGAATGGCTTTAAGTCGCCGTTGTATGCGTCGAGAATCTTGTTGATTCCCTCCTCATTGAACTGTACCATACCATCTGCAAGTGTGTGTGCCCCCTCTGAAAGTGTCTTTGAGCCTGTTGTGAGCTGGTCAACACCTGAAACTATCTGATTTGTTCCATCCGCAAGCTGTGATGCTCCGCTATTGAGCTGTGCATTGTTTGCTACAAGTGTATTTGAACCGTCCACAAGCTGCTTGATACCGCTTGTAAGAGTTGGTACTGAGTTCATGAGTGACTGTGTTCCGGCTGAAAGCTGGCTTGCTCCGGCATTGAGTGCTGTTGCTCCGGCATTAAGTGTATCATTGTTTGATGTAAGCTTTGCTGCTCCGGAACTAAGCTGAGCTGTACCATCCTTTAAGTTTGCAACACCTTTGGTAAGCTCTGGTAATTTTTCTGCCAAGACCTTAGCGCCTTCATTTAGCTTTGTTGCACCACTCACCAGACTCTCTCCACTCTCCTGTTTTGCATTAATCTGGTCTGAAATATTTTCTTTGTAGAATCAATTCCGGTAATTACAGCCTCCTGTGCTCCGGTTTCAGCTCCCGTTTTTGCTGCGTCTGCAACAGATGTTCCAACTGCATCCTTTGAGCTGCTTGCTACTCCATCTAATACCTGTGTAGCCATAGTTTTTAACTGACTGTCAGTATTGCTTGTAGATAATGTTTTAACATCGTTATCATAATCTTTGCCTGAAGCCTTATATATTGCTTTAATTGCTGATTCTCTTGAACCCAACTGATCTTCATACTTTTTAACCAAATCCTCACCTGCCTTTTGTACAACAGTGGCTTCAATCTGTTGTTTAACCTGTGCTTCAACTGTTGAATATATCATATTATATAAAGTTTTATTAGCCTTAAGGCTCTCAACAGTTTTTTCAACACTGCTATCGCTGGTCATTTCATTATAATACTCAGCAGCAGCATATTTCTTTGTATTATTATAACTTGTAGCATTAGTATCATCTTCCAGCTTTGCATCTACTCCTGCTTTTGCAGCTTCCTTATACTTTGCAGCTTCTTCATCTGACATCGGGGTCTTTAAAGCTTTATCTAAAGTATTAATTCCATCTGACAAAGAATTTACACCAGACACAAGAGATGGAGCACTCTGTGACAACGTGTCTGTGCCGCTCTTAAGTGTATCCATGCCTGCATCTAAATTGCTCGCGCCTGCTGCAAGTGTGCTGGCTCCATCCGTATAAGCCTTCAACCCATCCTTAAGTGTTGCACTTCCGCTTGCAAGCTGTCCTGCTCCACTATTAAGCTTATCTGCTCCTGACACAAGGGCTCCTGTGCTGTTTCCAAGTGTATTCAGTCCACCACTTAATGTACTAACACCATCAGTATATGTCTTAAGTCCACTCTTCAGTGTGCCAACTCCTGATGCGAATGTGCCGAGCTTGCTCTGCAATGTTGAAAGTCCGTCAGCAAGTGTGTCAGTACCCTCTGCCAGTGTCTTTGAACCATCCTGAAGCTGTGTTGAGGCATCCTTTAAGTCATTTATCATGTCATCGAGGTCTGATGTGTCAATTCCGTCTGTGCTTACATAATCAGATGCGTTTACCACGAAGGTCATGGCTGCAGGCATTGAGAAATTCTCCACATCTGCTGTCATTTCCATGTATTCAGGGATATTTACATCGCCATCGAGGTCTTTGTCCTTGATTCCGAGGCTATCCTTTAAGCCCGGAAGTGCATAGCCGAGCACTACGCTTGATGAGTCGCTTACCTCAGCCTTGCCGTTTGTCACTTCGATATTCTCGAAGCCATCACCGAGTACAAGTCCTGTTATTGCTGCAAATGGTACGGAAACTGTCTGCTTCTCGCCGTTTACTGTCTCTGTATATGATGTGGTATTTGTGTAGTCAAAACGGATTTTGACCTTTCCTGATTTTCCTGCAAGGTCCTCAGGTGAGATTTCTTTTCCATCGAGGTAGTATGTAACCTTCTGTGTTACAGGTGGCTCCTCTGTTGCTGTGCCCTGATAGTAAATGTCCTTGCCGCCGGCCTGCCAGGTGAGCTTGTCACCGCTTTGTGTGAATTTTTCCTTGCCCTTTACGTTCTCGATATCTGAAAGGTTTGAAGCATCCTCCAAGGTATCCTTTTTGTCTTTATTTTTAAGGTGATCTACTACGATTGTTTTGTTTACGTTGCCGTTTGCATCTGAGATGAGGTATACGCTCTCGTCCTTGTCTGCGTCGTTATCCTTTAATGATACGCTGTCCATGAGCTTATCTGCTATGTCATCAGCATCCTTACTGCTTCCTGTTGTGCTGTCTGCCTCGGCTGTGACTGCGGTGCTGTTCTTCTCTGCAAAAACCGCTGTTGCTCCGATTCCTGTACCTACAAGTGCTATTGTGAGGACTCCGGCTACAACACGGACAATATATTTACTTTTTAACTTTTCTTTCAATTCTGGTAATTTCATGTCTTATTCCTCCTGATTTTGTTTTTGAGGTCATATTTTTATGTTATGAGGGCCAAAAAGTATTTTATCCCTCATTTATGATTAATCAGATTACTAAGCTGTCAGGTTCTTGTTTTTAAAGCCTGCGCTTGTGGCACATATTACTTTGTCAAAAATCATAAACATTGACGGAAGTATAAATACTACTACAAACATACTGATGATTGCGCCTCGTGCAAGCAGTATACAGATAGAACTGATCATATCAATGTTTGAATAAAGTCCTACACCAAAGGTTGCGGCGAAGAAACAGAGTGCACTGACGATAACTGAGTTTGTCGAATCTGCAAGTGCCTTTGTGATTGCCGGCTTTTTGTCCATTCCAGTGTATCTGTTCTTTCTGTACTTTGTGGTCATAAGTATCGCATAGTCAACCGTTGCACCAAGCTGTATGGTTCCGATTACGATGCTCGCGATAAACGGAAGCTTTGTTCCTGTAAATCCCGGAATTCCCATGTTTACAAAGATTGCAAACTCGATGACCGCTACAAGTATGATTGGAAGCGATACTGATTTGAATACTACGAGGATGATAAGGAATATCAATACGATTGATACTGCACTTACACGCTTAAAGTCTGTATCTGTGATAGTGATAAGATCCTTTGTACAAGGTGCCTCACCGATAAGCATTGCGTCCTCGCTGTAACTCTTTACTATCTTTTTAATCTCTGTTATCTGGTTGTTTACCTCATCAGATGCTGTCTCATATTTTGATGAAACAAGCATCATCTGGTAATCACCGTTTTTGAATATCTCCTTTGCCTCATCCGGCACCATATCATCCGGTATTGTAGGTCCAAGTATTGAGTCAAGCGATACCGCAAGCTTTACTCCATCGACCTTCTTGATATCATCTATCATGCTTATGCTGTCTGCCTTTGACATATCGCTCGGCGCGATGATGATATGTGTGGCACCCATAGCATACTCCTTGTCGAGTCTTTCATTGGCCTGCTTACTGTATGCACTGTCAGGCATGGTTCCTGCAAGGTCATAGTAGACCTGATCATGAGTGTATCCGTATATTGCCGGGATGAGCACTACGATGAAAATCACTGCAAGTATCTTATAATGATTTGTTACCCAGCTTGCAATCCTAGAAACATCCGGCATAAGAATCTTGTGCTTTGTCTTCTCGATTGCCTTATCACATGCAAGAATCAGTGCAGGGAGAATTGTTACACATCCGATAACTCCGAATACAACGCCCTTTGCCATTACGATTCCCAGGTCAAGTCCAAGTGTAAAGCTCATGAAGCAGAGGGCTACGAAGCCTGCGATTGTTGTGATTGAGCTTCCTGTTACTGAAACAATTGTGTGGGAAATGGCATGTGCCATGGCTCGCTTCTTGTCTCCGTCATATCTGTCTATCTGCTCCTGATAGCTGTGCCACAGGAAAATCGAATAATCCATTGTTACGGCGAGCTGCAATACTGCTGTCAGTGCCAGTGTCAGATATGAAATCTGTCCCTGTATAAAGTTTGTTCCCAGGTTATAGATAATAGCCATTCCTATGCTTAGGAGGAATAACATCGGAACAATTATTGAATCCATTGTAATTCCCATGACAAGCATTGAAAGCAATGCTGCTATGATGACATATATAGGAGCCTGCTGCATAACAAGTGTCTTTGTATCTGCGTTGACCGCTGCCATTCCTGCTACGAAGCAGTGGTTTTTCACCATCTTATCCATCTTGTTGACGGCTTCCATTGTCTCATCCGAACCCATTGTGTCACTGTAGGTGACGAGCATGAGCTGGCTGTTTGCATCCTTGTTGTTGAATGCGTCGTACACCTCATCCGGAATTGCCTCTCTTGGCAATGTGGAATCAGCGATTGTTCCGTACCAGATGACATCATTTACACCCTTAAGGTCCTCTATGTCATCCGCCAGAGTCTCTATGTCCTGATCCTTCATATCCTCCAAGATCACAAATGACAACGCTCCGGTTCCAAACTCATCTACCATGATATCCTGGCCCTTCATAGTCTCTATCTGGCTTGGCAGATAAGAAAGGATATCAAAGTTGATTCTCGTGTTGATAAAGCTGATGCCCGACGGTATAAGCAGTGCAAATGCAACTATCAGTATCAGCACACGATGTTTTACGACTCCTTTTCCAAATTTAATCATTAGATTCACCACTCTTTCTTTTATTCGTATTGAAGTATAAAAAAAAAGACCGAATAAATAAATATTCAATCTCTTCGATTTGTCATGTGAGATATACAAATCCATCAATTTGTATATCCGATATGACACATATATGATATTGTATTTGATTTCTGACACTTTTTCACGGCATTTTTATATTTATATGAACGCATGCATCTTTATGATTCTGCTTTATGAGCTTGCTTAAGCCGTCATTTTCCATGACAATTGTCCTCTACAGCTCACTTAGTATATCATCCATCGAGCGCGTAATCAGATACATGTATGCCTCAGCCATCTCCTTCGGCTCAATGTCATCCATGCCCTGGGCTATCCAGCCCTCCGTGATAAAGCACAACGACTGCGCATAATATGTAGAAATCACCTCAGGTGTGAGCCAGCGGTATTTGGATTTCTTTCCTGTGCTCTTTTCGCTTATGATATTCATAAACATCTCATAGACGCACTTCATAGCAATCTGATTAAACGTCACTGCACCCTCCAGCTTTAGTGCTTTCTTGTAAAAAACACTGTTTGCCGAGATATTATTGAGCATCAGCACAATCGCTTCAAAAATCATTCCGGCATTGAGCAGTGGCTTGATGGGCTCAAGCAGCTCGCTTTTGATAATCCACTCTATCAGCTCGTACTTGTCCTGAAAATGATTGTAAAACGTAGGGCGGATAACTCCGGCCTTGTCCGTTATCTCTTTAATTGTAATCTTATCGATTGGCTTTTTCGCTGAAAGCTCTATAAGGCTCTCAGCGAGCACCAGATCTATTGCATTCTTACCTTGCTGTGTCATTACTCATCAAACTCCATCGTGACAAAGTAGCCCTTCTCAGTCTCCCTCACATCCACGACATCGCCCTCACGGCTTTTGAGCCTCTCGCTGACCACGTAGTTTCCCGACATGGCAATCGCATGCTCTATCGTATAATAATATGAAGTTGGAAGCTTGCTCTCTGTTACCTTCAGATGGTCACCGACCTTGGTAAGTCCGGGTCTCTCCATCTTAAACTCCATCCGACGCATTCTGTCGCCTTTCTGTTACTGCTTAATTGTCCTCTTTTCTATCCTCAACAAACGTTGCCTCAAACTCCTTTTGCTTGTTGTAGGCGCTCTCCGCCTTTGTAGCACGGCTTGTAATCCAGATATTTGATACTCCGTTGAAAATCAGTATGATACCGACAACAACAGTGGCTGTCTTCATTACATCAAATGCATTTGTCACGCAGATTATTCCAAAAATCAGACTGATTATTGAAAAAATCAGGCCGACACTCCAGCCTCCGTAACCGTATTTTCTGGCATCCACTGCCTCAATAATGCTCCTGATGCTGTGAAAAATGAGCACCAGACCGATGACTATAGGTATCAGGCTCACCACAACCTTTGGCTGTACCAGAAACCATATACCTACTGCCAAAACCACAAGCCCCAGCATCGCTGAAAAACCATTCGTGACTATATTCAAAAAATAGCTGCACATATAGACCACTCCGATGATGATAAGCACTACCGCAAGCACATTGGCCACAATCGTGAGCACCGAAGCTCTCCATATGATAAACACCAGTCCCAGCGCTATGCAAAGCACTGATGACAGTAGAAAATCAGCCTTTATTCTGCCTAAAAACTCCTTCATACACGACCTCCTTTATATATCCTGCCCTACATTACTTTTCTAATTCTGTTCCTCTGCACTTTTCTTAACCAGGTCAAGAACAGTCTGAAGCTCAGCACCCTCAACCGGTGCAGCTCCATATCCAAGACGCTTGTAATCCTCTGTAATCTCAGCCAGCTCAGTAGTTTTATCGCCCTTCGCATCAATTACAAAATATCTGCCCTGTGACGCAACATCATCCCACACGAGATAAGCACGGATTGCGCAGTTAGGAGCCATATCCCTTGTCGGAAAATCAACTCTGGTGACATTAAGTGTATCAGAAATCTGCATAGACATAACAGAGAAATCCTCCTCCATATATGGATACATACGCTTCTGCTGATATGCCTCCTCGTACAGCTCATCTATTAACTTTTCCTTCTCATCGGCAAGTCGGTCCATGAACTCTTTTCCGCCCTCAAACATCTTCGCCGGCAGGAAAATATGCTCATACTGCATACGCTCGAAGATGACATACTGCTCTGCTGTCATCTGTACAGTCTTGCCCTTTGTCGGTGATGTAGGATGTCCCTCTCTTCTGGCCTTTTCCACTGCCTCAATCTTTTCTACAAGAGGCTTTTTGAAAATCAGATTGTGAGTGAACGGGTTGAATGCGATACCATTAATCTTTGACTCTTTATTTGCCACCATATTGTTGACTGCAAGAAACGGCATATTTACAATGCATGGTGACGGATGATCCTTAGAAAGCTGTGCCTTTGAGGTATAAATCGGCATGAAAGCCTCTCCCTCACCGTTTTTAATAAATAGCGGAATCGGCTTGTTGTTCTCTCCGACATTTGCAGGTACCAGGAATCTGCTCTTAGTGCATTTTTCAATGAGCTTATTGAGCGTCTCCGCCTTTTTGTCGCTTGAATACTGTGTCATCAGCGCCTCAACCTCCGGGTTTTGCACCTCAAGAGTGAAGGCCGGATCATCCTTTAATTTATTTTTGATTTTATTTTTATCCATTTATACTGCTTCTCCTTATATTAAATGCCCGGATTTACATCCAGGCATTATTTTAACACATTTCTTTTATCAACTCAACAATCTTAGTGTCTCTTGCTATCCATTCTTTATCAGAAAAGTGCTGTTGGCCTTTATTATCTCATCCGGCGTAGCCCATGACAGATGATACTCAAGCCTTATCTCGCTGTCTGTCATCTGTGCTGCCACATGCTCGTCCTTCACATCACAGAAATACACGTAGGTGTGACAGTAATATATCTTGTCAGCCTCAAATATATCGCGTCTCTTTTCTATGACCTTGCCACACTCCCTGATGCTTTCCGGCACGACAAGAAGCCCTGCCTCCTCGCGCACCTCCCGTGCCAGCGCCACCTCGTTGGTCTCGCCTGCATCGATGCCGCCGCCCAGTATCTTGTAGTAGCCCTCACCGGCCTGCTGCATGGCAAGCTTTCCGTCTCTGATAATAACCGCGCGCACCGCGAAGCGCTCAAATATCTCCATATCATCGGAATAGTTGTGTTTGTCAAATGTATATAGCGTTCTCATATTTATCCTCCGTATATGGGCTGTAATCATTCATTAGTATACATGGAAAGTAGTTTTTATTCTACACCATTTGACGGCGAATTGGAATACTATTATCGTCCATTTACCTGCAAAGTAGCACCACTGTCTCAATGTGCTCTGTATATGGGAAGCAGTCATATGGTGTTGCACGCTTCACTGTATACCCATGCTTTGTGAGATACTTTAAATCCCTCGCCAGTGTTTCCGGACCACATGACACATACACCACTCTCTCCGGCGCCAACTTGACAACCGATGATAAAAATGCCTCGTCGCTGCCGGTTCTTGGAGGATCCATTATGACAACATCCGCTTTCTCACCATTTTGTGCCATCTCGACCATGAATTTTCCGGCATCGTCATTGTAGAAGCGGATATTTCTGATGTCGTTTCGCTTTGCATTGGTGACTGCATCGCGGATTGCATCACGGTTTAGCTCGACTCCGATGACTTCACCTGCATTTTTCGCTGCTATGATGCCTATGGTTCCGGTGCCGCAGTATGCATCGATTACACGCTCCTTGCCGGTGAGGTGTGCCTCATGAATGGCTTTTTCGTATAAAAGCTCCGTCTGTACCGGATTCACCTGATAAAACGAGCTTGGTGAGATGCGGAAGGTACAGCCGCACAGCTTATCCTCTATGAAGCCCTTGCCATAAAGCGTGATGTTTCTGTCTCCGAGCACCATGCTTGTCTTTTTATCATTCACGTTGAGCACCACTGTCGTGATATTGGGATGCTTTTTTCTGAGTGCTTTTACGAAATTATTCTTCGATGGAAGTATCGGCGATGCCAGGACAAGCACTACCATTATCTGCCCTGTTGCATAGCCCTTTCTTACGAGCACATGTCTGAGAAGCCCATAGCCGGTGTCCTCATCATAAGTCTTTATCCTGAATGAGCGGAGCATATCCTTTATGTCCCTTATTATCTCATCTGACTCCTGCTCCTCTATCATGCAGCTTTCGATATCCACCACATCATGTGTGTTTTTCCTGTAGGCTCCCGCCACAATCTGACCGCGCCTCGTGCAGTCAAAGGCTGCATGAACCTTGTGACGATAATGGAGTGGATTTTTCATGCCGACAATCGGCTCCACGAAGCAAAAAGGCTTTAGCAGCTTTTTCATGTATGCCTGCTTGTTTTTTAGCTGTTCCTTATATTCTACGCCCTGATAGTCGCAGCCACCACATTTCTTCGCATACGGACATACGTTACCGCTTTTTGACCGGCTGCTTTTCTCCTTTACCCTCGGCTGTTCGGTGGCATTTTTGTATTTTTTCTCATTATGCGTGGTCTTTTTTCTGGAATTACCTTGATTTCCCGCCATATCCGTGCTCCTTAAAATCAGCTATGCTGACTACTTGCCGTATGTATTATATAAATACACATGATTATCTATGCAGTGCCATCCGCTTGAAGCGCCTGCTGTCACACATATATATGTCTTTCCGCTTGCTGCCTTCTCATAGCTGACCGCGCAGTTGCCGGACTGATTTACAAAGCCTGTCTTTGCACCGATTACCTCGCCACTTGTCATCTTATCCTCTATTCGACGCAAAAACAGATTCGATATGTTCAGATTCTCCGGATGCTGCGGTGTTGCAGCCGTGCTGTATGTATGATTTGAAAGTACTGTTTTACAAATATCGTCCTGCATCGCTGCCTGCATGATGACCGCCATATCATAGGCTGTGCTGTAATTGTTCTCATCATATATACCGACAGGGTTTGCAAAATGTGTACTCTGGCCTATACCAAGCTCTGCTGCCTTCTGGTTCATCATATCAACAAAGGCCTCCATTGAGCCTGCTGTGTAAAGCGCAAGCTGATATGCCGATTCTCCACCTGATGGCAGAATGGTTCCGTTAAACACATCGCGAAGCGGCACCTGCTCACCGTCTAAAAAGCCTGTTGTGCTGCAATCATGCACATATGAGTAATCTGTGGCTTCTCTTGTGATGGTCACAACCTCGTTGAGCTTGTTTTCTATCACAGCCTGCCTGTCTATTTCGGTATTCTCTTCTGCATTCTCTTCTGCATTCTCTGTCTTCGCTGCAGCTATCGCATTTTTCTCCGCCTGCTCTGCCGCAACAAGCACTGTCATAACCTTTGTCATGGAAGCCGGATACATTTTCTCATGAGCATTTTTTCCCGCAACAACCGTGCCGTCCTGCTCATCAATCACTACGGCATAAGAGCTCTCCAGCTCATCTCCGATTGTCGCTGTAGCCTCTGACTCCTTTGGTGTAAAGAGCTCCTTTGCTTCCTCTGTCTCACTCTCCTGCTCTGTCACACCGGTCACATTTTCTGTGGCTGGTTCTGTGTCTTTTACCTTATTACTGTCTTTCTTTGCTTTATTAAAGCACGATATAACTATTATAATTGCTATGACGACTATCACAGCCACTATTCCTATAAGCTTAATCTGTGAAGCTCCTGTATTTCGTCTGCATCGTCTGTTGTTTTTTCTGCTATTATTTCTCATATCCAATCCCTGTTTCGTTGTAACCATTCATCCCATGCACATTCGCAAAACCGCACTATACCCGTGCCTTTTTGTTCTCAGTGATTCTGAATAATCACATTTCATTTTATACTGTAACCTGTTTAGTATACTCCCTATCAGGAAGCTGTGCAATAATTATCGCAATAAACATGAGCACACATCCAAAAATTTCTCTGCCACCTAGCATCTGGCCAAGCAGAATCCATCCTGCAATCACAGAAACCACCGACTCAAGACTCATCGCCACCGATGCCACCGCCGGATTTAAGCCCTTTTGTCCGACAATCTGCAGCGTATAGCCCACTCCGCTTGAGAAAATACCGGCATAGAGAATCGGAATCCATGCATCCCATGTGCAAAGCGACTGTGCCCACTGCGCTAAACCGCCGGCAGACGGTCCCATATCTGTAAAAATCATCACTATACATGAGCCAAGCCCGGTGACAAAAAACTCAATACATGAAAGTCTGACCGCATCTACCTGTGATACGAAATGGTCAATCACAAGTATCTGTATCGCAAAGCACAATGCCCCTGCCAACAGGAGTAAATCCGAGCCGCTAAGTGAAAATGCCCCATTCATGCACAGAAAATACATGCCTATCAGTGCAATAAATACACCTATCCATATTTTGGCTCCGCATTTTCTTTTAAGGAAAATCCCAAGTATAGGCACCATAAGTATATATGTAGCTGTAAGAAAGCCAGCCTTGCCGGATTCTGCGCCCATGCTGATTCCAAGCTGCTGCAGGTTGCTCGCAAAGAAAAGTGCTATTCCACAGCAGCTTCCGGATATCCAGAGCTCTTTCTTTTGCTTTTTGCTTTCAGGCCTGTTTACCGTCAGATCTTTCTTATCCAGTATTTTTATGACCGGCAGAAGGCAGAGCGCACCAATAAGGAAGCGAATGCCGTTGAATGAAAATGCTCCAACTGCATCCCCTCCCTTTGACTGCGCTACAAAGGCTATTCCCCAGACTATATCTGCCAAAAACAAAATAAAGACATGTCTTGTCTTTGAGGCTGTATTCATTATAATAGTTCCTCCGTGTTATTAAATCTATTTAAGGTTACCGTTTGCCATTGTCTCCGGTAACCTTAGTAATCCGTCTTATTTGACAAAATCAGAGATATTATATCACCGACTGCCTTGAGTTGCATACTTAAATATGCTGTTACATTTCGTTTGTATATAAAATTATACAAAAAACAGGCGGCAAACACCCTCTTTGGGTATTCGCCGCCTGTCTTTATATCTTATTGCGTAACACTATTATTTACGCTATTCTGCCAGCTTAAAATGCTTTATCTCTCCGTTTCCTGTCACATAGAAATCATTATCCTTGTAAATGCCTCTGTAGCCTTCTGTATTTTTATAGGTCAGTGCCTGCTGCTCCAAAAGACTAAAGCCGTTTTCACTATCATACGAAAGCAGATAGTAGTCATTCGCAGTAAATCCTATCAGATTTTTCTCCGGGTCAGCAAGAATAGCCTTGTAGTTGTATACAAACTCATTACTCCAGCTCTCAGAACTGTCGATAAGCTTCTGGTTCACCTCAACCGGCTTTGTCGGATCGCTCACATCAAACATAGTAAGCTTTATCTTACTCTGCTGCGAATCACCATAGCCTATTCCAAGTACGTGCGTATCATCCCACATATGCAGATATTCAGAAAATCCACTCACCTCAAGCTCTCCCAAAAGCTTTGGTGCTGTCGGATTAGATATGTCTGCTACAAAAAGAGGATCCGTCTGCCTGTATGTGATGAAATATACGTATTTTCCAACAAAGCGGGCTGCGTATATACTCTCCCCGCGTGCAATCTCGTTTATCACACCGACCTCATTCATATCCTTATCCAGCACATGAAGCGAATTGACAGGCTGGCTGCCGGTATTTGAGGTTGGAAGCACATACAAATACCCTCCCTGCTCATTTATTGCAAATTTATCGTTAAGATAACCATTCACTGAAGTCGTCTCCCCGGTCTTCATCACTCCATCCTCAAACGAAATTTTGCTGATTTTGGTAAGCTCACGGCTTGCACTCCAATCAGAATGATACAGATACATAGCATTGCCAGAAACGTACACCTCGCCGCTATTATTCATAATACATTTTGCATCTATTGTCTTATCAGGTTTATCCACATCAAAGCTCGAAATAACTGTGCCTGAGTATGTATCCTCTCCTATATAGAAGCAGTCATAGCTTATCACTTTGCCATTTACCTGAGGCACCCATTTCTCCAGATTATCCTCCTGCAGCGCCACATTTCTATTCATATCGGAGGTCTTTATATATGTGTCTGAAAAACATATACCGTATTGCCGATTTTGCGCGATGTATTGTAAAATCCATCCTGACGCGCTTTACCTATAAGCACCGGTTTCGTCGGGTCAGCTATATCATAGCTATAGCATATAGTCTCATCCTTATCGCCTGCATGGTTTGATATGATAAGCATTTTTCCGTCACTGATATAAAGCTCCTCTACAGTATCTGACGGTACCTCAAAATCAGGACGAAACAGCGTCTCTTCCCCCGGCTTTCCATTTGAAATATCCGTGATGGATATCTGACCATCCTCGACCATGTAAATGTACTTTCCGTCCGTCTTTACCACATCACTCTCATCAACGCCCTCTGTCATCACGTTGGTGGTTGAATACTCTGTTTTGGCTGCCGCCTCCTGCTTATTTGCAGACGATGCATCAGACGTAATTCCTGTTGCATCCGCACTCTCCAGCAAGTCTCCAGATGCAGTATTCCTTATGGAAGCCTCAGCTTTTTTTGCCACATCATACAATTTCCCGTAATCAGAGGCCGATTCATAATCCCCAAGCTTTGCACCGCTCTTTATCCCTGCATAGACATTATTCTGTGCATTATTCTGTGAAATCACATTTGCAGTTTTTGTTTCCAGCTCATCTATACGGTTATTAAGCCGCACAACCTCCGTGCCTAAGACTGCAACAACAAGGACTGCCGCCACTGAGGCAAGCGCTTTTGCTGCCCGTGCAAATTTTTTGTGCTTTTTCCTGTTTTTGTCTTCTTTTCCGCCGTGATGGGTTTCATGATTTTTTTCATAAATTTCATCACTGTACCCGGCCGATTCTCCAGTCGGCTGCGCTTCTTCAATTATTTGGTCATCGATGTAATTTAAACCATCAAATAAATCCTTTTTCGTCATAGATATACGCCCTCCTCATCCAGATATTTTTTTAGCTCTGCCCTTATCCGAAACAGTGTGGTCTTTACGCTGCTTTTGCTCCTGCCGCTCATATCTGCCAACTCATCAATCGTCATGCCATACCAGTAGCGTCTCACGAAAAGCACTCTCTTTTCCGTCTCCAGTCCGTTCAGAAAATCCGATAAACACCTTCCAATGTCCGACAGCTCGCCCTCGTATTTTGCATTGCTGTCTGCAAGGCACTCCTCAAGCTCATCAAGCATACAGTTCATGTTGAAATTTCTCTTTGAAGCATTATTCCAGTCAATCCTGTCGCAGACGATATTGCGGCATACCCTGTAAAGCCAGGAAAGGAAACGCATAGGGCGCTCCGGCGGTATCTTGTTCCATGCTGCTATGTATGTGTCATTTACGCATTCCAGCGCATCCTCATGTGCTACCATAGTGTCTGCAAACCGGGTAAGCTTCGCTCCGTACATCTGCGAGGTCGCACTGACAGCCTGCTGGTTGCGATCAAAATACATATCAAGTATCTGTTCCTGTGTGTACATTTTCCGCAAACCTCCCTTCTATATATTATGTAGGATTTTGTTTGGTGGTGGTTACATTTCATCATTAATTCGCAACTGTGAAGATACTGAACAGTTACGATTTTCTATATAATAGCACATAAAAATAAGCCATGTTCTCACCGCTGTGGTGGTAACATGGCTTATTAAAGATAAATACATTTTGTTCTCATACATCAAAGAGAATTTCAGTCAAATTATTAATCACGGTATTAATCCGGCTATTTGCAGTAACGATTTATTAGAATGCCGCTCTGTAAATTTCCACAATATCGTCCTTGCTAAGCGGTACAAACGATCCCTTTGAACCCTCGCAGGCCTTCTTTGCCATCACCTCAAAGTTCCTGTCGTCTGTGATTCCCACAGCTCTTAGATTTGCCGGAATGCCCATTGTCTCAAAGAAGAATTTCTTCAACGCATCAATGCCTGCGTGTGCAAGTGCATAGTCATCATCACCGGAAAGTCCCCAGACATTTTTTGCAAACTCCACAAACATCGGAAGTGTGTCATCATTTAGTATGTGCTCCATCCACGCCGGTGTGAGTATTGCAAGTCCCTCTCCGTGAGTAATATCATAGAAAGCGCTCAGCTCATGCTCCATAGGATGTACGCACCATGCCGGTGAACAGCCATCGCCCACAACGCCGTTGATTGCATGTGTGCCTGCCCACATCAGGTTGGCTCTGGCCTCGTAATTATCAGGCTGTGCGAGAGCAGCCGGTCCATTTTTAATCATTGTACGTAACAATCCCTCTGCCATAAATTTCTGGCAGTCAGCATTCTCCATAGAGAAATAATTCTCCATTGTATGGCTCATCATATCTGCGGTTCCTGCTGCGGTCTGTTTTTTTGATACTGAAAAAGTATATTCAGGATTTAATATTGACATGGTTGGCACCATATATGGTGATCCTGTTCCCCACTTTTCATTTTTAGACATATCAGAGATAACAGCAAAAGGATCCATCTCTGTTCCGGTTGCGGAAAGAGTAAGCACATCAAATATCGGAAGTGCCGCCTTGACCTTTGAGCCATCAAGCACCAGATCCCATGCATCACCGTCATACTTTGCACCTGCTGCAACAACCTTTGAGCAATCAATTGTACTGCCGCCTCCTATTGCAAGCACCATGTCAATACCCTCATTTTTACAGATTTCAACACCCTTTCTGACTGTCTCAATCTTTGGGTTTGGCTCCACTCCGCTAAGCTCAAACACGGTCAGTCCCGCATCCTTAAGGATCTTCATTGCGGTATCGTAGAGACCGTTTTTCTTTATAGAGCCGCCTCCGTACACTAAAAGCAGCTTGCTGCCATATGCCTTAAGCTCTGATAAGTTCGAAATAGTATCCTTTCCGAAATGGATTTTTGTTGGAATGTTAAATGTGAAATTGTACATATATAATACCTCCTGCTAAATAATTATATTTTTCAATTGCTCCATATCATCTGCATCGGGATGCGACAAAGCCTTGTCAAAATTTTCAATCAGCACATCAATATTATCCGGATGCTCCGGGTTTTCTTTCATTTTCACATAGCGCTCCCGCACAGACTGTGGCATTTTGCCCTGACACATATATTCTCCTACAATAGTGTTGCTCGAATCAATGGCGCTTTTAACATTGCCAAGAATCCTTTGAAAATATGCATCACTTCCTCCAAAACCGGCTGTTCCGAACAGAAATATCTTTTTATTTTTCAATTTAGATAAGAAATCTAATGTATCGCTATCCGCGTTTCCCTTGTCCGTCCAAAATCCAATGTATAGCAATTCGGATTTTATCCCCTGCGCATCAGCCGTGCCAAAATAATCACAGCTCTCCTTTGGCAGGATTTCATGAATTTTATCAGCCAGCTTACGTGTGTTGCCTGTCATACTACTGAATATTATAGAATAATTTTCGTTGTACATGCAATATTCTCCTTTAAATTAAACTAATATTTGGGCATTTACACTTTAAATTCATCTTCATGTTTTTTGAAGAAATTATAAAAATATCGTACATTATCCAAATCACTCCATTTTGTAACATCATACTCTTTCGTATCAAGATTGTATATTTTAGCATTTAAAGTTCCAAGCATAAATGGTGAATGCGTTGCAATAATAAACTGGCATTCTAACAACCTTGCCATTTTATTAATTTCCTCTGCTAACATAACCTGATTCGCAAGTGAAAGCGAAACTTCCGGTTCATCTAACAAATACAATGCATCTGGTTGTAAATACTCCTCAAAATATTGCATTGATGTCTCTCCGTTAGAATATTTTTCCTGTGCAAATTTTATATATTCTTCCTGCTTACACCCTTCTTTAGATGCTAAAAATTTTTTTGCTTTACAAGTAAAGACATACCTCTCTTAACGTAATCATACTCCATGCCATCTGATAATATCTGCTTTTGTTGTATCTTCTTAATCTCATACAATATATCTTCACTTTTAATATATCGGCTATTTTCCGGTAATTTATTTATTGTATTTCCATAATCGTCTTCCCCCAAAGTATACAAGCATTCTCTGGAAAACGAACCACAGTAATCAACGCTTCCAAATGAATTGCTTGTTGCATATTCTTTCCCTTTTAGTTGTAAGCAATTGGCTATAATATTTAAGAGTGTTGATTTACCTGAGCCATTGTTGCCATAAAGTACAGTGATAGGTCTAAAAACAAATGGTTCAATATACTTATCCCGGAATACATTGTAGGGATAAATATTAGGATTATTCACTTTTCTTTTACTTAATCTAAAACTACTTAAATATATCATATCTTTTCATTATCCCTTTCCTGATAAAGAGCTCCAACACCATTATTTCTCGAATATGTGAAAATGAAGGATTATTCACTAATACATCTGGTTTAGTTATGAATTGGTGAGACACTGTCACACTTTTTCCAAAATCTTGTGCAGTATTTATATAACTAATTTTTAAGTATTTCCTTATTTTCAAATGACAAAAGTATGCTAAATATTATTTCTAGCACTATCATCATTGTTACAAGAAAATAATTTGCAAAATTTAAGCCAACTATTAAAGATAATATTGGAATAATTATTGACAATATCAGATATGAATTTGAATTATATAACCAGCTATAAGGCAACAAATGTCCTCTGAAAATCATAGCAATAACCATATTACTATTGATGCAATAATAAAGTGAATACCTTTCTTTTGCTTTTGGCTACAATCTTCCTTTAATTCTTCTAAATTCATCCTTTTACTTCAACCTTTCCAAACTTCAAATGCCAAACACATTATATTAAAGATTTTGATCAATCCGATTTTCCTATCTATACTCAACGATTTCTTCCAATGGTTTCCTTGGTCTTTTAGCCGGAGCTTCATAGGCAAAGCTAACAGCAACAATTCCTGTCAACTGGCTGGCTGTTCCGATAAAATCCATCAACTCATTGTAGGCAAAGCAAGTATTGGCAATCCATAAGGTACCTAATCCATATCCCGTTGCCGTGAGAATCATATTTTCAATTGCCGCACCTATGGACAGTGAATCACTAATTTCAACGATTCGTTTTTCATTTCATAATTATCACGTATATCAACCAAAAGTCCAAGCACAAAGCCATGATACATCCGCAATTATCTTCACAACTATAATTTTTTCACTTTCTTTTATTTTCTAATTTCTTCTGTCTAACAAAGCCTCATTTTTAGAAGCAAATCTTATAAAAAAAACTGTTTGGCAACTCTGTATTTTTAAAAATCACAATATAAAATATTATAAGAATCAATTTTGTTACGTTTGATACATTTTCTACATTAACCAACAAAATATCATCCCACTTATAACCAAGAACACTGCCTATAGAACTCGCCAATACATTAAATGCAATAAAAATAAGTAAAAATTGTCTACTCCATATATTTTTTGTCCAAAAAAATTTTAATAATAAGCTAATATTCTGAAACTCTATAGTAACTAATTATACCTAGTCCCCATATAATAAAATGTACGATATATTTTTTCACTCTTCACCCCTGCATTTTTAGAATGAGCATAATAAATATTACAGCTATGATCTGACATACTATTCCTATAATATTAAATTTCCTGCTATTATGAGCTTCCAATATGTCTTTTTTTGAACTTTTCAAATTACAAAAAAACAGATATTAACTGAAAAGTACAGAAATCTATATATAATACTTTATACATTTTTATCCCTAATATCTACCATATTCCCAAACTATTTTTTCTTTTTTGAATCAAATCCAATATACATTCCACCATGTTTTTCACCTTCAGTAAAAAGCCAGCTAGATAAGCCAAAAGCAGTTGACAGTGTTCCATCATAACACATATCCATATATGTGTACCTCCTCTTCTCTTTGTTTTATTTTTGCCATTTCCGTCTGCAGACAGTCCCGACTCTATGTAAAGCTTTTACATTCGCATCTGCAGAATGCAGCTCATATTTTAATACATTATTTAATTTAAACGTTTTATTTTCATATATTTTTATACTACTCATTTCTATCCTTTTCTACTTTTGTATCTCAAGATTAAGCATAAAATTAACACTATTCCAAATAATGTACACATAATATCAACAATATAATTCTCATAAGGCATTAAAAATAATATTGCCTCCCCTAAGTACATTAACGAAATCACCAATGTATATCCTTTTTCTTTATTTTTATCAGAAAAGTAATTTTTAAATTCAATTAAGAATATACAAAATAAAATAAATATAATGTATTTTTCATTAAAAAGTTTATGCTCACCTAAATATTGAATCATCTTATCCTCCAAAATGTGTAGTTCTCCATATTCACACCTACAAAAAAATAAACTAGAAGCAGAGCAGGAAAGCTTCTAGTTTATCCCATCTTCCGCCTATATGCTAACTATTTTCTGCGAACGGTTCATTTTTTCGACGAACGGTTATTTTACAAGCAGACTTTATTGGAGACAGATAGTAATTTAGAATTGTGTTTATTATTTCATTTCCTACATCGTAGTCTGTATGGTCATCGCATATTGCAATTCCTATCATTTACACTTGCCCCTATATTTCTATAACATCTTTAGTATAACTTTTGGTGTTTTTAATTTACAATATTTGTTTCTTTTCCCAATAAAAAACAACTGTGGCATAAATCCCCATTATGGGTTATACTACTGTTACATTACACTAAAAACAGAAGAAATGAGGACAAACATGGACATTTTATCAGGCAATCCTATCAGTGAAAGCCTGATATGCTTCACACGAAAGCTTCACAGCTCATACTTGATGCTGCTGAGATTATCATGGCTGAGGCAGAGGTATAGACCACAGCATAAAAGTGGAATAACTACAACATACAACTAAAGGTGGCAAATTGCCAACAACTTGTTGACGATTTGCCGTCTCTTATTTTCTTACCACTTTATAACACTGTGATACGATATTTTGCGATACTTTACGAGGTTTCTTCCGGGCAGGTCTTTGTATTTTCTTTTTTCAGCAAAGCCGCTATTTCAAACCTGCGGCTATTTCGCCAGGTAATACCCAGTACTTAGTGGCAAGCCGCCACTAACCGGGCAATGGTTGCACCCTTGTAGCCCACATATAAACCAATAATCATAAAAAGTCTCATACTACATCTTTACTTCAATCACTTTTATACATATCATGAATCCTTAAATATTTCATGCTGCATCCCCGGAATAACTGATGCAAAACAATTCTACCTTCTCTAAAACTATTTTTCAACAAGACAACTACTAATCAGTTCTTCCAACATATCGTTGCTGGCATTTGCCGATCTGACACTTGCAGCTATCATCTCTTCTTTTGAAACATCGGTAAAATCAATTTCAAATCTACCATTGTTCAAGCATAACTGCTCAATGTATATTCTCTGAGTCCTTCCATTACCTTCTCTAAACGGATGGATCATATTAATCTCACCCAGGTAATAGGCTAGTCTCTCGCTCATTTCTTCCTTATCGGTTATGTCAGCTAAGAAATTTTCCTTTTTCAGCTTACAATACAAATCATCAAACTGGCTTTCGATAAACTGCACCAAACAGAAAACGGTTCCTTTGGAAATATCAACCGTTCTCGTCTTGCCCGCCCAAGAATATACATCACTGAATAAATGCTTATGTATAGAACAAAGATGCTTAAAAGAGAAATCTCCAGTAACGCCTTGACCTACAAGTTCTGCCTGACGCACCGCTGAATAATCTCTTTCAGCCTCATGCAATGTATCTAAATCTCTTATATCCAGTTTATTCTTTAATACATTTGTTCCCGGATAACAGTACTTGGCATCCTGTTCATCCTCATAGAAATAATCATACTCTTGATCCTTCAACCTGCTTCTTGGATACTCTGTATTTCTTATTTAATTCTGAAATTGCATCTGTAGCAGAAACTTTCTTGGTTAAGACATTTCTTACTCTTTGACGACATTCTGCATCAAATGGCATGCTTTCCATTTTGAAGCTGGATTCAATACTGCTTACTCTTCTATCAACGGTCATACGCGTATCCTTTCCCCTTTCCCTTTCACAGAAAGGTATTTGTTCTTCTATAGTATACCACAAAACGCTACATCTATACTACAAATTTCCGTATTCACTTTTCTTACCACTTTATACCACTGTGATACGATATTTTGCGATACTTTACAAGGTTTGCAAGCTAATCACTAAATACCTTCCAGCCCTTGTAAATCAAGCATTTCCGCCACTTTCTGTCCTCTACTTCTCATCAACGACCTGGAAAATGAAAAACTTAAGATAATACGACTCCGGTACATTAGCTGAGTTGGCCCACAGTATCGGATGATCCGGTCCCTGTGTGCGGAACTCCACCTGACGCAGCCTCTTGTGAGTGGCCTTTGCCGCTTCCTTGACCGTTTTTGCAAGCAGCTCCTGAGTCATGAAATGAGAGCATGAGCAGGTAGCCAGAAATCCACCATCCTTAACAAGCTTAAGTCCCTTCATGTTAATCTCGCGGTAGCCCTTTATCGCATTTTTGGTGGCCTCACGCGACTTTGTAAATGCCGGAGGATCCAGAATGACTACATCATATTTTTCACCATCTGCAGCGAGCCGTGGCAGCTCATCCAGCACATTTGCAACGCGAAACTTCACTGTGTCTGAGAGATTATTTCTCTTCGCATTTTCTGTAGCCTGCTTAACCGCATACTCTGATATATCAAGTCCTGTGACCTCACTTGCCCCCGCAATTCCTGCATTGAGGGCAAATGTGCCCATGTGCGTGAAGCAGTCGAGCACTCTTTTCCCCTTGCAGATGCGCTGCATAGCAAGCCTGTTATACTTCTGGTCTAAGAAGAAGCCTGTTTTCTGTCCATTTTCCACATCGACCATATAGTGAACTGCGTTTTCTACTATCTCCACATTTGTGTCAAACTCGGCTCCTATAAAGCCTTTTACCTTAGGAAGACCTTCTTTTTTGCGCTCATTTGCATCACTGCGCTCGTATACTCCACGAATATTTATTCCGTCCGCCGCCAGCACTTCCTTTAACAGTTCAACAATTTTCACCTTAAACTGCTCCATTCCAAGTGCAAGACACTCCACCACAAGCACATCTGCGTATTTGTCCACTGTAATACCCGGCAGGAAATCAGCCTCGCCAAATATCACACGACAGCAGTTTAAATCAGGTCTGCCGGTTGTACCAATGCCTGCCACACATGCCTCACCTGCAGTGTCTGTTTCACCTGCTGCAGACACATTGTCATTGCCTCCTGCCATCACCTGCTTGCGATAATCCCAGGCATTTTGCACTCTCATCCTGAGGAAATTGTCATCAATCAGCTGGTCTGCTTTTCTTGTCATCATTCTGATACGGATTTTTGAATTCTGGTTTATGAAGCCGCGCCCCATCGGATATCCGTCAAAATCGTGTACCACAACAATATCTCCGTTTGTAAAGGTCCCTGTGATTGTGTCTATTTCATTGTCAAAAATCCATGCGCCGCCTGCTTTTATAGTGCGTCCTTCGCCTTTTTTCAGTGTTACAATTGTATGATTTTCCATGTTTGTTCCTCTTCTAAATTACTTCATTATTCCTTGCTAAAATCTGATTATATAGTTTATCTGAAATTCTATAGACTTTAGAAATAAGTTTATTTGTCAACATTCCATTTTAATTATATGAAATCCCGGCAATATTTACAATACACAAATATTTCTGCAAAACATGCCGATATATAAAAGTCTCTACCGGCATTTACCAACTTGTAAAATCCTCTCTAAAGTGATAATATAGAGATTATAGGGTTTGTGATTTTTTTAACGTAGCATTTTGCTACTATCATTTTAGGTATCTAAGGAGGATTTTATGAGCTTTTTAGAAGAGTACAAGCAGAAACTTGTCTCAGCAGATGAGGCAGTAAAGATTGTCAAATCAGGCGACTGGGTTGACTACGGCTGGTGCACAGGCACACCTGATGCACTCGACAAGGCACTTGCCAGAAGAACAGATGAACTTAAGGATGTCAATGTACGTGGTGGTATTTTGCTTAAGCCACTTGCCATTTTCGAGCGTGAGGATGCCGGCGAGCATTTCACATGGAACTCATGGCACATGGGCGGTTATGAGAGAAGGCTTATCAAGAGAGGCTGTTCTTTCTACTCACCAATCCGTTACTCAGAGCTTCCTCGTTACTATAGAGATTCAACAACACCTGACGATGTCGCTATGTTCCAGGTTGCACCGATGGATTCACACGGATACTTCAACTTTGGTCCTAACGCATCTCACCTCGGTGCTGTATGCGAGACTTCAAAGAAAATCATCGTTGAGGTCAATGAAAACATGCCTCGCTGTCACGGCGGTTCAGAGGCCAATGTACATATTTCACAGGTTTCTTACATTGTTGAGGGTGACAACCCTGCAATCGGAGAGCTTGGTGCCGGTGGTCCTGCAACAGATGTAGACAAGAAGGTTGCAGAGCTTATCGTTGACCAGATTCCAAACGGTGCCTGTCTCCAGCTCGGTATCGGCGGAATGCCAAACGCAGTAGGCTCACTCATCGCTGAGTCAGACCTCAAGGATCTCGGTGTCCACACAGAGATGTACGTTGACGCATTCGTTGACATCGCAAAGGCCGGAAAAATCACAGGAGCAAAGAAAAACATCGACCGTTATCGTCAGGCTTACGGCTTCGGTGCCGGAACCAAGAAGATGTACGATTACCTCGATGAGAATCCTGAGCTCATGAGTGCCCCGGTAAGCTACACAAATGATATCAAGAATATTGCCGCACTTGACAATTTCATCTCAATCAATAACTGTGTAGACCTTGATCTCTTCGGACAGATCAGCTCAGAGAGCTCAGGCACAAAGCACATCAGTGGTGCCGGCGGACAGCTTGATTTCGTTCTCGGTGCTTATATGTCAAACGGTGGAAAGAGCTTTATCTGCTGCTCTTCAACCTTCACCGACAAGCAGGGCGTAGTTCACTCACGTATCCGTCCTACTCTTGTAGAGGGTTCTGTCGTTACTGACACAAGAGCCAATACTCACTATATCGTTACAGAGTATGGTATGGTAAATGTAAAGGGTCTTTCTACATGGCAGAAGGCAGAAGCAATCATCTCAGTTGCTCATCCTGATTTCCGTGATGAGCTCATCAAAGAGGCTGAGAAGATGCACATTTGGAGAAGATCTAACAAATAATTATCTTTGGATATAATTTTTACAATAAAAGCGGTTTCAGGATGCAATGTCCTGAAACCGCTTTTATGTTCTTAATCCGTCCCATAAACTATATTTTCAAAAAGTTAAAGCACCTCTTTTAGCACTTCCTCAATCTCGCTCTTTGCTGCCTTGACAGAGCCCTGCACCATAACCGGCTTACCGCCGCCTCTGGCACCCAGCTTATTCCTAAGTGCTACGGCAACTGTATTGCAGTCTGCATTCTTGCTTCCGATAATAAAGCTATAGCCTGCCTCATCATTTCCTGTAAAAAATGCACTAAAACCACTATATTTCTCCACAAGGCCATTGACGCAATTTCTTGCTGTATTCGTATCAATGCCGTCCTCAAACAATACTGCATTGTCCGTATCAGCAGGAAGCTCTGCTACCTTATAATCCAAAAGCGCTGACTTTGCAGTGCCAAGCTCTGACTTAAGTGACTGGTTTACTGCCTTAAGCTTTGTGACATTATCCACAATAGCCTCCTGATTTGTTGTAAATATCCCCATGAGCTCTGAGATAATGTCGCACTTTTGTCTGAAAGCCTCCAGTGCCCTGAAACCACAAAGGATGCTGATTCTGACGCCTCCTTTATAATTCTGATAATTCATAACCTTAAGCATGCCAATCTCTCCGGTGCGCTTCACATGCGGCGCACAGCATGCACACACATCATACCCCGGCACTGTCACTATTCTGACCTGTCCTTCAATCTCGATTTTGCTTCTGTACTCCAGCTGCGCAAGCTCATCCCTTGACGGATATGTCACCTCTATCAGAATATTTTTTGAAATGGCTACATTTACCTCATGCTCCACCTCTGCTATATCCTCCGGTGAAATCACTCCACTGAAATCCATTGTCACTACAGAATCACTCAGATGAAAGCCCACATTTTCAAATCCAAATCTGCGGTGGACAATTCCCGAAAAAATGTGCTCTCCACTGTGTTGCTGCATATTATAAAAACGATGCTGCCAGTCTATTTTGCCATGTACGTGGACGCCTGCTGCAAGCTCCGCTTTCTCCGGCTCAAATTCATTGCCGGTGATTTGCTTACCAGCTTCCTTTTCTGCCTCGCAACAATCACCTGCGGAAATATCCACCGTATGAGTAATGACTCCATTCTTAATCTGCACATCAACGACCCTGTAGCCACCAAGTATTCCCATGTCCGGGCTCTGTCCGCCCTCCTCCGGGAAAAATAAAGTCTGATTTAATATTATATCAAACTGCTTATCATCTGCCTTGTTCGGCTCGCAGGATATAATATCTGCCTCAAACTCCGTGGCATATGCATCCCTGTCGTATAGTTTAATTGTTTCTGTCATACTCATACTGCTTGTTCCTCTCGCTCTATATTCTTATGCATCATTGCTATGTCTTATTATAGCGCATTAATAATTCATATGAAACCCCTAAATCTGGTTTCCCACAATCCTGTAGTATGCTCTCGAAGTAATCTTGAAAACAATATAGTATATAGCCACAAACACCAAAAACGTAGCAGACATGCAGATTGCAATTAACTTAATATCCGTAAGATTGAACATGACAAGCAGTCTGCGAAGCAGCGGAAATGCTGCTGCAAGATGACACGCTGCAAGGATAATCGGCAGGAAAAATACCATGCGCACCTGTGAAGTAATGGATTTCTTCACCTCGTCATTGCTCATGCCCACCTTCTCCATAATCTCATAGCGTGCTTTGTCATCATAGCCCTCTGAGATCTGCTTATAGAAAATAATCATCACAGTAACCATAAGAAACATCGTTCCAAGGAATATTCCGATAAAGAACAGGCCACCATACAATACATAAATCTGTTCTCTGTTCGCATCACGGCTTTCCTCATAGAAGCCTGACACATCTGATTTTACACTATTTTCCTCAAAATGCTTATCCAGAGCCTTTGCCACAGCAAGCTTATCCTCACTGCTGCCATACAGATTATAATCAATTTCATTGTTGAGCATAGTCGGCACACTATCCCCTCCCAGCGAGCTGTTCAGGTTAAATATCTCTGCAAGTGTTGCCTTGCTGTCTACCACTACATAGTACACACCACTATACATAGAGGACATATAGCTGTCTTTACTTACAGCAGTTTTTTCTGCCGCAGCCACTTTAAATTCTTTTCCCAACAGATTAATTATATCGCCATTAAACTTTTCTGTTCCATATACAGCCACCGAACCGGTATCAAGCTGTGGGATTTTTTTATTCAGCCTCTCTTTAAAGCCGGTCTCCATCTCATCAATTTCATCTCCTGTGACAAAATACAACAGGGAAATATCGTTATCGTAACTTAACACCGGCTTAAACTCTGTCCCCTCTCTAAACACTGTCCAGCTAAAATAAGTGTAGCTTTTGCTGTCTTTAACATTACAAGCAGAGTCAGCTATTATTTTATCCGAATCTGCAGCAGCTTCTTTAAGTGCATCATCCAGATTCACATCAGCCGGCACTTCCTTATACCAGCTATATACACTGATATCTGAAGGATATCTCTGCTTAAGTTCTCCCTCCATGCCCGCATACATACTCACGGTTGTGGAAACAACAACCAGCACCATTGTGGAAAGTACGCATATACTCGCTAGTCCGCCCGCATTCTGCTTCATTCTGTAAATCATTCCTGAAACCGCCGCAAAATGCTTTTTATTATAGTAAAACTTCTTGTTTTTCCTGAGTGCCTTAAGTATCACAATGCTTCCTGAAATAAATAAAAGATACGTTCCGATGATGACAAGCAGCACTGCGACAAAGAACAGTGAAAGCACCTGAAGAGGGCTCTTTGTGGTAATCGCAATATAATATCCCCCGGCAAGACAGCCTAGTCCGATTATAGCGATAAGCCATTTGCTCTTTGGCTCTTTCTCACCGACATTGCCACCACGAAGCAGCTCTATCGGATTAGCAAGCTTCACCTGCATCAGGTTATAGATGAGAGTAAGAAAATACAGCACTCCAAAAATAAGTATTGTATTTACGACAGCGCCAGTAGATACAGTGAAATTGATTTGCGCTTTAATATTTATAATTCTATAAAGAAACATAATCAACAGCTTAGAAAATAAAATACCGGCTATAATTCCAGATGCTATTGCTGCGAGTGCTACGGTAAGTGTCTCAATTATTAAAACTCTCGCGATATGACGTTTTTCCATGCCAAGAATATTGTATATTCCTACCTCTTTCTTGCGCCTTTTGATTATAAAGCTGTTTGTATAAAACAGAAATATATATGAAAAAATCGCTATTATTCCGCATCCAAGCCCCATTATATCCACCAATATCTCCGCACCCGGCACCTTGCCAAGTCCCTTTGAGTTGTTTAAAAACATCATCACATAAAACATGGCTATCATGACCATTCCCGATATAATGTAAGGCATATAGAGAGTCTTATTATTTTTTATATTTGTAAATGCCAGCCTGCTATATATTTTATTCATGCTTCTCACCACCTGTCGTAATCAGCATAAGTGCATCCTGAATCTTCACATAGAGCTCGTCATTTGTAAGATTGCCACGGTAAATCTGATGAAACACCTGACCGTCCTTTATGAAAAGCACCCTGTTGGCATGACTTGCAGCCTTTGTGCTGTGTGTCACCATGAGAATGGTCTGTCCGTCCTCGTTTATCCTGTTGAACAGCCTAAGCAGACTGTCTGTTGCCTTTGAATCCAGTGCTCCTGTTGGCTCATCAGCCAAAATTAATTCGGGATTTGTTATTATCGCACGTGCCACTGCTGCCCTTTGCTTCTGTCCTCCTGACACCTCGTATGGATATTTATTAAGCAGCTTTTCAATTCCAAGCAGTGAAGCTATAGGTGCAAGCCTTTTTTCCATATCCCTATAATCCACACCTGACAGCACAAGCGGTAAAAAGATATTGTCCTTCAGTGAAAAATTGTCAAGCAGATTAAAATCCTGAAATACGAAGCCCAGATGCTCACGTCTGAAGGCAGATATCTCCTTTTCCTTCAATGAGACAAGGTTCTTTCCATTTAAGAGTACCTCTCCCGCTGTCGGCTTATCAAGTGCCGCGAGAATATTTAAGAGTGTCGTCTTTCCTGAGCCGGACTCTCCCATGATTGCCACATACTCACCTTCCTCTACAGAGAAATTGATGTTTTTCAATGCCTGTACCTGATTGCCGCCAAATCTGGTGGTATATATTTTTTTGAGGTTACTTACTTCTAAGATTGCCATTTCAATGCTCCTTTACGATGATTTCAAAGTGTTATTTAAACTTCTATTTTTGTTACATTTATTTTAAATCACAAAGTAATTTTTGACTATCTTTTCAAAAGTTCTTATATGCCGGTATAGCCTATTGTTACAGGCTTTTCCGGCATTTTTCGTTATGGAAGATATTCTCAAATCTTCTTATATCCCCGTATG
>ENA-OQKV01000050-OQKV01000050.1-human-gut-metagenome-genome-assembly--contig:-NODE-50-length-48221-cov-4.838213_pt1 | contig 48221 bp, 46 predicted proteins | sample MGYA00242655_ERZ504811 | MGnify/ENA primary metagenome ERZ504811 (study PRJEB26092, sample SAMD00036406) | human gut metagenome | host: Homo sapiens | study: EMG produced TPA metagenomics assembly of...
GAAGAATCAGCTTGGAATGATGATGGGATGTGGATGTGGAATCGTGTTCCTTATAAACTTTTCCATAAATATCCTGGAAAATCTGGGTGTACTTCCACAATCAGTAACATTTCTTCCCTTTTTATCTGCAGGAGGAAGTTGCATTATAGTTTCCTATGGACTGATGGGGATTGTACTGAGTACATACAGATATAAAAATATCTATCCACGGCATCTGAAAATAGGTTTCAAATTCGATAAAACCAAAGCGAGAAAAGCCCTGTATGTCTCAAAAATGTCCATGTGCATATGGACAGGAGGCACTGTTGCTGTTATGTGCATTGCCATATATTGGGATTTGTGTAAGGGTTATATGAATATTCCGTTTAAAATTATAACCATGGTACTGACATTGCTTTTGGTTGGAAATATGAGAAAGATTGTGCAGTACAATGAAATGAACAGATAGAAAATGTAAGAAACTGTATTAAGAAAGATACCGCCATATTGATCATGATAAGTCAATATGGCGGTATTTTTATCCGTTAATTATTTGGAGTAATTGTCTTGCGGTATTTTTCACGTTTATCTGCTGGAACTTCCAGGGCGTTCATTGCCTGGTCAATTGTCAGGTTCATATTTTTCATAAGTTTTTTAATGGAGTCGGTTTCTTTAAGTTCCATTCCCTCATCCATTAACATCTGTCCAAGTCTGGTCATTCGCATTACCTCCTTAATTTCATCTAACTCAGCCTTATCTAAGAATTTATCAGCCAGTGTATACAACATTGCGGTTGCCTTTTCAGCACTCAGCTCAATATTGGGCTTTGCCAAACGAATTGCTTCTTTAAACATATCCTTGCGGCTCATTTTTCCGGACATCAATGGTGTCAGGGAAAGAGCTGCGTAATCATCTTCCGTAAAAGCTTCACCGTTATCCTGCTTCTGCTTTAATTTCCGGAATACTTCATCTGCATTCTTGTTTTTCAGATAAATCGGTTGCACTCTGTAAGTATATAACCCACAGTCCAGTTCAGATTTCACATTCGTAATCCCGCCGGAATAAATGACGTAAGTAATAACTTTCTTCCCTGTCTTGTTGGAATATACTGCATCATATGCATGGAATCTTCGCAAATCCGCTTCTTTTTTATCCGTAGTCTGAAACTCTGTATGTATATAGAACCCACCCGTAGTCAGAAAGGTAAAGTCCATATACAAAGACTGAATAGTCAGTTCCACCAGCTCTGTTGGTCCGATTTCTTCATACTGGTAATCAATTCCCAGAGTCTTAAGAATCGTATTCCGAAAATAGTCGAAGCCCATCTTCATAACAGCATCTTCGTGTTTAGCGTTTGCCATAAGGTACTCCCTTATTCGTTAAGTATAGTCCTCATTCGTACCTTGAAAATGTCTTCGGCTGTTCTTTTGGTTTTTATCATTTGTAAGGAATCAGCTTGTCCTCCTTTATATGCTCATTTTATCAGAATATACTTCATTTCTCCAGTCAGAAATTGTGAAAAGATAGCGAAAAGACATGTTGACTTTTCGACAGTATATTGTTTACTCTGGAAAAAGAAAATTATTTTTATTAAAACTGCAACTTTACCATTCAAAATCCGTCTTATTTTATGAAGGCAAAATAAAAGAAACGTGAGGTGAAAAAAGTGGAAGATACAGTAATTATCAATCTGTATTTTGACAGATCAGAAAAAGCCATACAGGCGACCGAAGAAAAATATAGCAGGTACTGTTTTAGTATTGCTTGGAATGTTCTGTATGATAAAGAAGACTCCGATGAATGTGTCAATGATACATGGCTAGCCACATGGAACTCCATACCACCCAGAAAACCGGCAATTCTGTCTGCTTTTCTTGGAAAAATAACCCGAAACCTGGCAATTGACTGTTTTCGCAGGAAAAAAGCTGCAAAACGGTCAACAGAGCACATATTAGAATTATGCAAAGAACTGGAAGAAATAGAGGATTTAACAGCATATTCTTTGAATGATGAAATCCAGAGAAAAGAGATTCTGGAAATTCTTGAAAAATTTCTGGAATCCCTGAAAAAAGGTGACTGTGACATTTTTATACGACGCTACTGGTATATGGACAGCATCAGCGAAATTTCAGCCCGTCATGGAATTTCAGAAAGCAGAATCAAATCCAGCCTCTATCGAAGCAGAAAAAAACTATGGGAAAGGGTGAAGCATTTATATGGAAAAAGGATTTAAAACATTAGAACTGATCGGTGATCTGGATGATAAATACATATATGAAGCTTCTAAACCATGGAAAAAACAGCATCATTTTTTCCATATACAAAGGAGTTGGAAAACAGCAGTCGCCGGGATCATATTGCTTATTATGGTTGGATGCACATTAAGATATCAGGAAGATGTAAAAGCAGCATTACAGAGAGTAACTTCATGGATCGGACAGGCATTGGGAATTAAGAACGGTGATACCGATTCTTATACAAATGTTGTAGGAAAAAGCATTTCAAGAGATGGAATCACCATAACATTAAATGAGATTGTGATGGACAGCAAAAATTTATGGATTGCGTATTCCGACAGCGAAGATTCAGACGCAGATGTGAAGGATGCGGTGGAAGACAAACTTTTATATACAGAAGTATGCATTAACGGTCAGGAAATTCAGCAGGGCTTGGGCCAAAGAACAGTTAATGCTTTCTCAGAAAATCCAATAACAGTGGAAGATTTCACAATCGGAGAAGAAGTCAACACTGAGGGAACTGTAAACATAGAGTTCAAAGTCTGGCCGATTGCAATGGACGATGCTGATACATGGGAAGATGTTCAGAAAATACAGGCTGATATAGAACCTTATACATTTAAACTTAAAACATCAAAAGAAGAGCTGGAAAAAAACACTGTGGATTTAAATCTGAATCAGAATATTAAAATGGATTCCAATGTCCTGAATCTCACAGAATTCAGATGGAATCCATTTGAAAGTACAATTTACGGAATGTATCATGGAACAGTATATATTGACAGTGATTATTATCTGATTGGAACAGACGATCAGGGAAACAAAATCTGCTATCAGGAAACAGGAAGAAATGGTCAGGAAACTATGTTCCGGCAAACGATAGGTCTATATCCCGGATATGAAGAAATTTCCCCGGAAGCAAACACAATCACATTACAGTTATATGAAGTAAAAAACGACACAGCGCATCAGGTGTCTGAAGAAAAAATGGATAAGGATCCCTCTGATGATATCTACGAAGAATCCACAGTCTATGTATATAATGAGGGAGAAAGCCCCATAGATGACGCAATACCAATAGGAGACAAGTTTACAGTACAGATAAGATGAAAATGAAGAAGACATATTATTTAAACAAAGATGTTCTGCCGACAATCCCGGTACCACATGATTGTATAATTAAAAAAATCCGTATAGAGCACAAATGGCTAATATTTACCTTTGATAATGATACATCCTATTATGATTCTGTCAGAAAACTTAGCCCAAACATCAGGAATTTGATTTTGAAATATCATCTAAGTAATCCAGAAGACTTTTCTGTATATAAGTGTAGTAAAACTTTAAAACGAATCTTAAATAAAGAATGCTATATACGCCAGAATACCAGGAAAATTACAAAATTACCCCGCAAACGTCTGGAATATTTGTACCATAATGTAGGATACTGTTCGATTATAACTAAGTTGCATTCAGATGCTCCTGTTATGATAGATGCAGGGGTTGATTATCTGGTATATGAGTGGATAGAATAGTATGACTAATGAAGTAAAATATATATCTTTGTAGACGTTACATCTTCGAAACGTTATACTATTTCCATAAACTAATCGAGGTGATCCCAAAATGAAAAACAAAATCCTGGTAATCGAAGATGACAGAGCAATTTCCGAATTATTATGTATGAACCTAACCATAGCTGGATACGAAACAGTAGCCGCCTACGACGGAATAGAAGCCCAGCGCCTATTGCTATGGAATGAAGATGCAGACCTTGCAGTTGTCGATATTATGCTTCCCGGCAAAGATGGCTTTGCTCTGATGGAAGATTTCCGCGCAAAGAATCTCCCGGTGATCTACCTTACTGCAAAAGATGACGTAGCATCCAAAGTAAAAGGCCTGAAACTCGGTGCAGAAGATTATATGGTAAAGCCTTTCGAAATGTTGGAACTTCTTGTAAGGATTGAAAAAATCCTTGAAAGAACCGGCCGTGCAAAGAGAATTCTCACAATCAAAAATATTCAGGCAGATCTCCAGAGCCATCAGATTCTGAAAGATGGGATTCCCGTAAACCTGAAACCACTGGAATACGATCTCTTTATCCTGCTCTTACAGAACAAAAACATCGCACTTGGAAGAGAAGAACTATTAAAACGTGTCTGGGGCGAAGAATATCTGGGAGAGAGCAGAACTGTAGACGTGCATATCGGCCAGCTCCGCAAGAAACTGGAGTTGTACGATGAAATAAAAACAATCCCAAAACTTGGCTATCGACTGGAGGACTAACCGCTATGAAGTTGTGGAAACGGACAGTAGCACTTATGCTGATAACACTTTTGTGCTCTCTGATACCGGTCGGTGTCCTGAGCCTGTATGTCACAGGAAAAAGAAGCCTGAATAATGCTGCTGAAACCTATGGACGACAGCTTGCAAATGGAAAAAATCTCCTGGAACAATTCTGGGACAACAGTAAATATGAGCAGATGTCAGAAACAGGAAAAAAATCTTATCTGGAATTCCAGTTTCTGAGATGCTGCGGTGAGAAAATGCTCCTCATTAATTCCGAAAGTAAAGAAGCCGTAGTAAACCGCACAGATTATGAGATTGTCAGCATGGATAATCTCGGTTTAAACAACAAAACGGATTCCTATGAGTACAAAATCCAGAAACTGAATCACAAATACTTACTTTTACAGCATGCGCTGCTTACAAATCCAGAGGGTTACGAAATACTTTCAGTCCGTGATGTTACTTCTATGTTTACGGAACTGAGACAGACGGCAGCCTGGTTCCTGGGAATCTATCTGGCAGTATTTTGCATTGCTGGTCTGTTTATCTATCTAATGATGAAGCGGACCGTACAGCAAATGGAAAAACTGCAGGAAGTAGCCGGAAAACAGGAAATGCTTATGGGAGCACTTGCCCACGAAATGAAAACACCTCTTACTTCTATTATTGGATATTCAGACACTCTGCGGCATGTAAAACTAAACGATGAACAAAAAGACCGTGCCTTGGAACATATCAGCCGTGAGGGAAAAAGACTTGAAAAACTTTCCGGAAAAATGCTCCAGATGCTGGGGCTCCATCAGAATGATTCAATAAAAATGGAGTCACACTCTATAGGAGAACTGCTGGAACATGTAGTTCAGCTAGAGGCAGAACAGGCAGCGCAGAGACAGATACAATTGCAGACAGAATACGAAGATTTTTCTATGAAAATGGATGATGAATTAATGGAAAGTCTTCTTGTAAATTTGATAGATAACGCTCTCCGTGCTACAGAAGCAGGAGGTCGTATTACCGTAAAAGCATATAAAGAATCGGGTAGGAAAATTCTGGAAGTTGCAGACAACGGTCGGGGAATCCCACAGGAAGAACTGGGAAAAATTACGGAAGCTTTTTACATGGTAGACAAATCCAGAAGCCGCCAGGAGGGCGGAGCAGGACTTGGACTTGCGTTATGTGTAAAAATCGCAGAAGTTCATGGAGGCAGACTGGACATCACAAGCCAGCTTGGAACAGGAACGAAAGTAAGAGTAATATTTGATAAAAAAAGATAAGGATTTAACCTGATCAAACAAATATTCTGCTTCAATTATGAATAACTGACCGATCCAGACGGATTCACTCGTTATTACATGGACAATATTAAACAGATGAAATTTACAACTTGATGAATACATTAGAAGTACAGTATGGTACTCTTTTCTTATAAGAAGAGGGTACCTTTTTTAACTAAACTGCGAAGCAGATGATTTTATCCGCTTGACTGAATCAGGAATGTAAAGAATGCGGATAATTTTATCTGACTGACCAAATTAAGCAGCAAAGAAAATATTTTATCTGCTCAGCTACATATGCGAAAGGAGGAGAAAGAAATGAAGAAAATAAAAATATTTGTGGGAGTTTTTTTATGTATGAATCTTTTTACAATATCAGGATGTGATAAGGTCATTCATTCTGCTGTTGTAGAAGAAAAGGATAAGACTGCTGCAAAGAAAGAGGAAAACAAAGAGAAAGAAACAGTTCAGAAAACAGTCACTGAACAGGTGCAGGCTCCGAAAACCTACCAGACAACCATCCAGTCCGATCTAAGATCCGCAGAACGAACAGATCAGGAAAATCCTATGAAATTTACCCTGACAGCCGATGCTCCGATAGAAGTGCCGGATGTGGGTGCCATATGCCTGAAAAATGTAAAAAAAGTGACAATTTCTGAAGAAGAGCCACAGAAAGTACTGGATACTTTTGCCAAAGGGCAATTGTTGAAACAAGACTATGATGGATTGGCAGAAACATATGAGGTGGATGGACTGACGTACCAGTATACAGGTACATTCCCCGATTTAGAAGCATTTAGTTTTTTGGAAAAATATGCTGCATTTGATGATGTGAACGAAGAAAATATGTCTCAGGATGAGAAAAAACAAAGAGCAGAACGATTTCAGAATTATATAAAAGCAGGAAATCAGAATATGACTGATGATGGCGCAGAAAATTATGTAAAGGATATTGTTTCTGGAGAATGGCACCTGTTTGACAGTGCATCAAAAGAACTCACAGAAGAAAACTGCACTTTGGAAAAGACCTCTTTTTTCTTTGAAAGAATGGTCGATGGTGTACCTGTTAATTATATACGGAATTCTTATCTGCCATATGATGAATTATCCCGTCCCTGGATAGATGAAGACGATAATTTTCATGAAGCGCAGTGCGATGTGTGGGATAATGAATCGCTGACAATGATTTTCTGCAGCGGAACACTTCAGAGTTTCCAACACAGTGATCCAATTGAGGTATCAGATGCTTCGGACGAAGCATTGTTTCTTCTGCCATTTGATGAAATCAAAGATATTTTTGAAAAAACAATCACCATGCAGATTATGACAGAGCAGGAAAACCGTCTGCCGGCAGTAGATGGCATAAGTTTCACCCGCTATCCATCCATTGATGCACAGACAGTTGAGATGACGATAACAAAAGTTCAGCTTGGATATATGCGTGTGCGGAATGGCAGCAGCAGTACAGAGGGAAGCCTGATACCGGTATGGGATTTCTACGGAACCTGGAATTCTCAGGAACCGGCCTATGCAGATGGCGGTGATGAAATGGTTATAGACAGCGTTACTATGGATCGCATCGGTGTACCGCTTCTCACAATCGATGCACGAGATGGCAGTGTCGTACAAAGAGTACAGAGCGGACCATCTACTACGTTTCCTGGTGGTATTGGAGAATGTGAATAAACCGTAATAAAAAAAGTGCAGTGTTTATCTGGTTAAAATAGAAATGAAACCGGAAATATGGTATGATTGGGACAACAATAAAAACCAGAGCGTGTTTGAAAATAATTTCTACAATCTGCATGCTCCAGACATTAAGGAGGACACCACAATGGATGCAAACATGAAAAAAAGAAACGAACTTTTGGCAAAAACAGTGATTAAGGGACTGGAATCCCGCAATATGTCCGGGTATTATGCACAAGATAAAGAAGCAGCATTAAAGCAGGCCCTGGAACTGATCCCAAACGGAAGCACGATCGCCATGGGCGGATGCATGAGTGCACATGAGATCGGTCTGGTCAAAGCTTTGCAGGATGGAGATTATAATTATATTGACCGCGCAAAGCTTGAACCTCGTGAGGGACTTATGGCAGCCTATGATGCAGATTTCTTTTTATCCAGTGCCAATGCAGTCACAGATGATGGCGTCCTTGTCAATATTGATGGCAATTCCAACCGTGTATCCTGCATTGCCCAGGGCCCGAAAAAAGTAATCTTTATTGTAGGTATAAACAAAGTCTGTCCGGATCTTGACAGTGCAATGAAGCGTGCCAGAAATGTGGCAGCTACAGCTAATGCGCAGAGATTTGATATCAAAACTCCATGTAAGGAAACCGGAAAATGCTTTAACTGCAAATCCCCGGATACCATCTGCTGTCAGTTCCTGATCACCAGATATTCCAGACATAAAGACAGAATCCATGTTATTCTGGTAAATGACACACTTGGGATGTAACCAAATCAAGTAAGTCCCTGGCTTCGATTGAACACAAATAATAAAAAAGAACAGTCTCATTGACGCATAATAAGTCAAAGGGGCTGTTCTTTTTTGGAAAACAATAGGTCTGAAAAAGTCAATATCTGTATCATGTAAATCAATACCGGAATGGTTTCTGACACAGAATCCTAATATAATATCCATGCGGTAGCAGACCTCTCTGGACAGATGAACCTGGTCTGCCAGTTCCTGCAGAGAGATTACGGATTCAAAATGCGTATTAAGATAGTTCAGCATTTGTTCCAGCCTTTCCAGTTCCAGCTGGTTGGCCGGAATAAATTTTGCAAGATCATTCTGGTGTTCGCAGAGAATCATACCGAAAATTTCACAGAGAAGCCCCTTAATCTTCAACTCATAACATAAGGTCTTCTGATCAAAGAGTGCTTCTGTTTCATTGAGCTTTTGAATTACAGTCCGGGTACATGAACTTTCGGAAGTAAGAAGGATGCAGGGGACAGCTGAATTCTGGAGAAAAGGGCGAAAACATCTGCGTTCCACATCACTTCCGTATTCGCCGCATATGAAATCCGGACGTGCCAGAAAGGTACTGCAGCAGTTGCAGGATATACCGCAGCATCGAAAGCAGACCAGCTTTCTGTACTGGTAAACAATGCAATGATGACCGCAATTTCCAACTATGTGGCTCAGAATTTTGGTGCAGGCAGATGGGACCGTATCCGTCAGGGCGTGCGCGCATGTCTGATTCAGACAGAAGCATTTAACCTGATCATGTGTATTGGAATTCTGCTGCTGAGACATCCGATCGTAAGAATGTTTCTCTCAGATCCCACAAAAGAAATCTATCATTATTCAGATATGTATCTGACGATTGTAGCTCCCTTTTACTTTGTGCTTGGACTGCTGGCAGTATACCGTACATCCATCCAGAGCATGCAGAATGGCAAAGCACCTTTTGCTGCCTGTATGATTGAACTGGTTATGCGAATTGCTGCAACAGTAGGTCTTTCCGGAATTATCGGATATACATCTGTATGTATTGCCAGTCCAATGGCATGGATCGGAGCCTGTGCACTTCTGATCCCGGTTTATTATAAGATGATGAAAGGAAATTGTGCAGCATTACTGTGAACGGAGTGAACAGTAACACAAGATTTTGAGATAACAGCCGCAAGGTGACACTTTACAATGGAAAAACGGATAAAAATGTGCTATGCTATCTATCAATAGACAGAAATCCGTTGATTAAGGAGAGTGAATTATGCGTTTTGTAATTCAGAGAGTAATGCATTCAAAAGTGACAATTAATGGTGAAGTACGAGGCCAGATAGGCAAGGGCTTTATGGTTCTTATCGGAGTAGGAGAAGAAGATACCGTTGAAATCGCAGATAAAATGATCCATAAAATGGTTAATATGCGTATTTTCGAAGATGAAAACGGTAAGACAAACCTTGGCCTGAAGGAGGTGGGCGGAAGTCTTCTGCTTATTTCCCAGTTCACATTATATGCTGACTGTAAAAGAGGAAACAGACCTTCCTTTATAAGAGCAGGGGCCCCTGATATGGCTGAAAATCTGTACAAATATATAATTGCCAGATGCAAAGAACACATTGATATTGTCGAGCAGGGAGAATTTGGGGCAGATATGAAAGTGGAGCTTGTGAATGACGGTCCCTTTACAGTCATATTGGACAGTAATGAATTATAATTATCTGTAACTGTTCAGTATTTTACGGCAGATTGCTGGATGATTATCATTATCTATAACAAGAAAAAGATATGAAAAAAGCAGTTATAAATTATCAGAAAACAACAGGAATTGCAAGAGAGGAGCAGATTTATGAAAATCGGATTTATCGGATGCGGAAATATGGCTTCTGCCATGATCAGTGGTATGCTGAAAAAAAGGACTTTATAAAAAAGATGAGATTATTGTTTCCAATCTTACAGAAGAAGGAAGCAAACGAAGCAGAGAAAAGCTGGGAGTGGTTACAACCCTGGATAACCATGAAGTGGTAAAAAACACAAAACTGGTTTTCCTGGCAGTGAAACCACAGTTTTATGAAGAAGTGCTGAATGAAGTAAAAGGTGAACTGACACCGGAACACACAGTCGTAGGTATTGCACCGGGGAAAACTCTTGCCTGGTTAGAAGAAAAATGTGGACAGCCTCTGAAAGTGGTAAGAATGATGCCGAATACTCCTGCTCAGGTTGGGGAGGGTATGACTGGTGTATGTGCCAATGAGAAAGTATCGGCAGAAGAACTGGCTCAGATCTGTGAGATCACAGACAGCTTTGGCCGTACAGAAGTAGTTCCGGAGCGCCTGATGGATGCTGTAGGTGCTGTAAGTGGCTGTTCACCGGCTTATGTATTCATGTTTATAGAAGCAATGGCAGATGCAGCGGTAGCTCAGGGAATGCCAAGAAAACAGGCATATCAGTTTGCGGCACAGTCTGTATTGGGAAGTGCGAAAATGGTACTGGAAACAGGTATGCATCCGGGTGAATTAAAAGACATGGTATGCTCTCCTGCCGGAACCACCATCGAGGGAGTAAGAATCCTGGAACAGAAGGGATTCAGAAGTGCTGTCTTTGAAGCTCTGAATGGAGCTGCTGAAAAAGGTAAAAAGATGTAATCTTAGTTATATATATGAGGGACGCTCCGAAATATTGTTCTGCAAATACATATTAACAGAACAATATTTCGGAGCTGTTTTATTATAAATTTCCCTGACTCAGACGACTGTTATGATATTTACCGGAGTTCGTAACATCTTTGCCAAACCATACGGGTGGATTATAACTGAGCGCCTGTTCTTCAGAAGAAAATTCCACTTCTGCGAGATAGAGTCCTTCATAAGGAGCATCAAATACATCCAGTTCAATGGTGAGTCCATCTTTTTCCGGGATAAGATAGCGGGTTTTGGAAATGAGGATTCCGTCAGCTTTTGGACGCATATGTTCATAGGATTCTTTGGTAAGTGGAAGATTATATTCCTCGCGGGTCATAAGACCTTTGGATTTATAGGTAAGATAGTAGTTATCATCCTCTTTGCGGATACGGACTACCGGTGCGGTGGATAAGTAACCCTGTTCCAGTCTGTGATGTGGATAAGAATTAAGATCTGCAGGCAGATTTTCTTTGGATACTAAAAATTTGCGTTCGATTTCCATGAGAAATGTTCCTCCTTAAATATGAAATGACAGTACAGTTTTATGATTATGATAACACTTATGGTGAGTATGAGACAAGAAAAATATGTGTGATATTGAGAAAATAGAACTTATGTGGTTACTGTTCACTGGTAATATCCCGCGAAGTCGTTTTTTGTGAGCGAAGGTCACAGAAAACCCGAGATATCCTGACGATAGAATAGAAATAAAATATGGTCTTTGGTGGAATAGCTTCGACAAAGCCATATTTTTATTATAAAGAATGAATATAACCAACAACTTTAATATTATGTTGGAATATTTGAAAGATGGAGATATAATATTTGTAAGTGCGTAGCTGTAAATATTTCTCACGATCATAGCTAGAGATTATGCACTGATATTCAGAGGAGGCCGTATGAAATCAGATACAAAAAAATATTATAAAATACCACAGAAAATGCTGGAAATCTTCCTTGCGCATGGTTATCAGGAACTTAGAGTGGAGGATCAGAGCCTGTTTGATCCGTATTATGACAGTATGAATGAACACTGGTCAGCCAACACCAGCTTTTTGAATTTGATTGGATGGAGGGATTCCTATCCCACCTACTTCAAAATAGCAGAAGGGCTTTTAATCAATATTACATATTTGAATACAGAAGGGTATCCGGTAGCTGTTCCGTTTGTAGGAAACTATACGGAGGAAAAGATAAAGAAAGCTATGCAGATCCTGAAGGAAGATTTTGCGGGATTTGATGCACAGCTGATCATTATGGATGTGGTTCCATGGATGCTTCCTTATTATGAAGCCAGCGGCATTCAGTTTGAAATAGAGGATAACCGTGATTATATGGATTATACCTTTACGCCTGAGCAGTTTCTGGCAGGTATGGATATGCAGGATGACCGTTACCGTTATAATTATTTCAAACGCAGATTTGCATATGAGACAGAAGAGATAACCCCTTTCCATCGGGAGGAGATCCGGGAATTTATGGAAAGGGAATGGTGTGGGGAGAAAACTTGTGAGGAGTGCCACTGTGGCTGCCTGCTCCGGGTAATCGACAATCTGGTTCCTGTTTTTGACAAAATCAGGATCAATGGAATCCTTGTACGTGTAGAGGGAAAAATGGCAGGACTTTGTATTGTGAGCTGCCGTAACGGACTTGGCGTATATCAGTATAAAAATGCAGTTAACCGGATCAAGGGAATTAATGAGTATTTGTTGCGGGAAAGCTTTGAACGATATCTGCAGTCTGCAGATACGATCAATTACACAGAAGATATGGGAGTTGAAAATCTGCGTTATTATAAAGAGCATATGGCGCCTGCCCATACTCTGCTATCAAAACTTACATTAACAGAAAGAGGTTAAGGTGCATGGAACATAAGAGAAAAAAACAGTGGATTTTAATAATTATGCTGCTTTTGACAGTATGTTCTGTTTTTGTAGTGTATGCAGGCAGGGAATGGATGTTTACCAATCCTTTTAAACCTTATACATTTTCTTCAGTATCCTATGCATCCGGAGATGGGGATGGATGTACTTATGTGATTGATGATTCCAACAGGAAAATATTGAAAATATCTGCTGACGGAAGGCTTTTATGGCGGGCATGTGCCTCTGATAAAAGTTTTCTGAGTGCTGAGCGGGTTGTGGCAGACGGAGATGGGAATGTGTATCTTCATGATGTCCGTATTGAGCAGGGAGTTCAGATTGCCAGTGAAGGAATCGTCAAACTGTCATCAAAGGGAAAATATATATCAACGGTTGCTTCTGTAGAAGCAGAGAAGGGTAGTGTAAGGCGCAACATTGTGGGAATGGTACCCACCGAGCATGGTGTGGTCTACATGCAAAAGGAAAAGGAGGGCATTCTGGTCAGTAACACAGAACAGGGAAGCTCGAAAATTTTTTCTGTTGCTGATGCGCAGGACAGGATTTTGTGTTGTGCTTATGACAGAGACAGTGATAGCCTGTTTTATGTGACTTATGACGGTAAAATTTATAAATATACAGACAGCGGACAGGATGAACTGCTCTATGACAGTGATACAGTTGACGGAAGTATTCCGCAGGAGATCAGTTACTCGGATGGAGTGCTTTATTCAGCTGATATTGGTCTCAGGGATATCATACGGATACCCTGTGATATGGAAAATACAGGAAGTACAGACAGACTTACTGTGGAAGAGTCTTTGAAGGAAAGAGAGATTGCATATCATGTGAGTGCACCGGGAACCCTGGTTTCCTCTACCAATTATTCTGTTATATTGTGGGATGGAGAGGACTATGAACAGTTCTGGGACGTTCCGCTATCAGGAAAACTGCAGGTATGGAACTGCCTGCTGTGGGCTGCCTGTGCAGTGATTGTCGCTGCTGTTTTGTTTTTTGCGGTGACTTTGTTAAAGATACTGGTAAAAAAATTCAGCTTTTATGCAAAGATTACCATGGCAGTCATAGGGATTATTGTGGGAGTTGCGGCTCTGTTTATTGGCACCTTGTTTCCGCAGTTTCAAAGTCTGCTGGTCGATGAAACCTATACAAGAGAGAAATTTGCCGCATCAGCAGTAACAAACAGACTTCCTGCAGATGCATTTCAGAGGCTGGAAAAGCCTTCTGATTTTATGAATGAGGATTACAGACAGGTCCGGCAGGTAGTAAGGGATGTATTCTTCTCGGATTCTGACAGTTCACAGGATTTGTACTGTGTGCTTTATAAAGTAAAAGACGGAACTGTTACCCTGGTCTATACCCTGGAGGATATCTGTGTGTCCTATCCCTATGACTGGGAATATGAAGGCACAGATCTTCAGGAGGTTATGGAGCAGGGGGCTACAAAAACCTATGCTACAAACTCAAGCTCCGGAAGCTTTGTATTTATCCATAGTCCCATCCGGGATAAAAGCGGAGATATTATTGGGATTATAGAAGTCGGAACAGATATGAACAGTCTGACAGAGAAAAGCAGAGAGATCCAGGTGTCTCTGATCATCAACCTGATCGCAATTATGGTAGTATTTTTCATGCTTACCTTTGAGGTGATTTATTTTATAAAGGGAAGGCAGGAACTGAAAAGACGAAAACAGGAGGAAAACAATAGCAGACTTCCTGTGGAAATTTTCAGATTTATTGTATTTCTTGTTTTCTTTTTTACAAATCTGACCTGTGCGATTCTTCCCATCTATGCAATGAAGATTTCTGAGAAGATGTCAGTACAGGGATTATCACCGGCCATGCTTGCAGCAGTTCCTATATCTGCAGAGGTGTTATCCGGCGCCATTTTCTCAGCGCTTGGCGGAAAGGTAATACATAAGCTTGGGGCAAAGAGATCTGTTTTTGTAAGCTCTGTACTGCTTACAGCAGGACTTGGATTGCGAGTGGTTCCCAATATATGGCTGCTTACTTTAAGCGCCCTGCTTCTTGGAGCAGGCTGGGGAGTATTGCTTTTACTTGTCAATCTTATGATCGTGGAGCTTCCTGATGAGGAGAAGAACAGAGCCTATGCCTATTACAGTGTATCCTCCCTGAGCGGTGCAAACTGTGCAGTTGTGTTTGGTGGCTTCCTTCTGCAATGGATGTCCTATACAGCGTTGTTTGCTGTCACTGCAGTACTCAGTGTGCTGCTGTTTCTGGTAGCAAATAAGTATATGAGTAAATATACTTCAGATAACGAAGAGGAGAACTGCGAAACAGAAGATACACATATGAATATTGTTCAGTTTATCTTTCGTCCAAGGATTATTAGTTTTTTCCTGCTGATGATGATTCCGCTTCTGATCTGTGGATATTTCCTGAATTATATGTTTCCTATTGTTGGTTCTGAATGGGGACTTTCGGAAACCTATATTGGATATACCTATCTTTTAAACGGAATTTTTGTACTGATCCTGGGAACTCCTCTCACGGAATTCTTTTCCAACAGAGGATGGAAGCATTTTGGGCTTGCAGCAGCTGCGTTTATTTATGCAGCAGCTTTTCTGGAGGTGGCAATGCTTCAGAATATACCATCTCTTCTGATCGCACTGGCATTGATTGGAGTTGCAGACAGTTTTGGGATTCCATTACTTACCAGTTATTTTACAGATCTGAAGGATGTAGAACGGTTTGGATATGACAGAGGACTTGGGGTTTACAGCCTGTTTGAGAATGGTGCACAGTCTCTGGGTTCCTTTGTGTTTGGCTATGTGCTGGTCCTTGGTGTAGGCAGAGGCCTTATCTTTGTGCTGATTCTTGTGAGTGTGCTTTCAGCAGCTTTCCTGATCAGCACCACATTTGCAGCACACAGAGACAAAAAGGAGGTCAAAGAACATGGAAAAAAGACGAAAACTGAATGTTGAGCTGATTAAATTTCTGATCGGTTCCATGCTGGTGGTTGGGGTTTTAATGCTTCTTGGAAGCTCTCTTGTGAATAATAGACAGTATAGAAAATTTTATAATGATAAAGCACTTGAAATTGCGAAGACGGTATCAGATCAGGTAAATGGAGATTTTATCGAAGAACTGTGTAAAGAGATAGATACGGAAGAATTTGAACAGATCCAGAAAGAAGCAGTAGCGGCTGATGATGAACAGCCGATCATAGACTGGCTTAAAGAGAAAGGCATGTATCAGAATTATGAGAGGATAAATGAATATCTTCATTCTATACAGGCAGAGATGAATATTGAATATCTGTATATTCAGATGATCCAGGATCATTCCAGTGTGTATCTGTTTGATCCTTCGTCAGGCTATCTGACTCTTGGCTATAAGGAAGAGCTTTCGGAAAGATTTGATAAACTGAAAGGAAACGAACGCTTGGAGCCTACTGTGAGCAGAACAGAATTTGGATGGCTGTCATCTGCGGGAGAGCCGGTACTTTCATCTGATGGAGAGAAATGTGCAGTTGCCTTTGTAGATATTGACATGACAGAGATTGTCAGAAATACCATTCGTTTTACTGTACTGATGGTATGCCTTTGCATTCTGATCATCCTGGCTGCCGGTATGGGCATATCCAGAAAAATCAAAAAGAGAATCTCCCGGCCCATTGAGCTACTTACGGAAGCAACACACAAATTTGGCAATGGCGAGGAAGGGTATGATGAGAATAACATCGTAGATCTTGATATTCATACCAGAGATGAGATAGAAGAACTTTATCATGCAACCCAATCCATGCAGAAAAGCATTATTAATTATATGGATAACCTTACCCGGGTGACTGCTGAGAAGGAACGTATCGGAGCAGAGCTGAACGTGGCAACACAGATCCAGGCTTCCATGCTCCCATGTATATTCCCTGCATTTCCTGACAGAGACGAGATGGATATTTATGCGACCATGACACCGGCAAAGGAAGTTGGCGGAGATTTTTATGATTTCTTTATGGTTGATGACAGGCATATGGCGATTGTTATGGCTGATGTTTCCGGCAAAGGAGTTCCGGCAGCCCTTTTCATGGTTATCGGCAAAACCCTGATCAAGGATCATACACAGCCGGGCAGAGACCTGGGAGAAGTCTTTACAGAGGTCAATAATATTCTGTGTGAATCCAATGAAAACGGAATGTTCATTACAGCCTTTGAGGGTGTGCTGGATCTTGTGACCGGTGAATTCAGGTATGTAAACGCCGGACATGAAATGCCGTTTGTTTACCGCAGGGAAACCAACACCTATGAAGCCTACAAAATACGTGCTGGTTTCGTCCTTGCAGGGATAGAGGACATCGTATATAAGGAACAAAAGCTTCAGCTGAATATCGGAGACAAAATATTCCAGTATACAGATGGAGTGACAGAGGCAACGGATAAGGACAGGCAGCTGTACGGAATGGACAGACTGGATCATGTTCTGAATCAGCAGTGCTTAAGCAGTAATCCGGAAGAAACTCTGAAGCTTGTAAAGGCGGATATTGACGTTTTTGTAGGAGACAATGACCAGTTTGATGATATTACCTAATCCGCTGTGCCTTGAGTATACAAAGAAAATGGAGAATCAGAGACTTTTGAATAACTGTTGATGCTGTGAAGTGAAGTGCGGATATGTGATTGGAAATATAAAAAAGAAAGCGGACAACAGAATGGATCATACAGACGAATACATAAAAGAAATCTCAGAAAAAATCGACAGTAAGAAAGATTATTATGCTGAAATCAGCAATAAGATCTGGGAATTTGCAGAGCCCAGATTCCAGGAATACAGATCTTCTGAATTGCTGCAGCATGTATTAAAACAGGCAGGGTTTTCCATCAAAGCAGATCTGGCAGGAGAGAAGACTGCATTTATTGCAGAATATGGATCAGGAAAACCAGTCATAGCATTCCTTGGAGAATTTGATGCACTGCCGGGACTTTCACAGAAGGCAGATGTAACAGAGAGGATTCCTGTACATACTGACAGCTGTGGCCACGGCTGTGGTCATCAGCTTATCGGAACAGGAACTCTTGCTTCTGCCATTGCATTAAAAGACTTTATGAAAGAACATAACCTGCAAGGCACGATCCGTTATTACGGCTGCCCTGCTGAAGAAAACGCAGGTGGCAAGGCCTTTCTTGTACGTGACGGTTATTTTAATGATTGTGACCTGGCTCTTTGCTGGCACCCGGAACAGGGGCGGCGTGCATGCTACGGAAGCACCAAGGCAAATTTTAGAGTATTTTTTACATTCCACGGAACTTCGGCTCATGCATCCATGTGTCCCGAACTGGGCCGCTCTGCACTGGATGCAGTAGAGCTTATGGATGTGGGCGTAAACTACATGCGTGAACACATGATAGATGAGGCCAGGATCCACTATGCCATAACAGATACAGGCGGAGATGCCCCAAATGTAGTCCAGTCCAGGGCTCAGGTACTTTATGCTATCCGCGCCCCAAAGATCACCCAGGTAAAAGAACTCTATAACCGCGTATGCAACATAGCCAGGGGCGCAGCACTTATGACTGAAACTACTGTAGAAATACGCCAGGTAGCGGCATATTCAAACCTGATCTCCAGCAAAATCCTGGCAGATCACATGAATGCGTATCTGGAAAAACTGGGTCCGATCACTTACACTGAAGAAGAATATGCCTACGCACAAAAATTCCAACAGTCCCTCTCAGATCAGGACAAAAATCAACTCCCCACAATTGCCCGGGACTACTTCGGCCCCAAAGCTGCTGAAGTAATGAAAAAACCAATCTTTGAGCCAATGGCATACCAGAATTTGTACAGTGATCTCAAATACTCCACTGATGTGGGCGATGTAAGCTGGCTGGTACCAACCGTCCATCTCAACATCCCAACATTCGCAGCAGGAACCGCCCTCCACTCCTGGCAGGCAGCAGCCCAGGGAAAATCCTCGATCGCTCAAAAAGGAATGCTCTACGCCGCTAAGATCATGGCTCTCACAGCCATAGACTTCCTGCAAAAACCAGAGTTGGTAAATAAAGCCAGGGAAGAACTGACAAAAACCCTAAACGGTGAAACATATCCCAATCCATTGCCGAAAGACTTGAAACCAGAGATATGGTAAAAGCAGAAAGCTCCAAACAAACATTGTAACTCCAAACAAAAAATGCTATAATCCATTGCAGAAAATAGGATAAAACTTTTACAAAACAAATTAATCAGGAGGGACCTAAAATGAGCAAAAAAGTATACATTTTCCTCGCCGACGGCTTCGAAGACATCGAAGGCCTCACAGTAGTAGACCTTCTCCGCCGCGCAGAAATCGATATCAAAACTGTATCCATCAAAGAAACCAAACAGATCCAGACATCTCACGGTATCACCATGCTCACTGATACAACATTCGCAGAAACAGACTTCGCAGATGCCGACATGCTTGTCCTCCCGGGAGGAATGCCGGGAACCAAATATCTTGCAGGATACAAACCACTTACAGACCTTCTGACAGATTTCAACAGCAAAGGCAAAAAAATCGCCGCTATCTGTGCTGCACCAAGTGTATTCTCAGGTCTTGGATTCCTCAAAAACCGCAAAGCCACCTCTTATCCGTCCTTCATGGAAATTATTGCAGGAGACGGTGCCAAGACCAGCGAAGACAATGTGGTAGTAGATGGAAACATAACTACCAGCCGTGGCCTGGGAACAGCTGTAGACTTCGCACTTTCCCTGATTTCACAGCTTGAAAATGACGAAAAAGCAAAAGAAATCGCAGAATCAGTAGTATATACCCGCTAAATCGTCCTCAAACCCTTATTTTTATGCGAAAAAACACTAGCACTTTTGGATTTTTTGTGCTATACTGCTACAATGACTGTAAATATATAATTGAGTTATAGAGAGGTCTCCCGCTTCTGCAACAGTGGGAGCGGAGCTTAGACTTAAATATATAGAAATAGGTAAAAACTGTGAATGATATAACGCAGCTGAAAAACCAGTCGCAATCATAACCTGAAAATTAAGGAGGAACATGTAACATGAGTTTACAGGTGGAAAAAATGGAAAAAAACATGGCTAAACTTACTATCGAAGTTGCCGCTGAAGATTTAGAAAAAGCAATGCAGAATGCATACCAGAAAGCAAAAGGAAGAATTTCCATCCCTGGATTCCGTAAAGGAAAAGCTCCAAGAAAAATGATCGAGCAGATGTATGGCAAAGGAGTATTCCTTGAAGATGCTGTTAACGCTCTGATTCCGGAACACTACAGCAAAGCATTAGCTGAATGCGAACTTGAGATCGTTTCCCAGCCGACAATCGACATCACACAGGCTGAGCCTGGAAAAGCATTCATCTTCACAGCAGAAGTTGCTGTTAAACCGGAAGTTACATTAGGTGATTACAAAGGTGTAGAAGTACCGAAAACTGAAATCACAGTAACAGACGAAGACGTAGAAGCTGAACTCAAGAAAGAGCAGGAGAAAAACTCCAGAACAATCAGCGTAGAAGACCGCGCAGCTCAGTTAAATGATATCGTAACAATCGACTTCGAAGGATCTGTAGACGGAGTACCTTTCGATGGCGGACAGGCTACAGAGTATCCTCTGACACTTGGTTCCAACACATTTATCCCGGGATTCGAGGAACAGCTTGTTGGTGCTAAAGTTGGCGATGATGTAGACGTAAAAGTTACATTCCCTGAAGAATATCAGGCAAAAGAACTTGCAGGTAAAGAAGCAATCTTCAAATGCGCAGTTAAGAAGATCGAAGCAAAAGAACTTCCTGAACTGGATGATGATTTTGCAAAAGATGTCTCTGAGTTCGATACACTTGCAGAGTACAAAGAGCATGTGAAAACAAACCTTGAAGATAAGAAAGCAAACGAAGCAAAACGTGCAAAAGAAGATGCAGCAGTAGATAAAGTAATCGAAAATGCACAGATGGATATTCCGGAAGCTATGCTTATGACACAGTGCCGTCAGATGCTTGATGATTTCAGCAGAAGAATGCAGTCCCAGGGATTATCCATGGATCAGTACTTCCAGTTCACTGGCATGACAGCTGATAAGATGATGGAAGATATGAAACCACAGGCATTAAAGAGAATCCAGACAAGACTGGTTCTTGAGAAAGTAGCAGAAGTTGAGAACATTCAGCCAACAGAGGAAGAAGTAAATGAAGAGATCTCCAAGATGGCTGAAGCATACAAAATGGAAGCTGACAAGTTAAAAGAATTACTTGGAGAGCGTGAACTTGAGCAGATGAAGAAAGACATGGCTGTACAGAAAGCAGTTACTGTTATCGCTGACGCTGCTAAGGAAGTTTAATTTTAAAGTAATCGAATTTTAAGAACCGGAAAGAGACAGGCTCAGATGTCTGCCTCTTTCGGAAAAAAGTCAGCCGCGTAAATGGAGGCGTTTATATGAGTTTAGTACCTTATGTCATTGAACAGACAAGCAGGGGAGAGAGAAGCTATGATATCTATTCAAGGCTTCTGAAGGACAGAATCATTTTTCTTGGTGAAGAAGTAAATGATGTGAGTGCAGGACTGATCGTATCACAGCTTCTTTTCCTGGAAGCAGAAGATCCTGGTAAAGATATTCAGCTGTATATCAACAGCCCGGGCGGTTCCGTAACAGCCGGCATGGCGATCTATGATACCATGCAGTATATTAAATGCGATGTTTCTACCATTTGTCTTGGAATGGCTGCCAGCATGGGTGCCTTTCTTCTGGCAGGCGGTGCAAAAGGAAGAGATTTGCTCTTCCGCATTCCACTATCATGATCCATCAGCCATCCGGCGGTGCGCAGGGACAGGCAACAGAGATCCAGATCGTGGCAGATCATATCGCACAGACAAAGAGAACTTTAAATGAGTTATTGGCTGCAAATACCGGTCAGCCGATAGAAGTTGTTGAGCGTGATACAGACCGGGACAACTATATGACTGCTGAAGAAGCAAAGGCATATGGACTGATTGACGGTGTAGTCATGCATAAATAATGCGAAAGATAAGACTCCTGTGAATCGTCACAGGAGTCTTATTAGTTAGTATAGAGAAAGGACAGACATAAATTCATGGCAGAAAAAATGAGAGAAGGAAAAGTAAGATGCTCCTTTTGCCAGAAGACAGAAGATCAGGTAAGAAAACTGATCGCAGGTCCGGATGGTAAAGTATTTATATGCGACGAGTGCATTGGCATCTGCTCAGAGATCATGGAGGAAGAATTAAATCCTTATGATGACGAGGTTTTGAATTCTGATATTAATCTGTTAAAACCGGAAGAGATCCATGCAGTTCTGGATGATTATGTAATTGGTCAGGATGCAGCAAAAAAGGCTCTTTCCGTTGCTGTTTATAATCACTATAAAAGAATTCTTGCGTCAAAAAATTCTGATGTAGAGCTTCAGAAGAGTAATATTCTGATGCTTGGACCTACAGGTTCAGGTAAAACTCTGCTGGCTCAGACACTTGCCAGACTTCTGAATGTACCGTTTGCTATTGCAGATGCTACCACACTGACAGAAGCCGGATATGTAGGAGAGGATGTTGAGAATATTCTTCTCAAGATCATTCAGGCAGCAGATTATGATATTGAACGTGCACAGTACGGAATTATCTATATTGATGAGATTGATAAGATCACAAGAAAATCTGAGAATCCATCCATAACCCGCGATGTTTCCGGTGAAGGTGTGCAGCAGGCACTTCTGAAGATTCTGGAAGGTACAGTGGCAAGTGTTCCGCCTCAGGGCGGCCGCAAGCATCCTCATCAGGAGTTTCTTCAGATTGATACAACAAATATTCTGTTTATCTGCGGCGGTGCTTTTGACGGAATCGAGAAGATCATTGAGTCCAGACAGGATACCAAGTCCATCGGTTTCGGTGCAGAGGTTTCTGTTAAGGAAGACAGAAATGTGGGTGAGATCCTGAAGGATGTAATGCCGGAAGACTTTATCAAATTCGGTCTGATTCCTGAGTTTATCGGTCGTGTGCCGGTAGTTGTAACTCTGGATGCGCTGGATGAGAATGCGCTGATCAGTATTCTGAAAGAGCCGAAGAACTCACTTACCAAACAGTATCACAGATTATTTGAACTGGATGGTGTTGAACTTGATTTTGAAGATGATGCACTTGAACTGGTCGCAAAGAAATCTCTGGAACGTAAGACAGGAGCCAGAGGTTTGCGTGCGATCATGGAAGGTTCACTGATGGATCTGATGTATAAGATTCCGTCAGATGACACGATCCGCAAGTGTACAATTACCAAAGATGTAGTAGATGGCACCGGTGAGCCGGAGATCGTCCGCGGAGAAACTCCTGCACAGGCGAAGACAGCCGGAAGCAGAAGAACGTCCCGGACACACAAGAAGGATAAACCGGAAACAGCCTGATGAAAGGGACTGAACAATAAATGACAAATCAGAATATAGTGCTGCCTGCGATCGCTCTCAGGGGGACTACCATCCTTCCCGGGATGATCGTTCATTTTGATGTGAGCAGGGAGCGTTCTGTCAAGGCGATTGAAGCTGCCATGCTTCATGACCAGAAGTATTTTCTGGTTACTCAGATTGATTCTGAGGTGGAATCACCGGATCTGGCAGGTGTATATCATGTAGGAACCATTGCCTATATCAAACAGGTTGTGAAACTTCCGCAGAACCTTTTGCGGGTACTTGTAGAGGGAACGGGAAGAGCCACACTTGTGAAATTTGAGCAGGAGTTTCCGTTTATCAGAAGTGAGATCACACCTGTTGATGAAGAAGAAATGCAGATGCCGGAACCAGTGATGGAAGCCATGCACAGAAGCCTTAAGGAATTATTCCACAGATACTGCATGGAAAATGGAAAAGTCAGCAAAGAGCTGGTAGCACAGATTTTAAATATAGATAATGTTGAGGAACTGGTTGAGCAGATTGCCGTAAATATTCCTTTATCTTATCAGAATAAGCAGAAGATTCTGGAGGCACTTACACTGGAGGAACGTTATGAAGTTCTGGGTGCAATCCTTGGAAATGAGATTGAGATCATGCAGATTGGCAGAGATCTCCAGAAAAAAGTGAAGGCCAGAATTGATAAGAATCAGAGAGAATATATTCTCAGAGAGCAGCTGAAACTGATACGTGAGGAACTGGGTGAGGATAATACTGCGGATGACGCAGAGGAGTTTAAGAAGAAACTCCAGGAACTTCAGGCCGGCGATGAGGTAAAAGAGAAGATCAGCAAAGAAATCGAGAGATTTAAGAATACCAACAGCAATGTATCTGAGAATGCAGTACTGCGTGGTTATATTGAGACCATGCTGGCACTTCCGTGGGAGAAGAAATCCACAGATTCTGATGATCTGAAAGAAGCATGGAAAGTACTTCAGGAAGGTCATTACGGTCTGAAAGATGTGAAGGAGCGTGTGATGGAGTTCCTTTCCGTCCGCAAACTGACACATAAGGGAAAAAGTCCGATCCTTTGTCTGGTAGGACCTCCCGGAACAGGTAAAACCTCCATTGCCCGATCGATTGCAGAAGCAATGCATAAGAAATATGTACGTATCTGTCTGGGCGGTGTGAGAGATGAGGCTGAGATCCGGGGCCACAGAAAGACTTATGTAGGAGCAATGCCGGGAAGGATCACTGCAGCATTACAGCAGGCAGGAGTGAGCAATCCTCTGATGCTTCTGGATGAGATTGACAAGACCAGCAGTGATTATAAAGGAGATACTTCTGCGGCACTTCTTGAGGTGCTTGATCCGGAACAGAACAGCAGATTTATGGATCATTATATAGAGGTTCCACAGGATCTTTCAGAAGTACTGTTTATTGCAACTGCAAACGATGTTCAGGGCATTCCGAGACCACTTCTTGACCGTATGGAACTGATCGAGATCGCAGGTTATACTGAGAATGAGAAGGAACATATTGCAAAGGAACATCTGATTCCGAAGCAGATGGAAGAGAACGGTATCGAGAAAGGTAAACTGACAATCCAGTCAGCGGCTCTTAAGAAGATCATCAACAATTATACAAAAGAAGCCGGAGTTCGAAACCTGGAGAGAACCATCGGACAGATATGCAGAAAAACTGCACGTCTGATCATGGAAGAAGATAAAAAGAAAGTTACAGTGACTTCAAAGAATCTGTCAGATTTTCTTGGAAAAGAGTATTTTAACTATCTTATGGCAAATAAGAAAGATGAGATTGGTATTTCCCGCGGGCTTGCCTGGACACAGGTGGGTGGCGATACACTGCAGATTGAAGTCAATGTAATGCCCGGAAAAGGTGAGCTGATGCTTACCGGACAGTTGGGAGATGTTATGAAAGAGTCTGCACAGGCAGGTATTACTTACATTCGTTCCATTGCTTCTGACTATAAAGTTGAGCCGGAATTTTTCCAGGAAAACGATATTCATGTGCATATTCCGGAAGGGGCAGTACCAAAAGACGGACCATCCGCAGGTATTACCATGGCAACTGCAATCCTTTCCGCAATTATTAAGAAGCCGGTAAGGGCAGACCTTGCAATGACCGGTGAGATCACACTGAGAGGAAGAGTTCTTCCAATCGGCGGTTTGAAAGAAAAACTTCTTGCGGCAAAATATGCTAAGATCAAAGAGGTGTTAGTGCCGGCAGAAAACAAACCGGATATTCAGGAATTAGATAAGGAAATCACAGACGGACTTACCATTACCTTTGTAAGTTCGATGAAGGAAGTGCTTAATAAGGCACTGGTATAAAATAAATGGTCAGTCAGTAAAGATTGACCATTTGTTGTGAAAAAAGAGAGGAAATCAATGGTTATTAAGAATGTATCATTAGATATCGTATGCGGTATTACCAGCAAACTCCCGGACACCAACAGACCGGAGGTTGCATTTGCAGGAAAATCAAATGTGGGAAAATCATCGCTGATCAACGGGCTGATGAACCGGAAATCTCTTGCCAGAACAAGTGCACAGCCGGGAAAAACACAGACCATTAACTTTTATAATATCAATGAAGCCATGTATCTGGTAGACCTCCCTGGTTACGGATACGCAAAGGTTTCACAGTCTGAGAAGGAAAAATGGGGCAAGATGATCGAAAGATATCTTCATACATCCAAAAACCTGAAGGCGGTTTTCCTTCTTATTGATATCCGTCATGAGCCGTCTGCAAATGACAAGATGATGTATGACTGGATTCTGAACAATGGCTATGAGCCGATCATTATTGCAACGAAGCTTGACAAGCTCAAACGAAGTCAGGTTCAGAAAAATATCAAAGCAATCAAAGAAGGGCTGAAGCTGAGCAAAGATGGCATTATTATTCCTTTCTCTGCTGAGACGAAGCAGGGAAGAGATGAGATCTGGGCTCTGATTGACGAGTTGACCGGACTGGCAGCTACTGAAGAAGCCTGAAAAAAAATATTCGCTGTTTACTGACGGGATTCTTTTCCTGTGAAAATAAGCAGCAGACAGACAAAATACGAGGACAAAAAATATTATGGGAATTATCAAGGCATTCAAGCTGGGATTTGACTATCTCAAGTATGATGAAGATGGTAACGTGCAGGATACGCAGCGTGCTGTCAATGATGTAAACCTGGACATTGAAGCCGGACAATTCGTGGCTGTTCTGGGACATAATGGTTCCGGAAAATCTACTCTTGCAAAGCACCTGAATGCGCTGTTGCTTCCGACGGAAGGAACTTTGTGGGTAGATGGGATTGACACGTCTAAAGAGCCGGAATTATGGAAAGTCCGACAGAAAGCGGGCATGGTTTTTCAGAATCCTGACAATCAGATCATAGGAACTGTAGTAGAAGAAGACGTAGGGTTCGGACCGGAGAATATGGGTGTGCCCACAGAGAAAATCTGGGAGCGTGTAGATGAGAGCCTGAAAAAAACAAGGAATTGACATCCTATCGTTATCATTCTCCGAATAAACTTTCCGGTCGGACAGAAGCAGAGAGTTGCAATTGCCGGTGTCATGGCAATGCGTCCGAAATGCATCATTTTGGATGAGCCAACTGCAATGCTGGATCCGAATGGACGAAAGGAAGTTCTTGAGGCAGTCAGTGACCTTAACAGACGGGAAGGAGTGACAGTCATTCTGATCACTCACTATATGGAAGAAGTTGTTCATGCGGACAAGGTATATGTTATGGACAACGGAGAAGTGGTGATGCAGGGAACACCCAGAGAGATTTTCTCACAGGTGGAAACTCTGAAAGAATACAGACTGGATGTGCCGCAGGTAACACTTCTGGCACACGAACTTCATAAAGCCGGAGTGGATGTTTCGGAGGGAATACTGACTACAGAGGAGCTGGTGAATGCCTTATGTCAATAGAATTAAAAAATGTAACTTATACCTACAGTCCGGGAACTGCCTATGAGATCCATGCGCTGAAAGATATCAATCTTTCTATTCCGGACGGACAGTTTATCGGAATTATCGGACATACAGGAAGTGGGAAATCTACACTGATCCAGCATTTCAATGCGCTGATCCGTCCAACTTCCGGTACGATCACTTATAATGGAGAGGATATCTGGGGAGAGAAATATGATCGTCGTGCCCTGCGAAGCGAGGTTGGTCTTGTATTTCAGTATCCGGAGCATCAGCTCTTTGAGAATGATGTGCTTTCTGATGTATGCTTTGGTCCCATGAATCAGGGATTATCCAGGGAAGAGGCAGAAGTAGAAGCAAAGAAAGCACTGCAGCACGTAGGTTTCAAGGAGAAAAATTTCAGTAAATCCCCTTTTGAGCTTTCCGGCGGACAGAAGAAAAGAGTTGCTATTGCCGGTGTACTGGCAATGAATCCGAAAATTCTTATTTTGGATGAGCCAACTGCAGGTCTGGATCCGAAAGGACGAGATGATATCCTTGACCAGATCGCAGAGCTTCATAAAGTAAGAGGGATTACCATTATCCTTGTATCCCACAGCATGGAGGATATTGCAAAATATGCGGAGAGACTGATCGTAGTCAATGACGGAGAAATCGCATATGACGATGCTCCCAAAGCAGTATTTGCTCATTACAGAGAGCTGGAAGCCATGGGACTTGCAGCACCGCAGATTACTTATATCATGCATGCGTTGAAGGAAAAAGGCCTGGATGTAGATGTAACTGCTACAACGGTGGATGAGGCAAAAGAGAATATCCTTGCAGTTTTAAGAAAATGTAATCTCGGGAAATTGTCCGGTAACAGACAATCTGTTTCAGACAGTCAGTCGAAAAAAGAAAATGCCAAAGCAGAAACCTTAATTAGTGAGATGGAAGCTGATCTGACTAAGGATGGGACGAAAGAGTCTCATTCAGATGTGCCTGATGAAGATTTAAGCATTCAGAAGGAAACAATGGATAAAAAGTCTGCAGAACAAGAAGAGAATGAGGGAGGGCAGGAAGTATGATCCGAGACATTACAATAGGACAGTATTATCCTGCAGATTCCGTTCTGCACAAAATGGATCCGAGAGCAAAGCTGGTGGGTACGCTGGTGTTCATCATCTCTGTCTTTGTATTCCATACATTTCCGGGATATGCAGTGGCAACTATATTTCTGGCAGCGATGATCGTTCTTTCCAAAGTTCCTGTGAAATTTATGTTCAAGGGACTGAAGGCAATCGTGATGCTTCTTATGATCACAGTGGTATTTAATATATTTCTGACACCCGGAAAGGTTCTCTGGCAGTGGGGAATCCTGCATATGACAGAGGAGGGCCTGAAGCTGGCCGGAAGAATGGCCATCCGCCTGACGTATCTGGTGATCGGTTCTTCTCTTATGACGCTGACTACCACACCCAATCAGCTTACAGATGGTCTGGAACGACTTCTCAGGCCGTTAAATAAACTTCATGTGCCAATCCACGAGATTGCCATGATGATGTCTATTGCGCTGCGTTTTATCCCAATCCTTATGGAGGAAACCGATAAGATCATGAAAGCACAGATTGCACGTGGCGCAGATTTTGAAACCGGAAATATAATTCAGAAGGCAAAAAATATGATTCCGCTTCTGGTTCCGCTGTTTATTTCTGCGTTCAGAAGAGCAAATGATCTGGCCATGGCCATGGAAGCAAGGTGCTATCATGGAGGGGATAACAGAACCCAGATGAAGCCATTGCGTTATGAGTCCAGAGACTACATTTCCTATGTGGTGATGTGGGCTTATCTGGGAATCGCCATTGTTTTCAGAATTGTGGGAATCTGAGAAAGTACTGATATAATTTATAAAGATATTTTATATGCTGTAATCCGGTAGGAAAGGATTACAGCATATTGTTTATTTTGTTATAACAAAAGTTTTCAATTTTTATGGAGGAAAACAGATGAAAAGAATTGGTCTTGTAGTTGCATATGACGGCACCAACTACTGTGGCTGGCAGACACAGCCAAACGGGATTACTGTACAGGGGGTATTAAATGATACATTGTCCGAGCTTCTTGGCGAGAAGATAGAAACGATCGGTGCAAGCCGTACAGACGCAGGGGTTCATGCCATGGGAAACGTGGCAGTATTTGACACCAACACACGTATTCCCGGGGAAAAGATTTCCTATGCACTGAACCAGCGTCTTCCGGAAGATATCCGCATTCAGCTCTCTGAAGAAGTAGAACCGGATTTCCATCCCCGTTACTGCGACAGCGAGAAAACATACGAATACCGCATCCTGAATCGCAAATTCCCGGTTCCGACAGAGCGCTTATACACCTATTTCTACCACTACAAACTGGATGTAGATAAGATGAAAGCAGCAACCTCATACCTGATCGGACAGCATGATTTTGCTTCTTTCTGCGGTGCAAAAGCGCAGGTAAAAACAACTATCCGTACAGTGACAGGAATTGATGTATGGCGTGACGGAGATATCGTAACCATACGTGTAACAGGAACAGGATTCCTCTACAACATGGTACGAATCATCTCCGGAACTCTGATTGAAGTAGGAAACGGACAGTATCCGCCTGAGAGAGTAAAGACAATTCTGGAAGCCTGCAACCGTGAAATGGCAGGTCCGACTGCACCGGCGCAGGGACTGACACTGATGGGGATTGAATTTTTTGATTGATAGTCAGGAGGAGAAAATCATCCGTTTCGATAATTGCCGGTGGGATAACTGATCAACAGTTTTTTTTGATGAAAAACAAAAAACGGGGGAGTAACGAAAAAAGTTTAAAAAACGACACAAAATCTATTGACAGAACAGAACCCTTATAATATAATAACCAAATGTGACGTAGTGCGAGATGCTTAAGCCAAATAGCCCAGGCGAAAGTATTTATCAGCGGTTTCGGACATTTCCGCATTTTTAGCACCGGCGTTTCCAATAACTTATATTCGCGGGAAATTCCGCGGTTAATTAAACTATCGTTGATAAATAACAGGAGGTAAAACCATGCAGACTTATATGGCTAATCCAGATAAAATCGAAAGAAAATGGTATGTAGTTGACGCTGATGGATGTACTCTTGGCCGTCTGGCATCCGGAGTAGCAAGCGTTTTAAGAGGAAAAAATAAACCACAGTTTACACCACACGTAGACACAGGTGATTATGTAATCATCGTAAACGCTGACAAGATCAAAGTTACAGGTAAGAAATTAGAGCAGAAAATCTACTACAATCACTCCGATTATGTAGGTGGAATGAGAGAAACCACATTAAAAGAAATGTTAGCAAAGAAACCTGAGAGAGTTATCGAGCTCGCAGTTAAAGGTATGCTTCCAAAAGGACCTTTAGGAAGAAGCATGTACACAAAACTTTTCGTATATGCAGGACCGGAACACAAACATGAAGCTCAGAAACCAGAAGCTTTAACATTTTAATTAGGAGGTAGAAAACATTGGCTAGCGCAAAATTCTACGGAACAGGAAGAAGAAAAAAATCAATCGCAAGAGTTTATCTTGTACCTGGAACCGGTAAGATCACAATCAATAAAAGAGATATCGATGAATATTTTGGATTAGATACACTGAAAGTTATCGTTCGTCAGCCTTTAGCTGCAACAGAAACAGAAGGCAAATTTGACGTATTAGTTAACGTTCATGGCGGTGGATACACAGGACAGGCTGGTGCCATCAGACATGGTGTTGCAAGAGCCCTTCTTCAGGCAGACAACGACTACAGACCAGTTCTGAAAGCTGCTGGATTCTTAACTCGTGACCCACGTATGAAAGAACGTAAGAAGTACGGTCTCAAAGCAGCTCGTCGCGCTCCGCAGTTCAGCAAGCGATAATCGACTGCTCAGACTATATCAAAATGGTTCAAAAGCCCCGGAGAATCAAGGTTTTCCGGGGTTTCTTATACCTAAATGGGCTGATATAGTTTAACCTCATTTGACCAAACGAGAGCCGTTTTCACCCAATTTTTAGTGGTTAAATATAGGACAACCAGAGAGCGATTCCGGGGGTATTTTTGAGGGTGATTTGGCACTCTCAGACACTGGATTTTTCACTGGAGGGTTTGGCATAATCTGACCAAATCTGAACAATTAAATACGATTCTAATGCAGGCACTCAGTGACAAATAACTGGGTGCTTTTTTCATTTCAGAAACTTGTATTCCGGCGATAGAAAGAGCCGACACTTCACTTTTTATTTTGGAGTGGCGGCTTTTTCTATTTCCAGAAGCAACAGCAACAATTAGAAATGAGGTGAAGTTAATGAACACGCAAATCATTGCCATTGCCAACCAGAAAGGCGGCGTTGGCAAGACAACGACCTGTGCCAACTTGGGAATTGGGCTGGCGCAGGCCGGAAAGAAAGTCCTGCTGATCGACGGGGACCCGCAAGGGAGCCTGACAATCAGCCTGGGAAATCCGCAACCGGACAAGTTGCCATTTACATTGTCCGATGCAATGGGCAAAATTCTGATGGATCAGCCTATACGCCCTGGAGAAGGTATTCTGCATCATGCGGAAGGCGTTGACCTGATGCCTGCGGACATCCAGTTATCTGGTATGGAAGTATCCCTGGTAAATGCCATGAGTCGTGAGACGATCTTGCGGCAATATCTGGACACGCTGAAGGGGCAATACTCCCATATCCTCATCGACTGCCAGCCCTCCCTGGGTATGCTCACGGTCAACGCACTGGCAGCCGCCAACAGGATTATAATTCCCGTTCAGGCAGAGTATCTGATGATTACCGGACTTATGTGGAGATTGAACTGACCAAAGGCAGACGGGAGTTGACGGAAAATGATGAGAGAGAAGCGGATACCCTGTGCAAACGGTATCTGGAGCGTTGGAGGGAGGAACTGGAATGAAGATTTTGAAATGCCTGCTGATGATTGTAACTGCACCGGTCATTTTGGTGTTGACGCTTTTTGTCTGGCTGCTGGGCAAGGTGCAGAGTTTGAAAGTTGCGATCCAGGATTGGGTGTATGGGTAAATGATGTGAATATAATTTGGAATGAAAAGAAGCAGGACAATGGGAGATGAGACCCAATGCCCTGTTTCTCTGTTTATTTGGAACAAACTGTAATATATTTTTGATTGCGACTTTTGGGTTTATCGGGAATAGTCATTTCCAATTGCCCGGATTCTAAAAGCGGATTGATATGCTTCAAAGTGAAGTTTCTTAAATCTTTGAAGCCGCAAAATACTGCAAGCTCTTTCTTAGATTTTGGTGTTGTGCAAAAAGCTAAAATCTGTTTGGACACCGTTGATAGTTCAACATCTTGGTGGGTAACTTGGTGGATAACTTGGTGGGTGTCACCCTCTAAGTTGTAGTTTACATTTTTCAAGATGACTCTGAAATCTGTCGCTGTTGAGGAAAATTCGGGCTTATATGCCTCTGTGTATCCAGGCAGCTTCACGGATTCATACGAACAGTTGATGACATTCCCTATCGTTGATTTCGGTACGCCGCTTTTCATAAAAAGCTGGTACTGTGTCATGTGCCTTTCCGAAAGAAGTTCTGTCAACCGTTTACTCACGGCCTCATTTAGCTGCATCCGCATCAACACCATTCCCTGTCACTGTACTAATTATTATATGGTGGTGCGGTAAAAAATTAGTCCCTGCAGCTGTACTAGTCTGATATTCTGTTGTAAAATATTTCTGACAGCGTTTTATGTAGGGAAATAGAAATGCTGTCAGGTAACTAATCCATTTTCACAAACAAAATAGGAGAAATAGGGATGCACAAAGAGGTAGATTTTATAGCGGAATACAATGAAGAAATGAAGGAGCTGCTGGCGGAACCCAGACGTCCCCAAGCGAACGGGAGTGGCAGCGGTTTCGGCTGTCCATGGAATTGGTCAATGCCCAGGAATACCAATATACCAGGGTAAAGAATGAAGAACGCTGGAACCGACTGGAGCAGGAATTTTATCCGGCCTTGTGCGTGATTGCAAAGACGCAGGGAGGCCGTGTGGAATTGAACATCAAGGAAGATACCTTGATCGGTCAGCTTGTTTACATAGGAGAAGGGCTTACGTTAGGCAGCTCAAATCCGGAAGGACTGGCTGCGTTTTCGAGGATTGTCGCAGCGGCGGAAGATATTTTTGTCTCCATACATGACGGGTGTTCAAAGTTTCAATTTATCTTCTGCCTGCACGATAAGGTTTTTGTGGAAGATCATGCGGAGCAGATTGCGAAGATAAAAGAAAAAATCCGGCTCCACCGTATGGAAACTATGCGGCTTCATCGGATGCTTTCAGGCAAGGATTAAGGATCGAGAATCAACACGCATACTTCAAAATTCAAAAAATATCTATGGACTGCGGCCATGAAAAGATGCTATACTGACTGTGGTTTGTCTATGCTAACCCCAGGAGGAAATACAAATGAGCGAACAGCAATTTACAGACTTTTTTGATCCGGAAATTCAAAAAATTGTCAGCGAAGATGGCTGCTCCATTTACAGAATGAAAAACGTAACTGGAGAGGGTGTTATCACTCGTTATGAAATTCTTCCGGGTATTGAATTATTCTATAATGATTTTCACATGAGCGATGGACAGAATCAAAACAAGCTTCCGCACTCTGATGTACTTGAAATCAATCATTGCCGGGAGGGACGTTTTGAATGCGAATTTGCTAATGGAGATTATCAGTATGTCGGTGCTGGCGATCTTGCAATTAACCGCCTGACAAACGAAACTACATCAACTTACTTTCCGTTGTCGCATTATCACGGCATTTCTATTACCATTGATCTGCCTACGGCAGATCAAACTATGAAGCGGATAGAAAGTGTGATTGGAGGTCTGAATATAGATGTCTTTTCGATTGCAGATAAGTTTTGCAAGAATGATACCTGCATTGTATTAAGAACCCAAAGCAAAATCGAACATATTTTTTCGGAACTTTATCGGGTGGAGCCTCGGATGATTGCTTACTATTTGAAAGTGAAAGTGTTGGAATTGCTGATGTTTCTGAATCAGGTTTCGCTTCAGGATTACCAGGAAGAACGAAGATATTTTGCAAGAAATCAAGTACAAACAATAAAGAAAGTACAGGAATATATGACAGCCGATCTTCGCAACCATTATACTTTGCAGGAGCTATCAGAAAAATTTGAAATTCCTCTTACCTCAATGAAGGTTTGCTTCAAGGGCGTTTATGGGTGTTCTATTTATGCTTATATGAAATCCTATCGTATGCAGGCTGCTACGATCTTGCTTCGGGATACTTCTGACAGCATAACAGAAATTGCGGCTAAAATGGGATACGATAATCCGAGTAAATTTTCCGAAGCATTCAAAAAAGAATTTGGAGAACTGCCTTCCGAGTTCCGAAAAAAGTTGTCCAAATAGAGGATGTTTGGTCTTTTTAGAGTGGCGGCAAAATACCGGATACAATATACTATCATCTGTGCGAGCAGATGATTTAAGAGCGTCGTGCAGACGCTCTTTTTTTGAATAGAGGTTAGCTTATTCTAACCTGCGAAGGAGTCGGTATTATGAAACGGAATATGAGAAAATATATCCTACGGAAACTGGTTGAGCTGATATTTACTTTATTGTTTGTAACTCTACTGTCTTTCTTGCTGATGAGACTGTCATCCGTTGATCCAGCCACAGCTTATGCAAAGAGGATGATCGGAAACCCCACAGCGGAACAGATTGAAAAGATTCGGATTCAGTTGGGGTTTGATAAACCATTGCTTGTCCAGTATGGCCGTTGGGTATGGGACTTACTGCATTTTGATTTAGGCGTTTCTTTGGCAAATGGACATGATGTTTGGACGGATATTGCCACAGCCTTTCCGAAAACGCTTGGAATTGTAGCTCTGGCATCTATCTTTCAGGTTGTTTTCATTGTAATCGTTAGTTGTATTGCCTTTTTACTTCCCTGGAAACTTCCGAAAAAGGCAGTCAGGCTTTTGTGCATTTTGGGTGTGTCCATACCCTCTTTCTATTTGGCAACCGTTTATCTGGATTATTTTGCTGTTCAAAAGTCCTTAATTTCTGTGGCAGGAAATACAACCCTACTCAGCTACATATCTCCGGCAATCTGCATTGGCGTATTCGGGGCTTCTTTCTATACGCCGCTTCTGATGGATGCTCTGGAGCATGAAAGCAACGAGGATTACGCATTTTATGCCCGTTGCCGTGGGCTTTCGGAAAAAAGGCTTTTGCTGTGCCATTTTTTTCCGCGGGCAGCGATGGGTTTAGTTCCGAACTTTTTACAAAGCATTGGTTTGGCACTGGCTAACGCAACGGTGATTGAATCCATTTTTTCAATTCCGGGATTTGGTTATCTGATTGTAAACCATGTGCTTGATCGCGATACTCCCATGATACACGCCGAGGTGTTTTTTCTGGCGCTGGCGATTGCTCTTTGCAACATTGCCGCTGACTTGGTGCAGTGGGCAATCGGGCGTAAAAAGGGGGTGGCGTAAATGAAAACGAAGCGTTTTCGGAAATGGTGTGCGATTTTCATTCCAACCCTTGTGATTATTTTCTTTTTTGTCGGATTTTTATTTGCACCCAACGATCCAATGAAATCAAACTTGTTGGAGAGATATGTTGATCCCAGCGCAGAATATCCGTTTGGTACGGATGCTTTAGGGCGCTGCATTCTGTCACGGATTCTTTATGGTGGCTGGACAACGCTGGGGATTGTATTAGGAGGCTCTCTTATTGTTTTTCTGCTTGGCAATGTTATCGGAATGGTGACAAGCCGGGCCGTTATGAAAGAAAATGCACTTATTGATGGCCTGATTAACGCTGTTACGGCCATCCCCCCGATTGCGTATTTAATTGTGTTTATTGGAGCCTGGGGCAGCGGAGCGAAAACTACTCTTGTCGCGCTCACTGTGTCTTACATTTTGAGATACATAAAACTGGTTCGTACCCGTACTGACATGGAAATGGGAAAAGCCTATGTCATGTGTGCAATCGCTTCCGGCGCTTCAAAGCTCAGAATCATGCTGATTCATATTTTCCCGAATTTGATTGCCGAAATGATTCGCTTTCTGTGCCTTTCCTGTGCGGATATGATTCTGGCTATTACCGGATTTTCCTTTATTGGATTAGGGCTTGGTGATAATGTAGTAGATTGGGGAAGTATGATTTTAGACACAAGGGGTGCTTTGGTTCTTCGCCCGACCATGATTCTCTATCCAATAGGGGCGGTAATTTTATCGACACTCTGCTTTAACGTCATTGGCAGGCAGTTGACAACGAAGGAGGCAGAGTGATGTTAAAAATTGAACAGTTAGATGTCAAGGAACGGTCAGGCCGCTACCTTCTGAAAGACATATCTATGGAAATTCCTGCAGGCCATGTGATTGGACTTACAGGTAAAAGCGGCTCTGGAAAAACAACTTTGCTGCGGAGCATTTTGGGAATGCTTCATACAAGCTGTCATATTGATGCCGGGAAGATTTTGTTGGACGATATAGATTTATCACATCTTTCCCGCAAGTCACATCGTGAGCTTTGTGGGAAGAAGCTTGGATTTATCCCCCAGAACCCTATGACGGCTTTTGACAGCCGATTAAAAATCGGTTATCAGATGCGGGAAACCTTTGTCAATCGTTTGCATTTGAATACAAGTGAAGCAACTGACCTGGCTCAAGAGAAACTGGTTTCCGTGAATCTAAAAGACACGGATCGGATTTTGGGTGCGTATCCGTCTGAACTATCAGGCGGAATGCTACAACGAGTAGCTGCGGCAATCTTATTGGGAATGTCGCCGGATTATGTTTTAGCCGATGAACCAACCGCTGCATTGGATGAAGAAAACAGGGATTTATTGCTTCTCATCATGCAGGAGCAAATGAAGGACAAAGGCATATTATTTGTATCCCATGATGTGGCCGCACTTAAAAACTTATGTCAGAACGTTTATGTTCTGGGAGCTGGAAAAATTATTGAGCATGGAACGATGGATAAATTCTTGTCAAGTCCGCAGACAGACTGGATGAAACAATTTTCCGCGTTGAGCCATAGGGAAAGTCGGGGTGAATGGAAATGGGAGAAATTGTAATCCAGAATGTAAATCAGGTATATCATAATGCGAATCAGGGAGATTTTAATGCGCTTTCGGACATCAACCTCCACCTTTGTAAAGGTGAAAGTCTTGCTATTGAGGGAGAAAGCGGATCGGGAAAAAGCACGCTGGCAAGACTTCTGATCGGCATTGAGAAACCAACTTCTGGCAAAATATTACTGGATGGTGAAGATATAACCTGTTGGAATTATCGAACATGGAAACAGCACCGTAAAAAAATACAGGCTGTTTTTCAGGATTCTTCCGGCACTTTAAATCCTGCCAGGTCTGCATACGCAAATGTAGAAGAAGCACTGGTGAACTTAACTGATAAGAAAAGAGCCGAAAGAAAAAAACATATTTTAGATTTGATGGATGCCGTACACATGGATTATGGGCTTTTGGAAACGCCTGTCCGTCAGCTTTCGGGCGGCGAACAGAGGCGGCTCTCTTTGCTTCGGGCGATTGCCGTGGAACCTGATTACTTAATCATGGATGAAGTAACCAGCGGGCTTGACCTGATTTCGGCAGACGCCGTACTTACTTTAGTAGAGAACTTTGTGAAGCTATCCGACAGCTCCTGCATTTTCATTACGCATAGCAGAAAGGATGCAATGCGTATTGCGAATCGGATTATCATCATGCAGGAGGGACGGATCGCCGAGCAAGGTTATCTAATAGATCAATTATCAAACCAGAAAGGACAAGGATAACATGAAACAGATTTACAAGAAACTTCTCGCCGCTGCATTGGGCGTGAGTATGCTTCTGTCCATGGTTGGCTGCGGTCAGAGCGATACCTCCGAGCAGACGCAGACTGACAGCGAGCAGACGCAAGCGGCTAATGAAAACGAAGCGAAGGTGCTGACAATCGTCACAGCAAAGGAACTGGACAGCCTTACGACACTGACCATGAACAAGGAGAATAATATCGCCTGCGGCCTGGTCTATGAGACTTTGGTTGCCTACGAGGACGGGGAAATTGTTCCCAAACTGGCCGAGGAATGGGGATGGGATGACACAAATACTGTCCTTACCTTTAAACTTCGTCAGGATGTTTCTTTTACAGATGGAGCCGCTTTTAATGCGGAGAGCGTAAAGGCAATTCTGGATTTTGACCGCTCCAACCCCAATTTTAGCGGTATTAAAGGCATTTACAACATTGAAAGCGTAGAGGTTGTTGACGAGTACACGGTGGCTGTTCATTATGCCGCTCCCTGCTTCTCTTATATCAATGACTTCTGCTTCCAGAATGTTGCCGGCATGATGTCCCCGAATGTGTTTGAGGCTGAAAACTTCCAGACATTCACAGATGTTGTCGGCACCGGTCCGTACATCCGCGAAGAAATGATTTCCGGCGACTGCACCCGTTTTGTCAGAAATGAAAACTATTGGGGTGAAGCTCCTTACTATGACGAAGTTGTCATAAAGTATATCCCGGAGGCATCTTCCAGACTTCAAGCATTACAGACCGGTGAGGTTGACCTGATTTATGGTGCTGACCTTCTCAGCTATGACGACTACAATCAGGCTCTTTCTCTGGATGGAATCGAGGGCGCAATCAATGATGGAAATACCCTCACCCGGAATCTTGTTCTGAATGCTTCCAGCGAAATATTGAGCGATCTTAAAGTTCGTCAGGCGATTGCATACGCTGTCAATAAGGAAGAAATCACCGAGGGACTGACCTATGGATATGAAACTCCGGCTACCAGCCTGTTTGCACCCGGAGCGCCCTACACAGACATTACTTATAACAGCACATGGAGCTATGATCTGGATAAAGCAAATGCACTTCTGGATGAAGCTGGATGGGTGATGAATGAAAGCACTGGTATCCGTGAAAAAGATGGACAGCAGCTTTCCCTGAATTACACCTATTGGACTGATCTTTCTCTTGCACAGGACATGGCTCTTGCAATTAAGACTCAGCTTGCAGAGGTTGGTATTGACGTAACCACTACCGGACAGGATCAGATGACCTGGTGGACCGAAGGCGTTGCAGGAAATTATGACATTACAACATGGAATACAGAAGGGTCTTATACTGAACCGCACAAGTTCCTGCAGGAATCCCTCGGTGCTGATCCTCATGCTATTTCCTTGCAGGCACTTGAGGATTTCCAGAGCTATTCGGATGCGGTAAATGCGTTCTCCACCTCTGCTGATCCCGAAGTGGTTCAGAGTGCGATTGCTACTGCACTGAATGTTTCCAACGACAATGTGATTGACCTTCCGATCTCCTATTCTAAGGATCTGGTTGTATATAATTCCTCCAAAATCGCCGGATATACTTTCTCCAGCGTGCCACAGTTCTTTGAGATCGATAACGTACAGCCTGCGGAATAAATATAATCCAATGTCTAAATGGAGGGTTTAACGCCCTATCAGAGTGGCAGAAAATAGCCGAATAGATATAATAGAGGTTGGTTAGAAGTGTTTAACCAACCTCTATTATTATGAAAAGGAGCGTATGTGAAATGGACAAGAAAGATAATCCCATGTCCAGACTGATGGAACTTGCCGCTCCATATAAGGGTGAATATGTTCTTTCAGTGATTTTGGCAATCCTGGGTGTTGCCGCCGGATTGCTGCCGTTTTTTGCAGTTTCAAAAATTGTGATTCTCTTGATGGATGGAGAGACATCTGTGTCCGTCTATATGGAGTGGTGTCTGATTGCGGGAATTGGTTTCCTTGGGAAAGTATGCTTTGCAAATTTCTCTACTTTAGTTTCCCATACGGCCACTTTCGCAACTCTGGCGGAGATCCGCCTGAAACTAGCAGATAAACTTACCAGGGTTCCGATGGGCTATATGATTAACACCCCATCGGGAGAATTAAAAAATGTCTTGGTAGATCGTGTGGAGGGAATGGAAACGACCCTTGCGCATTTAGTACCGGAGCTGGCAGCGAATCTCTGTATTCCGATTTGTATTCTGATTTACCTACTGTTTTTGGATTGGAGAATGGCGCTGGCTGCATTGATTACCCTGCCGATTGGTATGTTGTGCTATAAGGGAATGGCAAATGGATATGAAGAAAAATTCCAGGGTCTTATTATGCGCGTGCGTAAAATGACCAGCACTGTGGTTGAGTATATCGGCGGAATAGAAGTCATTAAGGCGTTTAATCAGTCTGCTAATTCTTACCAGAAATATTCAGATGCCGTTGAAGATAATGCGGCCTATGCTGTGAACTGGATGAAAAGCGTGCAGCTTTACAAATCCATGCTTGTTACAATCTGGCCCAGTGTGTTAGTGTGTGTTCTTCCTATTGGCTGTGTCCTGTACCGGAACGGGAGCCTGAGCGTTCCGGCATTTGTTACCTGTATCGTGCTGTCATTGGGTATTATCACACCAATTTTAAATGCCATGAACTTTACGGACAGCATTTCTCAAATGAAATCAGTAGTCGGGGAATTGTGCGCCGTATTGGATGAAAAAGAACTGGATCGCCCGGAAACGCCGGTGTCTATTCATTCTTCCAATATTGTGTTAGAAAACGTCAGCTTTTCGTATGAAAGCGAAAAGCCGTTGCTAAAAAATATCAACCTTTCTATTCCAGAAAACAGCATTACCGCTTTTGTCGGTCCCAGTGGCGGCGGCAAGTCTACCATTACGAAGCTGATTGCGGGATTTTGGGATGTAACAAACGGAACTGTCAAGTTAGACGGAACAGATATTCGCAAAATTCCGTTGTCACAGCTTATGGATAACATCGCTTATATTTCACAGGACAACTATCTTTTTGACGAAACTGTTTTAGAAAATATCCGTATGGGAAAACCATCCGCAACGGATGAAGAAGTATATCAGGCTGCCAGAGATTGTGGCTGCTATGATTTCATTCTGAATCTGGAAAATGGATTCCATACAGTTGTCGGAGGTGCAGGAGGTCACTTGTCGGGCGGTGAGCGCCAGAGGATTGCGATTGCCCGCGCTGTACTGAAAAATGCGCCGATTGTTATTCTTGACGAGGCAACCGCTTACATTGACGCCGAGAATGAAGCCTTAATTCAAGAGGCAATGGCAAAAGTGATTGCCGGGAAAACCGTTCTGATGATTGCGCACCGTCTTTCTACGATTACCGATGCAGATAAAATTGTTGTCATAAAAGATGGGCAGATTATTGACGAAGGAACACATGAAAACTTATTGACTTCCTGTACGCTCTATCAGGAAATGTGGAAAGCGCACATGGACACAAAAGATGTGGCGTAGGAGGTGCGAAGATGATAAAGACATTAAGCAAGATTTATCAGTTTTCAGGGAAAATGCAGGGGACAATGAAAAAAGCTATCCTTTTTTCTGTCCTGCACTCCCTTTTTGATATGATGTCCTTTGGAGCATTAGCCATGGTTTTTTCGGGTTTAACAGACGGTTTTACTACGTCTATGATCTGGATGATATTTGGAATCACCCTGGCAAGTATGCTGCTTAAAATTTATTGCAGCTACATTTCAGATTTCGGCAAGGTGCAAATTGGATATTTTATGTGCGCGGAGAAACGGATTCATATTGGAGATCGCATGAAATATATGCCGATGGGGTATTTCAACGATCACAATTTGGGGAATTTGACTTCTGTCGTCACTACGACTATGGGCGATATTGAAAATAATGCGTCCATGGTGCTAACCAACATATTAGGCGGCTATATCCATGCAGCGATTATTACTATTGTTATGCTCTGTATCGACTGGCGGATCGGACTGACGATTTTGTGCGGGATTCTGCTTTTTACATGGTGCATCGGCCGGTTACAGAAAAAATCGGAAACGGTTTCGCCACAAAGACAGCAGGCCCAGGAGGCTCTCGTTTCTAATGTGCTGGAATACGTTCAAGGGATGCTGATTGTAAAATCCTTTAATCTCGGTCAAAATTCCAATAGCAAAATGAGACAGGCAATTCTGGACAGCAAGGATAAAAATCTGAAATTAGAGCGTACATTCGTCCCTTACAATATGCTGCAACAGATTATTCTCTATGGAATAAGTATTCTTGTTATAGCGGAGGGACTGTACTTTTACCTGAATGGAACAATGGCGCTTTCTATTTGTCTGCTGATGACAGTAGCATCCTTTATGCTCTTTGGTCAGCTTCAGTCAGCCGGAAATACTTCCGCACTCCTGCGGTTACTGGATGTTTCGATTGACAAAGTAAACGAAATTGACAAAACTCCCGTCATGGACGAACATGGTAAACCCGTAAAACCTGAAAATTACAATATTGTTTTTGATGATGTTTCTTTTTCTTATGGCGAACACCAGGTTCTGGATCATGTGAGCCTGACTATACCCGAAAGAACCGTAACGGCTATCGTCGGTCCGTCTGGTGCCGGAAAAAGTACGCTTTGTAACCTGATCGCCCGGTTTTGGGATGTTGACGGAGGAAAAATTACAATCGGCGGTGTAGATGTGCGGGATTACACACTGGACAGTCTGCTTACCAATATTAGCGAAGTATTCCAAAAGGTATATCTTTTCGCTGATACCATAGAAAATAATATCAAATTCGGCAATCCAGCGGCTTCCCATGAAGAAGTTGTAAAAGCAGCTCAAAAGGCTTGCTGCCATGAGTTTATTATGAGCCTGCCAGATGGTTATGGCACCGTAATTGGAGAGGGAGGCGCTACATTGTCCGGCGGTGAAAAGCAGCGGATTTCGATTGCCAGAGCAATCCTGAAAGACGCTCCTATCATCATTTTAGACGAAGCTACATCAAGCGTCGATCCAGAAAATGAAAATCTTCTGATGGGTGCTATTGCAGAACTGACAAAGAATAAAACGGTTATTATGATAGCTCATCGGCTAAAAACAGTCAGAAACGCAGATCAAATTTTCGTGTTGTCTGGTGGTCACATTGTTCAGACAGGCAAACATGAGGATTTGATAAGGCAGCCTGGTATTTATGCAGATTTCATTGGTATTCGCAAGAAAGCGATTGGATGGAAACTAAAATAGCCGTGGGAAGGAGGAGGCAATGAAACTATATGCGTCAGGCGAGGATTACTTAGAGGCCGTGTTGGTTCTTCAAAGGAAACAGGGCATGGTTCGCTCCGTTGATCTTGCCCGGCACATGGGCTTTAGCAAACCGAGCATCAGCCATGCGGTGGGCGGTTTGAAGAACGGTGGTTTTCTGATCGTGGATGACGATGGATTTCTCCATCTGACCGCCATAGGTCAGGAGGTTGCCGAGAAAATCTATGAGCGGCACCGATTTTTTATGGAGCAGCTTGTGGCCGCTGGCGTTGATCTTGAAACGGCAGAACAGGAGGCTTGCCGGATCGAACACGCCATCAGTGATACATCTTTCCGAAAGCTGAAGGAGAAAGTACAAGGAACCGATTAGCGCACATCGGCTCCGCTCTGCATAATAAGTTATCTGCCCCGTCCGGGGAAAGAAAAAAACGTTGACTGGGGCAGATAATTTCGTGCGCTATTTTAAGGTTTGAATTCAATCGGCGGTTTTGAAGGACAATTTCAGAGCCGCCGTTTCTTTGCGTTTACACAAACTAATGACGACTTGCAGGGACACGGTAGCCGCTTGGAGGTTAATTTGCCGTGTCTCTTTTGCTTTTTCAAAGCTCCCATGATCTACATCAATTAAAAAAAGCATTGCCCCTCCTCCGGGCAAGTATAGCATCGCATCGGCATTATCGTTCCATGTGATTCAGCATAATAATGACTGTTCTTGGCGTGCCAGTTTCCCATTGCGGGAATCTGGCGTTTTTTGTTGCCTTTTTTTCGGAGATAATCCGGCTGTATACCGGTGCCGTTCCCCACCTCCATTCGATTCACTCGTCAATCACCCGTGAATCGAAATGGAGGTACATAATGAAGAAAATTAACCTTCGGGAACTTTATCCTGATGTTTATACAACAGACTTTTTTGTAGATGTGACAGAGGAAGTAATGGAGACTATTCGAGCAGCTGAACGTGCGGAGGCTGCGTATGAGCGAAAGATGTATCGTTATAAAGCACAGTATTCTCTGGATTGCGAGAATGGCATTGAAAATGCGGTGCTGTTGAAGCCGCAAACACCGGAGATCATCAAACCTCTGGGAGAGATGTATATGGAAGAAGTGACTGCTGACGATATTCGGCTGGCGCTTGTTCCATTGTCAAAGAAATCGGAAGGCTTATATAATAAGCTATAAATGAGCAAGTTCGTGATTTTGCATAAAAAGAAAGACACCTTAAATCGTTTGTGTTGTATAATGAAAGTAACCAAACAAACATTGCAACATTTACGAAAGAAGGTGCCTCTCGCAAATACTATACATCATTCTACATTCATATACAACCATTTGAAGAAATTAAATTTATGCAACTATTTCTTGCTGCTCTTGACAAAATAATTTTTAGAGATTATAATTATAACAGCGTTATATATCACTGTTATATAGGAGGTGTGCAAAATTAACGGAAATGGAACGACTTTAGAAAATATCCACCGGGCAGCGAAAGCAGAATTTTTAGAAAAAGGATATAAAGACGCTTCCCTGCGGAATATTGTGAAATCCGTGGGAATGACTACCGGAGCCTTTTACGGATATTACAAAAGCAAAGAAGAACTTTTTGAAGCCATTGTTGGTGAACATTATGAATATATTCGTAACCGTTTTATAAAGGCACAGCAGGAGTTCGCCGAACTACCAGCTGCCCAGCAGCCGGAAGTCATGAGTGATATTTCGGGAATCTGCATGTACGATATTCTCTATTATGCGTACGAACATTTAGAGGAATGTAAACTGATCCTCTGCTGTTCGGAAGGGACAAAATTTGCCGGGCTAATTGATGAAATGGTGGAGATTGAGGTAGATGGGACGCATGCCTATCAGGATGTCTTAAGGCAGCTTGGACGGCCCTCTCCGCATATCGATCCTTCGCTGGAGCATATTCTGATCACCGGAATGCTTCATACTTTTTTTGAATTGATCATCCACGAAATGCCGCTCAAAGATGCCGAAAACTACGTTAGAGAAATGCGCGCCTTTTATACGGCGGGATGGATGAAAATTATGGGGCAGTAATGCCTTATAATTTTTGTCTGTAAGTTAGCTATAGCTAACATAAATTCGGATATTGAAGAACATAGACGTGTTCTCTTTATCATAAACACAAAGAAAAGGAGGAATTTTTTTGAAAAAACAATCCAATTTATCACGCCTGCTGGAAATTGCAGGCAGCCATAAGTACCTGACCTATGCTTCCTGGGTGCTTTCTGCAATCAGTGCCCTGATTGCTCTGGTGCCATTCTATTACATCTGGAAAATGATCAAGGAAGTACTGGAGGTGGCACCAGATTTTGGCCAGGCACAGAACCTGACTGGCAATGGCTGGATGGCAGTATTGTTTGCTGTCCTGGCGGTGCTTGTCTACATAGCCGGGCTTATGTGTTCCCATTTAGGGGCATTTCGTATTGCCACAAACCTGCGTATCCAGACCATGGAGCATATTGTTAAGCTTCCTCTTGGATTTGCCGAGAGTTTTGGCAGCGGAAAACTGCGCAAAATCGTCAACGAATCCAGTGCAGCCACCGAAAACTATCTCGCTCATCAGCTTCCCGACAGAGCCAATGCCATTGCAACCCCCTGCGGTCTTTTGGTGCTGTTGTTCGTGTTTGACTGGAGACTGGGGCTGTTGAGCCTTGTTCCGGTTGTGCTGGGCTTTCTGATTATGATGGCAATGACCGGAAAGCAGATGCAGGAAAAGATGAAAGAATACCAGAATGCGCTGGATGATATGTCCAACGAAGCGGTAGAGTATGTCCGCGGTATTCCGGTGGTAAAAACATTTGGCCAGACGATCTTTTCCTTTAAGAAGTTTAAAGACTCCATTGACCGCTATAAAGTATGGGTGATCGCCTATACCAAGCAGCTTCGGATACCGATGATGTTCTATACAGCTGCGATCAACGGAGTTTTTGCCACACTGATCGCCGGAGGACTGTTGCTGACACAAGACGGTGTGACTTCCGGTTTCTTACTGGATCTCATTTTCTATATCATTATTACGCCGGTTATTTCTGTTACACTGACACGCATCATGTTCCAAAGTGAAAATGCCATGATCGTAGATGACGCTTTACAGAGAATTGACAGCGTTTTGCATTTGAAGCCTCTGGAGGAAACCAAACACCCAATGCATCCGCAAAACGCTTCCGTGGAACTGAAATCGGTTCATTTCAGCTATGACGGAGAAAAAGAAGTATTAAAAGATATTTCACTGACCATTCCTGAAGGACGAACCGTAGCTTTTGTCGGCCCGTCCGGCGGTGGTAAAACAACCCTTGCCAACCTGATTTCCCGATTCTTTGATCCCCAGAGCGGAATGGTAACAATAGGTGGTGTCAATGTGAAAGACATCCCGAAGGAGGAACTCATGAATACGGTGTCTTTCGTATTTCAGAACAGCCGTCTGATCAAGGCATCCATTCTGGAAAATGTGCGTATGGGGAAACCGGAAGCTACCCGTGAGGAAATTTTGGCTGCCCTTCATCACGCACAGTGCGATGATATTCTGGAAAAACTCCCACAGGGTGTGGATACGGTTGTCGGTACAAAGGGTGTCTATCTTTCCGGCGGCGAGCAGCAGCGAATTGCCATTGCCCGTGTAATGCTGAAAAATGCACCGATCATCATTCTGGATGAAGCCACTGCCTTTGCTGACCCGGATAACGAAAGCCGCGTACAGGCTGCTTTCTCAAGACTTTCCGAGGGAAAGACCGTGATTATGATTGCCCACAGGCTTTCTACCGTAACAAATGTGGATCAGATTTTTGTCATTCAGGACGGACAGGTTGCCGAGTGCGGGAACAGTCGTGAATTGCTTGCAAAAGACGGCATTTTCAGCCGTATGTGGAAAAATTATCAGACTTCCGTGCAATGGAAGGTAACAAAGGAGGTGCAGTGATATGATCAAAAAACTGCAGAAAAAATATGCCCTGTCTGAACAGGGAGCAAAAGACCTGATCAAAGGCTGCCTGGCCTGTGTCCTTCAGAATCTGTCTTTTATGTTTCCGGTGGGACTTTTATATTACCTGGTCAGCGATCTGATGAACGGGGGTGTTCCCGGTGGGAAAATTCCATTTTATGTGGCAGGCTGCGTGGTGTGTATCGGCCTGATACTGCTGACCACTTTCTTTCAATACAATGCCACCTATTTTGCCACTTACAAAGAAAGCGGCATCCGCCGCATTACTCTGGCAGAGCATCTACGCAAAATCCCCCTTTCCTTTTTCGGGAAAAAGGATTTAGCCGATCTTACCAGTACCATTATGGCGGATTGCACCTTCCTGGAGCAGAGTTTTTCGCATTTTATCCCTGAGCTTGCGGGTTCGATCATCTCTACAGTTCTGATTTCCATCGGTCTGCTCTTTACGGACTGGAGAATGGCACTGGCTGCCTTATGGGTTCTGCCGGTTGCCTTTGCGATTGTGGGATTTTCCGCAAAGATTCAGGAAAATCTGAATCAGAAAGCGATGGATGTGAAGATGGCCTGCGCAGACGGGATACAGGAGTGCATTGAAACGGTTCGTGACCTGAAAGCGAACAACGCGGAGCAGGCATATTTAAAGGGGCTGGAAAAGAAGATCCGTGCCGTGGAGCATCGTTCCATCCTCAATGAATTCGGCCTTGCTGTTTTTGTGGTTTCCGCATCGCTGGTGCTGAAGCTTGGTATTGCAACGGTTGCGCTGGCAGGAGCTGTTCTGCTCATGCAGGGAAGCCTCTCCGTGCTTACATTCTTTATGTTCCTTTTGGTAGTATCCCGTTTATATGACCCTTTGCAGGGCGCGCTCCAGAATCTTGCGGCAGTTATCAGTACACGAACCAATATTGCCCGTATGAATGAGATTCTCGATCATTCAATCCAGCAAGGCAGCGACAGGCTTTCCAACCAGGGGTATGATATTGTCTTTGACCATGTTGGGTTTGCCTACAATACCGGAGAAACCGTATTGAAAGATGTTTCCTTTACGGCAAAACAGGGAGAGGTTACGGCCTTGGTCGGCCCATCTGGCGGCG
>ENA-OQKV01000054-OQKV01000054.1-human-gut-metagenome-genome-assembly--contig:-NODE-54-length-47055-cov-4.305170_pt1 | contig 47055 bp, 44 predicted proteins | sample MGYA00242655_ERZ504811 | MGnify/ENA primary metagenome ERZ504811 (study PRJEB26092, sample SAMD00036406) | human gut metagenome | host: Homo sapiens | study: EMG produced TPA metagenomics assembly of...
CAAAGAATGTTATATCTCCTTTTTTGTAGTATCTAACATCTTGGTGTTCAGAGGCCTTACTTTCACCTTCGTATATGGCGTCTTTTGGTACGCGGTATTGTACACCGTTTAAGCTTTCTATGCGTGAATATTGATTTAATTCATTTAGGTTTTGTACAGAGGGAAGCACATAATTAGCCAATAATTTATCTGTAGGAACCTTGTTCAGAACGGGGTTGTTATCATAATAGACAAACCCTGCGTGATATAAGGGATGACGCATGTTATAGCCCTTAAATTTAAAATTGATCGTGTCGATGGTGAGCGTTGTTTTTTTACCGTTTTTAAAGTGTGGCATCTTCATGCTATCCCAAGTGCTGTAGGTAACAGTAGGATATGAAAATACAGTGCCCTTTATATCAGAAATCTGTTTGGAGGACTTTCGTTTCGCATTGTCTTGCAAGAAATTACGGACGTCTTTGTCTGTTAGCTTTTCATAAGCTATTTTGGTGTTGCGCCAGTCGTAATCTTTAAAATCTGCGTAGTCAATTTCTAAATTGAGACTTCCATTATTGGTTAAAACTCGATAGTCCTCAATGGTTCGACTTGGATTTTGGTAACGTCCTATATGATAATCACTTTTTATGCCCGCTACTGGGAATGAAAGGCGAATTTGGTTGTATTGATCATGAACGGAAATGACCGTATTATGGTAATTTTGACCGCGATATATAGAGGCTGCTTTAGTATACTCAATTTCGTTTTTATTAATACCGTTAGCCTTGTCCGTTAACTTTAATGTTTTCACATAGTTTGCTACATCCTTTTCAATATCAGGGTTCGTGGTTTGGTAATTTATGTAGGCATCCTTGGAAAACTTAGAATCTGCACCAGGAATATTAACATCGATGGCTCCTATTGGTGATAATATAGTGCTCATGATGAAAGCACACGCTAATAGTGGTAGTTTAGTCATGGTGGTATCTCCCGTTTACATTTCTATATTTATTAGTATTGTAGTAATCTGTAGGTTATGTTATTAAGTATAATTATATAACTAAATGACTATATTTTTAAGTGACATGGAAACGTTGTTTTGTTTACATGCTACTACTCCCTAGTGGGGCATGAGTGTCTTTTTTTATAGGTATTGTAGCGTTAGGTTCTGATTTCAGTGTGATTATGTTAATATTAGGTCTATAGGTTATTTGTAGTTTGAGAGGTTAGGAGAGAAACATGAAAACAAAATTTATTGCAATTAGTTTAGGTGTGGCTTTATTATTAGCTAGCAATGTGAGTTCAGTTGCCGATGCTAGTTGGTTAAGTAAAGCCATGGATCGGTTGGAAGCGAGTAATGCTAAGCTTTCACCAACTTGGCCCAAAGCGGAGCAATATCGTCATTATCGGCCAGGGCAAGCTATTGGAGCCCCTTTGCCTGATGAAGATATGAGAATTGCCGGCGTTTCACTAGGTACGTCCTTTGATGCGGTAAAAGCTAGTCTAGGTCAGCCGACGAGTGAGAAACGTGATGAGCTCACTTATGGGGGCATCAAATTTGGACATTCTTTGATGCAAGATAGTCGTCCTATCGTATGGTATATGATTGTCAGCAATCGTGATGCCGTGACTGCCCGTGGCATTGCTGTTGGCGATTCCTTGAAAAAAGTGATGGATATCTATGGGCGTCCTGATTTTATAGACTTTAATAATCGATGGTTCTATGGATATCTACGCTATAACAGTGACAATATTGTAGGTATATTTTTCGAGCACAATGGCAGCAAGGTGACGAAAATTATTATTAGTGACAACTAAACTGCTTTTATTAGTGAAAGTCTTAATACATATATGCAGCCCTTTATCTATTAAAATGGATAAAGGGCTTTTTAGAGTGATAAAATAGAGCGGATGGCTTATATAGTGACTTCTTTTGTTAATCAGTACTATAAATAGTGTAAATTGATAAAATTTTTATAAAATATAATCCCACAAGAACTGCAAAATCTGATATAATATTAATATGAAAATCGATGTATGTAAGGACTAAAAAATGGTGTATATAAAGTGATTTTCTAGCCTAGAAAATCGCTATGTTCTTGGTATTCAGTCGATATAATCGGAATGTTGTATATATGAAATGACTACGCAAATGCGTAGTTTTTATTATTTTTTGTTTGGTGTAGGTAGTCCCATGAGTGTAGTGAAGCCCTTATTATGGCTATTAGAACCGTATATCGTATACAAAGCCTATTTGTGGGGTGCCCGTTTCATGGCACAACCCTTCACGTGGGAAGGCGAATTAGATTGGTTTGCTTTTATGTTAACCCTATTGCTCGTCATTGATGTGGTGGCGTTGCCCTTGGTGATCTTCTATTGCCCTGGTTTGAATCCTGGGGTACGTGTTCCAGACTGGATTCGCCGTTTAGGAACGCCTATTTACACCGTCCATAATTGGCTTGATAGTAAAGTAGGTGGCGACACATCTACGCCGATTATATGGCTTCGTAAAGCCTTGCATTCCTTGCTGTTATTCATTTATTATCTAGTGCCATTTTATGTGGGTGGTCATCTCGTAATGGGCCTCGTAGTAGCGCTCATGTATGACGTCCTCGTATGGGCGCATGGAGGTGTGTGATGACGACTTGTGAATGGCCGACGACGCCTTTATATCAGGATTACCACGATTACGAGTGGGGCCGACCAATTCATGATGACCAACATCAATTTGAACATCTTTGTCTCGAAAGCTTTCAATGTGGCCTCAGCTGGCTTACGGTTTTAATTAAACGAGACATCATTCGAGAATGTTTTGATCATTTTGATATTGATACGGTGGCTGCTTATGGTGAAAGCGATGTCGAACGTATCATGAATACAGAGGGCATGATTAAGTCTCGCTCTAAAATTGAAGCTATGATAAGTAATGCTACTGCTTTTAAACGTATTCAATCTGAATTTGGTTCGTTTTGCAACTATATTTGGGGTTTCACAAATCATAAAACGATTATTTATGAAAACCATCCCGAAGGTCATTTTCCTACAAAGAATGGTCTATCTACGCGGATAAGCAAAGATCTAAAGAAGAGGGGCTTTAAGTTTGTAGGTCCTGTTACAATTTATTCGCATCTACAAGCTAGTGGCCTCATCAATGATCACGGTAAAGACTGCCCTTGCTTTGAAGAGATTAATAAAACAGCAGATATCGTATGGTTACCTGTAGACGATGAAGCGTAAGGGCGATAAGTATAAATTAGTTAACAATAGTTTTTATGCATACTTGTGTTTACATAATTGAATTTGTTGTTATGTGGAATTGGGTGTACACTAAAGTCGATGAGGCGATAGCGACTCATCTCATGTCGGCCCGCTTTATATATAAACACATATACTCTCTCTCTCCTAAGCGGGTCTATCATTAGTTCTCTCTCAACGCTATAAACTATACAGAGCCTCTATCTTTATTGGATAGAGGCTTTTTGCTGTATATAATGCTATAAGAGGAGCAATGCTGTATTAGGGAGACCTATAGCAGTATGAATCAGGCTCTATGTATGGTCCTAAAAAACTTTAATTAATCCAATTTCAACTATATATTTTATACCATATAAATTGATTTATTTCGATATGATTGATATACTGAAGTAAATTGATAGTGTTACTTTCACAATTAAAGAAGGGAAATATATGATTGGTTTGGGAACGGCCATTAACATTGGCCTTATCATAGCTGGCAGCCTATGTGGCCTCGCGTTTGGTCGCTTTATGAAAGAAAATTTAAAGCAGATGCTCATGATTGTGAGCGGTATTATCGTGCTCCTCCTCGGTATGAGCGGGGCCATGCAGTATATGCTCGTCATTGTCAATGGATCTCTACAGACAACGGACCCGCTGTTGATGATTATTAGCATGGTCGTAGGCGCTGTTATTGGCGAAATTATCGACCTTAATCATTGGATTACTGTGTTTGGTGACTGGGTGAAAGCTCGCACTGGCAACGCTGGGGATCCAAAGTTTACGCACGCCTTTATCACGGCATCTTTGACGTTTACCGTAGGTGCTATGGGGGTATTGGGGTCCATTCAAGACGGTCTTACTGGAAATTATCAGACATTACTTTTAAAAGGCATCCTCGACGGCATCATCGTTATGGTTATGGTATCCTCTAGTGGGGAAAGGGGGCGCTGTTCTCCTTTATTCCAGTAGGTATTACGCAATGGCTCATTACGGCTATGGCACATATTGCGGCGCCGTTGATGACATCTAATGCCATCGATAATTTATCCTATGTCGGATCTATTCTAATTTTCTGCGTTGGTATCGACCTCATCTGGCCTGGCAAAGTACGTATTGCAAACCTTTTGCCAACCATCTTTGTGGCAATGGGACTTACATTTTTGCTATAACTAGTATTATAAATAATACATAGATTTTCATAAGAGACCTATATTCTCTCAACCTTTAATATGTATTTTATACATGATACGGTCGAGGATGTAGGTCTTTTTACTTTTTAAAATTAATTTAGTTGAAGTGGGAATTAATGATAGTTTTAATTCAATTATGACGATAGGGTAAATTGATTACATTCCGAAATAGGTGGACAATAGAGTCATCTCAAGTGTAGGAATTAGATGATGTTTTATAGAATCTCTTTATTAAAATTATTTGTAGAATAATTTTAATTCTATGTATAGTTTTTCATCAAGTATATATTATTGAATTATACCTGTTTAACAGGTATAATTGAAAGAGAGATTCTATGATTATCGGATTTGTAGATTATCATTAATAGAGAGGAAATTAATATGGAAAAGTTTATTCCTACACCTACCATTAGTGAAATATTAAAAGAAGAGTTTATGGATCCATTAGGACTATCTGCATATCGATTGGCTAAGGATATACATGTGCCTGTTTCACGGATTCAAGAAATATTGAATGGTACACGATCTATTTCAGCAGATACATCGTTGCGTTTAGCGAAATACTTTGATGTTTCGGAAGGGTATTTCTTGCGTTTACAGATGGATGTTGATTTGCGTACAGCAAAACTTAGTGAGGGGATGGATGAAGTATTATCCTCTATTGCACATTGTGCTTCATTAGAACCCGTAGACTGTCAATAAGAGATTGATAATTTTCGATGTATTTGGTACAATTATCTTAAATTAGTAAGTTGTTATAACATTGAATATTGATATAAGGAGAACCTATGTTATTCGTTGAATATCCTAAATGCACAACATGCAAAAAAGCAAAGAAATTCTTAGATGATCATAACATTAAGTACACAGATCGTGACATCAAGTCCGAAAATCCTACAGCAGAGGAAATTGCTGCTTGGTATCCACAATCTGGCAAGGATTTGAAAGCATTCTTTAATACTTCTGGTATGATTTACCGTGAACAACAATTAAAGGATAAATTGCCGAACCTTAGTGAAGAAGAAAAACTAGCTTTATTAGCATCTAATGGCATGCTTGTAAAACGTCCTATCTTGGTTCTTGAAGACAAAGTACTCGTTGGATTTAAAGAAGCAGAATGGATTGAGGCGTTGAAGCTCTAATTTCATAACCTTGTGTCAAAGCCCCTATCTCTAAAAGCCTCCATAGCGAGCTAAGTCATTTTTAGAGATAGGGGCTTTTCCTTTTATATGAAATTAGGATCTTCAACTAGTGCCTATTAAAATGAGCTCCATAGCGAGCTAAGTCGTTTTTAGGGACTTGTTCTTTCTACGTTTTTAATAAAGAAATTAGAGCTCACAACTAGGACCTTTTACCGGCTAAGCCATTTTTAAAGATAGGGGTTTTCATTTATTAAAAAATTTGATTTGTATATTTCTTTTATGTTTTGTATAATAATTACACCATAGCAATACCCCTATGGGTATTTTAGGCGTTAGCAATATAAGTGTTAATAGTATTATTTATAGAAGTAAAAGGTATTTCCGGATTAAGTAAGGCCGGTATCTCATTTATAGAGAGGTCTATATGAAGTTTTTACAGTCTTTATCAGCGCAGGTGTCTCTGCGCACGCAGGGGGCTATTTTGGCACTCGGCTTATTATTTATCATATTAGATGCGCTTACGGAGCCTATGAACCCAGCTATTGATTTGGCGTGGGTAACGGTCATCATTTGTGGCTTGCCATTGCTCATCAACAGCGTGCAAAGTATTTTGGATCATTTAGAGATTCACGCTAATTTTCTTATCGTGATAGCCATGGTCGCGCTTATTGCGATTGGAGATTATCATACGGCGGCTTATGTAGGTCTCATCGTACATGGTGGCTTTTTCTTAGAGCAGCTTATTACGGGCAATGTGCATTATACATTGGATGATGACATGTTGCCGACCATGCCTACACAGCTTGTAGCCTTGCGTCAGGGCATCAACAATTATTCATCCGTCATCGTTGTGGCCGTTATGTTACTTTCCATGGGTTCCTATGCATTGACACAGAACTTTATGCATACCATTACATTGCTAGTTATTCTTTGTCCATGCTCTTTGGAACTCGTTCTTGTGGCACTCATGATGGGGTCTCTTGTAGATGAAAACTCTCCGACGGCGGGGCTTTCAAAAGAGGCGAAACAATGCCATTTGGGCCTACTCATCGTGTCCATTTTATTCCACGTTGCGATCATCGCTGCTGGCGTGTTAGGATCTATCAATCCTGTAACCGCTGCTGCATTGCACGGCTTGGCGCGACTCGGTCTCGTGTATAATCTGAAAGTATTAAACGGCTCCTTGTGCGTCGCATAAATAATTAAACTCCCCTAGTAATCCTTAGATTACTAGGGGAGTTTTGTATATACAACAGTGAGTTGTACAGTATGTATTTTACATTACGTATTATATAGTACGTATTATACAGTACATATTCTATTGTTGTCCTTTGTCTCCAAGGGTGAGGAGTAGGAAGACGATGGATAGGATACATGCACCAATGAGGGCAATGAAACCACCATCCCAACCGTAGAGGTCAACCATGAGCCCCATGAAAGCACCAGCACCAGCGGAACCAATGAGGTAACCAAGAAGGCCTGTAAGGCCAGTAGCACCACCTGTTGCTACGCGTGGTACCATGTCCGCCGCTTGAAGGCCAATCATCATAACAGGACCGTAGATGAGGAAGCCGATAGCAATGAGTGCTAAGTTATCGATGAGGATATTGCCTGCAGGATTAAACCAGTATACAAGGATCGCTAAGATAACGAATAACATAAAACAAATCGTAGCTGGAGCACGACGGCCGCGGAATACGCGGTCACTTAAGTAACCACTTACAAGCATGCCTGGAATACCAGCCCATTCGTATAAGAAGTAAGCCCAACGGGAACCTTCTTTTGTGAAGCCTTTCACAGCGGTTAAATAGGTCGGTGCCCAGCTAACTACGCCGTAACGGATGAAGTATACAAAGATATTTGCAATCGCAAGATACCATAAGTATTTATTATGCAAAATATATTTGTAGAAGATTTCTTTGAAAGTACTTTTTTCTTCATTTTCTGTATGTGTATGAACTACTTCGTGTTTGTATTCTTCGATAGGAGGTAAGCCACAGGATTGAGGCGTATCTTTCAACAATACAAAGGTAATAATCGCTAACACGATAGAGATAAGAGCAGGGAAGAAGAAGATACTATGCCATGTACCGAATAGGTAGATGCCAAGTGTAGCAAGAGGAGCGATAATACCGCCACCTAGGTTGTGGGAAACGTTCCACCAAGACCACCAAGCACCGCGTTCGGAACGGGAGAACCAAGTTACCATGTTTTTTGCATATGGAGGGTAGCCCATACCTTGGAACCAACCGTTTAATAAGGCAAGAACGCACATTATAGGAATACTGCTCATAACACCTGGTAAGGTGCCGAATAATAACATAACTAAAGCACTAAGCAATAGACCTACTGTGGAGAAGTATTTTGGGTTAGAGCGGTCAGACGCATTACCCATAACAAATTTACTTACACCGTAAGCTACGGATAAGATGGTCATAACTATACCGAGATCCGCTTTAGTGTAGCCGTACTCAGCAATCATGTACGGAACAGCCAAACTAAAGTTTTGGCGGATCAAATAGAATGTAGCATAACCAATAAATGTACCTGCAAAGACTTCGCGACGAAGACGTTTGTAGGTGGAATCGATTTGCGCCTCTGGTAAACGTTCAATATGAGGAGCAGGAGAGAAAATCGACATTGTTACACATCCTTTCTACAACATGTCATTTGTAATAATACCATGTTGGGTATGTAGTCGACTATACTTAATTTTCTATTATAATAAATAGTTATTAGGAAACTGCATTATGGATAGTATTGATTAGGGTGAAATAGTATTGAATAGATTGAGAATCATCAGAATATCTTTTATGTAAAAATCATTAAATTTGCGAATATATATATGAGCAACTGTTCATACATTTGTGTAATGAGGCTATGCATGAATAATATAGCCTCAATAGATCCAGTATCTATCTGTGTTTTTTAATATATATGAATGATTGTACATATTTTGTTATTGGCACAAATATACCCATATGGGTATAACATAATCATAAGACATACCCCTATGGGTATGAAAACAATAAAAATGGTAAACAGAACGATACATAACATGTTTGCCCTTAAGGTGTTATATACATGGACGCATGTATATAGACCACAATCAATGTGTACATATCATTATATATAAGCTTTCACAGGAGGTAATTATGGAACGGTGGAGCAAAATAGCAGAATGGTTCGATTTGAATCGTGAAAAGATTACATTAGTAGCCGGCGGTATCGGCGTAGTATTTAGTTTATTAGGTGTTCGTTTAGGCTTGCCCTTTCGACTGGGCTTGGTTCACAATAGTATTGTGTGGCCTTTCCTATCGTGTGGGGCGCCCTTGTTCACAACGGCGGTAGCCTCCTTGTAGTGGCAAACTCTGCACTATTGTTGCGTTGGGCTTACAAATCTAACCACGTAGTAGATGATGACCATTCCGTTCTTGTGAAAGCAGCTCGTAAACGCGTGTTTGAGGCTTAATGATAGTTCATTATACATATAAGTATGGAGTGTGCATCGATTTGATTACTAAATCGGTAAGCGTTAAAAAATAATATAGTCAATAAAAAGTGCTATCTATTCCTAACGAAACTCAAATAGAGTTGTAGGATAGATAGCGCTTTTGTTTTATATATTCTTAGCCTTGATTAATCAATGTATGTTACAGGATAGCCTTTTGCTTCGATTTCACGGCGGTTAAGGCCATTTGGTAGATCTGGGTAGCCGATAGCGAGGCTAGCGTAGACTTTTTCGTCTTCGCTAAGACCTAGTTCACGCATTTTGGCTTGGATGCGTTCATTATCTTGAAGATGACGGATTTGGTTAACCCAGCAACTGCCAAGGTCGAGTTCATTGCAAGCAAGCATCATGTTTTGCATAGCACAAGATACATCAGCAAAGTTATTAGCATAGTTTGCTTTACTAGCTAATACGATGAGCACAGGTGCATTATAGTGGAATACAAATTTGCCTTCGGCGGACATCTTAATGATATTCACCATGTAAGGTAAAGTATTTTCTGTAATCGGCATTTTGCCGTATTCTTCTTGAATGAGTGTTACTAGTTCTTGAAGCACATCTTGGTTTGTAATGACCATGAAATGTGTTAATTGTGTATTACCGCCAGATGGAGCGCGGCGACCAGCGTCGAGGACTTGATCAATAAGTTCTCGAGATACTTGATCTGCTTTAAATTTACGCGTACTATGACGAGTTTTGATGCACTCTAAGGTGTTCATATAGGCCTCCTATTATAAGTTAGCTTTGATATAGAATTTATTTTATTATACTACAAGGAAGGACCTAGTAGGGGGCGTATTTTTACTAAGTCATTTATTAGGAGACGGTTCTGCAACGAAAAAAGATTTCATTGAAAACAGAAGTTATAACTTTCTAATTTAATATCAAATAAACTTATAAATAAAGTAACAATTTTATGGTATGATTTTTACCCATAAATTCTATAGAAGTGCCTAATTCTTAACGAATAAGAAAATAAATATTAATTAATTGACAATTTAAAAATATCTGTTCAAAGTAGGCTTTTTGCGTTGACTGTTTACCGTAAAATTGTGTACAATTAATTAGTAGATAATTGTGTGCATATGGAGGTAGAATATGGCAGAAATTGGTGTACTTGAAGGGTACAAACATAAAGAAGATGTTCCTGATTCAGAATGTTTAAGATTGGAAAATCAATTGAGCTTCCTACTTTATGTAGTGGCGAAGGAAATTGTTAATGCATATCGTAATCACTTAGATCCTTTAAATTTGACATATACTCAATACATCGTAATGATGGCATTGTGGCAATATGGTGATTTATCCGTTAAGGAATTGGGCCAAGTATTGCGCCTAGATTCCGGTACATTAACACCGCTTTTAAAGAAATTAGAAGCGAAAGCATTTTTGAAACGCAAACGCAGTCGTCAAGATGAACGCGTAGTTATGGTAACCCTTACTGATACGGGCAAAGAATTACGTAATGTAGCTGTTCATATACCACGCCGCTTGGCTGAAGCGTCAGGCCCTATTTTTGACGTAGAAGAAACACGTCAATTGCGTATGTTGCTCAATAAATTACTAGAAGCAATCGATAACGCAAACGCAAAAACAGCAGAGAACATGAAGGGCTAATTTGATACAACCTCATATGCATATATTCTGTAACCTTGGAAATCTAAAAATTTTATTAAAAATGTGATATACTATACCTATAGCGTATTGTATTCAAGTCATGTGAGAGTATGACTGATTCGTGATTTGCCCTCGTGGCACAAAGGAGAGCATTATGAATAAAAATTTATTAGGTGCATTTGTATTAGCCGGTACATTATTAGTAGGTGGTGTTGCAAACGCAGCAAACTGGAATGGGTTAGCTAACTACCCAGAGGTTCCAAATAGTGCAAATGGTACAGAAACGTATTTCTTTGATAAAGCATCTGAGTTTAAAGGTATCGATAGCAGCCGTAACCATGTATTTGGCGTTAATGTAATTAATATGCATAATAACCAATACGGGGAAGCTACATTATTCAAATATCTTGTTCATCCAAGCTTACATACTGTATATCGTTACGCTCCAGATGGTCAAGTTTACCAAATTCAACCTGGAACAAATGAGTTCAATATGTTCATGGCTGCTTGGAAAGAAGTATACGGCACAACTTTCGAATTCCCAGCGTTATAATCTGATGGCCCGTACCGTAATAATTACATAACTATTGCTGGTGAAAGCTCCTTTTGGGCTTTCACCAGTGTTGTTTATGGAGGTTTTTTATGTCTAAATCTGAATTTGCTCAAGCCTACACTGAGCGTATGTTCCCTGATATTGCAGCCCCAGCAGGTTATATTGATCCAGAGTTTGAAGTATTGTTTGATAATTTCGCCTTTGATGAAGTCATCACCGAAGAAGGCCGTAATGTACCTGCAAAGGATCGCTTCTTAGCCATTCTTGCAATATTAGTAGGCGCCTCTGCTGTTGATGAATATGCATTAATGCTACCGGCAGCATTAAACTTTGGTCTTATTCCTGATGAAGTGGTAGAGCTCATTTATCAAGCGGTGCCCTATCTTGGCATCGGACGTGTGCGCCCATTCTTTAAGGTGACCAATAAGATTTTTGACTATCGAGGAGAAACCATTGTTGATCCCTCTCGCAGCACAATCACTGGAGAGTCCCGTCTTGAAAAAGGTGTAGAAAAACAAGTGGAAATCTTTGGCGAGTCTATGCGTAACTCTTACCAAGAAGGGCCAGAAGATATTCGTCATATCAACAAATGGCTTGCCAATATGTTCGGCGATTACTATACGCGTAAAGGCCTTAGCGTGGCTCATCGTGAAATGATTACCTTCTGCTTCCTTGCGGCTCAAGGTGGCTGTGAAGCTCAACTCAAGGCTCATGTAGAAGGTAATTTGAACGTAGGGAATAGTAAACAATATTTGATTAACATCGCATCCCAATGCGTGCCGTATATCGGCTATCCCCGTACCTTAAATGCCCTTCGTTGCATTCAAGAAGGCTACACCGCATGGGAAGCTAAACAATAAAGGAGTTCTATGTTTGATTTAAATCCGGTTCAGATATTAGCAAGTATTCCTGCTATTATGATCGTTTTTTCTATCTTTGGATATGCAGAGGCAAAGGTAGCAACTTGGTTTGGTGATCCAACGCCACGTCTGGCGGGACGCCTCACATTGTCACCAATGGCACACCTTGATCTAATTGGTACCATCTGCATTATTCTTGTTGGCTTTGGTTGGGCAAAACCTATGTCAATTAATCCATCTTACTTTAAAGATCCACGACGTGATATAAGCTTGCTTGCTTTTGCAGGTCCTGTGGCAGGTCTTATAGCAGGCTTTATATTCACCTTTATATATATGCTCCTTGGAAAATTAGGCCTCATGGAGTCCCAAGGTCTTGCCATGGTTATGCAATATATCATTTTATATAGTATTGGCTTATCAATCTTCTGTTTGATTCCGTTTCCACCATTGCCTGGTTTTAATATTATCTTGCCGTGGTTGCCTACAGAGTGGCAGATGAGATATTACCAATTAGGGATGCTTAATTTATTATTCTTTATCATCCTTATTAACACACCCATTATTTCCATGGTTATTCGTCCATTACAACAAACGATATTTAAAATCTACTTTGCCATTATTGGGCTCATACTATAATTATATTTTGTGAAAGTTTCTACCATAAAGATAATATCTTTATGGTAGTTTTTTATAGTTTATAGATAGATTTAGCTTATCTTACATATAATGTATTTGTTAATTTTTTTCGTTTTTATAGTAACAATTTTACTTTTGACTGTTCTTTGGATTTTATATTAAAAACTATCGATATAGTTCCTCAATTATGTTATAATAAATACGGAAATCGTAAATTTTCGATATATTAATATTACAGTGTATTATTAGATACTATTGATAAAGTAAATTGATCCGCTACATCGATATGTAAATTAATACACTAAATCGACACGTAAATCGATATATTAAATCAATCCAGTATATAGATATTCAAGTGAATAAAAGAGGAATTACATATGAATTTTGAAGAAAACCAAGTGCCAGAGGCGATTCTGGACAAGCTTACAAAGGTGTGCACATGTCGTAGTATTACGCGCAAAACGATTAAAGAAGCCATTTTAGATGGTGCTCATACATTTCCACAAGTAAAAGAAGTGACTCGTGCTGGCACGGGCGCTTGTGGTGGTAAAGGCTGTGGGCCTCGTATCGTAAAGCTCTTAGCGGAAATGAAAGAGCAAGGCAAAATTTAATTTGCGAAATGTAGCATACACATTTTACACTCCAAAATGTAAGATACATAGTTTACACAACAAAAATGAAACATATAAAGATTGTTATTTGATTCTCTCAATGGATATACCCGTTGGGTTCTCGAGTAACAATCTTTTTATTTTGTAAGATACATGTACTATAATGCTGCTTGTCGTGTATTGGTTATGTTGGGCTCGTTTATATTTTTTGATATACTATACATAATACTTTTTAGAGATTTAAGGGAGGTATGCATGTTTCGACGTTTCGTAGCAGCCACTATGATTGGTGCATTAGCACTCACAACGGGTTGCGGTTTACATAATCCATTTACTTCAAAGGCAGAGCCTGTGACCTATGAGTCCGTGGCACAAAGCGAGCTTTCACCAGAGGAAAAGGTGGACAAGTTAGTGGCTAATATGTCCGATGCAGACAAGGTGGGCCAATTGTTGATGATTGGTATTCACGGCACAACGCTAAACGATGACGCTAAATTTATGCTCAACGAGTACCGCGTGGGCGGTATCATCTTGTTCGACCGTAACATGGAGTCCAAGGATCAAGTTAAAACGCTCATTACAGATATTAACAAGGCCGGTAAAAGCGCGGGTTTAACGCCATTGTTCCTCGGTATTGACCAAGAGGGCGGTGCGGTAGCGCGCATGGATGATAAGCTCATCAAGGTTCCTCCCGCTGAGGAGGTAGGCAAAATGCCCGTTGAGCAAGCTGTATCCTTGGCAAAACAGTCTGGTGCAGAACTAAAAGACTTGGGATTCAATATTAATTTTGCTCCTGTGGCGGACTTGGGATTAACCTATGGCCGTTCTTATAGTACGAACCCTGATGAGGTCGTTCGCTATGTAGGCGCCGTTGGCAAGGCTTACGATGAAGCGGGCTTGTGGTATTCCTATAAGCACTTTCCGGGCATTGGTAAGACCGATGTAGACTTGCACGCAGATACAAGCATCGTTCCTGTATCTAAAGAAACATTGCTTTCAGAGGACACAAAGGTATTTATAGACCTTATCAAACAGTCTAAACCGAATACCTATACAATCATGGTGTCTCATGCGATGTACCCACAAATCGATTCAGATCATCCTGCTAGTTTATCGAAAGCGATTATTACGGATTGGTTGCGCAAGGACATAGGCTACAATGGCGTTGTGGTAACGGACGATATGGACATGGGTGCCCTTGCAAATCACTATACCTTTGGTGATATGGCAGTGCAATCCATCCTCGCAGGTAGCGACATCTTGCTCGTATGTCACGAATACGAACACATGCAAGAGGCTTACAATGGCCTTATGAAAGCCGTGAAAGACGGTCGAATCTCAAAAGAACGACTCGACGAATCGGTGAAACGGATTTTGCTTATGAAAATGAGCAAAATTTAGAATCATTACAATAGAAAAATATATAGTGTATACATAGCAAGCTATCAAGGATTTTATTAAACCGATAGAGAATTAATTAGTAAAGTAATTCTCTGTCGGTTTATTTTTATTGTATAGTTTGTTTTGTTAGGAGTGAGGTATATGGCTCGGAGAATAATGTTGAACGGCACGTCTTATTTTGGACAAGGCGCGATTCAGGAGATTGTGAACGAAATTAAGAATCGTCATTTCAAAAAAGCCCTCGTTACGTCTACGCCTGATTTATTTGAATTTAAAGTGGCTACTAAGGTAACAGATTTACTTGATGCGGCAGGCATCGATTATGAAATCTATGACGGTATCAAACCAAATCCTACCATCGAAAATGTAACGGCTGGCGTTGCTGCTTGTAAGACGGCTGGTGCCGATGTTATCGTTGCCGTTGGTGGTGGTAGTCCAATCGATACAAGTAAAGCGATTGCTACCATTATTACGAACCCTGAATTCGCCGATGTGCGCAGCCTTGAAGGTTTAGCGCCTACCAAGAACCCTTGTTTGCCAATTATCGCTGTTACTACTACATCTGGTACGGCAGCAGAGGTTACTATTAACTATGTTATTACGGATGTTGAAAAGAACCGCAAATTCGTTTGTGTTGATCCTCATGACATTCCAATCGTTGCCATCGTGGATCCTGATATGTCCGCGTCTATGCCAACAGGTCTTTGCGCTGCTACAGGTATGGATGCCCTCGTACACGCCGTAGAAGGTTATATCACAAAAGGTGCGTGGGAGCTAACTGATATGCTCCATTTGAAAGCTATCGAGATCATCGGTCGTTCCTTGCGCAGCGCTGTGGCTGGTGATTATGCAGGTCGTGAAGCCATGTCTTTAGGTCAATACATCGCGGGCATGGGCTTCTCCAACGTAGGCCTCGGCATTGTTCACTCCATGGCTCATCCATTGAGTGCTGTGTACGATATTCCTCATGGCAAGGCTTGTGCCATGCTGTTAACAGCAGTATTGAAATTCAATGCCCCTGCTACAGGTGAAAAATACCGTGAAATCGCTCGTGTTATGGGCGTTCCTGATGTAGATAGCATGAATCAAGAAACCTATCGTCAAGCAGCAATCGATGTCATCCAAAAGCTAGCTGATGATGTAGGCATTCCTAAATCCCTTAGCGAAGCGGGCGTGAAACGAGAAGATATTCCATTCCTCGCTGAATCTGCTTTCAACGATGCATGTACACCTGGTAACCCACGGGACGCATCTTTAGAAGAAATAATCGGCATCTATGAATCCATATTCTAATTAGTGTCTTTACATATTTCAAATGCCTCCGAATGTGTAAAGAAAATACATTTACACACTTGCTTAACAAAACTAGCCATCTCTTTTTAGAGGTGGTTAGCTTTGTGTTTAAAGCGCTATCTGTTGTTTTGTGACTCGGACCTTTGATCTCGTGTTCTGTGAGAAAGCTATTTTTATACGTAATCCTTTCTTGAAAATGGTGGTTTACATAAGTATACTAAGGATATGAATGCATAGTTCGTGTAGACCTATGTCGGCAGAGGAAAGGTTGGTTTTGGTCACTGCTAAGGAGGATATTATGAAATTATGGAAATTTAATAAGCGTAGTTCTACCTTGGCAGATATGTCCATGAATCGAGTGCTCTTAACGGAGCTCATTGCAAAGGGTGCTCTTGTTGGGGTGATTGCAGGTTTTTTTGGGGCATCATACCGCTATTTGATACTTGAATCAGAGCATATCAGGTGGCATTTGATGGATGATATTACTATGGAATGGGCCATAGGTTGGCTTGTGGTAATGGTCATTTTTGCGTTTATTGTAGATCGATTGCTCGCATGGGCCCCATTGTCTGGTGGTTCTGGTATCCCGCAAATCGAAGGGGAAATGCTTGGACTCTTTGATATGAAGCCCTATCGGACACTAGTATCTAAAATGATTGGTGGCGTACTGACCGGCTTTGCAGGATTTTCCGTAGGTCGTGAAGGGCCAGCCGTACAGATTGGTGGTTCTGCTGGGAAGATTGTGTCTTACTGGATGAATTCGGGGCTACGAGAACAGCGTATTTTGACATCCGCAGGTGCTGGGGCAGGCTTAACAGCTGCCTTTAGTGCGCCCGTATCGGGGGCGATGTTCGTCTTTGAAGAGGTACATAAAAGCTTTTATCCGTATCTCGTTGTACCAACCTTCGTGGCAACTTTGATTTCTAACTATATTACAGTTAGTATCTTTGGACTTACACCAGCGCTGGGCTTTACGGTGACCTCAGGGGTTCCTCTTGAATATTTCCCGATACTGCTCATGGTTGGTGTTATCATGGGGCTATGTGGCGTGTTATTTTGCCGTATGATTTTTGCTTTCAAGAGGTTCTTTGACTGGCTCAAATGTTCTCGATTCTTGAAATTAGCCCTTACCTTTGTGGCGGTGGCAGCCATTGGTTTTGATTCGCAGCTCCTCTTGGGTGGGGGCAATGACCTTGTGGGTCAGCTTGCCTTTCAATCTCATGGCGTATTGCTCTTAGGTGGCATCGTATTAGGCAAGATTTTACTTACCACCTTCTGCTATGGCAGTGGTGCTCAAGGGGGCATATTTTTGCCCATGCTCGTAATTGGTGCTGCAACAGGTGCTTTTTGTGAAAGCTTACTTTCAACCTTAGGACTTATTTCTCCTGATTTTGTACCACAGTTCGTTATCTGTGCCATGGGAGGTATGTTAGCGGCCGCTATGCGGACCCCAATTTTGGCGATTTTGCTCGTTCTTGAAATGACGGATAGTTTCTCTAATATTTATGCTATCGGTATCGTTACGCTCGTGGCCTATCTTGTGGCGGAGCTTTTAAAAGAACCGCCGATTTACGATTCCTTGTTGCAAGCCATGAGTGGTCAAAGCAATCTAGAATCGGTGCAAACCTTCTTTCAAACGAAGGTGCCTGTGGTGGCAAATTATACGGATGTACAGCTACAAGACTTGGCATTACCAGATGGTACATTGATCGTAAGTATTCGCCGTAATGGTACCTACATTGTGCCATTAGGCGATGTAAAACTCGAGCCAGGCGATGAATTACAAGTCTCCTGTGAACGTGGCCGATTGAAGGCGGCTAAGGAATTTTTCCAATCAAATTAGTCATTATATCTAAAGCTAATCGTTGATTCGTGGTATATATTAGGAGTAGTTTATGAAAATTGTGAAAGCTACTGAGTCAGATGTATTGGATCTGTACCGTTTGCAATTGCTTACATTTGAAAGCGAAGCGGAGATGATTGGAAGTCGAATGGTTCCTGCATTGATGGAGTCGGAAGAGGAGTTTAAAGCTACTTTCACCCAATGGCATACCTATAAACTAGTAGATGATGGGGGAAGAATCATCGGAGGTATTCGCTATCAATATGACGATGGCGTGGTAGAGGTCGGTCGCTTGATGGTGCATCCAAACCATCGGCAACAAGGGTTGGCTCGGAAGTTATTAGTTTTCGTAGATGAACAATGCAGTCAAGACCGGCGTGTATTATATACATGTACGAAAAGCTGGATCAATATAAAGTTATATACAAAAATGGGGTATAAAGCCGTTAGAGAAATACAGGATGAAACGGGATTATCTTTTGTATATATGGAGAAACAATAATTCAAACGGCATGGGAGGGGTTAATGTGCTTGATAATATAGTGGTATTCTATATATTTTTTACTATAGTTGGCTTTTTAGCGGCTATGCTGGGCACCATCATCGGTGCCGGAGGGGGCCTTGTGTTCGTGCCTCTCTTTATGTATTGGTTCCCCGAGTGGTCTCCATCCATGATTGTAGGGACGTCACTCTTTTCTGTTATGTGTAACGCCATTTCTGGATCTATAGCGTATCTGAAACAAAAAAAGGTATACATTAACGCTGCTATTGTCTTTAGTTTAGCTACCTTTCCAGGCGCCATTTTAGGGGCTCAAATGTCGGGATGGTTCTCCGGCAAGGGATTTATGTTTGCCTTTGGATGCTTTATGCTGTGTGCATCTGTATTGATTGGTTTTAAAAATTTTAGAAAAGGGGAGCGAAAGGAAGAGTCTCTGACTCTTGAGCAGTTGAGCTATAGCAAACCTATCGGTATTAGCATTAGTTTCTTTGTAGGTTTCATCTCCAGTATCTTTGGTATCGGTGGAGGACTTATCCATGTGCCAGCTTTGATTTATCTCATGGGATTTCCTACCCATATGGCAACGGCTACAAGTCAATCTATTCTCGCCGTATCAACAACGGTGGGGGTTATTACACATTTAATTGAAAGTCACATCGTATTTAGCATTGCTATCCCTACTAGTATTGGGGCTATCTTTGGCGCTCAAGCGGGGGCCCGTATTGCAAAACGTCTCAAAGCAAAAGCTATCCTCGCCCTCATGAGCATAGCTGTCTTTGCATTGGCGGTACGCCTCATTCTTAAATCTGGTATCTTGGGATGATATAATTTAATACAAGCCCTCTAATGGTGATTCGTAAGCATATCACCATTAGAGGGCTTTCTGTATTTTTAGCATTTTATAAAAGGGTATAACTAAAAGTCATAGAGAACTATAAATGAGAATGAAAAAATTAAAATATATAAATCATACTATTTTTATGCATAATGTTAGTAATGTATTTACTATAGAATTATGGGTAGTACGAATCGTTATTTAGAGAGGTTTTAGTATATAATTACTGACTATATCTATACATGCTTAATAAATAAGGATTCTCGATTGCATATGTGGAAAAATGGGTACATGATAATGCTAATGAGATGTACTTTCAACTGAAGGAATAAAAGGGTAATGCATATCGATTTTTGTTAGAAGAGATATAAATTATGCATAATTATAGTGAGGAGAATGAGAACGGCGTATACTAAAAGTAATAGATTCCTTAAGAAAGGATAGGAGGAAATACAAGTGAGTACACTTATTAGAGATTATGAACGTTTTGCCAAAGAGGCAAATGAGATTTGTAAAGGTCGCGTATATACCGATCATTTACGTCGTTATGCATATGGCGTTGATGCGTCTTGTTATAGCTATTTACCAAAGGTAGTCGTTAAAGCAGAGGATGAACGAGAAGTAAGACGACTCATTCGTTTGTGCCAACAATGTGGGACACCATTTACATTCCGTGCGGCCGGCTCCTCTTTGTCTGGTCAATGCTCCAGTGAAGATGTACTTATCGTATGTAATGATGGCTTCAAGAAAATGGAAGTTATCGACGATGGGAAAGCCTTGAAATGTGAATGTGGTGTTATCGGTTCCGATGCGAATGATTTATTGAAACCGTACAACCGTAAAATTGGTCCAGATCCTGCTACACTTGCAACAGCATTAGTAGGCGGTATTTTGAATAATAACTCCTCTGGTATGTGCTGTGGTACGGCGCAAAACTCTTATAAAACAATTCGGTCCATTCGCGTTGTATTACTAGATGGCTCCATCCTTGATACGTCTGACCAAAAGAGCATTGATCAATTCCTTAAAGAAAAACCTCAAATGGTAGAGGATATCTTACAATTGCGCAAGGATATCTTGGCCGATGAAGAATTGACACACTTGATTCATCACAAGTACAAAATCAAAAATACCACAGGTTACGGCTTGAACTCCCTTGTTGATTTCGAAGATATTATCGATATCATCAACCACTTGTTCATCGGTTCTGAAGGTACATTGGGTTTCGTATCTGAAATCGTGTACAACACTGTTGAAGACGTACCATATAAAGGTTGCGGTCTCATGTTCTTTAAAACATTGAACGATGCATCTCTTGCGGTTGTAGCCTTGGCTAATATGGGTCGCGATAAGGTTGTAGCTGCTGAAATGATGGACTATCAATCCCTTAAGGCCGTTCAATCGCTAGATAATGTGCCTGAATTTGTTCGTGAAGTTCCTGAAGGTACAAGTGCTATCTTGTTCCAAACTGAAAGTTACTCCAAAGAAACTGTTGATAAAAACTTAGCTTTCATTAAAGACAAATTGAAAGATATTCCAACGGCTATCCCAAGTCTTTACTCTCAAGATCCTAAAGAATACGATTCCTGGTGGGCAATCCGTAAAGGTATCTTGCCAATCGTTGGTGGTCAACGTAGAAAAGGCACCACTGTTATTACAGAAGACGTATGCTTCCAAATCGAAGATTTCACGAAGGGCATCGAAATGCTTACCGAATTATTCCACAAATACGATTTCGTAGACGGTGGCGTAATCTTCGGCCATGCGTTATCTGGTAATGTTCACTTTAACATTACGCCTGATTTCAGTGATCCTAAAGATACTAAGAACTTTGGCGATTTGGTAAAAGAAATGTCCGAACGCGTTTCTGGCTTCGGTGGTTCTTTGAAAGCTGAACATGGTACAGGTCGCATGGTGGCACCGTTTATTGAAATGGAATGGGGCCGTAAAGCGTACGAAATTAACCGTCGCATCAAAGCCATCTTTGACCCTGAACGCATCTTGAATCCTGATGTTATCATTACTGATGACCCAGATGTGTATAAGAAAAACCTTAAAGCTCAATGCGTTATCGATGATGCTTTTACAATCTGTATGGAATGCGGTTTTTGTGAAAAACATTGTCCAAGCCGCAATTTAACATTGACTCCACGCCAACGTATTGCATTGTTGCGCGAAACGAAACGCCTTGAAAACGAAGGTAATTTCACATTGGCTGCGGAGCTTAAAAAAGGCTATGAATACTTTGGTGTAGATACTTGTGCTGCGTGCTCCATGTGTAAAGGTCTTTGCCCACTTAGCATCGATACGGCTCAAATTGCATTATCCATGCGCCGCATCGATCCTCCAGCACCAGAATTGGCTAAGAAGATTTACGATAATTTCTCTACTACACTTCAAATGGCTCGTGCCGGCGTAAGCCTCGAAGGCATTGCAGGGTCCATCGTTACACAAAAAGCAATTTCCAAGATTACAGAAGGCTTACATGGTGTAACAGGTATTACTCCGTACATTCCTAAGACTACGCCTAAGGCCAACCGTTACAGATTGAGAAGTCGCATTAAACCGACTAATTTTGAAAAGGTTGTATACTTTAGTACCTGTGCGAACCGCGCTTTCAAACCTAATCAAGGTTATGACGATGAACGCAGCTTGCAACAAGTAGTGGAAAGCTTATGTAATAAGGCCCATATCGATATTATCTACCCTGAACATATTGAAAACCTCTGCTGTGGCTTGAGCTTTGAAAACTACGATGACGTTCATGAGCGTGCTGTAAAAGACTTACACGATGCGTTGATGAAAGCATCTCAAAATGGTAAATACCCAATCGTGATTGACCATAGTGCATGCTTTAATCATGCTTTCAAACATATGCCAGACTTAGAAATCAACGATATTTCTGAATTCTTGTGCAAATACGTTGTGCCTCATCTCGACATTGAAAAATGTGATGAACGGGTTATCGTACATAAACAATGTAAGATTAAATCCTTGAATAAATCTCAATATATTGAAGATTTGGCTCGTCTATGCACAGACCATGTATTCAACATTAAATCCTTTGCATGTGATGGCTTTGCTGGTCAAAAAGGGTTCTTCACACCGGAACTCAACAAATGTGCTACTAAAGACCTTGCAGCTGAAATCGCTGAATACGGTGCAACACTAGGCGTAAGCTCCAGCTCTACCTGTGAAATCGGCCTTGGCGAAAACGGCGGCATCCCATTCATTGGTGTTGCATTCCTATTGGACCGTTGCTCTAAGGCTAAGAAATAAGTCTTGTATATCTATTGCTATTTACGTTAATGGTGCTAGTAGTTTACACTAAGGGTACTAGTAGGTTGGGTTAAAGTAACTGGTAGTTTATATTAATGTTGCTTTAATATTGCTCGTAAATTATGTTAAAACTACTAATAGTTTTTAGGAGTTTTATGAGATTTATTGCTAATTCTTTATTTTTCTAAGAAATGTGGTATACTAAACGTAGGTAGTAGAGTGTATGAAATTACCTGCAATATAACCAAAAAAAAGGACGAGTGGCAGCTCGTCCTTTTTCTTGCTTATTTTTTGTTTTTATTGTTAAGCCAGTAGCTGTAGGTAGTTACAACTAAGGCAACAATAATAGGGGCAAGCAAGGTGCCCCAGAGTGCATAAAACAGCTCCTGCAATATACCACCTCCTTTCGGGAGGTATTTTATATTATATCATCATGCTATGGAGTCTTGTATATAATTAATGATTGGAGAATTTCTAATGAAGAAGGTTGTGCTTTTCTTTCTTTTAATAACAGCCCTTACGGGATGTGGATTGAATCAAAATACGAATAGTAATAAAACAGAATCAAATGCAACTAGTTCTGCTGCTGGTTTCTCTACATCTGCTGCGGGAAACAGCCAAGCGACTACCAAGCAAGATGACCATCTAATTACAGCAAAGCAAGCCTTATCCGCTGGTGAGTATGCGAAAGCCATAGAGGAAGCCACAGCGTCCATTAAACAAGATGCTAACAACGGAGAAGCCTATTCTGTACGTGGCTTTGCAACAGCATTAAACGGTGATGCGGCTAAAGGTTTGACAGATACTAAAAAGGCTTATGATTTAGACCCTAACAATGTGGCTAATTACTATAACATGGCCATGGTCTATAAGTTACAAGGACAGTTAGATGACTCTAAACAATGGTTCGAAAAGGTATTAGAAAAGGACCCTAGTAACACCTGGTCTGTGTATGGTATTGCTACCATTTATGCAGACCAAGGGGATGATACTAAGGCCCTTGATTGGTTAGAAAAGGCTATAAAAATTGATCCCTCTGTAAAAGCTGTTGCAGCCGAACAAGACCATTTTGAACGCTTTCACAATAATAGGCGATTTAAAACATTGGTTGGGTTATAGTTTTTAAATCTATTGAGCAATTAATAATACTATTAGAGTAGAAATGATGTTTCCTGATTCTATTAGTCGCTTGACAAAATTGATACATGACTTTTATATATTAATCCTATTCATAAAAATCATATTAGTATATAATTAATATGTATAAATTAGGTTGTGTATTGATGAAAGGAGAGGATTCATCATGAAACCATTTGGTAAAAGGGTAGTAATGGCTGTGTTGTGTGCGGCGACATTGACAGCCCCATTTTTTTTGAGCGGTTGTAGTATGTCAGAACTATGGCAGGGTACTGAACAGAGCCGCAAGGAAATTGCGCAGCGGTCTGAGCAGGATCAGGTGCAGTTATTTAATCAATATGTGAAAGCTGTAAGTCGATACAATCGCATGGCTGTCATGTTTGATTATGCGAATACGCCAACTCTTAATGAGTTAAAAGCAGGGCAGCATTTAACTGTATTTAGTGCACCGAACTTTAAGCAGCTACAAAAAGAATTAGAAGAGGCTAAGCAAGCCGGTGTTCCGTATGATGAAATGAAGGAGCCTTTAGATAAGCTGCTTTCAAAATTGAACGAAATTACACCAGTAGCCGAAGAGCTCGATGCATACTATAAATCTAAAGGGTATACCACAGATAACTATGCTAAGGAGCAACAATTAGGCCCTAAATATGTTCAATTGTATGAACAATTTGTTCCCATTTATGCTGATTTTGATAATGTTATGCATAAAATCAATACGGACCGCTTGCAACAACGGTTACAACAATTGCGTGATGCAGGCAAGAAAAATGCCGCTGCAGCACAAGAGGTTCATTTGCGACTTACTGCGGTCCTAGAAAAGATCGATAGTGAAAAACAACTAGATGTAAATGCTATCAATCAAGAGTTGCAATCTATTGGTGATGTATCAAATGGTATTACTAGTCCTAAGTATGATTCTGTTAAGACCTCTGTAAACTCTACAATTGGTGCAATCCGTACCTATATGAGTTCAAAACAAGATAACGATTATAATCGTATGATTGAGGCCTATAACCATTACATTTCTAATCTGAATACGACCAATATGAATGAGTTAGATTAAAATAAGTTAGATTAATACGTCTATATAAAAGAAAGCTGTATCAAATGAGAGTGTCATTTGATACAGCTTTTTAGTTGATATATAGGATATACCTTACTTTTTTAGGCTAATGCGCGTTGTAATTTGGCTTGATAAGGAGAATAATACTAAGGCTATCCAAATACAACTGAAGGCGATCATCTGTGGTGTGCCAAAGCTTTCACCAAAGTAAAAGATGGCTAGCAACAAGGCAATGGTAGGGGATACATATTGCAAGAATCCTAGTAGGTTGAGCGGCAATAGCTGCGCACCATAGGAGAATAGCACTAATGGGACAGATGTAGTTAGACCGCAGGCTATGAGCAACATGGTCGTATACCAGTCTGTGCCGAAATAGGACCACACTGTATTATCGACCATGGTCGTATATAGTAAGGCTAGCGGTGTTAATAGCCAGGCCTCAAAGGCGATGCTCGTAAAGGGAGAGATGAGTAGTTTCTTTTTTACGGCCCCATAGAGACCGAAGGAAACGGCGAGGATCATCGATACTAATGGCAAGGATCCCACTTGATAGGTGAGTAAGGCGATGCCGATGGTAGCGATAAGGACACTCAGCTTTTTCGGTATAGATAGAACCTCTTTAAATAGGATGACACCTAATACTACATTGAAGAGTGGGTTGATGTAATAGCCAAGGCTCGTGTTCATAACTTGATTATTGGCGATGGCCCAAATGTAGGTGAACCAGTTTACGCTGATGATGACTGCCGCAACTAAAAGTAGGAATAGTTGTGAACGTTGTTCTTTTAGTAATTGAAAGTCCTTTTTGAATTGTTTAAAATGTAGGCCAAATACAACAATCGCCATGCAAATACCTGACCAGATAATGCGTTGTGCCAGTATATTATACGGTGAAACATGGTTTAATAATGCCCAATATAGAGGGAGTAAGCCCCAAATTATATAACAACTAAGGGCTGTGATTAACCCTTTTTTACTTGTATGGTCCATAATGCCTCCTCGTGATAGTACTTATTATATCATTAATCCTTAAATTCTTAACTCATGCATTTTAGTTATTGCATATGATTTTCAGTTATAACTTTAGTTTTGGTACTTATGATTAAATGTTATGTTCATTGACTTTGTGCATATTGTTACACTATATTGGACTTAGAACAACGAATATAGAGAATAGGTGTCGTAAGACTTAATAGAGAAATCGGTATAAGCCGATGCGGTCCCGCCACTGTAAGGATGAGCCTGCTTTCATATATGTCACTGGAGTAATCTGGGAAGGCGAAAGCGAGGTGATGATCCCGAGCCAGGAGAACTGCCTATTTGATAATCACCGTTATGTACCTACGAGCGATAGGAAGGGGATTGGGGTATGCTGGCTACAGTATTTTTTAGTGTACCTTTCAATAAGAAACCTTACGTGTCACTTTAGGTGGCACGTTTTTTATTGCCCTTAGAGTGGATGTTGAGTATAGGAATCAGGTTTTATAGATATTAAACAGATGGACACATTTTGAGGTTGATGTGGTCCAATAAGATAAAGCTCGAGTGATTCATATATCTAACAATTCGCAGGTACGGTGCGCTGTTTCTCGGTATGGTTTCGAGTTGAAAAGGAGGCACATATATGTCTGACAAAAAGACTTCAAAGGATGCTGAACGTGATTTATTAGCACCTGTATCCTTTGATGAGTTTAAGAAACCTACGTATGAACAATGGCAGGCCGAGGTTGAAAAAGCGTTAAAAGGTGGCGACTTCCATAAGAAGATGTTCACTAAAACCTATGAGGGAATTACGTTACAACCAATTTATACGCCTGCATTGCATGGAGAAAAAATTCCAAAGGGTGTATACCCTGGGGCAGGTGAGTTCCTACGTGGCACAAAGGCAAGTGGTTATATTAAAGACTCTTGGGGAGTATCCCAATATGTAGACGAATCTTTTCCTAAGGATGCTAACCATGCAAGTTTATACGAAATTGTAAAAGGTGGCACCATTCACAATATTCGTCTTGATGAAGCAACACGCCATGATCAAGATGTGCAAGTAGGCGCAGCTGTTGGTATCGGCGGTACATCTCTGTCTACTATGGATGATTGTAGCCAATTGATTGAGCGTTTTAATTTGAAGGAAAACCCTTTATACATTGAAACAGGTGCTTCTGCAGCTATCTTGCTCGGTATGTTAGCGGCTACGGTGAAAGGCTCTAAAAAACAGACCTCTGACTTGAAAGGTCTCGTTGGTGCAGACCCTATTGGTGTTTGGGCTAAAGATGGTACATTGCATATGTCTTTAGATACAGCCTTTGATGAAATGGCACATACTGTTGTATGGGCTAAAGAGCAAGCTCCAGAGCTTAAAACTGTACTCGTATCTGGTGATGTATACGCTAATGGTGGCGCGAACGATGTGCAAGAGGTTGCGTATGCATTGGCGACAGCGGTTTGCTACGTACGTCAATTGGCACAACGTAACATCGATATTCACACTATTGCTAACAGCATGATGTTTACATTCTCCTTGGGTGCAAACTTCTTCATGGAAATTGCTAAATTACGTGCATTACGTGTGCTTTGGGCGCGCATCATGGAAGCGTTCGGTGCCGAAGAAGCTGACCGTGCTGTTCATGTACACGGCAGAACATCGGCTTTCACAAAAACTGTATACGACCCATATGTAAACTTGTTGCGCAATACAACACAAGCATTCTCTGGCGTTGTAGGCGGTTTGAATAGCCTTGAAGTGTCCCCATTCGACCAACCAATTCGCAAAGCTGACGATTTCTCTCGCCGTATTGCCCGTAATATTCAAGTGATGTTACAAACTGAGTTCGAGTTACGTCAACCAGTGGACCCTGTAGGTGGTTCTTGGTATGTGGAAACATTGGCAGCTGAATTATGCGAAAAAATTTGGGCCGAGTTCCAAACTATTGAGTCTAAAGGTGGTATCATAGCAGCCTTGAAAGAAGGCTATCCACAAGCTCAAGTTAAAGCAGTTCTTGATGAACGCTTCAAAAACCTTGCATTCCGCAAAGATGTGGCTGTAGGTAACAACATGTATGCGAATATGACTGAAGAATTGCTTGATCCAAAACCAGAAAATCAAGAAACATTGCGTCAAAAACGGGTTGCTCAAATCGAAGAGTACTTGGCGAGTGCGGAGCCAGATGCTGTTGTGAAAGCACAGGCTACCCTAGAAGCAGGTACGACAGAGCCAGGCGCTTTGATTGGCCTTATTGAACTCGGTGCATTACAAAAATTAACAATACGTCAAATCCGCAAGGCTTTAGATGCTGGCGATATTGCATCCGAAACGATTGAATCCATTGCAGCCCATCGCTGGACTGAACAGTTTGAAGCACTTCGCATGCGCACTGAGAATTATAAACAACGTACGAAAGATAATGTGAAGGTATTCTTGGCCAATATGGGGCCAATCCCTCAACATAAACCTCGTGCGGACTTCTCCACAGGCTTCTTCGAAGTAGGGGCTTTTGAAGTTATCAAAAATGATGGTCATGAAACAACGGCTGATGCGGCGAAAGCTGCTCGTGAAAGTGGTGCTGATGTTGTTGTTATCTGTTCTACAGATGATACCTATCCAGAATTGGTACCACCACTCGCTAAGGAATTGAAAGAAACTATGCCACATGTAACGGTTATTTTAGCAGGGGCACCTCCTAAGGACTTAGAACCTGTATACCGTGAAGCTGGCGTGGACGACTTCATTTCTGTTCGTGCAAATTGTTACGAAATCTTGAATACGTTACAAGATAAGAAAGGGATGTGAGCTCATGTTTAAAAATCCAGACTTCTCCTCTCTTGGCTTGGGATCTCAGACAGCAACATCTCGCGATGCATGGCTTGCTGAACTTCAAAAAGAACAGGAAAAAGCTTTGAAGATTTTATATAATACAACAATGGAGCAAATCCAACTAAAGCCTCTCTATACAGAGATGGATTATGAAGGAATGACACACCTTGACTATATGGCTGGTGTACCTCCATTCTTGCGTGGACCTTATTCCACAATGTATGTTACTCGTCCTTGGACAGTACGTCAGTACGCTGGTTTCTCCACAGCGGAAGAATCCAATGCGTTCTATCGTCGTAACTTGGCAGCGGGCCAAAAAGGTTTGTCTATCGCCTTTGACCTTGCTACTCACCGTGGTTATGATTCCGATCATCCTCGTGTAGTAGGTGACGTTGGTAAAGCGGGTGTTGCGGTAGACTCCATCCTCGACATGGAAATTCTATTCTCCGGTATCCCACTTGATCAAATGTCTGTATCCATGACCATGAACGGCGCCGTATTGCCAGTAATGGCGTTCTACATCTTGGCTGGTGAAGAACAAGGTGTAGATAAAAAGGTTATGGCTGGTACAATCCAAAATGATATCTTGAAAGAGTTCATGGTGCGTAATACTTATATTTATCCTCCAGCTACGTCCATGCGCATTATCGGCGATATCTTTGCGTATACATCCCAGTACATGCCTAAGTTCAATAGTATTTCCATTTCCGGCTACCATATGCAAGAAGCGGGCGCTACTGCGGATATCGAATTAGGTTACACATTGGCCGATGGTCTAGAATATATCCGTACCGGTGTTAATGCGGGCCTTCACGTTGACCAGTTCGCACCACGCTTGTCTTTCTTCTGGGCAATCGGTAAAAACTACTTCATGGAAGTGGCAAAAATGCGCGCAGCTCGTATGTTGTGGGCTAAGATTATCAATAGTTTCGGCTCTGAAAATCCTAAATCCATGGCACTTCGTACACATAGCCAAACATCTGGTTGGTCTCTTACAGAACAAGATCCGTTCAACAATGTGGCTCGTACATGTATGGAAGCGATGGGCGCGGCTTTAGGCCATACGCAATCTCTACATACGAATGCGCTTGACGAAGCCATTGCGTTGCCTACGGACTTCTCCGCACGTATTGCGCGTAATACTCAGCTTTACATCCAAGATGAAACTAAGGTATGTAAGGTTATCGACCCATGGGGCGGTTCCTACTATGTAGAAGCGTTGACAGATGAATTGATTCGTCGCGCTTGGGGTCATATTCAAGAAATCGAATCTCTTGGCGGTATGGCGAAAGCTATTGATACAGGGCTTCCTAAGATGCGTATCGAAGAAGCTGCTGCACGTCGCCAAGCTCGTATTGACTCTGGTCGTGAAGCGATTATTGGTATCAACAAATATCGTCTAGATAAAGAAGACCCATTGGATATCCTCGACGTAGATAACACGGCTGTACGGGAAGCGCAAATTCGTCGTCTCGAACAATTGCGTGCTAACCGGGATGAAGAAAAGGTTCAATCCTGTCTTGAAGCGATCACAAAGGCTACAGAATCGGGCGAAGGCAACTTGCTTGCTCTTGCGCTTGAAGCGGCTCGTGCCCGTGCATCCTTGGGTGAAATTTCCTTTGCTGTTGAAAAGGTATGCGGTCGTCATAAAGCGGTTATTCGCTCTATTTCCGGTGTATACTCCAGTGAATTTGAAGATGACGATGTAATCAAAGAAGTACGTCAAATGGCGGATAACTTTGAAGAACTCGAAGGTCGTCGTCCTCGTATCATGATTGCGAAGATGGGCCAAGACGGTCATGACCGTGGTGCCAAAGTTATCGCTACATCCTTCGCGGACATGGGCTTTGACGTGGATATCGGACCTTTGTTCCAAACTCCAGAAGAAACAGCACAAGATGCGGTGGATAATGACGTTCATATTGTCGGATTTAGTTCTCTTGCGGCGGGGCATAAGACATTATTGCCTCAACTTGTAGAGGAACTCAACAAGCGGGGCCGTGGAGATATTTTAGTTGCCATCGGCGGCGTAATCCCTGCTCAGGACTATGAATTCCTACGCGAACATGGCGCAGTGGCTATCTTTGGCCCTGGTACAGTTTTGCCAGTAGCGGCGAAAAAATTACTAGAGACATTGACTAGTCACGTTCAAGACGAGTCTCATGACTGATAACAAACGGTCTACTCCGGATGAATTGCGCAATACACAGGACGCAACTTTCACCACTGGTGAAGGCAAGGCCCCTGAATTAGGTGTAAAAAACGCAAGCACAGAGGGTAGTACCTATCGTCCCGACTGGGTGCCAGAAGAAGCGAAGAAAGATGACACTTATGCGTGTCACGTAATGAAAGGCGTCAAAGAAATGCATGACGGCCTCTTATCTAGTTCAGCTCATCTGGCTCCAGCGGTACGTCCCGTACAGCGGCGAAAGAAATTAACTGTCGCTGATTATGTACGCGGTATCGAGCAGGGGGACCGCGTTATACTTTCACGGGCTATCACATTAGTAGAAAGTAATAATAAGGACCATTTCAAACTAGCTCAACAGGTGTTGCAAGCCGTATTGCCTCGCACGGGCAAGGCATTGCGCATCGGTATTACTGGTGTGCCTGGGGCTGGTAAAAGTACGTTTATTGAAGCCTTCGGTAACATGCTCATTGAAGCGGGTTACAAGGTTGCCGTACTGGCTGTAGACCCTACGAGCCAAGTCACAAAAGGCAGTATCTTGGGTGATAAAACGCGGATGGAAACGTTGACGAAACACCCAGAGGCTTATATTCGTCCATCGCCAGCTGGTGGTACACTAGGCGGTGTGGCTCGTAAAAGTAGAGAAACTATGCTACTTTGTGAGGCTGCTGGGTACGATATTATTCTCGTTGAAACCGTTGGGGTTGGGCAAAGCGAAGTTACCGTGCGTTCCATGGTAGACTTCTTTATGCTCATCGTTTTAACGGGGGCAGGCGATGAATTGCAAGGCATCAAAAAAGGCGTTATGGAACTTGCTGATGCTATTGTGGTCAACAAGGCTGATGGAGATAATCTCAAACGAGCACTCATTGCTCGTAGTGATTACGATCGGATGTTACATTATATCCGTCCAGCTACGGAAAAATGGAAGACTCAAGCCTATACATGTTCAGCTGTTACAAAGGATGGCCTCGATGAATTGTGGGATGTTATCCAAGAGTTTACTGAACAAGGCAAAGAAAATGGGGTCTTCTTAAAACGCCGTCAAGAACAATCCCTCCGTTGGGTACGCGATATGATTGACGAACACTTGCACAACCTATTCTTTAACAATGTAGTCATTCAAGGTCGCATGGGCGAAGTCGAAGCCGCTGTCTTAGACGGTGAAATGAGCGAATCTCAAGCCGTTGAAGAACTTATTGGCGTTTTCGATAAGTCTTTACAATAAGTAGATCGGTAAATACATATTGTATTATTAAATATAATCGTATTGCTAAATATATATTAGATAAGCCGGCATAACTTATCTTAATACGCACTCCACTAGCAATCGTATGCATTTCGATATAACTACAGATGTATTTGTAAAAGGCATAGTATCAATGTTCACTGTTGGATTTGGACCAATAGTAGTTGCATACTATGCCTTTTTCTATGTCATAATAACTAATTGCGACTAATTATTTGCTATTAATTGTCTAATAAAAGATGATTAATATATAAGTTCATCTTTTTAAAATGCAAAAATCAGTGTATAATTAAGTTATATTATTTATTAATCGTTTAATGTTACGAGAGGGGCATTCAAATGAACAAAAAATTATTATTACCTGTAGGTGTAGTTGTTCTAATTATTGGTATTGTGATTCTATTATTAAATCCAGATCCATCGGCGGCTAATTTGGAAATTGCGAGAAACGCTACAAATGCTCAAGCTGCAGCAAAGGCGATTTCTGAGAATAACCAATCTTACACATTGTGGTATTCTATCGGCATGTTCTGTAGCGGTTTAGGAATTGCACTGTCAGTAGGTGGCTTCATTGTAGGCTTTATTAAAAAAGACTAATCTATTTAGGAACGCATAAAAGGCTGTACTAGAATGTATATCATTTCTAGTGCAGTCCTTTTTGTATTTTAATTTTATCCTGTGGACTTTAGCTAGCTTATGTCTATCTAGCGAATTAGTCTATATTTATCTTGCAAGTCGTCCTATATCTATTTATGTTGTGGTTTTGCGCTCCCTATCTGTTTTAGAGGGGATAAAACGTGGTATAATTAACCCGGATAGAGCCTAAAGGTATATGGCTTTTGGAGGTTAGTATGAGTAGTATAGCGCATTTATTTGCAGCTGGTGGATTTGTTATGTATCCGCTAGTGATTTTTTTACTGTTTACCTTGATGATTGGCATTGAACGTATCTTTTTATATCGCAAGTTTACAAAGGATTTGCGTCGTTTTAATAAGGTCTTAGAAAAGAACCAATCTTGGATTATGTTACCAAGTGTTTTGGAACGTGATACAGAGGAACTTGGTTCTTTATTTGCCCGTGCTATCCGCAGTGCAAAGAATTATAATGGCTTGGAAAACCGCCTTCAAGATGTAGTGTCGTACGCTGATGAACGTTTAAAACGAGGCCTTAGTTGGCTCAGTATGGTTGTAACAATGGCTCCGTTGTTGGGCTTGTTGGGGACGGTCCTCGGCATGATTCGTGCGTTTGCTGTGGTAGGTGGCGATATTGGGGCCCCAACCATTATTACAGGTGGTGTTTCTGAGGCCTTAGTGGCAACGGCTACAGGTTTGACCGTGGCCATTATTGCGCTTGGCTTTCACAGTTACTGTGCAGCAAAGGTCAACGATTCTGTGGCGACATTAGAACATGAGTGCGGCAACATCCTTGATGCGTATAATGAGGAACATGATATATGAGACGACGCACATTAGGGGTTAAAAAAGAGCCTACCATCATGATTATTCCCATGATTGATATCGTATTTTTCTTACTCGTATTCTTCATGGTAGGCACGCTGTATATGAATACAGAGCAACAAATTCCGCTAAATTTACCATCTGCATCGACGTCTACGGCGAAGTCTATCGAACCTATTACTATCACCTTGACTACAACGCACACGCTATATATTGATAATCAGGAAATTTCTTCGGATCGTTTGGCGCAAGAGGTCAAATCTATCGTTACACAAGCGCCTCAACAAGCTTTTGTTATCCGCGCCTCAAAAGATGTGTATTATAACGAGGTTATTGAACTTTTGGATATGCTCAAGGTGAACGGTGCTAAATACATTAGCGTCGCTACGGAACGGAAGTGATTCCATGTTTGAATCACATTATCTGAAACCTTTTATTGTGTCTTTAGGCATTACAATCATGCTTATCTCTGGCATGGGGCTTTCCTTACGTGGTATCGTTGGAACAGGTGTGGCTTATGATGCAGCAGAGGTTAGCTTTCATCTGCCTGATGATAGTGAAAGTGATGCGGAAACTACCGCTTTTGAGCCTACATCTAAGGATAAGCCATCGGTTGAACCTCCGACTCCAAAAGGGCCTGCGCCTAAGGCGGATCTCCTTGTAACGGAAAATACAGGTGATGAAAGCATTCACAATTTAAATGCCAATAAGACTACATCTAATGCTCATCGCGAATGGGCCGTTCCAAAGGCCATAGAATCGGAAACAACTAATAATGAACAAGCTGTAGTTACGGGTGGAAATGATTCTAAAGATGGTAAATTTTCTAAGCCTGACAATGCTCCTATGGGTAAGGATATAACATCTGATCCGAATGCCAATGGAAACGGCTTTGCCGAAGCTAGTGATTTATCCTTTCTCTCTGATCTCGCTTGGAGTTTATTGAATCCGGGACAACAAGCGCTTTTACAAAAGCCAGATATCAACCCCCAAGAATATTTAAGAACTGTACAAGAACAGGGGAAGGGGTCAATCGTAACAGGTAGGGTTGTAGTGCGCGTTAACTTTGATGTTGATGGACATGTCATCGTGGGAGAACATACACCGCTCATCGCAGAAGATGTGCCGCAACCTGTAAAAGAGGAAGCAATGCGCATCGTTAAAAGCAGTGGTTCTATTATCAATCGAAGAGGGGAACCCGTATATCTAGCAGTTCCTGTCGTTTTAGGACAATAAAGAGGCATACCTCTCATACGCATGTATGTAAGATATGCCTCTTTTATGTTATCAATTAGTCTTGATTTGTAAGCATCGTTTTCGTAGAGTTGAAGACGGCTAGATATACGATGGCGCCGCCGATGAATAATGTGACTTGCATAGGGGTGCTGAATTGATTAGCTCGCCACAATGCAAAAGCGTAGAAGAACATGGTAATCAACATGATGAGAAATGCAATGATAACGCGTACGTTGGTATGTACCGCTAATGATGTAGTAATGCGGGATTTATTCATCATTACGTAAATTAAAGACACCACAATATCTGCGGTAAAGATGGGGAAGATGAAGTTATAATCAAACTCGCCCAAAAGGACTACCGCCAAGCCGATAAAGCTGAGCCCAAAGAATAGACGTAATAGAATACCTATAGTATTAGATTCGTTGCGCTGTGCGCGGCGTTCTTTACGATTTAAAGTTGCCATGAAAGCCTCCCAGTAATGATATACAAGTCCATGTATATTTCAGATGATTCTAGTATATCATTTTATTCGGGTAAATACATAGAGACAGCATTAATATAACTGAATTTTGATAGTTACTGTATCTGTTATAAATAATTGATTACAAACAAATACGAAATCACCAACAAACACGAACAATAAGTAAAATTAATATAATTATCATTCGGAAAATTTAGCTCCATTCGTTGAATGGAGCTTTCACATATGGTACAATAATCCTATAAATCTAGCTTTTATCATGCAAAGGAGACATCATGATACCACGTTATACACGAGAAGAAATGGGCCATATTTGGAGCGAACGCAACGAATTTGACACAATGTTATTGGTGGAGACCCTCGCATCTGAGGCACAAGCTGAGTTGGGCGTTATTCCTAAAGAAGCGGCGAAAACAATCCGGGAAAAGGGAAATTTCGATGTTGAGCGCATTCATGAAATCGAAAAGGAAACGAACCATGATATCATTTCCTTCGTAACAGCAGTGGGCGAATACGTAGGTCCTGAAGCGGCTAAATACATCCATCTTGGCCTTACCTCTACAGATGTGAAAGATACGGCGCTTGGGTACATGATGAAACAAGCCTGCGATATCTTAATTGATGACTTAAAGCGTTTGCACGAAGTATTGCGTCGTCGTGCAGCTGAGTTCAAATATACTCCTATGATTGGCCGTACCCACGGCATCCACGGCGAACCAACTACATTCGGTTTGAAATTGGCGTTGTGGATGGCAGAGGTAGAACGTGATATTGAACGCATGGAGCATGCGCGTAAAAGCGTTGCCGTTGGTAAATTGTCTGGCGCTGTTGGTACATACTCCAATATCGATCCATTCGTAGAACAATATGTGTGTGAAAAATTAGGCCTTGAGCCTGTTAAAATTGCTACGCAAGTAGTGCAACGTGACCGCCATGCTGAGTTGTTGTCTACCATCGCTGTTGTAGGCGGTACATTAGACAAAATCGCATTGGAAATCCGTCACTTACAACGTACAGAGGTACGCGAAGCAGAAGAATATTTCAGCCCTAAACAAAAGGGTTCCTCTGCGATGCCTCATAAACGCAACCCTATCACATGTGAAAGAATTTGCGGTATGGCTCGCTTGCTTCGTGGCTATGCACAATCTGCTTACGAAGATCAAGCATTGTGGCATGAACGCGATATTTCTCACAGCTCCGTGGAACGTGTGATCTTGCCAGATTCGACAATCGCTTTGAATTACATGCTTCACTTAACAATTCGCACCATTGATAAATTGTTGGTATACCCTGAAACCATGCTTAAAAATCTTAACCTCACAGGGGGACTCGTATTTAGCCAAACAATTTTGACACACCTTGTAGATAAAGGTGCGGTACGTGACGAAGCATACCGTTGGGTTCAAAAACATGCTATGGAACGCTGGCTTGAAGGCAAAGACTTTGCAACAGGTTTAAAAGCTGATGAAAATATTAAGAAATACATGACTGATGAGGAAATTGATGCATGCTTCGACCCATATAAATTGCTAAGACATGTAGATACAATCATGGCTCGCTTTGGCCTATAATTGTAGGCGCTTTCCACATAACATATAAAATTAGGGTAGGTATAGACCAACCAGCCTATGGTACAATGGTACATGCAATAGGCGTTGGCTGTGCCTACCTGTTTTGTATTAGGAGGTTATATGAAACGTATCATACGAAAGTACGGACCACCTATTTTTCACTGCATTAATGACTTTGGGCAAGGTTCATTAGCCGCGTTGATACCGTTCTTTATTACTAACTTTGGCCTTAATTATTATCAATCGGCGTTTATTATATTTTGTAACACCGTAGTTGCATCCATCGCTCAGCCTATTTTGGGTTATGCAGCAGATCGTTGGCGCGTGCCGTGGTTCATTCCTGTAGGCTTTTCGGTTACACTGGTATCCATTAGTGTTATAGCGACTGCTACGAGTTACGAAATGATTCTTGCTTTGTCGCTCTTGGCCGGGGTAGGGGCCGCATTATTCCATCCTGAGGCAGCTCTACTGGTAAATCGTACGCAATCTCATGAGCTTGGTAATGCTATGGGGCGCTTTGCAGTCGGTGGTAGCGCTGGCTTTGCACTTGGACCTCTCCTCGCTGGGGGTGTATATGTCTTTGGGGGACAATTCCTTTGGGTATTTACGATTATCGCGCTACTTGGCGTATTGCTATATCTCTATGCCTTTATGGGCGAGGGTGAAGCTGATACCGCTGATACTGCTGATACTGGTAACCGTGAAAGTCATTCTAAGGTTCTTAGTACTGCTACAAATGATTGGGCGAGCTTTGGTAAGTTATTTTTTGTGATTGCCTCTCGATCTATACTCTTCTCTGTATTGGCTATCTTTATTCCTATTTTGTATATTACCGTTATTAATGGTGAAGCTAGTACATCTAGTTTGGCCCTTACTGCGTACTTTGCGATGGGGGCCGTTCTTACCTATATGGGAGGGGCTTTATCTGATAGACTTGGATTTCTTAAAACTGTGCGCTTAGGTAATCTGATTTTCTTGCCTTCTGTTTTAGTATTTATATTTGTGTCTAATATTTGGGGCTTCTTTGGCGCCATGATACCAATGGCCTTTGGTGTGTTCTCACAATATGGTCCCATTACCGTTTTAGGGCAAAAATACCTTGGTAAAAATGCAGGCTTTGCGTCGGGAGTTACTTTGGGTTTAGGGATAACTCTTGGTGGCCTCGTAGCGCCTTATATTGGACACTTGGCAGATATCTATGACGTACAAACTGCATTGATGACACTGATCCCTGTAGGGGTTATAGGCTTGCTTATGAGCTTCTGGTTGAAAGAACCAAAATAACATCAATGCAATAGGGTCATATTAAAGACATAATAACATGTAAGTAGCAAAATCGTATAAAAGAACTAAAATAGAATATTTTGATTCGATAAAATGTCAATACATGGGAGGTGACCATTGGTCACCTCCCATTTGTTTACTTTAATAAACCAGTTATCTATATTGGATATAGTAAGACTTTGATTTTCTATATCTCAATATCTTTACTTGATATATGTTTTAACATATAATTAAGTAAAGATTTCTTCTAGTATTAGGAGGAATGACATGGATACGTTTTCTGTTGTTTTTTATGAAACCCTAAGTGGAGATAAGCCAGCAAAAGTATTCTTAAATGAACTTTCAGATAAGCAGCGAGCTAAAACAATTCGAGATTTAAAGATACTTGAATTATATGGCAATCGTTTAAGGGAACCGCAGTCTAAATATTTAGAAGAGGGCATTTATGAGTTGCGTACAAAACAAGGTTCAAATATTTCTAGGATATTATATTTCTTTTTTGTGGGAAAATGCATTGTTTTGACGAATGGTTTTGTTAAAAAATCTATGAAAACGCCTAAGGATGCAATTACATTGGCTGTTAAGTATAAAAAGGATTATATTGAGAGGTATAGATAATATGGAAACGTTAGATCAATATTTAGAAAAGCAATTAAAAAATCCGAAGTTTAAAAAAAAGTGGGATGCGTTAGATGATGAATATCAAATCATTCAGAATATTGTAGAGGCTCGCCTTGCAGCTCATATGACGCAAATGCAATTATCTGAATTAACTGGTATTACACAATCCGATATTAGCAAGATTGAAAATGGAAATGGAAATCCATCTTTGAAAACATTGCAGAAGATAGCCCATGCGTTTGGGAAGAAACTAAAGATTGAATTTGTATAAATACTTTCACAGAGTCCGAACATTGTTGTATAATGATATTGAATTATTTAGACTTTCATATGGAGGATATAGATATGGCAACTAGTATGGTTATCGGCACTCAATGGGGTGACGAGGGGAAAGGTAAAATTGTTGACTGGATCGCAGAACGTGCGGATGTTGTGGTGCGCAGTCAAGGTGGTAATAACGCGGGTCATACTGTTGTAGTTGATGATAAAGCGTTTGCACTTCGCCTTTTACCAAGTGGTATCTTATACGATAACAAACAAAATATCGTGGGTACTGGTGTTGTTATTGACCCTAAAGTTCTGCTACAAGAAATTGAAGGTCTTGAAAAGCAAGGCAGATCTGCTAAATCCCTTCAAGTTTCCGACCGTGCACATGTCATTATGCCATACCATATTGCTCTAGATACTGCGGAAGAAGCATCTAAAGGGGATGCTAAAATCGGTACTACTAAAAATGGTATTGGTCCTTGCTACGCTGATAAAATCAATCGTATCGGTATCCGTATCTGCGATTTGTATGATATGGAAACATTTAAACAAAAATTAGCGTACAATGTAGAGTTCAAAAATAAAATGCTTACTAAGGTATACGATGCTGAACCTGTTAGCTACGATGAAATCTTAGCGGATTACATCAAATACGCTGAAGCCTTGAAACCTTATGTAACAGATACTAATGCGGCTGTTCTTAAAGCTGTAAAAGAGGATAAAAAGGTATTGTTCGAAGGTGCTCAAGCTACTATGCTCGACCTTGACCATGGTACCTATCCATTCGTAACATCCTCTCATCCAATTGCAGGTGGTGCTTCCACAGGCGCTGGTGTGGGTCCTAACTACTTAAAAAACATCTTTGGTGTTGTAAAAGCATATGCTACACGTGTTGGTGCAGGTCCGTTTCCTACAGAGCTTCTTAACGAAACTGGGGATAATCTCCGTGAACTTGGTCATGAGTTCGGTACTGTAACGGGTCGTCCTCGTCGTTGTGGTTGGTTAGACCTCATGGTTGTAAAATACGCAGCAGGTCTTAATAGCCTTGATTACTTAGCTATTACACGTTTGGATATTCTTGATACTTTTAAAGAATTGAAGATCTGTGTAGGTTACAAATTGAATGGTAAAGACGTAGAAGGGTTCCCAGCTAACTTAAAAGATCTTGAAGCTTGCGAAGCAGTTTACGAAACATTGCCAGGTTGGGAAACTGATATCTCTGGTATCCGTGAATATGATAAATTGCCTGAAAATGCTCGTAAATATGTAGAACGTATTGCAGAAGTAACAGGTGTGCCTTTAGGCATTGTATCTGTTGGTCCTAACCGTAGCCAAACTATCGATTTAGTAAATGTATTCTAAGCTATACTAATTTGATATAATAGAAAATTTGCATTTGGTAGCATTGATAGAGTGTTATATATTTTAACATTTCTCGCTATGCAATCGATTTATAGAATTATACAGATTAGACCCCTCACAGAGGGGTCTTTTGTATTGAATGGATGCAGAATACAAACGTGGATCCTCTATATCTAATCCTTTAGGTTGCTACAGTAGTGCGGTATATCGAAGTATGCTTTATAGTTATTAGAGTGTGAGTATATCGAGAAATATATAACAAATAATAGAGTGTAATTGTTATATATACAGAAAAATGTATATTCAAATAAACCTATCAAATAAAAAATTGTTTAAAATATTCATTTTATACAAATAGCTACGTGCTTAAATTAGTTTATAATTAGGCGAAATTTACTTATCTATAATTTTTTTGTATTCATAATAAATTATTAAGATACAAATATAAAGAAAAAAATAGATTTACATTAAGAAATAGTATATAATAGTACCAAGAAGTAGATTGATATTTTTTGATAAGGATCTGAGGAGTTAAAGATATGGTTGAAGTTTCTTACGAACGTTTAGCGACGATTTTTAAGGCATTAAGCGATGAAACAAGATTACACATCATCGATATGTTGTCTTGCAATGAATTATGTGCAGCCGATATTTTAGCGAGCTTCAATTTGTCTCAATCTACGTTGAGCTACCACATGAAAATCTTAATTGATGCAGGTGTAGTTAACTCTCAACGTAATGGTTTATGGACTCGTTACTCCATTAATGAAGCTACATTTGCGGATATTTTAGATATTCTCCCTCAATTATACAAAACTAAAGATGAGTGCATTTGCGCGCAAATTAAATACTGCCGCATTTCTGAGCACGAAAAAGAAGCGTAACAATGAGACGTTGGATTATGCATGTTGATATGGATGCATTCTTCGCGTCCATAGAACAACTGGATCATCCAGAGTATAAAGGCCACCCCGTAATCGTGGGTGGTCTTTCTTCACGTGGTGTCGTAGCTACCTGTTCCTATGAGGCCCGAAAATTTGGTGTTCACTCTGCGATGCCAATCTCGAGGGCTAAGAAACTCTGTCCTGATGGGATCTATGTATATCCTCGAATGGATCGCTATAAAGAGGTGTCGAACCAAATTTTTTCCATTATGAAAGAATTTACCCCTTACATTGAGCCTCTATCTATTGATGAAGCTTTTCTTGAAGTGAGTGGCATGTCTACCATGTATAGTGGCCCTAAAGCGCTAGGGCGAGCCATTAAAGATCGTGTATTCGAGAAAACAGGACTTATTATTTCTGCAGGCTTAGCACCCAATAAATTTCTTGCTAAATTGGCCTCTGATTTAGATAAACCTGATGGTCTTGTAGTCATCCCATACGGTCGTGAAAAAGAGGTGTTGGCTCCTTTGCCTATTAAACGTATTTGGGGTGTTGGTCCTCGGACAGAGAAAATTTTGAAAGCCGGTGGCTTTCACCTGATGCGTCATATTCAGTCTTTGCCTGATGAAAGCAGTTTAATTCCTCTCGTGGGGAATCAGGCAAAACGCATATGGGAACTGGCGAATGGTATCGACGATAGACCTGTTGAAACAGATCGCAAGATACAATCGATTGGAGCGGAGGAAACCTACGAAGAAGACCTCACAGAGGGCCGTGCTATTGAATTAGAATTTAGGTATTTTGCAAACCGTCTATCGAAACGGCTTCGGAGGCGTAACCTTCATGGACATACTGTATCTATCAAGGTTCGGTATGATGATTTTACCACCGTATCACGGCAGAAGCGGCTAGATACACCATCAGACCAGGAACATGTATTTTTTGAAACAGCATTGATTCTGTGGAATAAATTGATGCAGGATAAGACGAGTAAGCGGCCTAAAGAGTCTAAGAAAGATACGGAACCGTTAGGGGCCACTACAAAGGTAAAGTCTACGAATTTTAAATGTAGTAGTTCTAAAGGGATTACCTGTATGGATCCGCCTGGTCCTATACGACTATTAGGTCTCACTGTGAGTGGTCTCGATGAGGAGGTTCCTATGCAGGATAGTCTCTTTGAATCCTCACAGGATGAAACAGAGGATAAGCTTGCTAGCGTGTTAGACTCCTTAGAGTCTAAATTTGGTGAGACTGCTGTTATGAGTGGCGCATTATGGCAACGCTTTCACGGAGACAATGGGATACGCAGGAAACGGTCAGAGTTGAAAGCGGCCGTGGATGCACAGACTGCTCAAGATGATGGGGCATCTACTAAAGTTGATGTAGGATCGACTAAAGAGGCTAATCGGTCTATAATTGCAGATACACAGCCATCTATTGAAGAATCTAAAAAGACCGTCAAAAAGGACTTATAAAGTTTATATTGAATACTTTCACTAATATAATTGTTCATGTTACAATATGGGTGTAGTGTTAATAAATTACCGCAAGAGAGGTATAGATATGAGTTTATTTCGTGTGGCCATCCATTATGGCGTAAACAGCAATGGTTTCTTGTCCTATGATACAGAAACAAAAACAGTGTCCGTAGATTTACCTGAACAAGAGTGGGTTGATAAGGTAATCGCTTACTTAAATAATGAACATGCTATTGAGCATGCTACAGGTCTTGATACGTATGAACGGTTGACCGTAAAACCATTAGAATCTTTGGATAACCTTAAGTTAGCTTTAACACGTATGTGGGAAGCAATCGACGTACAAGTTGACTGGAGTCGTCCGGCATAAATTGAATGAAAACACCTTGTGATCTACAAGTTAGTAGAAACAAGGTGTTTTTTGTTTTGCGTATTTTTGTAGGTATATCTTAATAGGTTTTAAATATATAGTACTGAAATTCTCATTTTAGAATTATAAATGATATCGTGTATACAAGATTTGTAAAAGTTTAGGGTTGTTATGTTAAAAAATTTGTGCTATTCTAATTACATATTAATGGATAATAATTATCCATTAATAATTTTTATCGTAATTAAGATGTATGATTTAAAAATTATGTAAAGTAAATTACTTTAATTTTGATTTCTAAGTAGGAGTTTGTAACATGAATAATGAAAAGAAACTAACAACCGCCTTTGGCGCTCCCGTACCAGATAATCGCAACTCTGCTACAGCAGGTAAACGTGGTCCTGTATTGATGCAAGATGTTTGGCTCATGGAGAAATTAGCTCATTTTGAGCGTGAAGTGATTCCTGAACGCCGCATGCATGCTAAAGGATCCGGTGCATTTGGTACTTTCACAGTAACTAACGATATTACAAAATATACGAAAGCAAAAATTTTCTCTGAAGTAGGCAAGCAAACGCCGTTATTCGTGCGTTTCTCCACCGTTGCCGGTGAGCGTGGTGCAGCCGATGCAGAACGCGACATTCGTGGCTTTGCCGTAAAATTTTATACGGAAGAAGGAAACTGGGACCTTGTAGGTAACAATACACCGGTATTCTTTATCCGCGATCCATTGCAATTCCCTGATTTGAACCGCGCTGTAAAACGGAATCCAAAAACAAATCTTCGCGATGCGACAGCAAATTGGGATTTCTGGACTAGCTTGCCAGAGGCGATCCACCAAGTAACAATCGTCATGAGTGACCGTGGTATTCCTAAATCCTACCGCACAATGCATGGTTTCGGCAGTCATACATACAGTCTTATTAACGAAAACGATGAGCGCGTATGGGTTAAATTCCATTGGGTTTGCCAACAGCCGATTGAAAATCTTTCCGATGCTGAGGCGGCTAATGTGGTAGCTAGTGACCGTGAAAGTCACCAACGTGACCTCTTTGAGGCTATTGAAAAAGGCGATTTCCCGAAATGGAAATTATGCATCCAAGTGATGACGGAAGAACAAGCTAACAATATGCCGTATAATCCATTCGATTTAACTAAAGTATGGTATCATGACGAATTCCCATTGATTGAAGTTGGTGTGATGGAACTTAATCGCAACCCAGAAAATTATTTCCAAGATGTAGAACAGGCTGCATTTGCACCAACAACTATCATTCCAGGCGTATCTTTCTCTCCTGATAGAATGCTTCAAGGTCGTTTGTTCTCCTATGCCGATGCGCAACGCTATCGTCTAGGGGCAAATTATTATCAAATCCCTGTTAATGCCGCTAAATGCCCTGTAAATATCTATCATCGCGATGGTCAAGGTCGTATAGATGGAAACCATGGGTCAACAATTGGGTACGCACCAAATAGCTTTGGTGAATGGGCTGAACAACCAGAATTCAAAAATCCTCCTCTCGATGTATCTGGTCCAGCTTACCAATATGACTTCTATGAAGACGACTCTGACTTCTTCACACAACCAGGTAAATTGTTCCGCCTCATGAGCCCTGAACAACAACAAGCCTTGTTTGATAATACCGCAGCGGCTATGAATGGTGTACCTGATTTCATCAAAGAACGTCATGCAAAACATTGCTACCAATGTGATCCTGCTTATGGTGAAGGCGTTGCTAAAGCCTTGGGCATGAACATCGACTTTAGCGATGTAAAATAAGATTAATGATACTATTTAAACAATATTAAAATAGTTTATCTAAACAATACTAACGCGATAAAAGAATTTCCTTAAACTAACACGAAGCCCCTCCTTGCTATGTAGCTCATAGTAAGGAGGGGCTTTTGTTGTGGAGAGTGTATTTAAATATTACTAATCAAATTTTTTACTTGTTAAGTCTTGATACATGAGCTTAGCAATTTCATATTGTGGATCACCCGGTTGTAGCTGGTGTGTCGGTAGTTTAAATACGGTTTCAGCTATTTCACTTTTCTTGATATCGATGCCCTTTACATCTTCAGAACGACTTATGGAAATCGTATGTGTTGTTGGATTTATGAAGTATGCATTTACATCGATGCTGAAAGCTTTGTTTTCGTCTTTTCTCATGATTGTACGTAGAATCATGGCTGAAATAGCAGTAGTACCATCTTTTTCACCTAATAGCTGCTTAGATGTATAGTCTACATAATCTGCATAGACATAAATATCACCGGGTTTGGCCTTGTCATAATCTTGTGTGTAGGCCTCTACTAAACGTAAATCGAGTTGTCTCCCAAATGGTTGAGAGAACATTTCGCTTTGTAATGCTCGTGTTTCATTAACAGGTGGATATATAGGTATTGCTTTTAAACCTTTTAGCATATCCGCGCGAGTTTCATTTTTTCGTTTAGCACGACGTTCTGCACTGACCTTGTCTAAGCGTTCGCGCTCCTTTAACATGGCCTTTTCCTGTTCTTCTTTAGTTTTGTAGGTCTTTACGGATACAACACGGTTACCGGTCATAGTGACTGTTGAATAGATGGGCTTATCTTTAGTAGGTTTTCCCTTAGAAGCAGCAAGAGCAGATTGGATCATAGCTGGTGTTGCACTTTCGATAGATTTTTTCAGCTCTGGAAAATTGGAGTAATCCATATCAACCGTAGCAGTATCTGTGTTTTCAGTAGATTGTACAGGGGTAGCACCATATGCAGATGATATAGCTAATACAGCTAATACAGCTAATAGTGAACTGGCAATAATTGATCGTTTACATAGTTTCATTACATATACCTCTCTTTAGTAAGAAATCTCTAATACCATCAATAGCTGTATTATAGCATAGTTTTTGCATAGATAGATTTAAAACCGTACTTATTAACTTCTAAAAGAGCCTAAGCAACTACCTGAATCGGATCGTTTTATGGTATGGTGTATAGGCTCTTTTTTACTTTTAGAAATATACAAATTTTAAAAGGATTTTAGTATAACTATGTAGAATTATATGATGTGTTGAATTTGCACGAAATGTTACATGTGAATAGGAGGCAGTTATGAAATCTAGTATTTTGGCATGGTATGTGGCGGTAGCTTGTATTGGAGGAAGCCTTTGCGTTGGATCTGTAGTACAGGCGAATTCTCTAGCGATGGTGAAAGCAAATAACTCTGTTCCCGCAGCTATTGTAATGCAAGCCCAAGCAGCTCAGCCTGTTACAGCAGATAAGAATGATAAAGTTAGTGCTACAGCAAATCATACAGTAACTAATAATGCAGTAGCTAATAATGTAGTAACTAATGATGTAGCGGCACAGGAAGTCCTCAAGCAAAAACAACAGTACCAAGCCGACATAGAAACGATGGGCTTGCTATGGATGCGCACTTCTGCAGAGTACAGAGCGTTGGCGTATCAAGGGTACAATGTGGCAATGAATGCCGTTAAGATGGCCGTTACTGATCCATCTCATCAAAGAAAACCTTTAGCTATCGTTCTTGATGCGGACGAAACTGTAGTGGATAATACCAAGTTGATGGGTGAAAGCATTGTAAATGGTAATGGCCGTTTTGATGCTCCTTGGTGGCGTCAAGCCGTGCATCAAGGCAAATCACAAGCCATGCCTGGCGCCGTTGAATTTTTAAATGAAGTGCATAAACAAGGGGTAGAAATTTTCTACGTTTCCAACCGCTACGCACCTGTTAACTACGATGCAACAGTACAAAACTTTAAGGCGTTAGGATTCCCATCTGTCGATAAAGACCATGTGCTACTATTTGAAAAAGACTCGGATAAACAACCTCGCTTTGATATGATTGCTAAAAAATATTATGTCGTTGTATATATGGGCGATAACGCCGGTGATTTTCCTATTGGCACAAAAGGTAAGACCTTAGCTGAACGAAATGCCATCATCGACAATCATAAAGAGGACTTTGGTACTACCTTTGTAGTATTTCCAAACCCTGCTTACGGATCCTGGGTAAGTGCACTAGCGAAAGGCTACCAAAACCTAAGCCCAGAAGAACAAAAACAAGTGAATAACCAATACCTACAACAATAAGGACGCCTTGCG